>Ga0308172_1000117_pt1 | contig 157346 bp, 138 predicted proteins | sample PhyGR2_FD_202134 | JGI IMG/M metagenome (GOLD analysis project Ga0308172, IMG submission 202134) | Phyllosphere microbial communities from UC Gill Tract Community Farm, Albany, California, United States - DLSLSG.R2 | ecosystem: Host-associated > Plants > Phyllosphere > Unclassified | place... | reverse complement strand
AAGACACCTCCAACCTGGTGGTCGGCCCGGTCAACAAGCAACGCTGGATCTACTCGGTATCCAAGCAGCTGCTGGACCGCGTGATCTGGGCCTACGGCGACAAGGGCCTGAAGTTCACCCTGTTCCGCCCCTTCAACTGGATGGGCCCACGTCTGGACCGCTTGGATTCGGCGCGTATCGGCAGCTCCCGGGCAATCACTCAGTTGATCCTGAACCTGGTGGAAGGCACGCCGATCCGCCTGTTCGACGGCGGCGAGCAGAAACGCTGCTTCACCGACATCGCCGACGGCATCGAAGCCCTGGCGCGCATCATCGATAACGATAATGACGCGTGCAACGGCCAGATCATCAATATCGGCAACCCGGAAAACGAAGCCAGCATCCGCCAGTTGGGTGAAGAGCTGCTGCGCCAGTTCGAGGCCCACCCGCTGCGTGGCAACTTCCCGCCATTCGCCGGTTTCCGCGATGTCGAAAGCAAGGCGTTCTACGGCAATGGTTACCAGGACGTGGCGCACCGCAAACCGAGCATCGAAAACGCCAAGCGCCTGTTGAACTGGGCACCGACCGTGGAGATGAGCGAAACCATCGGCAATACCCTGGACTTCTTCCTGCGTGAAGCCATGCTCGAACAGACGGACAAGCGCTGATGCAGGCAGGTCTTCGCATCGACGTCGACACCTACCGTGGCACCCGCGAAGGCGTGCCACGGTTGCTCGAAACCCTGGATGAAGCCGGGGTAAAAGCGACGTTCTTCTTCAGCGTCGGCCCGGACAACATGGGGCGCCACCTGTGGCGCCTGATCCGCCCGCAGTTCCTGTGGAAGATGCTGCGTTCCAACGCCGCCGGCCTGTATGGCTGGGACATTCTGCTGGCCGGCACCGCCTGGCCAGGCAAGCCCATTGGCCGCGACCTGGGGCATTTGATGCGCCAAGCCAAGGCCGCCGGGCATGAAGTCGGCCTGCACGCCTGGGACCACCATGGCTGGCAAGCCAACACCGGGCGCTGGAGCGAGGCACAGTTGATCGAGCAGATTCGGCGCGGCGTGGACACCTTGAACGACATCCTTGGCGAGCCCATCGATTGTTCCGCGGCCGCCGGCTGGCGTGCCGATGAACGCGTGGTGCAAGCCAAGCAGGGGTTCAACTTTCGCTACAACAGCGATTGCCGGGGTACCAGCCTGTTTCGACCGACACTGGCCGATGGCAGCGCGGGCACGCCACAAATTCCGGTGGACCTGCCGACCTTCGACGAAGTGGTCGGGCCGGTGGTGGCCGCCAACGACTTCAATCGCTACATCCTTGATCGCTTCGCGGCGTCGAAGCTCAACGTCTACACGATCCATGCAGAAGTAGAAGGGATTCTGATGGCTAACGATTTTCGCCAGCTGCTTGCCCAGGCAAAGCAGCGCGGCATCGACTTCACACCTCTGGGCGACTTGTTGCCCACCGATCTGACTCGCCTGCCCCAGCAGCAGCTGGTGCGTGGCGCGTTGAGCGGCCGCGAGGGGTGGCTGGGAGTGCAGCAGGCATGATGCGCCGATGGGCATTGCCCCTGCTCCTGTTGGCATTCGCGCTGTGTTACCTGGCGCCGCTGGCCACCCATGGCCTGTGGATTCCCGACGAGACCCGCTATGCGCAGATCAGCCAGGAAATGCTGCTGACCGGTAAATGGGCCGCGCCACACTTTATGGGCATCCGCTACTTCGAAAAACCGGCCGCCGGCTATTGGATGATCGCGCTCGGCCAGGCGATGTTCGGGCAGAACCTGTTCGGCGTGCGTTTCGCGTCCGCCTTGAGCACCGGCCTGAGCATCCTGCTGGTGTATCTGGTAGCGCGCCGCCTGTGGAATGACCCGCGCAAAAGCCTGGTCAGCACCTTGCTGTATATGAGTTTTGTCAGTGTGGCGGCCCTGGGCGGCTACGCCAATCTCGACCCGCAGTTCACTTTTTGGGTCAACCTGACCGGCGTAGCTTTGTGGTTTTGCTTCGACAGCCGTACCCGCAACGGGCGCCTGGGCGCGTGGGCACTCTTGGGCTTTGCCTGCGGCATGGGTTTTATGACCAAGGGTTTTCTCGCCTGGTTGCTGCCGGTATTGATCGCCCTGCCCTACGCGCTGTGGCAGAAACGCGTACGCGAGCTGCTCGGTTACGGCCTGGTGGCGGTGCTGGTGGCGGTGGCCGTCAGCTTGCCGTGGGCGCTGGCCGTACACCTGCAAGAACCGGACTTCTGGCACTTCTTCTTCTGGCACGAGCATATCCAGCGCTTCGCCGGCGAAGATGCCCAGCACGCCGAGCCGTTCTGGTACTACCTGCCCTTGCTGGTCGGCTTCAGCCTACCGTGGGTGGCGCTGTTGCCCGCCACCGTCAAACAGGCCTGGCTGGAGAAACGCACGGCCTCTATCGGTTTCCTGTTGCTGTGGCTGCTGATGCCCTTGGCGTTTTTTAGCCTGGCCAAAGGCAAGTTGCCCTCCTACATCATGCCGTGCCTGTTGCCGCTGGCGCTGCTGATGGGCCATGCGCTGGCCGATAAACTGGCCCAGGGCCGTGGCCGTGCGCTGCGCATCAACGGCTGGCTGAATCTGGTATTGGGCATCGTGGCGTTGCTGGCATTAAGTTGGTTCCAGCTGAAAAAGCCTGTGTATGAGCACGGTACCGAAACCCTGAGCCTGGTACTGGTCTTCGTACTGTTAATTGGCTGGATCTTCACCAACCTGCTGCAAGCGGCACGGCCGCTGCATCTTTGGGCGGCGCCGGCCATCGGCAGCTGGTTGCTGGTGGTCCTGGCCCCGGCGGCCTTGCCCCACTCGGTGGTTTATAACAAAACCCCGGATCAGTTCATCATCGATCACCTACCGGAACTGAAACAGACCGGCGCCCTGCTGAGCAATGACCTGGGCGCCGCGTCGGCCTTGGCCTGGCGGGTCAAGCGTGCGGACGTGACCCTCTATAACACCGTCGGCGAAGTCAAATACGGCTTGGCCTTCGCTGATGCAGCCCATCACAAGGTCGACATGGCCCAGGTTCAGCAATGGATGAACGACGCGCGCAAACGCGGCGCGGTCGGCGTGGTGATGCGGGTCAAGGGTGACGACGAAGTCGCCGAAGTGAACCTGCTGCCCCAGGACGGCAAGCGCTATGAGCAAGGCAATCTGGTGATTCTGATCTTCCCGCAGGTCTCGTCATGATTACCCTATTGCTGCTATTGGCCGCTTGCTTGCTGACCTGCATGGGCCAGGTCTCGCAGAAATTCGCCGTGGAAGGCTGGCGTGACCAGCCGCCCGGTTGGGCACTGAAGCTGCGTTCGCCGTGGTTGTGGTCCGCACTGCTGTGCCTGGGCTTCGGGCTGTTGGTATGGCTGCTGGTGTTGCAACGCCTTGAGGTGGGCATCGCTTACCCGATGCTCAGCCTGAATTTTGTGTTGGTCACCCTGGTGGCGCGCTTTGTGTTCAAGGAGCCCATTGATACTCGGCACTGGCTGGGCGTCGCGCTGGTGATCGCCGGTGTAGCGCTGCTGGGGCGTCAGGTATGAGCCGGGCGCGCGGGTTTGCCCTGGCCTTGGGCAGCGTCGGCCTTGTCAGCGTGGCCCAGTTGGGCATGCGTTGGAGCATGACGCGTTTACCGCTGCCCCATGAATGGCTCAATGCGCAGATCGATCTCGCAGCCCTCGGGGTGGTGGTTCTGGCGATCTGTGCCTATGCCCTGTCGATGCTTTGTTGGTTGGTGGCCCTCAAGCACCTGCCGCTGGGGCGGGCCTATTCGCTGCTGAGCATCAGCTACGCGCTGGTGTATCTGCTGGCGGCCGGCCTGCCGGTGTTCAACGAACATTTTTCGCTTTCGAAAACCCTCGGGGTGGCATTTGTCATCCTGGGTGTGCTGGTTATCAACTCTCGTCGCACTTGCTCTACAAGTCCCAGGAATGCCCCATGAAAATCAGCGTATTTGGTAGTGGTTACGTCGGCCTGGTGCAGGCCACTGTGTTGGCCGAAGTCGGTCATGATGTGATCTGCATGGACGTCGATCAAAACAAGGTCAAGCAGCTGCAGCAAGGCCATGTGAGCATCTTCGAGCCGGGGCTGGCCGCAATGGTCAAGGAGAACCTCGAAAGCGGTCGGCTGCACTTTACCTACGACGAGAAACTCGCCGTCGAACATGGTGAAGTGCTGTTTATCGCGGTGGGCACGCCGTCGGATGAAGACGGATCGGCCGACCTGAAGTACGTGCTGTCGGTGGGTGACGCGGTGGCACGCCATCGAATCGAGCCGGTGATCCTGGTGGAAAAATCCACCGTGCCCGTAGGCACCGGCGACACCCTGCGCGCGCATATCGAGAAAGCCTTGCACCTGGCCGGGCGCAGCCTGGAATTCGATATCGTCTCCAACCCTGAATTCCTCAAGGAAGGCTCGGCGGTGACCGACTGCCGCCGCCCGGACCGGATCATCATCGGCTGCGAGCGTGAAGAAGTGCGCGAGGTGATGCGCGAGTTGTACGCGCCGTTCAACCGCAACCACGACCGCATCATATTTATGGACCTGCGCAGCGCCGAGCTGACCAAATACGCCGCCAACTGCATGCTGGCCACCAAGATCAGCTTTATCAACCAGATCGCCGAGCTGGCCGAGCACCTGGGCGCCGACATCGAAGCCGTGCGCCTGGGCATCGGCGCCGACTCGCGCATCGGCTACCACTTCATTTACCCCGGCTGTGGCTACGGTGGCTCGTGCTTCCCCAAGGACATGCGCGCGCTGATCCACAGTGCCAAGCAAGCCAACTGCTCCAGCGATCTGCTGGAAGCCGTCGAGGCGATCAACCAGCGTCAGAAGAGCAAGCTGTACGAGCGCATCAATGCGTTCTTCAAAGGCGAACTGCGCGGCAAGACTTTCGCCTTGTGGGGCCTGGCGTTCAAGCCCAACACCGATGACATGCGCGACGCCCCCAGCCGCGTGCTGATGGAGGCCTTGTGGGCCGCCGGCGCCCAGGTGCGCGCCTTCGACCCGGAAGCGATGCAGGAAACCCAGCGCATCTACGCCGACGAAAGCCGCCTGATGCTGATGGGTACGCCGGAATCAACCCTTGTAGGCGCCGATGCGCTGATCGTCTGCACCGAATGGCAGCAATTCAAGGCGCCGGACTTCGACCTGATCCACCAGCGCTTGAAAACCCCAGTGATCTTCGATGGCCGTAACCTCTATGACGGCGAGCGTCTGGCGCGCAAAGGCTTCCAATACTTCCCGATTGGGCGCGGTGACTCCTGCCAACTGCCGATTCCCCAGCAGCAATGGCTGCCAGCGCTTGAGCTGGCGAAGGTCGCGGAAGCCTGAGACGTGACCAAAGCCCAGCCGCTGCTGCTCACACCCACTCTTCGTCGGCGGTCCCTCGGTTTGGGCCTGCTGGCGTTGCTGCTGTTCATTGCCGGAAACTGGAACCAGGCAATCATCGGCTTCGATTCGCGGTTTGTGGTGTTTGCCCAGGAAATGCTGCGCCACGGGCCGAGTTTTTTCCCGACCACCTACGGCCAGCCCTATGCCGATTACCTGGCCACTTCGACGCTGCTCACCTGGCTGTTGTCGGTGCCGCTGGGGCATGTGAGCAGTTTTACCGCGTGGCTGCCCACAGCGATTGCCTCGGCCTTGATCGTGACACTGGTGTATCGCCTGACCGCGCCCTACTCCCAGCGCTGGGGCCTGCTGAGCATTGCGCTGTTGCTGTTGAGCAGCACCTTTATCAGTGAAACCCGCGCGGTGTCCCTGGATCAGATGCTCGCCGCCGTCACATTGGCAGTGTTTTACCTGGGTTATGCCCACGATCATTTCGGCGCGGGCAAGCGCCTGCATTGGCTGTACCTGTTATTGATCGTGGGGTTTGCCGTGCGCGGGCCAATCGGCCTGGTGGTGCCTACCGGTGTGCTGTGCAGCTACTACCTGATCAACCGCCAGTGGCGTCAGCTGTTCAGTTTCGGGCTGCTGGCCCTGGCGTTGCTGGGGGCCTGCGTGGGGCTGCTATTGCTGCTGGCCAAGCTCAGTGGTGGCGAGAACTTCATGCACGACGTGATCCGCATGCAGTTCCTGGGGCGCATGGATGGCAGCGAAGGCTCCAGTGGCGCGCTCTATTACTTCACCAGTTCCCTGGGCAATTACGCCCTGGCCTACCCGCTGGCGCTGTTGGTGTTGCTGGGCATCGGCGTGGCCCGGCCACAGACGCCTGAGCCGGCCCTGAAGCTGGTCGGCTATTGCGCCGCCGCCGCGTTGCTGGTGATGCTGGGGCTGTCGATTCCCCAAGCAAAGAAGGCGCGCTACCTGCTGCCGATGTTGCCCATGGCGGCCATCATCGCTGCCTACCCTTTCAGCGCGATTCGAGGCCGCGTGTTCGCCTGGTTGCGGGGCTTGATGTTGGCGATGTGGACCGCGTTGCCCGCACTGCTGATCGTCGGGTTGGTGGTGATGCGCCCACGTTACCCTGAGCAACTGAACCATTTGGCGCCGATATTCGCGTTGCTGGGAGCGTTGCAGGCGCTGGCGCTATTGGGCCTGTTCAAGGCGCGCCTGCGCCCTGTCGGCCCGGCAATGGCCGCCGTACTCGCGGTGTGGGCCACCTATATCCTGGTGGTCGAGCCGTTGGAACGCCGTGTATATGACACCCGCACCTTCACCCTGCAGGTCCATGAACAGGTCATGCAAGCGCGCGCGCCGGTGGTGCTGCATGGCCTGGGCAAAGACGCCAAGGCGATCAAGTACATGGTCAACCTCGATTGCGATCAGGTGCCGCTGTTTACCCAATTGCCTTCGGAGCTGGCACCGCTGCAAGGGCCTGCTTGGCTGGTGATGAGCCAGGCGGATTATGAAGGGTTGCAGGAGCCGCGCTTGCGTTCCATCCCCCCGACTCTCACCGGTGAATTCGACCGCAACCCTTATGTGCTGCTGTATCTGGCTAAATCGCCGCCGAAATAAACCTTGGCGGCGGGGCTCCCGGAGTAAAAACTCCTACGCAGCTATACGTAACGGCTGGTGTCATTTCACTTTCATGCCCTTGAAACCCAACGGTAAACTCGATCGCCAGTGGCGGTACTCATTTACCGCCACAGGCCAAGGATAACGACAAGGACGCTGTGGGCCGCAGCCACCACCGTGGTACTTCATGAGAGGAGAATGCCGTGCCAGACGATGTTCGTGACAATGTGCATGTGGGCTACCTGCCCGTGCCGCCCTTGGATCGCCTGATGGAGCTGCGTGATGCGCTGGTCGCGCTCAAAGGTCCACTGGGCAGCGAGCCAGCCTTGCAGGAGAACCTGCGCAGACGTTTATTCAACGAGGAGGCCGATGACCGCGTGCTGGGCAAAATCAACACGCCATTACCCAGTGTGATCTGTTCCATTCCCTTTGGCTGATGCCCTTCAATCCACTTTTTTTGTACTCAACCCTCATTAATATGCATTGGCGCCGAATCTTGCTGCACGGCACACTGCGCCGGTTCCTCCCCCAATTGCAGGAACGTTCAAGGACTTTTCCGGGAAACCAGAGGAGTCTTTTTTTTGCCCGCCGTTTTTATGGAACCGTTCAATGCTCGCTCGCTGGTTACCTGCCGCTATCAATACCCGTCCTTCCGAATGGAGCCGCGCCGCCATCGGCATGGCGCTGGGCACGCTGTTCAGTGTCTGGCTGTGCGGCCAAGTCTTCGGCATGGAGGTTGCGCTGCACTTGCTCGGGCCGTTGGGCGCCTCGGCGGTGTTGCTGTTCGCGGTGTCGTCCGGTGCGTTGGCGCAACCCTGGTCGATCGTCGGCAGCTATCTATGCGCTGGCATCGTGGCGCTGCTGGTGGCGCGGGTGCTGGGGCGCACCTTGGGCGGCGCATGCCTGGCGGCGGGAATGACCGTGGTGCTGATGTGCTGGCTGCGCTGCCTGCATCCGCCGGCCGGTGGCTTGGCCATGACCCTGGTGCTGGCGGACCCGGCGTCTGCTGCCCTGGGCTGGTACGAGCTGGGCGCCGTATTGATGGGCGCTGGCGCCCTGCTCGCTTGCGCACTGGCTTACAACAACGCCACCCGCACCCGGTACCCCAAAGGCGCCGTCGAATCGCCCGCCGTCATGTTGAATAATCCCCAAGCCGCTCGGGACCCCGCCGTCACCGCCGCCGACCTGAAACTGGCATTGGCCGAGATGGAACAGTTCTACGACGTGGCGCCCACGGAGCTGGAGCAGCTGATCCACGCCGCCGAAACCCATGCGCGCCGCCGCAGCATCGGTGAAGTGCTGGCCAGCCGCGTGCCCTGACCGCACTGCTGCATAAATGCAAGAACGACCTGCATGATTCAAGGTTGTACGGGGCAAATTTGCACTGGTACGATCGCGAGATGGTCCGTTCGCGGGCCTCTTGATAAAGAACAATAAAAGCAGGGAGTTAGAGATGACTGCTCAGGTTTCATCCGAAGCAAACCGTGCCGAGACGCCTCAGGACGAGGTGCTGGCCGAGGTCCGTAATCATATCGGCCACCTTACCCTCAACCGCCCCGCCGGCCTGAACGCCCTGACTCTTAATATGGTGCGTTGCCTGACCGCGCAGTTGCAGGCCTGGGCCGATGATCCGGCGATCCATGCCGTGGTTTTGCGCGGCGCTGGCGACAAAGCCTTCTGTGCCGGCGGCGATATCCGCTCCCTCTACGACAGCTTTAACAGCGGCGACACCCTGCACCAGGATTTTTTCGTCGAAGAATATGCACTCGATCTGGCCATCCACCATTACCGCAAGCCGGTACTGGCGCTGATGGACGGCTTTGTCCTGGGCGGCGGCATGGGCCTGGTGCAAGGCGCGGACTTGCGTGTGCTCACCGAGCGCAGCCGCCTGGCCATGCCGGAAGTGGCCATCGGTTATTTCCCGGACGTGGGTGGCAGCTATTTCCTGCCGCGTATTCCCGGGGAGCTGGGGATTTACCTTGGCGTCACCGGGGTGCAGATCCGCGCGGCCGATGCGCTGTACTGCAGGTTGGCGGATTGGTACCTGGACAGCGCCAAACTGGCCGAACTGGACCAGAAACTCGACCGCCTGCAATGGCATGACACGCCTCTCAAAGACCTGCAAGGTCTGCTGGCCAAGCTGGCGGTACAACACCTGCCGGATGCACCGCTGGCGGCCTTGCGCCCGGCCATCGACCATTTCTTCGCCCTGCCCGATGTTCCAAGCATTGTCGAACAGTTGCAGGAGGTCACCGTAGCCAACAGCCATGAGTGGGCGCTGAACACGGTGCACCTGATGCAGACCCGCTCGCCCCTGGCCATGGCGGTGACCTTGAAGATGCTGCGTCGTGGGCGGCGCTTGCCGCTGGAACAGTGCTTTGACCTGGAGCTGCACCTGGATCGCCAGTGGTTCGAGCGTGGCGACCTGATCGAAGGCGTGCGCGCCCTGATCATCGATAAGGACAAATCCCCACGCTGGAACCCTCCGACGCTGCAGGCGCTCGACGCTGCGCACGTCGAGAGCTTCTTCCACGACTTCGAGCAGGTTGCAAAATAACTTATGCAAGACATTGAATACACTGAAGAACAAGTGATGATCCGCGATATGGCGCGCGACTTTGCCCGTGGCGAAATCGCTCCCCATGCCCAGGCGTGGGAAAAGGCCGGCTGGATCGACGATGGCCTGGTGGCGAAGATGGGCGAACTGGGCCTGCTCGGTATGGTGGTGCCCGAAGAATGGGGCGGCACCTATGTCGATTACGTGGCCTACGCCCTGGCGGTGGAAGAGATTTCCGCCGGCGACGGTGCCACGGGCGCGCTGATGAGTATCCACAACTCAGTGGGTTGCGGGCCGATCCTCAACTACGGCAGCGAACAGCAGAAGCAAACCTGGCTGGCGGACCTTGCCAGCGGCCAGGCGATTGGCTGCTTTTGCCTGACCGAACCACAGGCCGGCTCGGAGGCGCATAACCTGCGCACCCGTGCCGAGTTGCGTGATGGGCAATGGGTGATCAATGGCGCCAAGCAATTTGTCAGCAACGGCAAGCGCGCCAAGTTGGCCATCGTATTTGCGGTAACCGACCCGACGTTGGGCAAAAAAGGCATCTCCGCATTCCTGGTGCCCACTGACACCCCTGGCTTCGTGGTGGACCGCACCGAACACAAAATGGGCATTCGCGCCTCGGACACCTGCGCCGTAACCTTCAACCAGTGCAGCGTGCCTGAAGCCAACCTGCTGGGCGAACGCGGCAAAGGCCTGGCCATCGCCCTGTCCAATCTGGAAGGTGGCCGTATCGGCATCGCCGCCCAGGCCCTGGGTATCGCTCGGGCAGCGTTCGAAGCGGCACTGACTTACGCCCGCGACCGTGTGCAATTCGACAAGGCAATCATCGAGCACCAAAGCGTGGCCAATCTGCTGGCGGACATGCAGACCCGTCTCAATGCCGCGCGTTTGTTGATCCTGCACGCTGCGCGCCTGCGTAGCGCCGGCAAGCCCTGCCTGTCGGAAGCGTCCCAGGCCAAGCTGTTCGCCTCGGAAATGGCCGAAAAGGTCTGTTCCCAGGCCATGCAGATTCACGGCGGGTACGGTTACCTGGAGGATTACCCGGTGGAGCGCTACTACCGGGATGCGCGGATCACGCAGATTTATGAAGGGACCAGTGAAATTCAACGGATGGTCATCGCCCGCGAACTGAAAAACTACCCGCTCTAAATGCCGTATGTGGGAGGGGGCTTGCCCTCGATCACAGTGTCTCAGCCTCAGTAACTGCTGACTGATCCACCGCTATCGGGGGCAAGAGCCCCCTCCCACATGTTTACTGGTCCTTGAATTCCGGCGCGCGTTTGGCCACAAAGGCCGCCATGCCTTCCTTCTGATCCTGGGTCGCAAAAGCCGCGTGGAATACCCGACGCTCAAAGCGCACGCCCTCGGACAGGCTGACTTCGAATGCACGGTTCACGCTTTCCTTGACCATCATGCTGATGGGCACCGATTTGCCGGCAATCAGCGTGGCGACCTTCAAGGCCTCATCCAGCAGTTCGTCGGCCGGCACGATACGGGCAACGATGCCGCAGCGCTCGGCTTCCACCGCGTCGATAAAGCGCCCGGTCAAGCACATTTCCATGGCCTTGGCCTTACCCACCGCGCGGGTCAGGCGCTGAGTGCCGCCCATGCCGGGCAGTACGCCCAGGTTGATTTCCGGCTGACCGAACTTGGCCCCGTCACCGGCCAGGATAAAGTCGCACATCAGCGCCAGCTCGCAACCGCCACCCAGGGCAAAGCCGTTAACGGCGGCAATGATCGGCTTGCGCCGGTTGGCCACACGGTCGCTGTCGCTGAACAGGTCGTCCATATAGATCTGCGGGTAGGTCAGCTCGGCCATTTCCTTGATATCGGCGCCGGCGGCGAAGGCTTTTTTCGAACCGGTCAGCACGATGCAGCCGATTTCCGGATTGGCTTCCAGGCCGTCCAGAGCCTGATTCAACTCGCTTACCAATTGTGCGTTCAGCGCGTTCAGCGCCTGGGGACGGTTCAAGGTGATCAGGCCAACCCGGCCCTGAACCTCAAGCAAAATAGTCTCGTAACTCATGTATCGGCTCCTTAGAGATTGCGTGAGATGACCATGCGTTGAATATCGCTGGTGCCTTCGTAGATCTGGCAAACCCGCACATCGCGGTAGATGCGCTCCAGGGGAAAGTCGTTCAGGTAACCGTAACCGCCGAGGGTTTGCAAGGCGGCCGAGCAGACTTTTTCGGCCATTTCCGAGGCAAACAATTTCGCCATCGAGGCTTCGACCAGCGCCGGCTTGCCGCTGTCCCGCAGCGCGGCGGCGTAATGCACCATCTGCCGCGCGACGGCGATCTGGGTGGCCATGTCCGCCAGGCGAAACGCCACGGCCTGGTGCTCGATCAGCGCTTTGCCGAAACTTTGGCGTTCGCGGGCATAGTCGCGGGCGGCTTCGAACGCGGCGCGGGCCATGCCGACCGATTGCGCGGCGATACCCACGCGGCCGCCCTCAAGGTTGGCCAGGGCGATCTTGTAGCCTTCGCCCTCCTCCCCCAGCCGGTTGGCCAGCGGCACCTTCACGTCTTCGAACAGAATCTGGCAGGTGTCGGAGGCATGCTGGCCGAGCTTATCCTCGACCCGCGCCACGCTGTAACCCGGTGAGTCCGTCGGCACGATAAACGCGCTGATGCCACGCTTGCCCGCAGCGGGGTCGGTGACCGCAAACACAATCACCACCCCGGCGTTCTGCCCGGAGGTGATGAACTGTTTGCAGCCGTTGAGCACGTAATGATCGCCCTCCAGCCGCGCGCGGGTTTTCAGGCTGCTGGCATCCGAGCCGGCCTGGGGCTCGGTCAAGGCGAACGCGCCAAGCATGGCGCCGCTGGCCAGGGGTGTGAGGAATTGAGCCTTTTGCTGATCATTGCCGAACTTGAGGATCGGCACGCAGCCCACGGAGTTGTGCACGCTCATGATGGTGGAACAGGCGCCATCGCCAGCGGCGATTTCCTCCAGGGCCATGGCGTAGGCCAGGTAACCGGTGTCGCAACCGCCCCACTGTTCCGGCACCAGCATGCCGAAAAAGCCCAGTTCGGCCATCTCGCCGATGGCTTCTTTGGGAAAGCGGTGCTCGCGGTCCCACTCGGCGGCGAAGGGTTTGAGGCGTTCCTGGGCAAATTGCCGGGCCGCGTCGCTGATTTGCAGCTGTTCTTCATTGGGCAGCATGGGGAGCAGTCCTTAATACAGGCATTCGACGGCCATGGCCGTGGCTTCGCCACCGCCGATACAGATAGCGGCCACGCCGCGTTTGAGGCCTTTGTGGCGCAGGGCCGCGAGCAGCGTTACCAGGATGCGGGCGCCGGACGCGCCGATGGGGTGGCCCAGGGCACAGGCACCGCCATGTACGTTAACCTTGGCATGGGGGATCTGCAGCTTGCTCATGGTTACCAGGGTCACCACGGCAAAGGCTTCGTTGATCTCGAACAGATCGACCTCGTCCAGATTCCAGCCGGTCTTGCTCATCAGCTTGCGAATCGCCCCCACTGGCGCTACCGGGAACAGCCCAGGCTCGTCGGCAAAGGCTGCGTGCCCGTGGATCACCGCCAACGGCTTGAGGCCACGCTTGAGGGCTTCGGACTCGCGCATCAGCAGCAATGCCGCCGCGCCGTCAGAGATGGAGCTGGAGTTGGCCGCCGTCACCGTGCCGCCTTCGCGGAACGCCGGTTTCAACTGAGCGATCTTGTCCAGTTTGGCCTTGGGCGGTTGCTCGTCATGCAGGATGGTTTTCTGCTCCTTACCCACGGTGACCTGCAACGGCACAATTTCCGCGGCGAAGTGCCCGTGGCTGATGGCCTCTTGAGCACGCGTCAGGGAGGCGATGGCGAACGCGTCCTGGGCTTCGCGGGTAAAGCCGTTATGCAGGGCGCACTCTTCGGCAAAGGTGCCCATCAGGCGGCCCTTGTCGTAGGCATCTTCCAGACCGTCGAGGAACATATGGTCGAGCACACGCCCATGGCCCATGCGGTAACCGCTACGGGCGCGGTCCAACAGGTACGGCGCGTTGGACATGCTTTCCATGCCGCCGGCGATCGCCACGTCGACGCTGCCAGCCACCAGCGCGTCGTGAGCCTGGATGGTGGCTTGCATGCCCGAGCCGCACATCTTGTTGAGGGTGGTGCAGCGGGTGCCTTTGTCCAGCCCGGCGCCCAGCGCCGCCTGACGGGCCGGGGCCTGGCCGAGACCGGCGGGCAGCACGCAGCCGAACATCACTTCATCCACCGCATCAGCAGCGATGCCGGCGCGTTCGACCACGGCGCGAATCGCCGCAGACCCCAGCTGGGGCGCAGTCAAGCCCTTAAGATCGCCCTGGAATCCGCCCATGGGTGTACGTGCAGCGCTGACAATCACAATCGGTTCGTTCATCGGTGGTCCTCCTTACTTGGCCGCCATGCGCAAGGCGCCGTCGAGACGGATCACCTCACCGTTGAGCATGCTGTTTTCAATAATGTGCCGTACCAGCGCGGCGTATTCGGCGGGTTTGCCCAGACGCGGCGGAAATGGCACGCCGGCGGCCAGGGACTCGCGCACCTCGGGGGTCATGCCCGCCATCATGGGGGTTTCGAAGATGCCGGGAGCGATGGTCATCACGCGGATGCCGAACCGCGCCAGTTCACGGGCGGCAGGCAATGTGAGGCTGGCAATCGCGCCTTTGGACGCGGCGTACGCGGCCTGGCCGATCTGCCCGTCGAACGCGGCCACCGAAGCCGTGTTGATGATCACGCCGCGCTCGCCCTCGGCGTTGGCCTCGGTTTCGGCGATGGCCGCCGCCGCCAAACGCAACAGGTTGAAGCTGCCGATCAGATTGACGTTGATGACCTGGGCGAAACTGGCCAGCCCATGAGGGCCGTTCTTGCCGAGGATCTTCTCGCCACGCACCACACCGGCGCAGTTGACCAACCCGTGCAGCCCGCCAAATGCCGCGACAGTGGCCTGTACCGCCGCTTCGGCCGCCGCCTCCTGGCTGATATCGGCCACGGCACTGCGGGCGTTGTCGCCCAGTTGCTGGGCTTTGGCCGCCACAGCGTCGGCGTTCAAATCCACCAGCATCACCTTGGCACCGGCGGCGACCAGCATCTCAGCGGTGGCCGCACCGAGGCCAGAAGCACCACCGCTGACCAGGAATACCTTGTTTTCAATCTGCATCATTGTGTCCTTAGAAAGGGATCAAGCCACCGCTGCTTGAGCTTTGGCGATTTCCTGATTACGCAAGATAAAACGCTGCAACTTGCCGCTTGGAGTCTTGGGCAAGTCGCTGACGAATTCGATTTCCCGAGGGTAGGCATGGGCCGCCAGACGCTGACGCACATGCAGGCGCAGTTCTTCGGCCAGTTCGGGCGTGGCGCGGTATTGCTCGTTGATCACCACAAAGGCCTTGACCAGCTCGGTGCGCTCCGGGTCAGGCTTGCCGACCACCGCCGCTTCGATCACCGCCGGGTGTTCGACCAGGGCGCTTTCCACGTCGAAGGGGCCCACGCGATAGCCGGAAGTGGTGATCACATCGTCACTGCGCCCGACAAAACTGATGCTGCCGTCCGGGTTCAATTCCACGGTGTCGCCGCTGAGGTAGTACTTGCCGACGAAAGCCTTGGTTTTCACCCCTTCATAGCCGGCAAACCAGCACATCGGCGACTGCTCGCGGTCGATGGCCAGGATGCCGGGCTGGCCGGCGGGCAATTCCTGGAAGGCCTCATCCAGCACCACGATGCGGTGCCCCGGCGAAGCGAAGCCGGCCGCGCCGACATGCACCGGATGGTCCAGGCCATGGTGATTGCACAGCACCATGCCCAATTCGGTCTGGCCATAATGGTCGTGAATGGTCACCCCCAGGTTGTCGGCGAACCAGCGGATCACTTCGGGGTTCAGCGGCTCGCCGGCGCTGCTGACAATGCGCAATTTGCCCTTGATCGACTGGGCGAACTGACTGCCGCCGGCAATCAGCAAGCGGTAAGCGGTGGGTGAACCGGTCAGGTTGGTGATCCCGTACTTATTGATCACCCGGCAGGTACTCTCCAGGGTGAACGGGCCGTCGTAGAAGGTAATCGGGTGGCCCATGGACAGCGGCCCGGTGACGCCGAAATAGATGCCATAGGCCCAGCCCGGGTCGGCGACGTTCCAGAACGCGTCTTCGGGGCGCAGGTCCACGGCGTCTCGGGTGTAGCTCTGGAACGCAACGATGGCCTTGAGCGGCACCGACAGCGCTTTGGAGGGGCCGGTGGTGCCCGAGGTGAACATCAGCAGGAACGGTTCCTCGCCGTCCAGCAGCACCGGTTCGCACAGGTTGGAATGCTTGGGCAGTTCGGCCCAGAAACTGAAGTCGCCGCGCACGATGCCTTCGCCCTTGGGGCCGGCGACCGTCACCACCGTGGGGCAATCCTGCACCTCGACAAGCTTGGGCCGATTCACGGCGTCAGTGACCACCAACGCCGCGCCTGAGCTGTTCAAGCGGTGTTCGATGGCTTTGGGCCCGAACGCCGTGAACAACGGTTGATACACCGCGCCGATGCGCCAGGTGGCCAGCACCACCACCAGCAATTCCGCCGTGCGCGGCAGCAGGCCGGCGACTTTGTCGCCACGCCCCACGCCCTGGGCCAGCAGGAAATTGGCGAAGCGGGCCGCCTGGTCCTGCAACTCGGTAAAGGTCACGGTGGCGCTGCGCCCGTCCTTGCCTTCCCAGAACAGCGCAATGCGCCCCGGCAGCGCATAGCGGTCGCAACATTCAACGCAGGCATTGAGGCCCAGCAAGCTGCCGGCCAGGGTGGCGTCGACGGTGTGTTGGTAATCGAATTCGGTAGTGGCGGCCAAGTAATCGCGCATCGCTTCAAATCCTTGCGTATTGTTATTTTCAGGACGTTTTTCAGGACAAGAACCTGCGAAATAGTCGCTCCAGAGCGTTGCGGCAGCAATGGTCAAAGCCTTCAACTTGGCTGACTGGTTTGGCCAAGCCTTTATTGATCATAGACCCCGCCGATCATCCGGTCGGCCCTGACGATTGGACGCCGCGCTCGGCAGCTTCTAACCTGATGGCCTGCGCCACCGAAGAAGTTCCCGCCTGATGATCGTGCGTCCCAAGCCCAACCTGCTGGGCATCCTGTTTTCTCTCAAAGGCTCGATTGCCAAGCGTATTGCCTTGCGCAGCCTGCTGGTGACGTTGCTGGCGTCGGTGATCGTCTTGGTGGAAACGCTGCACCCGGCCTATTTCTCCAAGGTCAACGCCACGCCCTTCACCTTGCTTGGGCTGTCGCTGTCGATCTTTATGAGCTTTCGCAACAACGCCTGCTATGACCGCTGGTGGGAAGGCCGCAAGCAATTGGGGCAGTTGATCATTGAAGTGCGCTCGCTGATCCGACAGACCCAGGCGCTGACCGATACGTCCGAGCGCGCGAGCCTGTTGCGCGCCGTGTGTGGCTTCTCCCACGGCTTGATCGCGCGTCTGCGCCAGGAAGACGAAGCCCTTGCGATCCAGCCTTGGGCGAAAGTGCAGGCCGACCATCCGAACCTGCCCGACCAGGTCCTGCAGCAATTGGGCGCGCGCTTCAGCGAGCTTGCCGGAAAAGGTGCAATCAGCGAATGGCGCTACACCCAATGGGAGACCCGCCTGGTCAGCCTGAGCCAGGTGCAGGCCGCGTGCGAACGTATCAAGCACACCCCGCTGCCCTTCCCTTACACCTTGCTGCTGCACCGCACCATCTACCTGTTCTGCATCCTGCTGCCGTTCGCCATGGCCGAACCCTTGGGCTGGCTGACCCCGGTGTTCACTGCCATCGTCAGCTATACGTTCTTCGGCCTGGATGAAATCGGCGACGACCTTGAAGACCCCTTCGGCTTCGACGAAAACGACCTGCCCTGCAACGCCATCCTGCGCACCCTGGAGCGTGAGGTCCTGGCCGCTCTGGGGGCGACGCAACTGCCGCCGGCGTTGGAGCCGGTGGAGTACGTACTCACCTGATGCGGGTTTGACACCTGCCGTGGTCTGGTCGAAGCTTGCGCCTCTCAACGAACTGCTTACGCTTTCGGACACCTGCATGCCAAAGTCACGCCGCTACGCCCTCGTTGGCCTGTGCGCCCTGCTGTTTATTGTACTGATCACCTGGTATTTCACTCGCAGCACGCCGGTGGCGGTGCCGCCCGCGATTGCCCATGGCTACTCCAAGGCATTGAAGCAGGCGCACAATGGCGAACCGGGCGCGGCGCGCGTGCTGTATCAGCAATTGGCGCGGCCGGACCTGTCGCCCGAACGCCGCGCCGCCCTGCACGCGGAATTGCCCAACTACCCCAGCCCTCAAGCCTTGAAGCTGGCGGATAAAGACTTGGCCGACCCGTCGCCCCTGGTGCGCGAGGCGGCGATCCATAGCGTCGTCGGCCTGGTGCCTAGCGGCCAGCGCACGCTGTTGCTCGGCCCGGTGCTCGACGACCCCGAGCAACCCGTGCGTTTTGCCGCGGCCAATGCCCTGCTGGGCTTGTCGCCGGATACCCTGGGCCTGTACTTCGGCCCGTTGCAACAGGTGCTGGACGAGTACGTCAAACACCTCAAGGCCCAACCCGAAACCGCCGAAGGCTGGATTCAATTGGCGCGCCTGTACATTCACAGTGCCCTGCTACCCGAGGCGCAGGCCGCCCTGGAACAGGCCACGCGCTTGCAACCGGATAACTTGCCGGCGGTGGTGGCGCAAATCGAGCTGCTGGACAAACAAGGTAAAACCGACGAATCGCGGCAATTGCTGGCCCGGCAATTGGCGGCGCATCCCGAGTCGGCTTACCTGCAACATGCCCTGGGCCTGTGGCTACTGCACCACGGTGAGCGGACGTACGCGTTGCTTGGTCTGTCCAAAGCAGTGGAGTTGGAACCGGACAATCAGGATTACCGCTACGACCTGGCCACCACCCTGCACGCCCAGAAGGAATTGGAAGCCGCCCAGCGTCAGTTGGAAGAAATCGTCCAGCGCCACCCGGCCAACCGCAAGGCGCGGGTGCTGTTGATCAACTACTGGAAAGAAAGCGGCCAATTGCAGAATGTGCAGGTGCTGCTCGCCCAGCTCGAACAACAGAACCCCGACGATCCCGCGCTGCAACAAGGGCTGTAGGCGTCTACAACAAATTGGAAAAAAGCCGACGCCGCGCACAAACCCGGCGAAAACGTTGAACCCCCGCAATAGCCAACGGTCAAGTGCATATGGCGCGCCCGAACGGGCGTGCACCTCTCCTCGCTTGTGACCTGAGGGCACTTCTTGTCTACATCTAAAGCGCTGTTAACCGAAAAAGCGGCCACTGGCATCGAAGGTCTTGATGACATTCTTTCCGGTGGTTTGTCCCGCAGCCATTTGTTCCTGCTCGAAGGTGAGCCGGGGACCGGCAAAACTACCGTAGCCCTGCATTTCCTGCAGGCCGGCGCGAAAAACGGTGAAACATCGTTGTACATCACCCTGTCCGAAACCGAGCGCGAACTGCGCCAGGGTGCCAAGTCCCATGGCTGGGACCTGGATGACAATATCCACATCTTCGAACTGACCCCGCCCGAAAGCCTGCTGAACGCTGAACACCAACAGAGCCTGCTGTATTCCTCCGACCTGGAACTGGGCGAAGCCACCCGGCAGATTTTCGAAGTGGTCGAGCGCGTAAAGCCGACCCGTGTGGTGGTCGACAGCCTGTCCGAGATTCGTCTGCTCGCGCAAAGCTCATTGCGCTATCGCCGACAGATCCTTGCCATCAAGCATTACTTCGTGCGCTACGACGCCACCGTTTTGCTGCTGGACGACCTGACCACCGAATCCCTCGACAAAACCGTACACAGCGTGGCCCATGGCGTGATTCGTCTGGAAGAACTGACCCCCAACTACGGCGCTGAACGCCGACGCGTTCGGGTGGTGAAGTACCGTGGGCAGAAATACCGCGGCGGCTTCCACGATTTCACCATCATGGGCGACGGCATCCATGTGTTCCCGCGCCTGGTGGCGGCCGAACATCGTGGCGGCTACATCCGCCAGACCCTGAGCAGCGGCATTCGCGAACTGGATGCGCTGATGGGCGGCGGCGTCGAGACCGGCTCCAGTAGCCTGATCCTCGGCCCGGCCGGTACCGGTAAGTCGCTGATCTCGATGATCTTCGCCGCCGCCGCCGTGGCCCGTGGGGAAAAAGCCGCGTTGTTCATTTTCGATGAAGAACTGGGCCTGCTGTTCGAACGTATGAAAAACATGGGCATCGACCTCGCCGCCCTGCAAGCCACCGGCAACCTGCTGATCGAGCAGGTAGACGCCGCGGAACTGTCCCCCGGCGAGTTCTCCCACCGCGTGCGCCGCTGCGTGGACGAACGCGGGATCAAAACCGTGGTGATTGACAGCATTAACGGCTATCAGGCCGCCATGCCAGAAGAGAACGCGCTGATCCTGCATATGCACGAGCTGCTGCTGTACCTCAACCGCCGTGGCGCGGCGACCTTCATGACGGTGGCCCAGCACGGTCTGGTGGGCGACATGCAGGCGCCGGTGGACATCACTTACCTGGCCGACACTGTGATTCTGCTGCGTTATTTCGAAGCGCTGGGCAAGGTCCGTCGCGCCATCTCCATCATCAAGAAGCGCACAGGCACCCATGAATCGACGATTCGCGAATACCGCATCAGCAACCAGGGCATGACCGTGGGCCAACCGCTGGATAATTTCCAAGGCGTGCTGCGCGGCATCCCCACCTACATGGGCGCCGGATCGCCGTTATTGAAGGAAGAGGGAGAGTGACAGACCTGTCTCCCGTCTCCGAGCGTGCCATTGTGCTGGCGCCCATGGGCCGCGACGGCACTTTGGCGCTGATGATGCTCAATGAGGCCGGCTACAGCGGCATCATTGCCAGCAACCTCAAGGCCCTGTGCGAAGCCCTGGAACAGGGCGCAGGTCTGTTGATCATCGCTGCTGAGGCCTTGCGCGGCATCGACCTGGAGCCGTTACTGGAGCGTCTGCACCAGCAGCCCGCCTGGTCGGACCTGCCCATCGTGCTGCTGACCCACCACGGCGGCGGCGAGCAGAACGGCTCATCCCACCTCAGCGGCTTGTTGGGCAACGTGACGTTCCTTGAGCGACCGTTTCACCCGGTGACTTTGATCAGCCTGGTCAGCGCCGCCCTGCGCGGGCGACGCCGCCAATATGAAGCGCGGGACCGCTTGATCGACCTCAGCGAAAGCGAGCTGCGCTTGCAACGCACCCTGGAAACCCTTGAACAACAGGTCGAAGAGCGTACCGCCCAACTGCGCAACAACGAAGAAGCGCTGCGCCAATCCCAGAAAATGGAAGCGGTCGGTCAATTGACCGGCGGCATCGCCCATGACTTCAACAACATGCTCACCGGCATCATCGGTAGCCTGGAGCTGCTGCGAAGGCGTGTGGCCCGTGGCAAGCTGGACGATCTGGACAGCCTTATCGACCTGGGCGTCACCTCCGCCAACCGCGCCGCCGGCCTCACCCACCGTTTGCTAGCGTTTTCTCGCCGTCAGTCCCTCGACTCCAAACCGGTACAAATCAACCAGTTGGTCACGTCCATGGGTGAGCTGCTGCAACGCAGCATCAATGAAAGTATCGGTCTAGACATGCGTCTGAGCGAGCAATTGTGGACCGCCGAGGCCGACCCCAATCAGTTGGAAAGCGCCCTGCTCAACCTGGTGATCAATGCACGGGATGCCATGCCCAACGGTGGCAGGCTTATCGTGGAAACCACCAACCGCCATCTCGACAGCGTGTTCACTGCCGCTTATGGCTCCCTCACACCGGGCGACTACGTAGAGCTAAGCGTCAGCGACACCGGTTGCGGCATTCCCGAAAGCGTTATGGGGCGCGTGTTCGACCCGTTTTTCACCACCAAGCCGATTGGCCAGGGCACCGGGCTGGGTCTGTCGATGATCTATGGCTTTGCCCGTCAGTCCCGTGGCCATGTGATCATCCATAGCGAAGTCGGCAAAGGCACCACAGTCAGCCTGTTCCTGCCACGTTTTGTCGGCGAAGTGATCGCCCAGCAAACGCTGAATCCTACCCTGCTGCCCTACGCCACTGACGGCGAAACCGTGCTAATCGTCGAGGATGATGCGGCGGTGCGCTTGCTGGTCAGCGCAGTGCTCAAGGAGCTGGGCTACGCGTACGTCGAGGCCGGCGACGGCAACACCGCCGTGCCGATTATCCAGTCCGATCAGCGTATCGACCTACTGATCAGCGATGTCGGGCTGCCAGGCATGAACGGTCGCCAATTGGCGGAAATTGGCCGGCAGCTCAGGCCGGACCTCAAAGTGCTGTTCATCACCGGTTATGCCGAGCATGCCGCAGTGCGCGGCGGCTTCCTAGACCCGGGGATGCAGTTGATCACCAAGCCGTTCACCTTCGACTTGTTGACGGCCAAAGTACGGGAAATGATTTGCGCACCCTCAGACTGAAGGTGTTAGCGCTCTGGTAAGGCTGGGAAAAGCTATCGTTTCGGCAGAAAGCAGGACCGCTCAGCGGGTACGAAGAGCATGGGGGGAGGTAATCCCTTCCTCTGCCAGTGACTCGATCGCTTTACAGTCAACGGAAAACGCAAAAGTTCTCGGGCCCCGGTCATAGCTGGGCAGACCTCACGGGGCCGATCATGCAAGCCGCAGAGGTGCTTAGCCCAGTTAAATTCACCCATGGGAATTCAGGCTCAGCAAGAGCCTGAACTACGCCCAAGCGACTGTGCTCAGGCCAACAAACGCTGGATATGCTCTTGCAGCGTATCCAGATCAAACGGCTTGGCCAAGATCGGCGCATTGCGCGTGATCGGGCTGTCGCAGTCGAGAATTTCCTGCGGGTAACCGCTGATGAAAATGACCTTGAGTTCCGGGCGCAACTTGATTGCAGGCTCGGCGATCTGCACGCCAGAGATGCCACCCGGCAATCGATAGTCAGTCACCATCAGGTCCAGATGGGGTTTGGTGGCGAGGATTTCAAAAGCCTGTTCGCCGTTGATCGCCTTCAATACCCGGTAACCCAGGCCCGCCAGGTATTCACCCAACACAAACATAATGGACTCGTCGTCTTCGACGATCAGTACGACATCTTGTGCATCTTCACTCATGGGAAGCCTTTGTCCGGTCAATTGCTGCAACTACGACCATGGGGTCACGTAGAAGGTTGCGTCGAGGTGACGATTGAGTTCACGCCGCCGGTTCAAGGGGCAAGCACACGCGAAACAGAGCGCCCTCGCCTATCCGACTCTCGACTTCAATGGTGCCGCCGTGGGCCGCGACGATCTGCTCGGAAATAAACAGCCCCAAGCCCAATCCGGCTGCAACCTGACTGGCCGATACACGCTCGAACTGTTGGAAAATGCGTTTCTGGTTTTCCTCGCTGATGCCGATACCACGGTCGCGCACTTCGACCCGCGCCTCACCGTGTTCGCTGTACACCCGCACGTCCACCGGGCTCTTGGCGCCGTAGCGCAGTGCGTTGGTCAGCAGGTTGGTCACCACCTGCTCGATCCGGAACTCGTCCCAATGCCCCACTACCGGGCCTTCGGCCGACAACTGCATGGACGACTCAGCGGCGGCGACTTGCGGAGCGAAGTTCTCCACCAAGTTGCTAACCAGTTGCGCCAGGTCGAAGCGCGCCGGGCGAATCGATAGTTTGCCGGTACGGATGCGCGACACATCGAGCATGTCTTCGATCAGACGGATCAGGCTGCGGATCTGGCGCTCATCGCGATCAACCATGGCGTGCATCTTTTCCAGGGTGAACGCTGCGGCGTTGTCTCGCGCCAGGTGCATCTTGCGCAGCTGGGTTTCCAGAATCAGGCCGTTGAGGGGGGTGCGCACTTCATGGGCGACGATCGACATAAAGTCATCGCGCATGCGCACCGCCTGCTCCAGCTCGGCCTGAGTGGCCTGCAAGCGGTTGAGCAGCAGTTCCTGTTCGCGGCGGCTGCGCTCCAGCTCTTCGACCTGCAATTTCATCGCCTTGCTCTGGCGATACAGGTCGACAAACACATTGACCTTGCTCTTGACCGCATGGATATCCAGCGGCTTGTGCAAGAAATCCACCGCGCCACTTTCATAGCCCTTGAACGCGTAGTTGAGTTCCCGGCCAGCGGCGCTGACAAATACGATGGGGATGTTCTTGGTCTTCTCGGTGCCGCGCATCAGCTCGGCCAACTCAAAACCATTCATGCCGGGCATCTGCACATCGAGAATCGCCATGGCGAACTCATGCTCCAGCAACAGGGACAACGCTTCGTCGGCGCTCAATGCCTTGAAAACCTGGCGGTCCTCACGCTTGATCAGCGCTTCGAGGGCCAGCAGGTTTTCCGGCAGATCGTCGACGATCAGCAGTTTGGCCTGGACAGTACTTAACATGGGGAAGATTCCAGCAAAACCAGCAATGAGCCTATCCGGCTCAGAGTCAGAATATGGTCAGGTGTCTGCAACGCCAGGGCTGCACGGGGCATAACGTCCACGCGTGCTTCCGCTGGGTCCTGTACAACAGTGGTGCCGTGTTGCTGTTTTACGTAGGCCAGTCCCCGTGCGCCGTCCTGGTTGGCGCCGGTCAGCAGGATCGCCAGCAGCCCGGGGCCGTAAGCATCCGCCGCCGAGGTGAACAGAAAATCAATGGACGGACGCGAGTGATGTACACGCTCTTCCTGGCTCAGGGACAGGCTGCGATCCTGCTCCACCGACAAGTGATAGCCGGGGCCGGCGAAGTACAGGGTGCCGGGCTCGATGGATTGCTTGTCCTGGGCTTCGCGCACCGGGATGCGCAGGCGCCGGGCGAATACTTCGGCCAATTGGCTGCGGCGCTCATCCGGCAAGTGCAGCACCGCGATGATGGGCAAGCCGAAGCCGTTAGGTAGTTCGCTGAAAATACCCAACAACGCTTCGACGCCGCCGGCGGACGCGCCGACGACGATGGCTTCAATCCCGCGAATCGGGCTGGCTGCAGCGTCGTTCATGATTTGCGGTAGATCCGTTCCTGCTTGACCAAGGGTTCGAAGTGTTTGTTATAGCCGGAGAAATCCAGGGTTTCCTTGCTGCCCAGCACCAGGAAGCCGCGATGGCATAGCGACTCATGAAACAATCCGAACGCTCGGTCTTGCAACTTTTTATTGAAATAAATCAATACGTTACGACAAGAAATTAATTGAGTTTCTGAGAAGACACTGTCGGTGGCCAGGCTGTGGTCGGCGAACGTCACGTTTTCCCGCAGTGTCTTGTCGAAGATCGCGTAATCGTATGCCGCCGTGTAGTAGTCGGCAAACGAACGTTGCCCGCCGGCCTGCTGATAATTGGTGGTGTAGGCCCGCACGTTCTCCAGGGAAAAAATGCCCTGTTTGGCTTTGTCCAAGGACGCTGGGTTGATATCGGTGGCGTAAATGATCGTACGCTCCAGCAAGCCCTCTTCGCGCAGCAGGATGGCCATGGAGTAGACCTCCTCCCCCGTGCTGCAACCGGCGATCCAGATCTTGATCGACGGGTAGGTCTTGAGCAGCGGCACTACTTCCTGGCGGATCGCCAGAAAGTGCGACGGGTCGCGGAACATCTCGCTTACCGGGATCGTCAGGAACTGTAATAACTGCATGAACGCCGCCGGGTCATGCAGCACCCGCTCCTGCAGCGCGGAAATGGTGGCGCAGTCGAACTGGCGCATGGCATGGGCCACGCGACGTTTGACCGACGCCCCGGAATAGTCGCGAAAGTCATAGCTGTACTTGAGGTAAATCGCCTCGATCAGCAGGCGCAGCTCAATATCGCTGCTTTTTTCCAAAAAACTTCGCTCCACTTAAATGCGTTCCATCTTCGGCAGCCATACGCGAATCAACGAGAACAGACGATCCAGGTCGATCGGTTTGGCCAGGTAATCATTGGAGCCGGCAGCCAGGCAGCGCTCCTGGTCGTCTTTCATGGCCTTGGCAGTCACAGCGATGATCGGCAGCTTTTTCCAGCGCGGGTCCTGGCGGATCAGCGCCGTGGCCTCGTAGCCGTCCATCTCCGGCATCATCACGTCCATCAGCACCAAGTCGATGTCCTCAACCTCATTGAGGCGGTCGATGGCTTCACGGCCGTTACGCCCGATCACCACGACCGCGCCTTTATGCTCCAGGGCGCTGGTCAGGGCAAAGATGTTGCGTACATCGTCGTCTACCAGCAGGATTTTGCGCCCTTCGAACACCTTGTCGCGGCTGCGGGCGGTCTTGAGCATCTTCTGGCGTTCATGGGACAGCTGGGATTCGACTTTGTGCAGAAAGAGTGTGACTTCGTCCAGCAGCCGCTCCGGCGAGCGGGCGCCCTTGATGATGATCGAGCGCGAGTATTTGCGCAGTTCGGCTTCTTCATCGCGGGTCAGGTTGCGCCCGGTGTAGACGATCACCGGCGGGAACGAGCAGATGTCCTCGGTGGCCATGCGTTTGAGCAGCTCGTTGCCGAGCATGTCCGGGAGCTTGAGGTCGATGATCATGCAGTCATAGACGTTGCTGCGCAGCAGTTCGAGGGCTTCCTGGGCAAAGCCTACGGCGGTGATCTCGATGTCATCGTCGCCGATCAGGCGGGCAATGCTGTCGCGTTGCAGGTCATCGTCCTCCACCAGCAGGACGCGTTTGACCTTTTGCGTCAGCTTGGCTTCCAGGCGCGCGAACACGTCCTTGAGTTCTTCACGGGTGGTGGGCTTGACTGCGTAGCCGATGGCGCCCATGTGCATGGCGGCCTCGACCCGGTCTTCCACGGAAATCACATGCACCGGGATGTGCCGGGTGCTGGCGTGTTCCTTCAGGCGTTGCAGCACGGTCAACCCGGAATGGTCCGGCAGGCGCATGTCGAGCAGGATCGCGTCGGGGATGTACTGCTCGGCCAGGTTGTAGCCTTCGTCGGCGCCGTGGGCGACCAGACATTGGTAGCCCAGTTCATGGGCCAGGTCGAACAGGATGCGCGCAAAGTTCGGCTCGTCTTCCACAACCAGGATGCAGCGCGTGGTGAACGGGGCCTTGTCGCGGTCGTCGGCAAAGCGCGGGATCTGCTCGGCATCGGCCACCGGCAAGGGCGAGACCTTGACCGGGACCGGCGCAGGTGCTGCAACCACCGGGCGCGGGGGTTCGATTGGCTGGGGCTGTTCCTCGTGCTCGACGTACTGTTCCGGCAATGTCAGGGTAAACACACTGCCCTTGCCCGGTTCGCTGGTGACGTGGATCGAACCACCGAGCAAGGTGGCCAGGTCGCGGGAAATCGACAGGCCCAGGCCCGTGCCGCCGTAACGGCGGTTGGTGGTGCCGTCGGCCTGGCGGAAGGCTTCGAAGATGCTCTCTTGCTGGTCCGGGGCGATGCCGATCCCGGAATCACGCACCGTGAACACAATCCCGCCTTCGGCCGCGCCGGACACCGACAGGCTCACCTGGCCCTGCTCGGTAAACTTGATCGCGTTGGACAGCAGATTCTTGAGGATCTGCTCCAGGCGCTGGCGGTCGGTGAACAGCATGGCCGGCGCCCCCTCTTGCACCTCCACCTGGAAACCTAGCTTGCGATCGGACGCCAGCGGTTCGAACATCCCCCGCAGGCCGTCCACCAGACGTGCCACGCTGGAATTTTCCGGGCGTACTTCGAGCTTGCCGGCTTCGACCTTGGAAATATCCAGGATGTCGTTGATCAGGTTAAGCAGATCGTTGCCCGCCGAGTAGATCGACTCGGCAAACTTGACCTGCTCGGCACTGAGGTTTTCCTGGGGGTTTTCCGCCAGCAATTTGGCCAGGATCAGTGAGCTATTGAGCGGCGTACGCAGCTCGTGGGACATGTTGGCGAGGAATTCGGACTTGTATTTGCTTGAACGCTGCAGCTCTTCGGCGCGGTCTTCCAGCTCCAGCTGGGCCTGGTTCAGCTCGATATTCTTGCGATCCATGGCGTCGCGCTGCTCAGCCAGGGTCTGGGTCTGCTCGGCCAACTGCTCGTTGGTCTGCTCCAGCTCTGCTTGTTGGGTCTCCAGATGAACCTGGGATTCCTTGAGGATGCGCGACTGTTCTTCGAGCTCCTCGTTGGCGGTCTTGAGTTCTTCCTGCTGCACTTGCAGCTCTTCGTTGAGCTGCTGAGTTTCGGCCAGCACTTCCTGCAAGCGTTGGCGATAGCGCGCGGCCTCGATGGACGTGCCGATATTGCCGGCGATCAGCTCCATCAATTCCGTATCGCGCTCCTGCAGCGGGCGCAGGAAACCCAATTCGATCACGCCGTTGACGCGATCATCGTCGCTGGTGGGCATCACCAGCACGCTGCGGGTGGCGCCTTCGCCCAGGCCCGAGCTGACTTTGAAGTAGTCCACCGGCACATCGTCCAGGCGGATCAGGCGGTCCAACTGCGCGGCCTGGCCGACAATACCTTCGTCGCTGTAGATCGCTTGCTCCTGCTGCTCCTGCTCGCGGGAGAAACCGTAGGTGGCGATGCGCTTGAGGCCGCCATGCTCTTCGCGCACATACAGTGCGCCGACCACCGAGCCCATGTATTGGGCAAAAAACTGCAGGATATTGCGCCCCAGCATGTTCAGGGTCAGCTGGCCCAGCACCTGCTCGGCCAGCTCGGTCTGGCCATTACGCAGCCACGCTTGCTGCTCCAAACGCCGAGCAATCTTCTGCTGTGACGCGAGGTTTGCGCTGTAACTCTCTGAAAGAGCTACCAGATTTTTACGCCCTACATAGGCAAGAAAACCGCTCAACCCCAGTACGAATACCAGGTACAGGCCAACGCTGATCACTGTGGTACGGGTCACGTCGGCATTGCGGGTGATCCGGAACTGCTGCTCCATCGCCACCGCTTCGTCGTACTCCTTGCGGATCTCATCGGTCAGGCGCTTGCCACGCCCGGCCTTGACGGCGCTGCGGTAGTCACCGCTCTGGCGCTGCATATCAATCATTGTCTGGGCGTACTTGTTCCACTCCAGTTGCAGCGCTTCCAGACGCTTGAGGCGATCGACCTGCTGCGGGTTGTCGGCGACCAGTTCTTGCAAATTGCGCAGGTCGGACATGATCCGTGGTTTGGCCACCTCGTAGGGATCGAGGAAGTGCTCGTCGCCGGTGATCAGGAAGCCGCGCATGCCGGTTTCCAGATCGACTGTCAGCTTTGACGTCTCATTGAGGTTATTGATGACCCGATCGGTGTGCTCCACCCACTGGATCACCGACAGCAAATAGGTGATCAGGCACACGAAAAACACCGCGCTGAGCACGCCCACACCCAGGGGCAATGCCACGTTTCGGCTCAGGAGGGTACGAAAGCTCTTTTCATCGACGGACGAAGCGGGAGTCATGGGCATGCCTTGGCCAAATACGGAAAAACGGGGAGTTTGCCCCAAACGTGGCAGTGAGGGCTATGTTTCTGACGCAACGAGCGGAACAAAACCTGGCGGTTAGCCACCTTTAGCGCCCTCGCCGCGCGTTGTTTGACCTTATTTGTCTACATATAGGCTGACAACTTGGGCATGTGGCTCTGCGGAACGCTCTTGTTTGCAACGGACACCTAATGACAAGCCTCGGGTACAGGGATGTTCGTCAACAAGGCACTTCCAACCATGACCAACAGGTAGCCCGCGATGAATGCAGTCAACACCCCACGTTTGCCCACTCCCTCTGCCCTGGTGAGTCCACCATTGGCATCGGTTTCCCGATTACCGTCAGGCGCGAGCACGGCTCAAGCTCTTGCAAAGCCTGAACAGTCCTCCTCTTCCGGCACGCAGAGCCTGCAACAGGCCCTGGCCGACCAGCGTAACTGGGGCGAATTGGCGCAGGCGCTCTTCAGCCTGGCCAAGGAGCTGCCGGCAGACGCCGATGAACAGGCCGTGGCTGACGCGTTAAAAGCGCGGTCGATGCCGCGCCACCTGGCCTCTGGCACCGCCACTACCGTGAACCTTGACGCGTTTATCAGCGAACAACGCCTGGCGCAGCCTACCCGCCGCCACTACGTTGTGTACTTGGCCGAGGCAGTGGCCCAGCGGGCACTGCAGTCGCCCCTGGGCAATTTCGGCGGCGGGCTGTCCTGGCCGATCCCCTTGAGCGTTGCCGACCAGAGCAAAATCGGCACGCTGGTGGACAAAAATACCGCAGGTCTGCCCGGTCTGCCCTTGGAGGATGCGCGCAAAGGTGCCCTAGGTTATCTGCTCGAACAGACCCCGTTGTCCGATGCAGAGCTGCGAGACCCGCCCAACGCCCTGGCAAAACTGGTGGCATCCCCTCGCGCCCAGGCGCTTGGCCAGGCGATCCAGACCGAATTGGGCGGCGCTGACACCCCTGGCAGCGTCAATGACTACGTGCTCGCGGCCATTAACATGGGCCTGGACCTGGACTCGATGTTCGTCCCCCATCGCAACCATGTGGCCGGATTCGATCTGGCCAGTGAGCAGCACTGGGGCAAGGCGCCGTCCGATATCGTCAACCGGCTCAGCCTGCACTTGGTCAAGGAAGGTCGCGCCACCCACGCAACAGCGAGGTTCGCCGCGCACTTGCTACTGGCGCGGGTGGCGCCGCAACTGCTCGTCAAAGAGATACCGGCCGCGCTCACCTATGGCAGCCAGGCCTGGGCCAGTTTCTGCATCGCCGCAGCGGCGGTGGAGGCGCAAGCCCCGGGGACGGTAGCCAAGATGACGTTTGCGCAAGTCATGCAGGCAGCAAAAGGGTCCGGCGCGGTGGCCCCCGAAGGTGCGCAGAGAGGGGCTTTAGTGGATTGGGCGGTGGTCAACGGTATGTTGCCCAAGCGTGAGAACGACAGTTACACCGCTGATGAGCTGGACAGCGCCAGAAGCGCCTATAACGCCCAGCAATCCGAACGACTCAACGCCTCGGCCCAACTGAATAGCGAGCTGCCCAGCCGCAAACAGATCGCGTTGCAAAAGCTGCGCGAGACCTTTGGCGATAACGTACCGTTCGAAGAAAAACTGCTGAGCATAGACGATACCAGCACGCCCTATGAGGGGCCGCTCTATGACCCGAATCGACGACCGGCCGGGCGGTATTCGCTGCTCGACATCGCCATGATGGAGCTGCGCGATTACACCTGGAAAACCACCGACCCGCGCATTCCTATCGCAGCGGTCAACGCGCCGCTCGCGCTGGGCGTGAACAAGGCGTTCAACGAGCAATTCAAACAGACCATCGATTCACACAAGCAGGGCTTGGGGACGCTGGTCAAACAGCTTGTCTCCCAGTTGCCGCCCGCCGACCGCCAGAATCTGGAGCACGGCAAACTGGAGTTCTTCCAGAAGAAAACCTATGAACTAGGATTGGATTTTACCTCCCGCACCCTGCACCACACGGATCAAAAACTGTTGATCAAGGCCACCGGCGCGGACGGTGTGACGGTGTATGAAGTGGATAGTAAGCGCGGCACGATCAATAAGGTGCCCGAGAGCGAACTGACCCGGCGCCGGGAGCGCAACGCCAATCAAGAAGAAAAAATTGAGGCGTTCGTGCCCAAGAGCGTCGCAGCCGGCGATTTTGCGCTCAAGCCCGCGGATGGCACGCTGGCACCGGCCACCTTCACCTCGTCGCGCACTCAGTCGATTGCCGATGCGTTTGTGGAACACCTCGATATCGACAATGCACAGGTGGTCAAGCAAGCCAAGGGGGTCACCCCTCTGGACAAGCAAAACGAGGTGGAATGGAAACTGGCGGATTTCTTCTTGAACCTGGTGCCGCTCAGGTCCGCTATCGTCAACTTTCAGAATGGCAACTATGCCGATGGCGCCACGGACCTGGCACTGGATATGTTCAGTTTCGTGACCGTTGGAGTGGGAACGGCGGGCAAAGTGGCCAAGGCCGTCAAGAGTTCGGCGTCGACGACGGTCAAAGCCCTCAACACGGCGAAGGTGATCGGTGCCGCCGCCATCGGCGCCTTCAACCCCGTAAGCGGGGCCGGCGACTTACTGGTCGGGGCTGCACGGGTTACGCAGGCGGTAGGGCGAACGATTGCCAAAGGCACACGCGCCGTGGCTAACACAGGGGTTTCCCTGGTCACCCAAGGGGTCAATGCCCTGCGCGGCGCAACGGGCGCGTATGACTTGGTCCGGGCCAACAAAGGCTATGCCACGCTATCGGCGGGTACGTTCACCCTCGCGGACCGGACCGTGGAGACCACCGCGGTGCTGCACAACAACCAATGGCATGCCTACGACGTTGCCCGGCAACAGCCGTACGGGCCCGCCTTGGCGGACTTCAAACCTGCGGTGCCGCCAACCCGAGATACGCCGCTCCACGGTTTTTTCGACCGCATTTACAACCTGCTCCAGCCTGAAAACGCTCAAAGCGCTGTCACCCGCCTGACCAAGGAGGAGCATAAGAACTTTACCGCCAAATATAACCACGGCATGCGTAAGGAAAACCGTGCAGCCTTTGACCAAGGTTTCGACTACGGCAATCCAAGTGATATCCCCGGTTATTCACCTAACCTGAACATTCCCGATCTGCAGCGCCTGTTGCAGTATTGTTTCTCTCCCGAAGACATAGGCACATTGGCCAAAGCCATCAAGCAAAAAGCTATCGCGGAATCTTTCCACCGCCTGGCGTACTTTGAAAAAGATATCGCCGCAGCAGGCGGGCATTTGCATCGGATGCCCCAGGACTTCTACCTCAGCCTGGTCAATATGGGCTCCGAGGGCGAATGTGCGGGGATTTCCAATGCCATGGCCCTTGCCATCGGCACCGGTAAAGAACACACGCTGCTGAGCAATTTTTACACCGCCGCCGCTAACCCGAACGTGCCAAGCAATGCCGCTTTTATCAGCAATATAGAGACCCTACAAAAGATCACCGGCACGGAAACCCTTTATCACATGGGCCAGACGCCTCGGCGTGTGCCCTATACCACCATTATCTCGGAGTTGGCCAATGCCACCGAATCAACCACGCTCAGAGTCGCATCGGAACACCACGCGCTGCTCGCGGGTGTAAAGGTCGACGGTGCGAACAAGCAATGGTTCTATTTCGATCCCAACTATGGGTACGTCACGTTTGATTCGCTAGATTCGATGAAGAATGGTCTGGAGCGCACGTTGAACAGGGGTATATCGCCCTATCGACTTGACGCCTATAAGCGCGATTCCGCTGTTCCCGAGTATCAGATAAGTCAATTCTCCCCCACAGACCTGACCCCAGACCGTACGGGTAATGTCGACGTATCGAGCCTCTCCACTGCGGTCCTATAAGCCGTGCCTGCGGCCCCGACGTTGCTGCACCCAGCGCGCCGGGGCCGCCTTGCTGCCGCGCATCATCCGGGCAAGACATTCGCGCAGACTCCCGTCACAATACGCGCGCCAGGGGAACTTGCTGCGATCGACACGACTCACTAGAGGATGGTCTTTGCATTCACACGACCTGCACCTCCAATTTTCGGGAAACCTCACTATGTCCGCAGCCTCCTCCACCATCCTAGTAGTCGAAGACGACCACATCGTGCGCATGTTGATCGTCGATGTCCTCGAAGAGTTGGAGTTCACGGTCATTGAGGCGGCTGACGCAGAGGAGGCACTGGGCATGGTCAATGATGAAAGCCAGCTGATTCAGCTGATGATGACCGATGTGGGCCTGCCGGATATGGACGGCAAAGAACTGGCAGCCAAAGTACGCGCACTGCGGCCCGGCTTGCCGATCCTGTTTGCCAGCGGCTATGCCGAAAACATCGACGCGCCGGCGGACATGCATGTGATTGGCAAACCGTTTTCCATCGATCAACTGCGTGACAAGGTCAAGTCCATCATCGGCTGACTGCCTCCGTTTCCTCGCCTGCGCCGTACCTTCAACTCCTGCCATTAGCTCTTATCGCGCAGGGCGATAGACGCGTAGACGCTATCCCATCGATCAATCGGTCGTACAGGACAAAAGACTTCCAGCGAAACTGGGTGCAAACTCTGCCGGCCAGCGATTACCTGCCGTACGCACCCGCGCACGAGGCCTACTTCGATAAAAGCTGGAAACTCAATGACATCACCCAGTTCCCTAAGAGACGCAACAACATGATCAGAAAACCGACGCGCCTGCTGTTAGCGAGCCTCTCGATCCTCCTGAGCAGCGGCGCCTGGGCCGATTTCACCGCCACCCCGAGCGAAGCGCGGGCCATCGCCAAGGAAGCCTACCTGTATGGTTTTCCGGTAGTGGAAATGTACAAATCTCTCTACACCCAAGCCGTCGACAAGGGCGGCGCCAACTTCAAGGCGCCGTTCAACCGCATCGGCAATACCGCCCAGGTGTTCACGCCCAAGGACACCGCGTTCGTCAGCCCAAACGCCGACACGCCCTACTCGTTCGTGTGGATGGATCTGCGCCGCGAACCGCTGGTGCTGACCCTGCCCAAGATCGAAGACAACCGTTACTACTCGGTGCAGTTGATCGACCTCTACACCCAGAACTTCGCCTACCTGGGCACACGCAGCACGGGTAACAACGGCGGCCACTACATGATCGCCGGGCCGGACTGGAAAGGTCAGCAGCCGGTGGACATCGATCGCGTGGTCTATAGCGAGAGCAATATCGCTTACGCGCTGTACCGCACGCAGTTGTTCGACGAGAAAGACCTGGGCAAGGTCAAGCAGATTCAGAGCGGCTATAAAGTCCAGCCGCTGAGCAGCTACGTCAAGCAAGCCGCGCCAGCCAATGTGCCAAAGGTCCAGTGGCCAAAACCCACCGCCACTATGAGCGACAGCCCGCAACTGTTCCGCTACCTGAATTTCATGCTGGCGTTCGCCGCCCCCCAGGACAGCGAGAAAGACCTGCTGGCGCGCTTTGCCAAGATTGGCGTCGCCCCGGGTGCGCCCTTCAAGTTCAACCAGCTCAGCGCCGAACAACGCAAGGCCCTGGAAGACGGGATTGCCGACGGCAAGGCCGAGTTTGCCGCGTTCAAAAAAGACAAGATCGACACCCACCAGGTGTCTAACGGTGACCTGTACGGCAGTCGCGATCACCTCAACAACAACTACTTGTACCGCTACGCTGGTGCCAACATGGGCATCTTCGGCACCTCCAGTGACGAAACCGCCTACCTGAGTTATGTCGTCGACAGCGAAGGTAAACCGGCCAACGGGGCACGTCATAGCTACACACTGCATTTCAACAAGGACCAACTGCCGCCGGCGGACGCGTTCTGGTCGCTGACCATGTACAGCGCCAAGACCCAGCAATTGGTCCCTAACCACAAGAAGCGCTACTTGATCAATTCGCGCATGTTGCCCAGTCTCAAGCGCGATGCCGATGGTGGCCTGACCCTGGCCTTGCAACATCACGAACCGCCCAAAGCCGAACAGAGCAATTGGTTGCCCGCTCCTCCCGGTCCTTTCTACGCCGTACTGCGGATTTACCTGCCCAAGCCTGAGGTAGGTAGTGGTCAATGGAAACTGCCGCCGTTGACACCGCTCAAGTAACACCGCGAGCTCGGCACCGGCGAGTCCGGACCGAGCGCGTCACTTTCCGATATCAGGCCGACAGCGCCAACCTGCACTGCCGCTGGTTTATTGGCTGCTAAAACGGGTAAGGTGCGCGCGATTCCTCACGGAGCTGCACCGCACATGACTTGCTGGGATGTCCTTGATCTGCCCCCAGATGCCGATAGCCGCACCATCAAGCGCACCTACGCGGCGCTGCTCAAGAAAACCCGGCCGGATGATGATCCCGAGGGTTTCCAGCGCCTGCGCGAAGCGTATGAAGCGGCCCTGAACGGGCAAGAGTCGGTCATGGACGACGCGTCTGCCGCCGTTGCGGTCGAAATGGCTGCACCAGAACCGGTCGACGGCACCCTGCCCCAGCGCTATCAGCAGGCCTTGGCCCAAGGTAACGGCCTGGCATTCGAAGTGGCGCTGCTCCAACGCTGTATCAGCGACGACACCGTGAGCGATGAGGAGCTTCGCTGGGCGTTTGACACCTTCCACTGGCTCAGTGCCTGGCAGCGCCTGGAGCTGCCAGCGCAATGGCTGGATGCCCTTGCCTCTCAATGCAGGCAGGCGTTGCGCAGCCAATTGGCGCTGGCACTTGCACAACGTAATGAAGCGGACTTCCTCGATGCGTACGCCCGGCGTGACGAGCACGCCTGGTTGCGCCAGCCGGCGCACGCTCAATGGTTCAACCAGACACTTGCCACGTTGCTATGCGACGGCTACTTCTGGTTGCCTGCGTTGTTCGAGGCCGTCCGCGCCGGGCAGGGCTGGCCGCACGGTGGCGAAAACCCCTGCCCCGAGGATGAATGGCAGCACCTGTTGCGGCGTGAGCAAGGGCCGGCGTTCATTGCCCACCAGCGTGCACTGGCTGTCGCGCCGCCGCACACTGCGCAACAGCGCGCTGCTCGTTTGCTGTTGGCGCCGATGACACTGGGGCAGCGACGTGCATTCGCCCAGCGCTTGAGCGAGGCCGACTGGGAGGCGTGCCGAGCGCTGGCCGCGCGCATTAAAGCCGATCATCCCGACGTTGCGCTGTCCCTGCCCGACGGTACGGCTTATTTCTGGCAGGAGTGGGAAGCGGCTGTCGACGCTTGGCCGCTGGCGCTGGCGACAGTGCTGGGCTGTGTGACAGGTGCACTGTTCCAGGCGCCGTGGTTTTCAGGAGTCCTGGTCAGCACACTGGGGCACGCGTTGGTATGGTCGATGGCCTATGTCGTGGGCGGCGCCCTGGCCTGGCAAGTGTGGCGTCCGCTGGTACATCGGGTTCGCGTCCTGGATGAAAGCCTCGCCGTCAGACTACCGACGCGACTCTGCCCTACCCGCCTGCCGTTATTGCCGCTGCGCGATCTGTTGCCGGGGGCGATCATGAGCGTGGCCATCAGTGTTCAATTCGGCGCGGTTGCGGGCCTGATGATGGTGGCGACCCTGGTCGTGATCGGTGCGGGTAAGCGTCAAGCCCGCACGGGCTACAAAGAATGGTCCACCCGCCATCCGCGCAAGACCATCGGTGTATGGGGCCTTGTCACTTTGCTCCTGACAATGATGTTTGCAGCGCTCAAAAGCTTTGACAGTCATTATCAGGTGGGCCGCAATCAAGGCCTGCAACAGTGGACAGAGCGCGTGTGCAGCCGCATGCCGAGAACAGCACAACCCTGCCAGGCACCCGCGACCCAGGCACAGTGGTACGGTCAGGAGGCTGAGTGATGAAGCCAATCATGTTGTACCCCGTCGGGGTGGTATTGATCCTGTGCCTGTTCAGCCTGGCCGGCGCCAGCAAACAACTGCAGATTGTGCAGTGGTGGCTCAACCAATTGGACAGCCCCCAGACTGCAACGGCCGGCGCGCTTGCACCGATCATCGATTGCGTTAACCGCGTGGACCGCGATACTCGGTTGGCCTACTACTTGCTGACTCAGGTCGACGCCTCAGTCCGGACGGCTGAGCGCTCCGGCGCCGCGAACTTGCCTCGGGAAGAATTTGGCGACAGCGCCGAGCCGCAAGCCCGCCTGATCCAAAAGCAGGTATGCACCCCTGCTATTACCCTGCAGCTGGAACGCCAAGCCCCCGGCAGCCCATTGATCACGGCCACGCAGCAGTACTTGCAGACCCTTCGCAGAATCAGCGACGTCGGTACGCTGCTCAGCCCCAATCAAACCCCCGGCGCGAAAACGCCGCAGCAGCAATTATTTGGCAACGTCATGCTTGACCAGTTGAAAGCAGAACTAAGCCGTAACGGTGGCGGCTACCTGTCGGCATCCGCGGCTCTGCGTGACGATCTGACGCGTGAGGAGCTGCGTTTGCGCCCCCTACAGCTGGATTTACTGGAAGCACGTCTGGGCCGAGACCTGCATTGGCACCTGCTCAATTACATGATTGCGTCGCGCCAGGCGATCGATCGGATCGACCAAGGGGTACGCGCTGCCGACCTGACACCCCAAGCCCTGGCTGCGTTGACCGCTTCGGTTCAGCGTGCCCAAGAAAGTGCCGCAGCCTTTGTCGATCAGATGCCGGATAAAGAACTCACTGAAGAAACGCTGCACCTTTGGTACACCCTAAGAACCCCCGCCGATACCTACCTTGCTGCCCTGCAAGGCATGCTTCAAAACTGGCTCAACCACGCCACCCCGCAACAGCTGAGTGACGACTATGACCTCGTCACCCGCCGCTACGACGTCCTGCTCAGCTATTACAACCGGCCGGCACGCAATGCGTTTTAGTGCTTTTTGAATTTCACATAGGACTGATGCAGGTCTGAAGCCCAGCCGTCGATCACGTTTTTCACGTCATCGGCTTTCATCACCTGAGCGTCGTTCTCCAAGGGCTTGCCGGTGCCTTTGCGCACCACTTGGGCCAGGACTTTGCCGTTGGCACCGTCGAGGAACTGCGCCTCGGTGCCGAGGGTGGTTTCTTGATCGCGAATGCCGGTGCCGGTACTGACCGCCGCCGCCACCAGGGCTACCGGGATGAACTCATAAGGTTTAAGCCCTTCGGTCTTGCTGCTGACGGCAGTGATGGCCGCGCGCACCACGATTACGCCTGGGCCTGGGGCATTGGCCAACGGCAAGGATTTGGCCAGCTCACGCTTGAGCGCCTGGTTGTAGTAGGTGTTAATGCCGTTGAGGGTGCTGTCAGGGATTTTCGTGGTGGCCTGGGGTTTGGGATAGAACTGGGTCGGTTCGATGTACACCGCGTTATAGCGACTCAGGTCCAGTTGAGGATCGACCCAGCGCTTCACTTCGACGCCTGACGGTGACTTGGCTTGCTTGAGTTGGCTGTAGTTGGAAAGAAAGCCCGAATATTCATCCGGTTGCGTGACCTGGCTGGCGCAGCCTGCAATCCCAAGCGAAGCCACGCACAACGTACTGATCATTAGCCTTAGTTTCATCATTGAACTCCCTGGCAGTCATCATCGAACGGCGGAGCTGTAGGTATAGCCAATCCTGGCGAAATGGTGCGCCCACTCGACCGATCAAGCCGAGATGACAAAAACTGCACCGGTCATTTGGCGAACAACTGCGTATGACTAATCAACCGTCGGTAAGTAAGGTGGAGCTCCCCCCTATCAGGAGCATCACATGCGCACCATCGGCCTTATCGGCGGCATGAGCTGGGAGTCCAGCGCCGAGTACTACCGCATCATCAACCAGCGCGTGCGTGATCAGCTCGGCTCGCTGCGCTCGGCGCAGGTGTTGATGTACAGCGTGGATTTCGGCCCGGTGGCGCAGGCGCAGCACGATGGGCGCTGGGACGACGCGGCGCAGATCCTCGAAGACGCGGCGCGGCGCCTGCAGGCCGGCGGTGCGGACTGCGTGGTGCTGTGTACCAACACCATGCACTTGGTCGCGCCGCGTGTCGAAGCGGCGATCTCGATTCCCTTTCTACATATCGCCGACGCCGCCGGCCAGGCGGCCGTGGCGGCCGGCACGCTCAGCGTCGGCCTGCTGGGCACGGCGTTCACCATGGAGCAGGATTTCCTCAAGGCGCGCCTGGCCGAGCATGGCTTGAATGTGCTGGTGCCGGAGGCCGAAGAGCGCCAGAGCGTGCACCGCATCATCTATGAAGAGTTGTGTGTGGGGATCATCAGCGACACCTCGCGCGACGCCTATCTGCGCATCATTGCGTCGCTGGCTGCCCGTGGTGCCCAGGCGATCATCCTCGGATGCACGGAAATCGGCCTGTTGATCAAGCCGGAACACACCAACCTGCCGCTGCTGGACACCACCGCGTTGCATGCGCAGGCCGCGGTGGCGTTTGCCTTGCAGGATTAAGTCGAAGGACGCAAACGCGCCATGCTGACGGTGTCGACGTAGACGCCGTCACGCAGGGCGTAGTCGCGCAGCACCCCTTCCACCTCGAAACCGAACGAGCGGTACAGACGTTGCGCGGCCTGGTTATCGGCAAATACCGTCAACTCGACGCGGTGCAGGTTCATCCAGTTGTCGGCCACGTCGAGGGCAGCCTTCAACAGCCGCGAGCCGACGCCCTTGCCCTGCCAGGCAGTTGCCACGCCCATGCCGAAGGTGCCTACATGGGCCTGGCGCACGCGCAGGTACTGTTGCAGCCCCAACTGGCCAATCACCTCGCCGCCGTGCAATGCCACCAATTGCAGGCGACGTTCGTCGTCCATCACCAAACGCTTGCGCCACACTTCAATCGACTGGAACGGCATCTGCAGTACCTGCCGGCATACCGCCGGCTCGTTGTAGAGCGCCGCGACGCCGTCAAGGTGGGCCTCGGTAAAGCGCTGGATGACGATATGGGGTTCAGGCGCGTGCATGGGTTTCATCCTTTGAAAGACATGTGGTCGGCCAGTGTAGAGGCGCCGACCGTCCGCTGCCTAGGGCGCTGGAGCGGTTGTCCACAACGAAGGCCAGTCGCCATAGGCCACCCCGGTGCAGCGCGACATCATGTGAAACTCGCTGAGTTGGAAAGCCTTGCCGTCAAACAACCACACCGCCCCGGCCCCGCAATCGCCGAGCCCGCGTTGCTTGTAGAAGTAACTCAGGGTGCCGGTGGCTGCGTCGTAGCCCACCGAACCTTGCAGCGCGGCGCCGTCCAGAGGCAGCGGCTCCAGTTGCAATGCGGTCTGGGCATAAGGTGCCTGGCGCGCGCGACGCACCACCTCGTATTCGCAGTTGTAGGCCGCGCAGTCGTAGCTCAACACGGTCATGGCCTGCGAGGCGGTCAACGCACCGGCACTGGCTTCGGGTGGCGGCGAGTCTTCTTGCGCCGTTTCACCTTTGAGGGCCTCGGCCACCAAAGCTTGCTGCTCCTCGGCGGTCAACGCCGGCGCACCGGGGAATGGGCGCAGCAGCGGCATCGGCAAACGCGCCGGCACGGCACTCGCCGCACCTTTGCCGGGTCGTGCCAGTGCGGTGACGTTATCCACCCGGCCTTGCACCGCATCCATCAACAGCAGCGATGCACTCAACCCACTCAGAGATACGTGGGCATCGACGTCGCCGGGCAGCTGCAAGCGCTGACCATCGCGCAAGCGTTGCAACCATCGGCGCGCGGCGTCGTCGTCAAGTACGCCAAAGGACTGCACATGGGGATCGCCGCCCTGGTCGTCCAACTCCACCTGCAATGCCTGGGTCAAGTCATTGCCCAGGGGCTGGCCGTCCAGTTGCAGGGTCGACAGGTCCGCCGTCTCCCCCCGATGGTCGAAGCGCAGGCGCAAGTAGCCCTGAGGGCCGGCCTTGTGCCAGATATGCAAGGTCAGCGAGCTGTAATCTTCTTCATTGGCACCGCTCGGTGCGCTGAGGGCGTGGCAGTTGCGCAGGTTGTCGCAACCGACCACCCATTCCTTGATGTCCCGCAGCAGCGGCACGCGTTCGCTAGCGGGTTGTGCAAAGGCTTGGGCAGAGGAACCGGCCAGCAGGGCCAGGAGTACGGGGCGCAACATGGGGGACTCTCCGTGTCTGAAAAGGCGCGGATTGTCCCATGTTCGGCCTGTGGCGTCAGCGCCCGGCGGCCACGCGCCACACCCGCGCAATATCCGCCGCCCGCTCGCGCAACAAGCGCGGTGCCTCGCTGCACGCCTGCTCAAGGCTGATGGGCCCGCTGGGCAAGGCGAAGGCGGCGTCGACGCCGTGTGAGTACATCTGCTCGTAGCCTTCACCGAGGGTGCCGGCGATGACGATCACCGGTACGCCGTGTTGCCGGGCGATGCGGGCCACGCCGAATGGGGTTTTACCGCGCAGGGTCTGGGCGTCGAAGCGGCCTTCGCCGGTGATGACCAGATCTGCACCGCGCACGGCGGCATCCAGGCCCACCAAGTCGGCAACCACCTCCACCCCCGCGCGGAACTGGGCGCCGAGAAACGCCTTGGCAGCGAAGCCCAGGCCGCCAGCGGCGCCGCTACCGGGTTCGTCGCGCACATCGGTGGGCAGCACCCTGGCGCAGTGGTCGGCAAAATGGCCCAAGGCGGCGTCGAGCTGTTGCACCTGCTGCGGGCTCGCAGCTTTTTGCGGGCCGAAAATCGCCGAGGCGCCGTGGGGGCCGCAGAGGGGGTTATTGACGTCGGCGGCAATCTCGAAACGCACCTCGGCCACGCGGGGGTCCAGGCTGTCCAGGCTGATGCGCGCCAACTGCGCCAAGGCCAAGCCGCCAGGTGGAAGTGGCTGGTCGTCGGCATCGAACATTTGCACACCCAAGGCCTGCATTGCCCCCGCACCACCGTCGTTGGTGGCGCTGCCGCCGATGGCCAGGATGATGCGCCGAGCCCCCGTCTCCAGCGCCGCGCGGATCAGTTCACCGGTACCAAAAGTGGTGGTCCGGCACGCGTCGCGCTGGTCCGGCGGCAGCAGTTGCAAACCGCTGGCTTCGGCCATTTCGATGATCGCGGTGTGGCTGTCGGCCAACCAGCCCCAGCGCGCCTGCACCGGGGCACCGAGCGGGCCGTGTACGGTCTGGCGGCGCAACTCGCCGTGGCAGGCGGCGAGCACCGCGTCCACCGTGCCTTCGCCACCATCGGCCATCGGGCACTGGATCATCTGCGCGTCCGGCCAAACCTGGGCCAACCCCTCGACAATCGCCTGGGCAACGCCTGCGGCGCTCAGGCTGTCCTTGAACGAGTCGGGGGCGATGATGATCTTCATGGGCGTTCTCCGTTTTTTATAAAGCCCATGCTGCCAGTTGGCTGCGGCAATAACGCCGGTCCGATGCACAATTGCGGCGCAGCTTTGTTGTTCATTCCGACAAATCCTGGGGCAGCAACTGCACGCCCAGGTACAAGGCGAGCATGCCATCGAGGGTCAGCGGGTCGACACCGCTGAGTTCGGCGATGCGCTCCATGCGATAACGCAGGCTGTTGCGATGGATGCCCAAAGCGTCGGCACACGCCTGGCTTTGCCCGTCGTGCTCGCACCAACTGCGCAAAGTTGCCAGTAATTGGCCGTTGCCGTCCTTGGCCAGTACTTTGCGTAGCGGGTTGAGCAATTCATCGAGGGCGTCGTCGTTGCGATGACGCCACAGCATTACCGGCAGGCGATAGCGATTGAGGGTCAGCACTTGCGTGTGGGGCAGGATGTCCCGGCCATAGGCCAACAGGTCGCCGACCCGCCGATAGCAACGGCGCAGCCCGGCCAGCCCGTCGGCCTGGCCACCCACCGCCACACGCTGGATCTGCCAGCCGTGGCCGGCGAGTTTTTCCAGCAGCTTGGGATTGTCCACCGGGAGCCCGGCCGGTCGGCACCACAACAATGAAAACTGCGCCGAGCTGACGCACCAGCTGTCGGGATAACGCGCAGCCAGCCAGGCGCCCAGGTCCTGCGCGGAGGCCCCCGCGCCCAGCTCGAACAGGTATGGCGTACGCGACAGATGTGGCTTGAGCCCCAGTTGCTGGGCTTCGTCGACCAGGCGCGGCGAGTCGCCGGATTCGGCGAGTAACAACGCCAGCAGGTCATCGCACCGCTGGCGGCGCCATTGTTGTTCGGCTTGCTGATGACGATGGCTGACCAGCATCTCGGCGGTCATGCGCACCAATTCGGCGTAGGTACGCAGCAACTGTGGTTCACCGGTGATGCCCAGCACACCGATCAGGCGTTGATCGTGCATCAGCGGCAGGTTGATGCCGGGCTGCACGCCTTTTAGGTGCTTTGCGGTCTGGCCGTCGATTTCGACCACGCGACCGTTGGCCAGGACCAGTTGCGCGCCCTCATGGCGAGTGTTGATGCGCTCGGGCTCGCCGCTGCCCAGGATCAAGCCCTGGCTGTCCATGACGTTGACGTTATAGGGCAGGATGGCCATGGTGCGATCGACAATCTCCTGCGCCAGGTCATGATCCAGCTCGAACATGGGGTTAACTTCCTGCAAGGCGTGGTTGGTCATCGGCACAGCGCAAAGGCACGTTCACTGTGCGCGAGCACAAAGACAGCCCCCTGCTACCTGGCCGAGACTCTTGGGGCGATCAACGTTACCCTCGCATCGCGAAAAATCATAATAAAGAGAGAACGCCATGTCACAGAGCGCCGCTGTCACCCAGGCCAACGATGACGATAAAAACGCTGTCTACAAGCGCGTGACCCTGCGCTTGATCCCCTTCATTTTTATCTGCTACCTGTTCAACTACCTCGACCGCGTCAACGTCGGCTTCGCCAAGCTGCAGATGCTCGACGCCCTCAAGTTCAGCGAAACCGTGTACGGCCTCGGGGCCGGAATCTTCTTTATCGGTTATGTACTATGCGGCGTACCGAGCAACCTGGCGCTGAGCAAATTCGGCCCACGGCGCTGGATCGCCCTGATGATGGTCGTGTGGGGCACGCTGTCCACCTGCCTGCTGTTCGTCAGCACGCCGACGCACTTCTACACCTTGCGCCTGTTTACCGGTGCGGCCGAAGCCGGCTTCTTCCCCGGTGTGGTGCTGTACCTCTCGCAGTGGTTCCCGACCTTCCGTCGCGGGCGGATCATGGCGTTGTTTATGTCGGCGATCCCCGTGTCGGGCCTATTGGGCAGCCCGTTTTCCGGCTGGATTCTCAACCACTTCGCCGCCGGCCAGGGTGGTCTGGCCGGTTGGCAGTGGATGTTCCTGCTCCAAGGCATACCCACCGTGGTGCTGGGCGCCCTCGCCTACTTCCTGCTCAGCGACAGTTTCGCCCACGCCAAATGGCTCACGCCTCAGGAACGCGCGGTGCTGGAAGCCGACCAGGCCACGGACTTGGCGAACAAGCCTAAGACCACCAGCGACTCCCTCGCCGAAGTGTTCAAGAACCCGGCGATCTGGGCATTTGGCCTGATCTACTTCTGCATCCAGAGCGGCGTGTACGCCATCAACTTCTGGCTGCCGTCGATCATCAAGAACCTCGGGTTCAGCGATAACCTGGTGATCGGTTGGCTCAGTGCAATCCCGTATTTGCTGGCGGCGGTGTTTATGCTGCTGGTGGGCCGCTCCGCCGACCTGCGCAAAGAGCGGCGCTGGCACTTGGTCGTGCCCATGCTGATGGGCGCGGTGGGCCTGGTGATCGCGGTGAATTTCGCCACCACGCCGGCCATTGCGATCCTCGGCCTGACCATCGCCACCATGGGCGCGCTGACCGGCCTGCCGATGTTCTGGCCGGTGCCGACGGCGATGCTCAGCGCGGGTGCCGCCGCCGGTGGGCTGGCGTTGATCAACTCCATGGGCCAGATGGCAGGCTTCCTCAGCCCATATATCGTCGGCTTTGTGAAAGATGCCACCGGCTCCACGGATATGGCCCTGTATCTGCTGGCGGCAGTGATTGTGGCGGGCAGTGTATTGGCACTGCGCATGACTCGCTCATTGCGCACGTAAGACACGACTCAGGATGCACCGGGGCTGGTGCATCCTGAGCCTGCATAACCGTTATAAGCTTTTTGCTTTTTAAACCTGTCAACCTTGACAGTACCTGCTGCTTTTATTTGTTCTCATACTCCAGGCGCCACCCCACTTGGATGAGGACTGCGTCATGGAGATTCTTCAACTGCCCAGAAATTCGCATCTGGCCGATGGCACGGCCAGCGCGAACATGTCCGGCGTGATCACGCGGGCATTCAAAGCGGACACGGTCAGGCTGGAAAAGACCCATGTCCAATGGGTTATTACCGCACGCCAGAGTGCAGTGGGTTCTCAACCCAGTGTCGAGCTCACCTGCTTGCTGCCCTTGAGCCTTCGCGACAATGGCAAGCCCCATACCTACAGCTTCGACGGCACACGCAAAGTGACTACGGCCTCTGCGGCAATATTTACCGCCAACACCAACTTTGTAGCCGTATCAGGTGAAATTACCGTCACCTTGAGGAAAAACCGTATCGTCGCAACGTTCAATTTTACCGCCCAGCCCTATAACCAACCGGAAGCTCAGTTGATGGTGTCCCGAGGCACCTGTGACGTACATAACGGCAACGGGAAATTCGAGGTTGAGCTCAGTGGCGGGATACTGCCTATGCCCTCATTCAAGGCTGAAAACCTGGCCGTCAATACGTTTGAGCACTTGGGTGTCGCCCCGTACTACAACATCCTAGGGTGGTCCCGTGTTTTCCCCGACACCGAGTATTTCTTCGCCGTGCAAATCGATACCAAAGTCAGAGAGGGCACATACAAAATCGTCCTGGACGATCCACGGATCGGGATTTTGACAAACCTGATTGGCTTTCAGCATCTGTATGCAACCAGCGGTCAACTCACCATCAAAAAAATGCCACATGCCGGACACGCGATCGCGGACTTCAAGGTTGAATTCAATCATCCCCCCTTGCCGGTTTATTCAGCCAAAGGCCAACTGAATATTCAGGACTACGGCCAAGCCCCAGGATGAGCGGCTCACCGACAGACGAGGATGTTTCAATAAGGATGTGGCCTGGATGTCCTTATTGATCATTTCGTACGTCGTTCAACAGCGCATGACAGCGTTGCTGCAAAAATGCCTGGAACACTTTGACTCTTTCCGACACCTGCGCGCGATGGGGACACATCAGGTTCAGCGGCGCTGGCTCACCTTGCCAGCCCTCGAACAACGGCACCAAACGGCCGGCCCTTATGTCCCGTACTACATCCAGTCCAGCTTTATAGGTCACCCCATGCCCCGCCAGCGCCCAACGCCGCGCCACTTCACCGTCGTCGCACAAATAATCGCTGTGCACGGGCACTTCCTGCACCACATCTCCTTTGCGAAAGCTCCATGTGTTGTTAGGGCGGCCATGGCGCATGTAAATCAGCGCGCTGTGCTGCGCCAGATCGGCAGGCTCACGAGGGGTCCCCTGCCGGGCCAAGTACGCAGGGCTGGCGCAGGCCACGCGGTGGTGGTTCGCTAGGATCGGTAAAGCCACCAGGCTGGAATCATTCGGTACGCCAAAGCGCAGGGCAATATCCACGGTCTCGCGGAACAGGTCGGCGTTCTTATCGTTAAGCAGTAACTGCAGGCGGATATGGGGGTGCTGTTGCTTGAAGTCATCCAACCATTCCAGCAAAACCGTTCGCCCAAAATCCGAGGGAGCGGCCAGTTGCAGTACACCGTTCAAGCCTTCGCCGTGCCGCTTCAGCCCTTGTTCCCCTTCAGACAAAGCGGCGAGCGCCAGGCGCACGCTGTCCAGGTAACAGCGACCCTCTTCAGTCAGGCGCATGCTGCGCGTAGAGCGAGCCAGCAGGCGAACGCCAAGACGTGTTTCCAGGCGCTTGAGCGCAATGCTCGCGGCGGCGGGTGTCAAGCCAAGGGTGCGTGCGGCGGCGGATAGGCTCCCGGTATCCGCCGTACGGGCAAAGACTTCAAGGTCGAGAATCGAGCTCACTGATAAAAATCCTTTAATGATCTTGTCGATTTACCGCTATTTTTTCGACATTGCCAAGCTGAGAGGATGAATATCCCTTTTTTTAATGCGAGGCAGAACCCATGACATCTCCCCTCAATGGCAAAACCGTGGTGGTGATTGGCGGCAGCAGCGGCATCGGCGCGGCGGTCGCCGAGCAAGCCAAGTCACGAGGCGCGCAGGTGGTGCTGGCTGGACGACGCCTGTCTTCGGCGCTCCACAACGGCCTGCGCAGTGAACCTGTGGACGTGACGGATAATGCGTCATTGCAACGCCTGTTCGAGAGCGTGGGCCGCTTTGATCATTTGGTTTACACCGCCGGCCCTGCCGTACAGGCGAAAAATCTTCAGGACACCGACCTGCAACTGGCCCAGGACAATTTCAACGTCAAGCTCTGGGGCGCGTTGCGGGCTATCCAGCTGGCACTGCCATTGCTCGATGAGCATGGGAGCATCGTCCTTACGTCCGGGCAGTTGGGGCGCAAGTTAGTGCCTGGGCAATTCATCAAAATCGGCATCAACGCTGCGACCGAAGCGCTGGGCAAACAATTAGCCAAGGAGCTGGCACCGCGTCGGGTCAACGTCGTCAGCCCCGGCGTGATCGACACGCCGGCGTATGCGGGGTTGTCGGAAGATCAACGCAAGGCCATGTATGCCAAGGTCGGCCAGGCCTTGCCGGTCGGACGTGTGGGGCAAGCTTACGAAGTGGCAGCCGGGTATGTACTGGCTATGGAAAATGCCTTCATGACCGGCAGCGTGATCGACATCGACGGCGGCGGTTTGCTGTAAGGCAACGGCATAAACCGCATTCATGTCCATAGCCGGCTTGTTCGAGGATGCCGCGATCTGGTATTGCATAGGCTCTATCCCGCGACATTGAGGTGTTCTCTATGCTTTATCGTTCTCTGGGCCACTCCGGTTTGAAGGTCAGCGCACTCACCCTGGGCACCATGATGTTTGGCGAACAGACCAACACCGAGGACTCGTTGCGCATCATCGACAAGGCCTGGGACCAGGGCATCAACTTTATCGACACCGCGGATGTGTACACCGGCGGGCGCTCTGAAGAGTTGGTGGGTGAAGCCATCGCCCGTCAGCGCCAGGACTGGGTGGTGGCGTCCAAGGTCGGTTTCGGCCCGCCGGATGGGTTGCCCAACCGCAGTGGCCTGAGCCGCAAACGGATTTTCAATGCCCTCGACGCCAGCCTGACCCGCCTCGACACCGATTACCTGGACATCTACTACCTGCATCGTGAAGACCACCACACACCGCTGGAGGTAACGGTGTCGGCCATCGGCGACCTGATCAGTCAGGGCAAGATCCGTTACTGGGGCCTGTCCAACTACCGTGGCTGGCGCATTGCCGAGGTCATTCGCGTGGCAGAGCGCCTGGGGGTGGACAGACCGGTGATCAGCCAGCCGCTGTATAACATCGTCAACCGTCAGGCCGAGGTCGAGCAGATTACCGCTGCCGCCGCCTATGGCCTCGGTGTGGTGCCCTACAGCCCGCTGGCGCGCGGTGTGCTCAGCGGCAAGTACGCGCCGGACGTTACCCCTGAGGCCGGCAGCCGTGCCGCGCGCCAGGACAAGCGCATCCTGGAAACCGAATGGCGCGTGGAGTCGCTGCGTATCGCCCAGCAGATCCAGCAGTACACCCAAGGGCGCGGCGTGGGCATGGTGGAATTCGCCATCGCCTGGGTGCTCAACAATGCTGCGGTGAGTTCAGCTATCGTTGGGCCGCGCACGGAGGCGCAATGGGACGCCTACACCGGCGCGCTGGAGGTGAAGATTACGGCGGAAGATGAGGCGTTCATCGATTCGCTGGTGACGCCGGGGCATTCGTCTACGCCGGGATTCAACGATGTGGGCCATTTCGTGTCGGGGCGGACGCCGCTGTAAGCGCTCTGAAAGTGCAGCGCGGCAAACTTTTGTGCAATTTGCCCCAAAACAGAGCAGCCGTAGCGCGCCGAAAGCACCATAATCCCCTCCTCTTTTGATTGAATCGGTTTTGGCGAGGACAGCGTGTCTAAAGGTGTGGCGTTATCGGTGTCGGCCTCGGTGTTGTTTGCCGTGATGTATTACTTCACGTCATTGCTCACGCCATTGAGCGGCCTGGAGATTTTCGGCTGGCGCATGTTGTTGACCGTGCCGTGCATGACAGTATTCATGGTGGTCAGCGGCGAATGGCGGCAAGTCCGAGAACTGTTGCGCAGGCTGGCGGCCGAGCCGCGTTTGATCGCTGGCGTGGTGGTGTCGTCGGCCCTGTTGGGTGTGCAATTGTGGCTATTCATGTGGGCGCCTCTCAATGGCCGCAGCCTGGATGTGTCGGTGGGTTATTTCCTGCTGCCGCTGACCATGGTGCTGACCGGGCGCCTGGTATGGGGCGAACAATTGTCCTATCTGCAAAAGATCGCGGTGTTTTTTGCAGCGCTCGGCGTGCTGAACGAGCTGTACCAGGCCGGTGGTTTCTCCTGGGCGACGTTGGTGGTGATCATCGGTTACCCGCTGTACTTCATCGCGCGCAAATACCTCAAGACCGATCATTTGGGCGGCCTGTGGCTGGACATGGCACTGATGCTGCCTGTGGCCTGGTGGTTTGTGCAGAGCGGCGAACAGGGCTTTGCAGTGATGGACGCGCAACCGAAACTCTATGCGCTGATTCCGATCCTCGGCCTGATCAGCGCCTCGGCACTGGTGAGCTACATCATCGCCAGTCGCTTGCTGGCTTTCAGTCTGTTCGGCCTGCTCAGCTATGTGGAACCGGTGTTGTTGCTGGTGGTGGCACTGCTGCTGGGCGAAGGTATCAAGGCGGGGCAATGGCTGACCTACATTCCGATCTGGATCGCGGTCATGGTGCTGGTGTTTGAAGGGTTCAAGCATTTGGTACGCCAGCGCCAGGCGTAACACGCAGGCGTTAAAAAGCCCGACCAGGGTCAACTCTGGTCGGGCTTTTTTCTACGCGTGGGTTCAGTCGGTGGTCAACACACCGCGCCGAACCTGATCACGCTCGATGGATTCGAACAAGGCTTTGAAGTTGCCTTCGCCGAAGCCGTCGTCGCCCTTGCGTTGAATAAACTCGAAGAACACCGGGCCCATCAGGGTTTCCGAGAAGATCTGCAACAGCAGACGCTTGTCGCCCTCGATCGAAGAACCGTCCAACAGGATGCCACGGGCCTGCAACTGGTCCACCGGCTCGCCGTGGTTCGGCAAGCGACCTTCGAGCATTTCGTAGTAGGTGTCCGGTGGCGCGGTCATAAAGCGCATACCGATTTTCTTCAACGCATCCCACGTCTTGACCAGGTCATCAGTGAGGAACGCCACATGTTGGATGCCCTCGCCGTTGAACTGCATGAGGAACTCTTCGATCTGCCCGGCGCCCTTGGAAGACTCTTCGTTCAGCGGGATGCGGATCATACCGTCCGGAGCGCTCATGGCCTTGGAGGTCAGGCCGGTGTATTCGCCTTTGATGTCGAAATAACGCGCCTCACGGAAGTTGAACAGCTTCTCGTAGAAGTTGGCCCAGTACACCATGCGCCCGCGGTAGACGTTGTGGGTCAGGTGGTCGATAACCTTGAGACCGGCGCCTTGCGGGTTGCGGTCCACGCCGTCCAGAAAGACGAAATCGATGTCGTAGATCGAACTGCCTTCGCCGAAACGATCGATCAGGTACAGCGGCGCGCCGCCGATGCCTTTGATCGCCGGCAGGTTAAGCTCCATCGGGCCGGTTTCGATATGAATCGGCTGCGCGCCCAGTTCCAGTGCGCGGTTGTAGGCTTTTTGGGAGTCCTTGACGCGGAACGCCATGCCGCACACCGACGGGCCGTGCTCTGCGGCAAAGTAGGAGGCGATACTGTTGGGCTCGTTGTTGAGGATCAGATTGATCTCGCCCTGGCGATACAAGTGCACATTCTTGGAGCGGTGGGTGGCGACTTTGCTGAACCCCATGATTTCGAAGATCGGCTCCAGGGTGCCGGGCGTCGGCGATGCGAATTCGATGAACTCAAAGCCCATCAGGCCCATTGGGTTTGCGTGTTGGTCGGTCATGTTCGGTGCCTCATCCTGCTCTTTGAAATAAAGAGTCTGATTAAAGAAAAATCAATTGCCAGCAAGGATGAGGTGCAGGGGTGGCGCGCAGGACAGGCCTCGCACGCTGCGGGCGAGGAAGTCACCAAAGATGAGGGGGGAGCCGAGTCGCTTCATGGTTACATCAGTCTCTGACGGCTTTAGGCTTGCGTGAGCGCAAGTCATATTCTTGTATGCGTAAACCGATTCTACACAGCGTAACCTGGTTTGTCCGTACTCTTATCAAATCCCCATTGCCCTGGCGCGTGCAAGGAGTTTGTTGCACAGGCGGAAACCCGACAGAATCACCACGCCGCCCAGCTCTGGTCGCGTACGCACAAAACCCGGATCACGCGAGCATATTCGAACCGAGCCATCTATCATCGGAGCATCCCTGACCGCTACGCCGGTCACGCTCTCTGCGCAATAGGTTTCAGACCCCATGCCCCTCAGTGTCCAAGGCCCTTCAAAGCCGATCACCCGCTATGCCATCAGCCTGTTGTGCACGCTGCTGCCGATACTGCTGGGCGTGCTTATTCTGCATTGGCAGGCCGAACGCACCCTGGAGCAGAGTACCGCGCAGACCGCCCGGGAAGCCGTGCGCCAGTTCGACCTGATGCTCGACAACACCGCCCTCGCCGCCCAGGCGCTACTGCCATTGGCCGGACAACCGTGCGACAGCGCTACCCAACTGGCGTTGCGCGAGCAAGTGACACGCCGGCCGTTCGTGCGGGCGACCACCCTGTCCTGGCAAAAGAACATCTATTGCACTTCGCTGTTCGGCGGCGATTACGCCTCGCCCGTCAACCCGGACGATTACGTGGACGGGCGCCTGTGGTTGATGAATGGCAACCCGGTCACACCGGATACGGCGCTGCTGGTCTACCGCCTGGTTGACGGCGACAAGGCCGCGTTCGCCTCCATAGACGGGTACCACCTGACCAACGCGCTGCGCCTGATCAGTCGGTATGCGCAGTTGATCCTGCAGGTCGGGCCGCGCTGGCTCGACGATCAAGGCCGGGTCCACGAGACACTGCCACCGGTATTTGCGGTGGCTCATCACCACCTGGCGTCGGAACGCTATCGCTACAGCGTAGAAGCAGGCATGCCGGCCGGCGAGGTGTGGCGATATATGCAGGCTCGCTATCCTGCGCTATTGAGCCTGGTGGTGTTTTTTGGCGTGCTGGCAGGCCTGCTCGCCCATTGGCTGCAAAAGCGCTCGTCGGCGCCGACCCGTGAGCTGCAACGGGCGTTGGGCGCCAATGAGTTCATTGCTTTTTTTCAACCCGTGGTGCGCGGCGACACCCGTGAATGGGCCGGCTGTGAAGTGCTGATGCGCTGGCAGCACCCCAAGGAGGGCTTGGTTCGGCCGGACCTATTCATTCCGCTGGCCGAGGATAGCGGCCTGATCGTGCCCATGACCCGCGCCCTGCTCCGTCAGGCCGCCGCTCAATTGGCGCCCCATGCCTCACGCTTTGCGCCGGGTTTTCATATCGGTGTGAACATCACCGCGCGCCACTGTCAGGACTTGCAACTGGTGGACGACTGTCGCGAATTCCTCGCCGCGTTTGCACCTGGCCAGGTGATTCTGGTGCTGGAGCTCACCGAACGCGAATTGATCGAACCCACCGACGTCACGCGACGTCTGTTCGATGCCTTGCATGCGCTTGGGGTGATGATCGCCATCGATGACTTCGGCACCGGCCACTCCAGCCTGGGTTATTTGCGCAATTTCAATGTGGACTACTTGAAGATCGATCAGAGTTTTGTCGCCATGATCGGCGTGGATGCACTCTCCAGCCATATTCTGGACAGCATCATAGAGTTATCTGGCAAGCTCGATTTGGGCATTGTCGCCGAGGGGGTAGAAACAGCGCAGCAGTGTGAATACCTGGCCGCTCGCGGGGTGGACTATCTTCAAGGCTACCTGTTCGGCAGACCTTTACCCTGTGATGAATTCATTAAGTCCCTGGCCAGCCATTGAATAGCCATGCACTAGCAATGCGCAAATTATGTTAATGGGACAAAAGACATGATTTACTCGTGACGAATTAACTACTACAATTTTTCTTGCCTGTGCAGAACTCGCAGGAGGCTTCTTCTTAGAGTCGCCTTAAAGCGCTTGGCTTGCAGCTTTTTTACAGTTGATATCAGCCAACTACACTATTGGAGTACCTATTTTGTCCAAACTCGCCGAATTTCGCGCAGCAGAAAGAGCCCTTCAAGAGCAGCTGGCCCAGCTGGAGTCCTTGAAGAACGACGCCAGCTTGAAGAAAGAAATCGAATTCGAAGAAAAACTCCAAGGGCTGATGAAGACCTATGGCAAGAGCCTGCGCGATATCATCGCGATCCTGGATCCTAGCCTGAGCAAGGCCAGCGCGGTCGCCTCCGCGCCTAAGCAGCGCCGCGCACGCGTGGTCAAGGTTTACCAGAACCCGCATACCGGCGAACTGATCGAAACCAAAGGTGGCAACCACCGTGGCCTCAAAGCCTGGAAAGAAGAGCACGGCGCGGAAACCGTTGAATCCTGGCTGCGCAAGTGATCCACACGCACTAATAAAAAGCCCCGCACATGCGGGGCTTTTGTTATTCAACGGTTCGCAAGTGAACTTAAATAAAAGTTCATTTCGTTCAAAATCGATCGTCGCGATTGCTCTAAAGTTTCAGGCTGTCACGCACCGAACTGACTTCATTCTTGCTGGCGTCATAGGCTTGTGCCTGACCGGCGTATGAAAATACATACGCCTTATCAGTATCGACCGCACCCACCAATGTTTGTGATAGCACATGCCGCCCGTTCTCGGTGATCACGCAAGTAGTTTCCAGTGCGTCGAGGCGGCTCAATGTCGAAGGGTGCATCTTGGTGCACACGCTTTGATAGCCGCCTTGGGCAAAGTCTTTTTGAATAGACTTACGCATTTCCAGCAGAACGCCTTGAAGATTAACTTTATGCCCCGCCTCAATCGGCGTAGCGGTCAGTTCCATGACCATCAAAGTCTGGCCATTCTCGTCATTCTTGATCGCTCGCTGTCGGGATACGGCCTGAGTGCTGACGGAAGCATCGCCCTCGGGCGCCAGCTCTTCGATTTGCCAGCCGCTGGGCCAATGAACTTCCGGCTCGCCAGCCAACACCCACTGACTGGTCAACAGCACACATACAGTACTCAACAGCGGTTTACGACACTCAATCATTGCGAAAACACCCCAGGGACCAGCGGCAAAGTGTGAGGCCCGCCACCTGCCAGTCGCAAGGCCTACGCGGGCTTTTTCATTTGGCGCGGCGGACGGGCCTTGCGTATCATGGCCCGGCTGCATAAATGCTTGCCGCAAGCCAAGGGAGCACTCCACGCTGGAGTCGCGCTTGCCCCATTTTTTTCTGGAGGGCCCATGAGCCTGCACGAACTGAACACCTTCCCGGGCGTCACCGCCCAGCCTGATACCGCCACCACGAACTTCGTGTTCAACCACACCATGCTGCGGGTCAAGGACATCACCCGCTCGCTGGATTTCTACACCCGCGTCCTGGGGTTCTCCCTGGTTGAAAAGCGCGACTTCCCGGAAGCTGAATTCAGCCTGTACTTCCTGACGCTGGTGGATAAATCCCAGATCCCGGCCGACGCGGCCGAGCGTACTCAGTGGATGAAGTCGATTCCCGGCATCCTGGAACTGACCCACAACCACGGCACCGAAAACGATGCGGACTTTGCCTACCATAACGGCAACACTGATCCGCGTGGTTTTGGCCATATCTGCATCTCGGTACCGGATATCGTTGCCGCCTGCGAGCGTTTCGAAGCCCTGGGCTGTGACTTCCAGAAACGTCTGACCGATGGCCGCATGAAAAGCCTGGCATTTATCAAAGACCCGGACGGTTACTGGGTCGAGATTATTCAACCCGCACCGATGTAAACGAAAAAAAACCCCATGATCGCTCATGGGGTTTTGCATTTCCGGGCCTGTATTTATGCTGGCGCGGAGGTGCGGATCAGGTGGTCGAATGCGCTCAAGGAAGCCTTGGCGCCCTCGCCCACGGCGATCACGATCTGCTTATACGGCACAGTAGTGACGTCGCCGGCGGCAAACACGCCAGGCAGTGAGGTCTCGCCACGGGCATCGACGATGATCTCGCCACGCGGCGTCAGCTCCACCGTGCCTTTGAGCCAATCGGTGTTGGGCAGCAGGCCGATCTGTACGAAGATACCTTCCAGGTCGAGGGTCTTGAACTCGCCGCTGTCGCGATCTTTGTACGCCAGGCCGGTGACTTTCTGCCCATCGCCTTTCACTTCGCTGGTCAACGCACTGGTGATCACGTCCACATTCGGCAGGCTGTACAGCTTGCGCTGCAGGACTGCATCGGCGCGCAACTTGCTGTCGAATTCCAGCAGCGTAACGTGGCTGACAATACCCGCCAGATCGATGGCCGCTTCGACGCCGGAGTTGCCGCCGCCGATCACTGCCACACGCTTGCCCTTGAACAGCGGGCCGTCGCAGTGCGGGCAGAAACACACGCCCTTGGCCTTGTATTCCTGCTCGCCCGGCACACCCATTTCGCGCCAGCGTGCACCGGTGGCCAGAATCACGGTCTTGGACTTGAGGGTCGCGCCGCTTTCGAAGCGGATCTCGTGCAGTTCGCCGGCACTTTTTGCCGGGATCAGACTGCTGGCACGCTGCAGGTTCATGATGTCCACGTCGTACTGGCGCACATGGGCTTCCAGAGCACTGGCCAATTTCGGCCCTTCGGTTTCCTGTACCGAGATAAAGTTTTCGATGGACATGGTGTCCAGCACCTGACCACCGAAACGCTCGGCGGCAACACCGGTGCGAATGCCTTTACGCGCAGCATAGATAGCCGCAGAGGAGCCCGCCGGGCCTCCGCCGACCACCAGCACATCAAAGGCGTCTTTAGCGCTGATTTTCTCGGCAGCTTTTTCGGCGCCGCTGGTGTCGAGCTTGGCGAGGATTTCCTCCAGCCCCATACGGCCCTGGCCAAAGTTGACCCCGTTGAGGTAAACACTAGGCACCGCCATGATCTGACGCTCATCAACTTCAGCCTGAAACAGCGCACCGTCGATAGCAACGTGGCGGATATTCGGGTTGAGCACTGCCATCAGGTTCAGCGCCTGGACCACATCCGGGCAGTTCTGGCAGGACAGCGAGAAGTACGTCTCGAAGCTGAACTCGCCTTTGAGGGCGCGGATCTGTTCAATCACTTCGACACTGGCCTTCGACGGGTGGCCACCGACTTGCAGCAGGGCCAGCACCAACGAAGTGAATTCATGGCCCATGGGGATACCGGCAAAACGCAGGCTGATCTCGGCACCCGGGCGGTTGATGGAGAACGACGGCTTACGCCCATCGTCACCATCGGTTTTCAGCGTAATCAGCGTAGTAAGGCTGGTTACGTCTTGTAAAAGAGCCAGCATTTCCTGGGATTTCGCACCGTCGTCGAGGGAGGCGACGATCTCGATCGGCTGGGTGACCCGTTCCAGGTATGACTTCAACTGAGCTTTAAGATTGGCGTCCAACATACGGGCGATTTCCTGTTCATTCGGTTTATTACAGTCGAAAAAAAACGCCCGAGCGAATCTCGCCCGGGCGTTTTGAGGGCGGTTGCAGCTTACTTCACAGGTGCGGAAACCCGCCCTAGAGACTTCACAGACTTAGATCTTGCCGACCAGGTCCAGGGACGGAGCCAAGGTGGCCTCGCCTTCTTTCCACTTGGCTGGGCACACTTCACCCGGGTGAGCGGCAACGTACTGAGCGGCCTTGATTTTGCGCAGCAGCTCGGAAGCGTCACGGCCAACACCGCCGTCGTTGAGTTCAACGATTTTGATCTGGCCTTCCGGGTTGATCACGAAAGTGCCACGGTCTGCCAGGCCAGCTTCTTCGATCAGCACGTCGAAGTTGCGGGAGATGGTCAGGGTCGGGTCGCCGATCATGGTGTACTGGATTTTGCCGATGGCTGGCGAAGTGTTGTGCCAGGCTGCGTGGGCAAAGTGGGTGTCGGTGGACACGCTGTAGATCTCGACGCCCAGTTTCTGGAATTCGGCGTAGTTGTCGGCCAGGTCTTCCAGCTCGGTTGGGCAAACGAAGGTAAAGTCGGCTGGGTAGAAGAACACCACAGACCATTTGCCTTTCAGGTCAGCGTCGGTCACATCTACGAAGCTGCCGTTTTTGAACGCAGTGGCTTTAAACGGTTTTACTTGGCTGTTGATGATAGGCATCGTTGACTCTCCGTCAGGGGTTAAGAAGTTGATGAGGTGAATCCTACCCAGTCTCTCGATAGATGGCTCATTGGCAAACCTGATGCTGATGATTGGTTTTCCCTATCAGGTCACCCTATTAATAGAAGAAAACTCAAATCAATGGCTGGTTAGCCAGCGTCATACCAAGAAAGGGCGTCGCTTCAACATAGCGCATGGCGGATTTCATGTCGTTCCAGCCGACATAACTCATCAATGACTTCATATCCCAGCCATTGCGATGGGCCCACGTAGCGAACCCACGCCGCAGCGAATGGCTGGTGTAGTGCTCGGCCGCGATGCCGGCGCGCTCAAGTGCCTGGCGCAGCAGCGGGATGACGCTGTTGGAATGCAAGCCCTTCTCCCCTACATTGCCCCAGCGGTCGATACCACGAAACACCGGCCCGCGCACCAATGCCGCCGTACTTAGCCAATCGCCATAGGCCTGCACTGGGCACAGGCGCAGCAGAGCCGGGGTGTGGTAGGTCTTGCCCAGGTTGTCGCGATCACTTTTGCTGCGCGGCACATACAAGCTGATTCCGGCCCCCGGTGTGACCTGCACATGCTCCACTTGCAAGCGGCATAGCTCGTCACTGCGAAAGCCACGCCAGAAGCCCAGCAGGATCAACGCCCTGTCGCGCGTGGCCCGCAGCAGCCGTGCCGTGTCCTGGGACTCGTTCGCTTGCTGCGCCTCCTGCTCAAGAAAAGCCACCACCTGCTCCAACTGCTGGAGTTGCAGCGGCTCGGCTTGCTTTTCCCGCGCGGGGTGCACCGCACGGATGCCCTTGAGCACCTTACGCACCACCGGCGCCTTGGTGGGATCAGGAAAGCCTTGGCTGGTATGCCACTGCGCCAGCGCCGAGAGCCGCAACTTCAAGGTATTGACCGCCAGCACACCCGCGTGCGCGACCAAGTAGCGCGCCACGCTGTCGCTGGTGGCCGGCAGAAACCCGCCCCAGCTCACTTCGAAATGTTCAATGGCCGCGCGGTAGCTACGGCGCGTGTTATCGCGAGTGGCGGCGTTGAGGTATCGATCCAGATCGCTCATGGAGGGCCTATTCGTACTGGAAACGGGGACAGTTGCGCTGAAGACACGCATGACGCGGGATAATACGCCAATATCCCATCTGTTAACTTCATAATTTGAACGTGAAATAATCCATGTTAGAGTACGTAACTACATACTACGTACCACAGTACTAAATCGACGGAGACCTCATGGCGCGCGGCGGCATCAATAAAGCAGTGGTTCAAACGGCACGCTTGGCGATCATCGCCAGAGGCGAACACCCCAGCATCGATGCAGTACGCATCGAAATGGGCAATACCGGCTCCAAGACCACCATTCATCGCTACTTGAAGGAGTTGGATGAGAGCGAATCACGCGTCACCATCACCGAGGCGCCCATCGACGAAGAACTGAGCGAGCTGGTCGCGCGGCTGGCCCAGCGTCTCAAAGACAAGGCTCAGGAGCCGATCGACCTGGCCTTGGCGCAATTCGAACAAGAGAAAACTGCCCTGCACGCCCAGCTGCAAACCCTGCAGGACGCCCATCAGCAGCTTCAGCAGCAATTCGATATTCAAGCCGCTGCCCTGGCGGAAGAAAGCGCAGCCTTGCAAACCGCCAGCACCAGCCTGCAAACCGAGCAGACCCGCAATGCCGGGCTCAGCCAGGCGTGCAGCGATTACGAGTTGCGCCTCAACGATAAAGATGAGCAGATCCGCTCGCTGGAAGACAAACACACCCACGCGCGGGATGCCCTGGAGCACTACCGCAGCGCCATCAAGGAACAGCGCGAGCAGGAACAGCGGCGTCACGAAGGCCAATTGCAACAAGTTCAGGCAGAGCTACGCCAGGCCCAGCAAAGCGCCATGGTGCGTCAGGATGAGATCACTCAATTGCATCGGGATAATGAGCGGCTGCTGATCGAACACCGGGTCACAGCGAAAGAGCTGGCGGCATTGCAGGAAAAATTCCAGAAAGATCAGACCGAGCACCGCCAGCTCAGCGAACAGCTCAACCGTATCGACGGCGAGCGCACCTTGCTTCAAGAGCGTCTGCGCGTGGCGCTGCTGGACAGTCAGTCGCGACAGGCAGCACTGACTGAATACCAGCAAGCCAACAAAACCCTGGAACTGGACCTGCTCAAGGCCCAGGCCAGTATCGAAGCCTTGCGTCTGGCCGCCGTCGTTGCAACGGCGCCAGAGACCAAGCCAACCGACTGATCAGTCGGCCACTGGCGTGCGCATGGTGACGAATTCTTCCGCCGCCGTAGGATGCACGCCTATGGTTTCGTCAAAATGCCGCTTGGTCGCGCCCGCCTTGAGCGCGATCGCCAGGCCCTGGACGATTTCGCCCGCGTCCGGACCGACCATGTGGCAGCCCAACACCTTGTCGGTATCGGCATCCACCACGAGCTTCATCAGGGTCTTTTCCTGGCAGTCCGTCAGGGTCAGCTTCATCGGGCGGAAGCGACTTTCGAAAACCTGGACGTTATGGCCGTTCTTCTTCGCCTCCTCCTCTGTCAAACCTACAGTGCCGATATTCGGCAGGCTGAACACCGCTGTCGGAATCATCGCGTAATCCACTGGGCGATACTGCTCGGGTTTGAATAGGCGACGCGCCACGGCCATGCCTTCAGCCAGGGCAACCGGAGTGAGCTGCACGCGACCGATCACATCGCCAATGGCCAAAATTGAAGGCTCGGTGGTTTCATACTGATCATTGACCTGCACAAAGCCACGCTCGTCGAGGGCGACCCCGGTGTTTTCCAGGCCCAGGTTGTCCAGCATCGGACGCCGACCGGTCGCATAGAACACGCAGTCCGCTTCCAGCACACGGCCATCCTTGAGCGTGGCCTTCAGGCTGCCATCGGCTTGTTTATCGATGCGTTCGATATCGGCGTTGAATTGCAGGTCCAGGCCGCGCTTGGTCAACTCTTCCTGCAGATGCTTGCGCACCGAGGCGTCAAAGCCGCGCAAGAACAAATCACCGCGATACAGCAGGCTAGTCTGAGCGCCCAGGCCATGGAAAATCCCGGCAAACTCAACGGCGATATAACCGCCGCCCACCACCAGCACGCGCTTGGGCAACTCCTTGAGGAAAAACGCTTCATTGGAGCCAATGGCATGTTCGCGCCCTGGAATCTCCGGAATCTGCGGCCAGCCGCCCGTGGCGATCAGGATGTGCTTGGCGGTAAAACGCTCACCATTGATTTCCACCTGATGCGGGTCCACCAATCGCGCGTGCCCTTCGTGCAGGGTCACGCCGCTGTTGACCAGCAGGTTGCGGTAGATGCCATTGAGGCGATTGATCTCGCGATCCTTATTGGCGATCAACGTCGCCCAATCGAAATTCGCCTCGCCCAAGGACCAGCCAAAGCCGCTGGCCTGTTCGAAGTCTTCGGCAAAATGCGCGCCGTACACCAAGAGCTTTTTCGGCACGCAGCCCACGTTCACACAGGTGCCGCCTAGATAGCGGCTTTCCGCTACGGCAACCTTGGCGCCAAACCCTGCGGCAAAACGCGCCGCGCGAACACCGCCGGAACCGGCGCCAATTACATACAGATCAAAATCGTAGGCCATTTCACTCTCCTCGGCAGGACATCAGCATACCGACTTACATAAGGCTGAAAAACGAAAAAGCCACCCGAAGGTGGCTTTCTCTCAAAACCGGCGAACAGGCGTGAATCAGTATGCCTTGCCAGTCTTGTAGAAGTGCTCGTAGCAGAAGTTGGTGGCTTCGATGTAGCCTTCCGCGCCGCCGCAGTCGAAACGCTGGCCCTTGAACTTGTAGGCAATCACGCAGCCGTCTTTGGCTTGCTTCAACAGAGCGTCGGTGATTTGGATCTCACCACCCTTGCCTGGCTCGGTTTCTTCGATCAACTTGAAGATGTCCGGGGTCAGGATGTAGCGACCGATGATCGCCAGGTTCGATGGAGCATCTTCCGGTGCAGGTTTCTCGACCATGTCGCGTACGCGGATCAGGCCATCACCAATGTCATCACCGGCGATCACGCCGTACTTATTGGTTTCGGTCGGGTTCACTTCCATCACAGCAACGATGGTGCAGCGGTATTTCTGGTACAGCTTGACCATCTGGGTCAGTACGCCGTCGCCTTCCAGGTTTACGCACAGGTCGTCCGCCAGTACCACGGCGAACGGTTCGTCACCGATCAGCGGACGGCCGGTCAGAATCGCGTGGCCGAGGCCTTTCATTTGCGTCTGGCGGGTGTAGGAGAACGAGCACTCGTCCAGCAGCTTACGGATGCCGACCAGGTATTTTTCCTTGTCGGTGCCCTTGATCTGATTTTCCAGCTCGTAGCTGATGTCGAAGTGGTCTTCCAGGGCGCGCTTACCGCGACCGGTCACAATGGAGATTTCATTCAGACCGGCATCCAGAGCTTCTTCCACACCGTACTGAATCAGTGGCTTGTTCACCACCGGCAGCATCTCTTTGGGCATGGCCTTGGTCGCTGGCAAGAAGCGAGTGCCGTAACCGGCTGCTGGGAACAAGCATTTCTTGATCATATGGGTCCTTACAAAGGGCTATGCGTACGGAATTCGGCGCAGTCTAATCAGGCCGCAGCCACCTTACAATGGGTCCTGCTGGCGTTGCGATGTCATCATAGAGAAAAAATCTCAGCGTAAGTTCCACTTATCTTACAAACAGCACTGCCGTTACTTCGGCAAAAATACCCACTGCTTATTGTTTCAATCTGCTGAAGCCTTTTTATCACGCTGGCGCGCTGGAACATTGACCTGGATTAACTTGCCCTGAACCCTTACATTTGGCGCTATCATTGCGGCCTTGAACCAGACCACGAGATTGTTAATAGATGTCAGAACCCAAAGGTGTGAACGGCTACCTGATTACCCAGCGCGCGGACGGCTGGCATTTGATCAACTTCCACGGCGACAGCGTCGCTGGCACCTTCGCCACCGAACGTGAGGCGATCGCAGTGGCCGAAGTGTTCGTGGATGAGGCCGGTCACGCTTCGAGCAAGCGCCCTAAAGGCAAGTAAGCGTCAGCCTTCACCCATAAAGCCCCTGAGAATGGGGCTTTTTTGTGTTTGTCTGTACGCAGATGGCAGTTCGCTATAATCTTCGCCAAACGCCCCACGACAGTGTCAGCGCTCCCCTCCTACACCCTTAATGACGAACACCTATGAACAAGATTCTGGCACTCACTGCGGCACTGGCACTCGCCGGCTGCACCACCACCTCGGACGTCTACCTGAAAAACGGCGAACAAGGCCTGACCATTGACTGTTCCGGCGAAGCCAATTCCTGGGCCAGCTGTTACGAAAAGGCCGACGCTTCATGTGCAGGCACCGGCTACCGTATTGTCGGCACCGAAGGCACGCCGTCGCTCAAGGAAAGCGAGAAAACCCTGGGCCAGGACGTTGGCAACTACAAAAGCCGCAGCGTCGTCGTGGTGTGCAAATAAGCGTCGGCGCTTACAGCTGAATGTCGGCGAACTTGATGCCCAGGCCGCGAATGGTCTCGATCAGATCGTCCAGGCGCTGGAACGACTCCACTTCGTCCTGATCGTCCACCAGGAAAAAACTGCGTCCACCGCTTTTTTTGAAGAAAACGATCCACTCGCCGAGGTCGGCAGGATTCTGGATGACATGGGTGGCCGAGATCTGACCCTCGGCATGGCGGGCTCTGACATCTTCACGTTTCATAACTGGCTTCCAGAAAAGACAAATACCGCGCGAACCCGGGCTCGCACGGCATTTTTGCATTGAATAGTCGACAGTCTAACGGATGCCCTGCCCGATCAGCACGCCCTCTACGGTTTGGCCATACAAATTGACGCCGTCGTTGGCGTGGAACTTCAGTCGGGTCTTCTCCACCGAGCCGTCCACCAGGCGCGGATCCTGCGGCCGTTCGTGGCTGTTGACGTAGGCCGCCACATCCCAGGCCTGCTGGTCGCTCAAACTGCCGCCTTTACCCAGTGGCATATTGTGTTTGATAAACGACGCGGCCGTATTGATGCGGTGCATGCCCGCGCCCCAGTTGTAGGAATCCTTACCCCATAGCGGTGGCATCGCATAGTCGTCACCTACCTTTTGCCCTTGGCCTTGCGGCCCATGACACACCGCACACTGCTCTCCATAGACCTGTGCGCCCCGAGCCAAGCTGTAACCGTCTGCCGGTTGCGCTACCTCTGGGTACCCGCGCCCCGGCAGCTCGACGCCCAGCGGCGCTTTACTGGCCAGCCAATAGGAATATACCGATAAAGCGGTGATTTCCGGGCTGTCGGCGGCCGGCGGGGTGCCGCCGTTCATGCTGAATTGGAAACAGCCCTGCAACCGCTCGGCGTAGGTGTTGACCTTGTCGTTCTTCTTTCTATACGCCGGATACATAGGATACGCCGCCCACAACGGCGCCGAGTTGGCCAGGCGGCCCTGGTTGAGATGGCAATTGCTGCAATTGAGGCCGTTGCCGACAAACTGCGGGGCCAGACGTTTGGTGTCGACGAACAACGCATATCCCTGCCTGACCAACTTGCCATAGGCATTGTCGGGCAAATCTTTTTCCGCTGGTGGCTGGAACACGCTGGCTGGCGATTCGACCGAATGGGGCACTAACTGGGATTGGTCTTCCATGGCGATGGTTGCGGCATGGCTTGGCAGGACCATCAACAGCCCGACAGCGGGAGTGATCAGATGCGCCTTCATGGCTTAGCCTCCACGTTCAATGACGCGAAGTACTGAGCCACACCCTGGACTTCCTCGGCGGTCAGTGACTTGGCGATGTGCCCCATCAGATCATTGGCATCGTTGCGGCGAGTGCCGTTCTGCCAGGCGCTCAACTGCGCCGCCAGATAAGCCGCAGGCTGGCCGGCCAGTGGCGGGAACGCGTCACCGATGCCGCTGCCGGCCGGACCGTGACAACTGACGCACGCAGGAATCTGTCGCTCCCACGCGCCTTGCCAGGCAAGTTGCTGCGCGGCTGTGGTCGGCATTTCGCTGCGGTGCAGCGCAGCCGGTGCTGGCGCTGGCATCGCGGCGATGGCTTGGCTCAGTGCGTCCACCTCCGCCGGTGTCAGGGCAATTGCCAGCGGGCGCATCACCGGGTTGCTGCGGCTACCGCTTTTGAAATCTTCCAGCTGCTTGCGTACATAGGCCGCCGGCAGCCCCGCCAACCGCGGGAAACCAGCCGCCGCCATGCCTGAACCATCCGCACCATGGCAAGCCACACAGGGCATGGCGCCAGGGTGCGCACCGCCCTCCATAAAAGTTTTCTTACCATCCAGCGCCTGGGCGTTATCCACCAGCAAAAGCAGCGCGCTACTCATCAGCACTCGTTGCAGAGCTTTCATCACGACTCCGTTTTTATTGTTATGAGTTGATGCAGTTACGGCATAAACCTTACAAAGCGTAGGGCAATGACCCTGCTTCCACAACATTAACGCCGAGAATAAAAAAGCCTGACACTGCAGCGGCAGGGCCAGGCTTTTATCGGATTCGAAGTCTTATGATGAGACTCAAAGGATCAGCCGGAGATGCAGTCCTCACCGGCTTTTTTCACATCGCCCGGACGAATCGGCACATTCGACATGCTCTCGTAGAGCTTGATGCTGCTGCCGCTGGAGCGTTCCTCAATTTCAAAAATCGCCGATGGGTCGGCCGAGAACTTCTGCGGCACGATCACCCTGACACCTTCCTTGTGCGGCTCGATCTGCGGTGGCCGACGGGTAGTGGAGAGTTTCTGCACAACACATGCGGCGTATTCCTGCGGCTTCTTACCGGAAATCACTGCCAACGTTGGCGGGGTCTGCTTGATGTCTGCAACCGAAGCACATCCACCCAACGCCAAGGCCAGAACCAACACACTCCACTTCATATAAAAACCTCCGATAAAGACCCTACGACAGCGGGGATGGTAAATTTCTCCCGGACACGTAGGATTTATCCCTGATCACACGGTAAATAACTGTTTTAAATTGTCGACGCCGTTGAAGACGGGCCGATAATAAACGCGCTGGGGCTGATAAACTCCATCTTAACCTACGTATCATTCTGATTTTTCAGAAAAAGCCCTTCTGGAGACACTCCCATGAAATTTATCCACCAGCGCGAGCACCTCAACGAGGGAGATATTGTCGTCATCGAATGCTCGCAAACCTGCAATATCCGTCTGATGAGCGACGCGAACTTTCGCAGCTTCAAAAACGGCGGCCGCCACACTTACCATGGCGGTGCGTTCGACAAATTCCCTGCGAAGATCACCGCGCCGAGCACCGGTTTCTGGAACATCACCCTGGATGTGGTCACCCGCCGCGCCATCAGCGTGACCCGCAAACCTGCGCTGTCCCACAAGATTCGTATCGTGCGTCGTACCAGCTCCAAGCTGAGCTGATCCGCCCTTCCACAGGAAATAACCGTGACTGCCACCACCAAATACGTGATCAAGTACAAGCTCAACGGCGAGCGCCGCTTCGAGTTTGCCCACCTGCACAGCAACGACTTGGAAGCAGCCAAGCAAGCCTTGGCGAAAATTCACGAAGCCAGTGATGAAATCACCGACATCACTGTGAGCAAGGCGCTCTAAGCCCATGCCCGGCCCCACTGCGGACCTGTTCGCCGACCACGCCTTGCAGCAACCCGCAGGGCGTGAGCAGATCGGCGAACAGTCCTACGTGCTAAGGGGTTATGCCCTGCCTTGGATTGATCGTCTTCTGCCAGAACTGCGCCGCGTGTTGGCGCAAGCACCGTTTCGCCAAATGGTTACCCCCGGTGGCTTTACCATGTCGGCAGCGTTGAGCAGTTGCGGTGACCTGGGCTGGACCACCGACACCACCGGCTATCGCTACACCCCCTTCGACCCGCGCACCCAACAGCCTTGGCCCGCCTTGCCCGAAGCCTTGCGGGCATTGGCTGTAGAGGCGGCGGCCGAGGCCGGTTTCGCCGCCTTCGCCCCCGACGCCTGCCTGATCAACCGCTATGTGGCCGGGGCCAAGATGTCGCTGCACCAGGACAAAAACGAGCGCGATTACGCAGCGCCCGTGGTGTCAATATCCCTGGGCCTGCCGGCGATCTTCCTGTTCGGTGGCCATGCCCGTGCAGACAAACCGCAGAAAATCTCGCTGTTCCATGGCGATGTGGTGGTCTGGGGCGGTGTGGACCGCCTGCGCTTTCATGGGGTGATGCCGATCAAAGAAGGGGTGCACCCGGTGATGGGCCCGCAACGCATCAACCTGACGCTACGCACCGCCGGTTGATTTGATCGCAAGCTTCGGAGTGCCAGGCGATCTCGGCGCGGTTAATCTGCCCGGGAGCCGTCAAGAGTGCCAAGCATGACTATCGAACAAGATCCCCGCTGGGCTGCCATTGTGGCCCGTGACAGCAACGCCGATGGGTCGTTTGTGTATGGCGTTAAGACCACCGGTGTCTATTGCCGCCCCAGCAGCGCCTCGCGGCTGCCGCGCCCGGAGAATATTGAGTTTTTCGACACCCCGGCGCAGGCCGAAGCCGCCGGCTATCGCCCCAGCAAACGCGCGAGCGGCGACCGGACACAACTGGCCGCCCACCATTCCCAATTGGTGGCCGATGCGTGCCGGCATATCGAGCAGGCCGCCACTGCGCCGAGCCTCAATACCCTCGCTGACCGAGCCGGTCTGAGCCCGTTCCATTTCCATCGCGTTTTCAGGGCCGTGACGGGCCTGACGCCCAAGGGCTACGCCAATGCCCATCGGTCCCGCAAAGTGCGCGACGGGCTCAAGGGCCAGCATTCCGTGACGGCTGCGCTGTACGACGCCGGTTTTAATTCCAACAGTCGTTTTTATGAAGCGGCCGATCAGGTGCTTGGCATGAAACCCAGCGACTACAAGGCCGGCGGCGCTCACAACGCTATTTGGTTCGCCGTCGGGCAGTGCTCGCTGGGGGCGATTTTGGTGGCGCAGAGCAGTCGAGGCGTCTGTGCGATCCTGCTGGGTGACGACCCCAAACAACTGCTGCGCGACCTGCAAGACCAATTCCCCAAGGCCGAACTGGTGGGCGCCGATGGCCCATTCGAAAGGTTGGTGGCCCAGGTCGTCGGCTTTGTGGAGGCGCCCGCGCTGGGCCTGGATTTGCCGTTGGACCTGCGTGGCACCGCGTTTCAGGAGCGTGTGTGGCAAGCCTTGCGGGATATCCCAGTGGGCAGCACCGCCAGTTATGCGCAGATCGCCCAGCGCATCGGCGCCCCCAAGTCGTTTCGTGCCGTGGCCCAGGCGTGCGGCGCTAACAGCCTTGCGGTGGCAATCCCTTGTCATCGGGTGGTGCGCAGCGACGGCGAGCTGTCCGGCTACCGCTGGGGCGTTGCGCGCAAGCAGGCATTGCTTGAGCGCGAACGTAACGGCAAAAGCTGATAGCCCTGCACGAAACGTCCCCAGCGTCCAGTGAATAAAACAGACTGGCCGCGTGACATACGCCCTGCTAAAAACAGCGAAACCACTGACCTTCGCTGGAGACCCATCCATGAGCACCTGGCCTGACACACGGATTCTCGACTTGCTCGGCATCGAGGTACCCATCATCCAGGCGCCCATGGCCGTCGGCACCACGCCCGCCATGGTGATTGCCGCCAACCAGGCAGGCGCGTTGGGCTCGTTGCCCGCGGCCGCGCTGAGTATCGAGCAGCTGCGTGAAAGCCTCAGCGTCATCCGTGCAGCCAGCAACCGGCCGATTAACGTAAACTTCTTCTGCCATCAGCCGCCTGCGCCGGACGAGGCTCGCGACCAACGCTGGAAAGCCCTGCTGCAACCGTTCTACCGCGAACTGGGCGCCGATTTCGAGGCGCCGACGCCGGTGTCCAACCGTGCGCCGTTCAACGACGAGGCGTGTCAGGTCGTAGAGGCGTTCCGTCCCGAGGTCGTCAGTTTCCACTTCGGGCTGCCGGAAAAAGCCCTGTTGGATCGGGTCAAAGCCACGGGAGCCAAGGTGCTGTCGTCGGCCACCACGGTGGAAGAAGCCCTATGGCTAGAGGCCCACGGGTGCGATGCGATCATCGCCATGGGCATCGAGGCTGGAGGTCACCGGGGCATGTTCCTTAGCGATGACCTCAACACTCAGATCGGCCTGATGGCGCTGGTGCCGCAGATCGTCGACGCCGTCAGCGTGCCGGTGATCGCCGCGGGCGGTATCGGCGACGCGCGGGGCATCGTCGCAGCGCTCGCCCTGGGCGCCTCGGCGGTGCAGGTCGGCACGGCGTACCTGTTTACCCCCGAAGCCAATGTGAGCGCGGCCCATCACTATGCGTTGCGCCACGCCCAGGCCAGTGAAACCGCCTTGACCAACCTGTTTACCGGCCGCCCGGCGCGAGGCATCGTCAATCGAGTCATGCGCGAATTGGGCGCGATGAATCCAGCCGCGCCGGCATTTCCCCGCGCCGGCGGCGCCTTGATGCCGCTCAAAGCCAAGGATGAAGGCGGCTTCAGCAACCTGTGGTCAGGCCAGGCCTTGCGTCTGGGCCGTGACATCGGCACCTATGAACTGACGCGTCAATTGGCCGAGCAGGCGCTGGCCAAGCTCACGTAACCCAGGCCGTTGCGGCAACGTTGCACTGTACCGGCAGTGGCCAACCGCTATATAGTCCCGTACATAGCGATTAACCACGCCGTGCATTCCAAGGAGCTGCTTCATGCTGATTCATGCCTCACGCCTGGCCGTACTGGCTACCGCCCTCGTGTTCGGCTCGGCCCACGCCGATGAAGTCCAAGTGGCGGTGGCGGCCAATTTCACCGCACCGATCCAGGCGCTGGCCGCCAGCTTCGAACAGGACACCGGCCATAAACTGGTCGCGTCCTACGGTGCCACCGGCCAGTTCTACACCCAGATCAAGAACGGCGCGCCCTTTGAAGTGTTCCTCAGCGCCGACGACAGCACCCCACAGAAACTCGAAAACGAAGGCGATACAGTCAAAGGCTCGCGCTTCACCTACGCCGTGGGTACCTTGGCGCTGTGGTCGCCTCAAGCTGGCTATGTCGATGCCAACGGTGAGGTGTTAAAACGCAATCAGTTCAAGCACTTGTCCATCGCCAACCCCAAAGCCGCGCCCTATGGCCTGGCCGCCACCCAGGTATTGGCCAAACAGGGCCTGAGCGACCAGGTCAAGGACAAGCTCGTCGAAGGCCAGAACATCACCCAGGCCTATCAGTTCGTTTCCACTGGCAACGCCGAGCTGGGCTTTGTGGCCTTGTCGCAGATCTATAAAGACGGCAAAGTCACCCGCGGTTCGGCGTGGATCGTCCCCGCGGCCTTGCATGACCCGATCAAACAGGACGCGGTGATCCTCAACAAAGGCAAAGACAGCGCCGCTGCCAAAGCGCTGGTCGAATACCTCAAAGGGCCGAAAGCCGCTGCCGTTATCAAATCCTACGGTTACGAGCTGTAAATGCCCCTATCGAGTGCCGACTTTTCCGCGATCTGGTTGACCATCAAACTGGCATCACTGACCACCGTGATCCTGCTGGTCATCGGCACTCCGATTGCCCTGTGGCTGTCACGTACGCGTTCCTGGTGGCGCGGGCCGGTGGGGGCGATCGTCGCCCTGCCCCTGGTGCTGCCACCGACGGTGATCGGCTTTTACCTGCTGCTGAGCATGGGGCCCAACGGTTACTTCGGCCAGTTCACCCAGTGGCTGGGGCTGGGCACCCTGACATTCAGCTTCGCCGGGCTGGTGATTGGCTCGGTGATCTATTCCCTGCCGTTTGTGGTGCAGCCGTTGCAAAACGCTTTTTCGGCCATCGGCACGCGGCCTTTGGAAGTCGCTGCGACACTGCGCGCCGGGCCGTGGGACACGTTCTTCAGCGTCATCCTGCCCCTGGCGCGGCCAGGGTTTGTCACCGCTTCCATTCTGGGTTTTGCCCACACCGTGGGTGAATTCGGTGTGGTGCTGATGATCGGCGGCAATATTCCGGACAAGACGCGCGTGGTGTCGGTGCAGATCTATGATCATGTCGAAGCCATGGAATACGCCCAGGCCCATTGGCTGGCCGGCGCCATGGTGGTGTTCGCCTTCTTTGTGTTGCTGGCGCTCTACTCCAGCCGTAAAACCAACATGGGCTGGAACTGATATCGATGATGGAAATACGCCTGCAACTGTCGTACTCCGGCTTTGCCCTCGATGTGGACCTGCACCTGCCCGGGCGCGGCGTCACTGCGCTGTACGGGCATTCCGGCTCGGGCAAGACCACTTGCCTGCGCTGCATCGCCGGGTTGGAGCGGGCCCGCGACGGCTTTGTGCGGATCAACGATGAGGTCTGGCAAGACAGCCGCAGCGGCCTATTCGTACCACCGCACCGGCGTCCTTTGGGGTATGTGTTCCAGGAAGCGAGCCTGTTTGCGCATTTGTCGGTGCGCGCCAACCTGGCATTCGGCCTCAAGCGCACACCGCGCGCGCGACGGCGGGTGGACATGGCTCAGGCCACCGAACTGCTGGGCATCGGCCACTTGCTCGAACGTCACCCGCAACACCTGTCCGGCGGCGAGCGCCAGCGCATCGGCATCGCCCGCGCTCTGCTTACCAGCCCGCGCTTACTGCTGATGGATGAGCCCCTGGCGGCCCTCGACAGCCAGCGCAAAAGCGAAATCCTGCCGTACCTGGAACGCCTGCACGACGAGTTGGACATCCCGGTGCTGTACGTCAGCCATGCCCAGGATGAGGTGGCGCGCCTGGCCGATCACATCGTGCTGCTCAGCGACGGCAAGGCCTTGGCCAGCGGTCCTATCGGCGACACGCTGGCACGCCTGGACCTGCCCCTGGCGCGTGGCGATGAAGCGGGTGTGGTGATCGACGGCGTGGTCACTGCCTACGATGCGCACTACCAATTACTCACGTTGCAGTTGCCGGGCAGCGCCTCGACCATGCGCGTGGCCCACGCACCGCTGGGCGTCGGCCAGGCCCTGCGGGTCAAGGTGCAGGCTCGTGACGTGAGCCTCAGCCTGCAGGCCGAAGAACACAGCAGCATCCTCAACCGTTTGCCGGTGACCGTTACCGAGGAAATCGCCGCGGACAATAGCGCCCATGTACTGGTGCGCCTGGACGCCGGTGGCACCCCGTTACTGGCGCGCATCACGCGGTTTTCCCGCGATCAGTTGCAATTGCATCCCGGCCAGGCTCTGTGGGCACAGATCAAGGCCGTGGCGGTGCTGGCCTAGCAAACCTTTTGGCACGACCGCACACAGCTGCGGTCCATCAGACATACCGGCCTGATTTTGTTGCCAAGGAACCTGACCCATGCCCGACTCCGCGCTGCCCGCCGACCTGCCTCGCGACCTGCATTACGTTGATGACACCCAGCCGGGCATTCGCCGCAAGAAAGTGCGCGGCAAATTCCAGTACTTCGACCCCAAGGGCGAACGCATCACCGATGCCGAAGAGATCCATCGTCTCAACGCCCTGGCGGTGCCACCGGCCTACACCGACGTGTGGATCTGCGCCGACCCGCGCGGCCACCTGCAAGCCACCGGCCGCGACGCCCGTGGGCGCAAGCAATACCGCTACCACACACGCTGGCGCGAAGTGCGCGACACCGACAAGTACGCGCGCTTGCAAGCCTTCGGCAATGCCCTGCCAAAACTGCGCAAGCAATTGGAAGCACAACTGGCCGAGCCCGGTTTCACCCGCGAGAAAGTCCTGGCTACCGTGGTGATGTTGCTGGACGCCACCCTGATCCGCGTCGGCAATACCCAATACGCCCGCGACAACAAATCCTATGGCTTGACCACCCTGCGCAACCGTCATGTGGACGTCAAAGGCAGCGAAATCCAATTCCAGTTTCGCGGCAAGAGCGGCGTCGAGCACCAGCTCAGCGTGAAGGACCGGCGCCTGGCAAATGTGGTGAAACGCTGCATGGAATTGCCGGGACAGAACCTGTTCCAGTACTTGGACGAGAACGGCGAGCGCCACACGGTTAGCTCTCATGATGTGAATGCCTATCTGCACAGCCTCACCGGCGAAGACTTCACCGCCAAGGACTACCGCACCTGGGCCGGCACCGCCATGGCGTTGGCGGTGCTGCGCGAGTTGGAGTGGCAGCCCGAATCCGATGCCAAGCGCCATGTGGTGTCGATGGTCAAGGATGTCGCCAAACAGCTGGGCAATACTCCGGCGGTGTGCCGCAAGTGTTACATCCACCCGGCGGTGCTGGAGCATTTCAGCCTTGGCGAGTTGTCGAAATTGCCCAAGCCGCGAGTGCGCAAAGGCTTGAAAGCCGAGGAAGTTGCACTGGCGATGTTCCTGGAACGACTGGCGGCCGACTTGCCGCAAAAGGCCAAGGCGGGGTAGGCTCTGCCGCCCTCCTGTTCTCTAGGACGACCGCCGACGTGAACCACTAAGCCTTCCAAAATGTATCCGCAACCAGCGCCACGCGCGCTAGTTGGCCTGTCCGACATTTTTTTGGAGGTGCTGATGACTCTCGTCAAACGGCTGCCCGCAATGATTTCCCTGCAACACGTTACCTTCCAGTTCGCCAATGGCGAAACCTTGCTGGCTGACGTGAACCTGTCCATCGATCACACCTCCACCGGTATTGTGGGACGCAATGGCCGTGGCAAAAGCGTGCTCGCGCAATTGATCGCCGGGGTGCTTGTGCCGTCATCCGGCTCGATCTCCCGCTCGGCCAGCGCGGTCTATGTGCCGCAACGGGTGGTGGTCAATCCGGGAATGAGCGTTGCCGATCTTAGCGGCACTGCCAACGTGCTGGCAGCGCTGGAACGCATGGCTGCGGGCGCGGCGCACATCGACGATTTTGACCTGATCGACAATCGCTGGGATCTGCCCGAACGGCTGCGTGCGGCCCTGGATGAAGCCGGTCTGGCGTCACTGGCGGCGGATTCATCAGCCGAACAACTCAGTGGCGGCCAACTGCCGCGGGTAGTGCTGATCGGCGCCCTGTTGGCGTCGCCACAGGTGCTGGTACTCGACGAGCCCACCAACCACCTCGACAGCGATGGCCGCGCCTGGCTGATGCGAGCGCTGGGCCAGTGGCGCGGCGGCTTGGTGGTGGTCAGTCACGATCGGCCCTTGCTCGATAGCCTGGCGCGCATCGTCGAAGTGTCGCCCCTCGGTCTTCTCGTCTATGGCGGTAATTACGAGACTTATCGCCGGCAACGCGACGCCGAGCAACAGGCCGCCGTCGCGGCATTGGAACAGGCGCGCCTGGAGCGCAGTCGCGAACGCCGTCGCCTACAAAAGGACCACGATACACTGCAACGCAATGCCGCCCGTGCTCAACAGCACGCACAAACCGCGAATGTGGACCGGTTTACCCAGGCGCGCTGGAAGCGCACCGCCAGCGAAGTGGTCAGCAGCGTGCGCAGTGAGCAATACGCGCGTAAACAACAACTGGATACTCAAGTCCGCCAAGCCCATGAGCGCGTGGAGGAACAGTCGCCGACATTGATCCCCTTGCCGGCGTCGACGGTGCCTAAGGGGCGGCTGGTGCTGAGGTTGGTGGATGCATGCCTACCATGGTTGCATACACCCGCACTGACGCTCAGTTTGATGGGCCCCGTGCGAGTAGTCGTGCAGGGCCCTAACGGTTGCGGCAAATCCACCTTGCTCAAAGTGCTGGCGGGCGATTCCCACCCGGTCAGCGGTGAGTGTTGTGTGCCGGTGCCCACCGCGTACATCGATCAGCAACTGGCCTTTCTGGAGGACCGACGCTCGGTTATCGAACACCTCAATCTGCTCGAAACGCCGCTGGCCGAAGGCGAGCTGCGTACTCGCCTGGCTTTGCTGCAACTGAACGCCGTGCGTGTGACTCAGCCGGTCGCGCAGCTCAGCGGTGGCGAGCGTCTGAAGGCCGCGATGGCGATTGCCCTGTGGCGTGAAATCCCGGCGCAATTATTGTTGCTGGACGAACCGACCAACCACTTGGACCTGGAGTCGGTGCTTGCCTTCGAACACGCGTTGCAAGGGTTTGCGGGCGCATTGGTGGTGGTATCCCATGACGACGCGTTTGTCCGGGCCATCGGCCCGACCCATCGGTTGCAGTGGACATCCACAGGATGGTGCCTGGAAGCTGTCTGAGATCATTGCGCGTAAGGTCAAAGCGTCCTACCGTAGTGGCCGGATAATCTCACCGAGGAACCCGCGTCCATGCTGCCTCCGCCCCGCAAACCGTACGCCAACGCTGCACTGGCTCATCGACGCTTATGGCGAGGCCGCATCGGCATGATGCTGGTGGGCAGCTTATCGGTGCTGGCGGGTATGACGGATGCCATTGGCTTTATGGCCAGCGGCGACTTCGTTTCGTTCATGAGCGGTAACACCACCCGCCTGGCGGTGGCTATCGGCGCCGGCGACCACAGCCTGACCCTACGACTACTGTTGCTGGTCGCCACCTTTGTTCTGGGGAATGCGCTGGGGATCGTGGTCAGCCGATTCAGCCGGCGCCACGCCCTGCCGCTGCTGCTGTATATCGCTGCGCTGCTGTGCTGCGGCGCCTTTTGGCCATTCGAAGACATGTTGCCCGCGCTACTGGCTGCCATCGTGGCCATGGGCATGCTTAACGCGGCGGTCGAGGAAGTGAATGGTCTGCCGGTGGGCCTGACCTATGTGACCGGCGCACTTTCGCGTTTCGGTCGCGGGCTGGGCCGTTGGCTGCTGGGCGAACGTCGCAGCGGTTGGAGGGTGCAACTGATCCCATGGGGCGGCATGTTTGTCGGCGCCGTGATCGGTGCAGTGTTGCAGCAGCACATGGGCCTGCGCGCGCTGTGGGTCAGCGCTGCATTGGCGGCGGTGTTGGGGTTGGTGTCGTTGAAGATCCCGCGGCGTTGGCACTTGGGCTACATGCCACGCTGATCAAGGGAGGATGCTCGCCCGGCGCGACGGCCTCGACGTCCGTGTACTGGTAAAGAGCCATCACCCCGGGCGAGCGAGGTGAATCATAAGCCAATGCCCAACGCCTGTCCCGCCGGGCGTTTCCGAATATGACTAAGGCAAGGGACTACAGACAGGTCGCCAGCGCGGCCAAGCGACGCTTGGCGGGCATCGTGTTTTCGGCGGCGTAGTACTTGACGCTGGAACCTGCGCCTACGCTCTGAATGTCGACGAAGTAATCGCCGCCAGTGGTGTACACGGTGAAACCACCCGCCTCGCTCGGTTCCTTGAAGCCACCGGCGTCCACGCCGAACACACTTTCATCCTGCCAGCCGAACTGAATGCACTCGGCAACCACCAGTGTGGCCTTGTCCGATGCCAGGGTTTTGTAGGGTGCGCCGGTGCGCGCCTCGTTCATCTTCGAACCCGCGCAACCGCTCAGTACCGCCAGTGCCAATGCGCCCAATACCACGTTCCGCATGCCATCGCTTCCTTGGAAAAAACGCGACTCTACCATTTACGGGCACCCGCCAAAGACTATTACGTGGCTCTGGTGGTGCCTGATCGAGGTTGGAGTGGCATCGGCATAAACATGGCACTATGATGCCGCGGTCGGCTTCACTGAAGAGGTCGACCGGTTATTTTCTACAAGGAAGCGTCATGAAAGATTTCGTTATCAGCGTTAACAACACGGTTTTGTACATCGCCCTGGCCTTCGTCTGGTTGATCGGTCTGGTGTCGATGTTCAGCGCCAGCTTCCTGTCGGGACTGGCGGTGCTGGTAGGGGGAACGTTGACGTGGTGCATCATTTCCGGCTTCTGGTTCGTCCAGTCGGCCACCTACGAAGAGCTGCGCAAGCTCAACGCAAAAAACTGATGCCCTGAAGCGGCCCCGATTGGGGCCGCTTTGCTTTGGCAGGATAAATTTATCTTCACTGTGATACGCGCCGTAGCCACCTACACTGGCCGGGCTCATTTTTATGAAGTCTTCCTTCTGCCCGCTCTCCCGCGGGCTTTTTTTCGCCTGGGTTTTAAAGCCACCAGCGCAGCAAATAGAACACCGCCATGCTCAGCAACACGGTGAGCAGCACATTGCGCGTCCAGACCATCAACCCCACCGCGCAGAGGCCGGCGAGCCAATACGGATTGGTCGGGCTCAAGTTGAGGTGATGGTCGGCCAGGAAAATAATCGGCCCGCAGATCGCCGTCAGCATGCCCGGCACCGCAAACCCTAGAAACTCTCGCGCACCGCGATTAAGGCGCACCGGCAGACGCGGCTCAATAAACAGATAGCGGTTGAAGAACACCACCAGGCCCATGGCCACAATCATCAGGTAAATCATCGCTGCCCTACCCCCAGTCGCTTACAGGCAAACCCGGCGCTCATGCCCAGCAAACCCGACACCACCACGGCCGACTCCCACTGCAAAAAACTCAGCCAGACCGAGCACAGCAACGCCACCGCCACGCACACCACCGTTGGTACATCGCGCACCACCGGGGTTATCAACGCGATGAAGGTCGCGGCAATCGAAAATTCGAGCCCTAGCTGGTCCAGGCCCGGAATGCTCTTGCCCAGCACAATGCCGGCCAGGGTGAACAGGTTCCAGATGATATAGAAGGTCAGCCCCACGCCCAGGGCGTACCAGCGATTGAAGGTCTGGCGGTCGTAGTGGCTGACCAACGCGAAGAACTCATCGGTCAGCAAGAACCCCAGGCTGATACGCCAGCGGGCACTTAAAGGAGAGAGCACTGGCCGCAGGTGCATGCCGTAGAGCAAATGCTGAGAGGTCAGCAGCAAGGTGGTCAGTACGATCGATATCAGGCTGGCACCACTTTTGACCATACCGATGGCCACCAACTGCGCAGCGCCGGCGAACACGATGGTCGACAGCCCCTGGGCTTGCAACGGGGTGAATTGCGCATCGATGGCCATGGAGCCGGCGAGCAGCCCCCACGGCGCGCAGGCCAGGGATAACGGAATGACGGCGATCGCACCGCGCGCGAACGCATAACGGGGTAAGGCAGCAGGCATAAAAACGGCTCATCGACGGACAGTCGCCAAGCATGCCAGCGCGCCGAGGCGCCTGTCTTGAACGATATTGCTCAGGCGAGCTTCACGGACACCTGTTCCACCGAATCCCGCGCTTCGCGCAATTCGTAGGCATCTTGGTTGAGCCGGTGAATGGTGTTGAGCAAGCGTTGACGCAACACCTCGTCGCCGAGTTTTTCCACGGCGCGCATCAGATCGAACGCCGCGGTTTCGTTATTTTCCGCGACGGAATCCAGGGTTTTGCGCAGGTTGCGAGTGGCTCGGGTCACGCGGGGTCTTCCTTCATCTGCAATGGGGAGGCACTCTAAGACATGAGTGTTTCATTTTAATTTCAAACACTTGTGGTTGATCTTCACGAACTTGATCCACATCAATCGAAACAAGATTTGACCGAAACATATGGAAATACGTATATTCAAATAAACGTATATGCGAATGGAACCATGTCAGACCTCCTGTCTCCTCCCGAACTGTTCAAATGCCTGGCCGACGCTACCCGTGCCCGCCTGACGTTGTTGATCCTGCGCGAAGGCGAACTTTGCGTGTGCGAACTGATCCATGCTCTGGGCGACAGTCAGCCGAAAATTTCCCGTCACCTTGCGCAATTGCGCAGCGGCGGGTTGCTGGTGGACCGTCGCCAAGGCCAGTGGATCTACTACCGTCTCAATCCGGCACTGCCCGACTGGGTGCATCAGGTGCTGACCACTACGTTGCAAGCCAACCAGCCATGGTTGCACGACGACGCGCAGCGTCTGGGTGCAATGGGCGACAGACCACAACGGGCCAGCAACTGCTGCTGAGCCATCGGAGCGTTAATTCATGCTTGTCGCAATCGCCATTTTTCTGTTCACCATCGTGCTGGTTATCTGGCAACCCAAAGGCCTCGGCGTCGGCTGGAGCGCCAGCCTCGGTGCGATCCTGGCCTTAGCCTGCGGTGTCATCAGCCTGGCGGATATCCCGGTGGTGTGGCACATCATCTGGAACGCCACCGGTACCTTTGTTGCGTTGATCATCATCAGCCTGTTGCTCGATGAGGCCGGCTTCTTCGCCTGGGCCGCCTTGCATGTAGCGCGGTGGGGCCGTGGGCGCGGCCGACGTCTGTTTGCGTATATAGTGCTGCTCGGTGCGCTGGTGTCGGCGCTGTTCGCCAACGACGGCGCGGCACTGATCCTTACGCCCATCGTGATGTCGATGCTGTTGGCACTGCGCTTTTCGCCGGCGGCGACCCTGGCGTTCGTGATGGGCGCGGGCTTTATTGCCGACACCGCGAGCCTGCCGTTGGTGGTATCGAACCTGGTGAATATCGTTTCGGCCGACTACTTCAAGATCGGTTTCAACCAATACGCGGCGGTGATGGTGCCGGTCAACCTGGTCAGCGTCGCGGCTACGCTGGCGGTGCTGCTGTGGTTTTTCCGCCGGGATATTCCCCAGAGCTACGACCCGGCCGACCTGGATGAGCCCGTCAGCGCGATCCACGACCGCGCCACGTTTCGCGCCGGCTGGTGGGTGCTGGGCATTCTGCTGGTCGGCTGTTTTGCCCTGGAACCGTTGGGCATTCCCATCAGCGCGATTTCCGCCGTGTGCGCCGTGCTCCTGCTGGTAATCGCCGCCAAGGGCCACAAAATCTCCACACGCAAAGTGCTCAAAGAAGCACCGTGGCAGATCGTGATTTTTTCCCTGGGCATGTATCTGGTGGTCTATGGCCTGCGCAATGCCGGTCTCACTACTTACCTGGCCACCTGGCTCGATACCTTCGCCACCTATGGCGTGTGGGGTGCGGCCATGGGCACGGGGGTACTGACGGCACTGCTGTCATCGGCGATGAATAACCTGCCGACGGTGCTGATCGGCGCGCTGTCCATCGAGTCCAGCCATGCAGTGGGCGTAGTCAAGGACGCGATGGTCTACGCCAACGTGATCGGCAGCGATCTCGGCCCGAAAATCACCCCAATCGGCAGCCTGGCCACGTTGCTGTGGCTGCATATCCTGGCGCGCAAAGGCATCACCATCACCTGGGGTTACTACTTCAAAGTCGGCATTGTGCTGACCTTGCCAGTGCTGCTGATCACCCTCGCCGCCCTCGCCTTGCGCTTGAGTGTCTGAAGGAGCCGTTTCATGAAAGTCCTGTTTATGTGTACCGCCAACAGCTGTCGCAGCATCTTGTCCGAAGCCGTGTTCAATCACCTGGCGCCGGCAGGTTTCCAAGCCGTCAGTTCAGGCAGCTTTCCCAAAGGCCAAGTGCTGCCCCGCAGCCTGAGCACGCTGCAAGCAGCCGGTATCAGCACCGAGGGTTTGTACAGCAAGGGCAACGACGCCTTCGAAGACAGCCCGCCGGACCTGGTGATCACCGTGTGCGACAAGGCCGCTGGCGAAGCCTGCCCGGTGTACTTCGGTCCGGCAATGAAAACCCATTGGGGGTTGGAGGACCCGTCCGACGTCCACGGTGATGACGCACACCTCAATGCCGCCTTCCAGGCCACCCTGGAAACCATCGAAAGCCGTTGCCGGGCGTTTTTTGCATTGCCGTTCGAGCGTTTGTGCCCGGCAGAACTGAAGGTTGAACTGGAGCGCATTGCGCAACTGTGACAGGAGCAAACAATGAGCACGCTGCCGAATCTCGATGCAGGCCTTTCCCCCCCTCTTCACACTGGGCCGACCCCCGCGCCGCGTATCTTGCTGCTCTATGGCTCGACGCGGCCACGCTCGTTCAGCCGCTTGCTGGTGGAGGAAGCTGCACGCTTGCTGGAGCATTTCGGCGCTGAGACCCGGATATTCAACCCCAGCGGTTTGCCGCTGCCGGACGATGCTCCCAGCGACCACCCCAAGGTCCGGGAATTGCTGACGCTGATGCAGTGGTCCGAGGGCCAGGTATGGTGCTCGCCCGAGCGGCACGGTTCGACGAGCGCGGTATTCAAGGCGCAAATCGACTGGGTTCCCCTGGCGCTGGGCGCCGTGCGCCCCACCCAGGGCAAGACTCTGGCGGTGATGCAAGTGTCCGGCGGTTCGCAGTCGTTCAACACCGTCAACCAACTGCGCGTCCTGGGCCGCTGGATGCGCATGTTCACCATCCCCAATCAATCCTCGGTGCCCAAGGCGTTTCTGGAATTCGATGAACACGACCGCATGAAGCCTTCGGCGTTGTATGACCGCGTTGTGGATGTGATGGAGGAACTGGTGAAGTTCACGGTGCTGCTGCGCGATCGCCCGGACCTCGTCGACCGCTACTCGGAACGCAAGGAAAGTGCCGACGAGTTGTCGCAGCGGGTCAATCAACGGTCGATCTGAATGACCGGGCCCGGTTATGCTCAGAAGCTTGCGTTTTCTACCGAGTCGATTGAATGAACGACATGCACCACGCCTGGCTGGGCAGCTACGAAATCAGCAGTACGCACTGCACGGGCTTGAACTTCGCCCGCCACAGCCACGACGAGTGCGTGATCGGCGTGAATCTTATCGGCGAGGAAAACGTGTGGCTCGACCGGCGTGAGTTTGTCGCCGGACCGGGCAGCATCACCCTGTACAACCCCGGACAAATCCAGGGCGGCGGCGCGGCTGACGGTGCGCCTTGGCAATTTGTCAGTCTGTATGCCACGGCGGATCAGCTGGCCCACGACCTGGGGCTGGCGTACGTGGAATTCGATCGCGCCGTGTGCTTTCAGCCAGCCCTTGCCCAGCGCCTGGCGGCTGCGGTGCACGGCGCTTTGAGTACCGATGCGCTGATACGGGAATTGAACGAGGACGCCCTGGTCCTGGCGCTCGCCGAGGTGGTCAGCCTCAGCGGCGTGCGCCTGCCCAGCGCCACGGCCCCCGGTAACAGCCTGATCAGCCGTGCCCAGGAATTGCTCGCCGAGCAGTTGCATCAGGCGCTGCCGCTGGAACAGTTGGGCGATGAGCTGGGGCTGTCCAAATTCCATCTGCTGCGCACCTTCCAGAAAGAAACGGGCCTCAGCCCGCGCCAATGGGCCATGCAACTGCGCACCCGTCGTGCCAAAGGTTTACTGCGCAACGGTGTATCGGCCGGCCAGGTCGCCCATGACCTGGGCTTCGCCGATCAGAGCCACCTCAACCGGCATTTTCGCGCCGCGTATGGCATCACGCCGGGGCGCTACCAAAACGTACTGCAGCGCTGAACAACGCAATCTGATCCAAGACACCTGTGCGACGCGGCGGCACACTGCCGACCATCACTGGATGGGAACGCGGGCATGCTGACGATTTTTCTTTACGCACTGGTATTCGGTTTTGTCTTTTGCCTCTCTCCCGGTGCGGTGCTGGCCGAGACCCTGCGCCGTGGCTTGCTGCACGGGTTCACCCCGGCGTTGCTGGTGCAAGTCGGCTCGCTGGTGGGCGATGCGGTATGGGCAGTGATCGGTCTAACCGGCATTGCGCTGTTGATCCAGCATGATGCCGTGCGTGTGCCCCTGACGGTGATCTGCGCGTTGTACCTGGCCTGGCTCGGCGTTCTCAGCCTGCTGGACGCCTGGCGCTTGCCGGCCATGGACAATGCCCCGGCCGGCTCCGGGCAGAATGCGCTGGCAGTGGGCGCGGCGATCTCGCTGGCCAACCCGAAAAACATTGTGTACTGGGGCGCGCTGGGCAGCGCCTTGTCCGGCATCGTCGGCGCCACGCCGAGCCATGGGCAGACGCTGATGTTCTTTGCCGGGTTTATGCTCGCCTCGGTGTTGTCGTGTTTCTTGACCGCCGCGCTGGTCAACCTGATGCGCAAGCATGCCTCGGCGCGATGGCACCGCATCAGTTATGCCACGTGCGGGCTGGTCTTGATCTATCTGGCCGTACTCGCTGCGCAGGGTATTTGAAGCGGTAGCGTCCAAGCGCCCGATGATGCAGGCACGCTGCTCAAGCACTATGATGGCTCGGTCCTCCACCCCCGGGCATGGCACATGAACCGCATCGAACATTTCACACTCTTGGCCACCTACAATCAGTGGATGAACCGCAAGGTCTACGCCGCCGCCGGCAGGCTGAGCGACGCTGACTTACGCATGGACCGTCACGCGTTCTTCGGTTCGATCTTCGGCACCCTCAACCACCTGATCCTGGGCGACACCGTGTGGCTCAAACGCTTTGCCGAGCACCCTTCCGACTACCCGGCGCTGGCCCCATTGAGCAGCGTCGCCCTGCCCCCGGACCTCAAACAACTGGCCTTCGCCGACCTGCATGAATTGTCCGCACGGCGCGCCTGGCTGGACCAGATGATTATCGATTGGGCTCACAGCCTGACCGAGAGCGACCTCGATCAGCGCCTGCACTACCACAACATGCGCGGCGTTGGCGCCAACAAACCATTCGCCAGTCTCATCGTGCATTTTTTCAATCACCAGACCCACCACCGAGGCCAGGTAACCACCCTGCTGACCCAGGCGGGCCAGGATGTGGGCGACACCGACCTGCTGGCGCTGATCGACTGAGATCAGTGCGAGGTCAGCTCGGCATAGGCCTGCATCAAGCGTGGAAAGTCCTCGGGCGCGGGCAATTGCGCGAAGCTTTCGACCGCCGGCGTGAGCGCCCAGGGCAGCTTTTCGCAGGTCCAGGTCTCCATGAACGGCGCAAAATCGGCCGCGCTGTCCAACATCGTTGCCCGCACGTTAACGAAGCCGTCGATGCCATGGGGGCGCGTAAATAACCAACTCATACAGTGGGGGCAGCAGTAATGGCGGTCCGCACCGTGCAGGCCACCGATCACCGGGGAACCTTGGGTGACGGTAAACGCATCCGCGGTGAATAGCGCACTCAAAGAGAACGCACTGGCGCTCATCTTTTGGCAGCCGGTGCAATGACAGGCCATGGTCATCACCGGTGCATGGGCCACGCGCAAACGCACGCGATTACAGCGGCAACCGCCTTCTCGTGGCAGGTCTTCGATACGCATCACACTCTCCTATTTATGATGGGACGCGCCAGCGTAGCGGTATTCGCGCCACTCTGCAGCCTCGGGTGCGGCGCCCAACCTGGCTGAGTACCGTATACGCAAATAATCCCGCGTCTCCATCATTCCTCCATAAAACCTCCCATGAAAGCGCACGCATGTGCTGCACAGTAGGCTTCGTCGCCCCGTGGTAATTGGCCATACTGCGACCATCGAACCGCACCACCGAGCCGACCATGACTGAATCGCACCTGACTTCGACACCAGCGGACTTCGCCACTCAATCCCAGGCTCTGGTATTGATCGCCGAAGACGAGCCGCAAATCGCCGACATCCTCGCCGCTTACCTCAAGCGCAGTGGCCTTCAGACCGTCCATGCCCTGGATGGGCGGCGCGCGCTGGAACTGCATCAAGCCCTCAAGCCCGACCTGGTGCTGCTGGACGTGTTGATGCCACAACTGGATGGCTGGATGGTACTGGCCGAGATCCGCCACCGTGGCAACACCCCGGTGATCATGCTGACCGCTCAGGACCAGGACATGGACAAGTTGATGGGGCTACGCATCGGCGCCGACGACTACATCGTCAAACCCTTCAACCCCGCCGAGGTGGTGGCCAGGACCCAGGCAGTCCTGCGCCGCTCCCGCGACCAGGGCTATGGCAGCGGCCAGCGCGTGTTACGGGTGGAGGGTTTTGAAATCGACGTCGACAGCCATGAAGTCAGCGTGCGAATCGGCACACGACAGCACGCATTAAGCCTGACCGCGACGGAATTCCGCTTGTTGGCGCAGTTGGCCAAAGCCCCCAGGCGCGTATTCAGTCGCGCCGAGTTGCTCGCGCTGTGCTCGCCCGAGAGCGACAGCCTGGAGCGTACGGTGGACAGCCATATCAGCAAATTGCGCCGCAAGATCGAAGACCTGGGCCTGCAAGGTGTGCCTGCGAGCATCCGCGGGGTGGGTTACCGGTTCGGGAGCCATCCATGAGGACCGCCAATAGCTTGAGCCGGCAGATTATTCTGTCGATGTCTGCCGTGGTGCTCTGCGTGATCGCCCTCGCGGTCGTCGGCTCCTATGTGTTCTACGCGCTGCTCTGGATGTTCTGGCCACCCACGGATATCGATGTGGACGAGTGGCTGCCAACCGGGGTCGAGTGGCTCTGGATGGGTTTGGTCACCGCCATCAGCCTGGCAGTGGGGGCGGTGGTGGCGATCAAATTGTCCCGGCGCATTCTGATGCCGTTGAACTCGGTGGCGGCCAGCCTTCGCCGCCTTGCCGACGGCGACCTGGATGCCCGGGCGACGGCGTCCGATCGCGCATTGGCCGAGGCCAGCGTGCTAGTGGATGACTTCAACAGCATGGCCGCACGGTTGAAGCGCATGGCCCAAGAGCAGTCATTCTGGAACGCCGCGATTGCTCATGAACTGCGCACCCCGCTGACTATCCTGCGCGGTCGCCTGCAAGGGTTGGCCGAAGGGGTCTTTCCTCCGGATCAAGCACAGTTCTACAGCCTGCTGGGCCAGGTCGAGGGCCTGACCCGACTGATCGAAGACCTGCGGGTCGTGGGCCTGGCAGACAATGGTTACCTGGATGTGCATATCCAACGGGCCGACTTGGCCGACGAGATCGAGGCTGACGCGCGTCTGTTCGAACCGGGCCTGCAAGCCTGCGGATTCACCCTGCATATGGACCTGCTCAGGCAACCGGTGCATTGCGACCCCGCACGCATACGTCAGGCCCTGTTAGCCATGCTCGACAACCTCAAGCGGCACGCCACTCCAGGCACCGTCACGGTGAGCCTCGGCAGCCTGGACGGCGTCAATACCTTGAGCGTCGCGGATGCAGGGCCGGGCATCGACGAAGCGTTCGCCGCGCATATCTTCGAGCCATTCCAGCGTGGGGAAAGCTCTCGCTCCCGTGCCCAGGGCGGCAGCGGCCTGGGCCTGGCGGTGGTGCGCGCCATTGCCATGGCCCACGAGGGCCGCGTGAGCTGCCGCAATCTGGAGAGTGGCGGCAGTCTGTTTGAACTGACGTGGCCAGAACGACCGGTCGCTATCTGAAACCCAACCTCCCCAGGTGCAGGCATGTGTTTTTTTGTCCTCGGATTCAAGGGCGTTGAACGCTATCGCCATTTCGCCTTACTGGACACACAAGGACGCTGTATCGCTTTTAAAAGCTGCGAAGGAACGCCCCAGAACGGCAAATGGGTGCAAGTCAAACATATCAATCTGGCCTGGCTGAACCGCGTGTTGCCTGCGCAGGCGCTGACCGGGCCACCTACACCACCGTTGTAATTCACCCACGGATTGCATCCATGTCTAACTCTATTCGCGACCGGACCATGCTTGACCTGACGCAACTGGAAGACTCTATAAAGTGCTGCAGCGCTAAGCTCAGGAAACTACAGCGCTTCTGGATTCCCCTGCAAAAACACGCGCCGCGCCTGGTGCTGTCGCTGTGGATCATCGGGGTTGTGGCCTCGTTGTTTACCCAGTGCTACTACCACTGGCTGCTGCTGGCGCCGGCCATTTGCATCTTGATCATCCTGGAGATGGTGATCGAAGAAGTGCAAACCGACCTGTTATTGATGACAGCAGAGACGCGCTACCTGCTCGACATCACGCGCGGTCTGTATGCCGGTACATCCCTGCCTCAACCCCGTACGTTACGCACACCAGGTGCCCCATGCCGTCCGTCACACCGCCATTACTGAACGAACCCAGCCGCCAGATCGGCCAACAATCGGCCAGCCAGACGCTCAAAGCCATCGCCAAAGCCTACCCCGGCAAGTTGTTCTGCACCCTGTCCCTGGTGGCGCTGGAAAATGCCTTACTGCTGGCTTACCCCTTGTTCGCGGGGTTTGCCGTGGACGCCATTATTCGTGGCGATGGCAAGAGCGCACTGCTCTATGCCGCCGTGGTCCTGGGTTTCTGGGTAGTCGGCGCGGCGAGACGCGCATTGGATACGCGAACATTTACCCGCATCTATGCTGACCTTGCGGTGCCGGTGATCCTCAATCAGCGCCTGCAACGCCACAGCACTTCCAAGTCAGCCGCGAGAGTGGTACTGGCACGGGAATTTGTGGACTTCTTTGAGAAGCACGTGCCCACGATTGCCACCGCATTGGTCTCCATCGTTGGCGCCGCCGCCATGCTGCTGGCGATCGAACCCTGGGTTGGGCTGGCATGCCTTGGGGCACTGGGGCTGTGTCTGATGGTGGTGCCAGGCTTTGCGCGGCGCAATCAACGACTGCATGAGCGCCTGAACAACCGACTGGAAAAGGAAATCAGCCTAGTGGAGCAAGTCGGCGCTCATACGCTACGCCGTCATTACCGGGTGCTGTCGCGATTGCGCATTCGCTTGTCAGACCGTGAGGCCGTCGCCTTTCTCACCATCGGGCTGTTGGCGGCCTTGCTGTTCGTGGTCGCGATTACCCAGCTGGCGCTCTCCCCTGCGGTGAAGGCCGGGCATGTGTATGCGGTGATGACTTATCTGTGGACCTTCGTCAGTTGCCTGGACGAAGCGCCCAGCGTAGTAGACCAACTGGCGCGCCTCAAGGATATCGGCGAGCGCGTGGACCCCGGTTTGGGTGAAACGGCGCCTTGACTGCTCTCACGTCGACGCCATGGCGATTGGGTATTTTCAGACTACCCTCATCCCTACCAGTCGTCCGCTGCCGCCCGTGGGTATTCAATTTTGCGGCGTCTGGCCGATAGCTTGTAAGAACTGCTCGCTTTCCTCCTTATGAGTACGCCCCATGCGCCTGAGAAACCTGAACCTTGCCCCCCGTGCCACGTTGTTTTTTTCCGCGATCATCGCCTTAGTGCTGGTACTCGGCGTAATTGCCATTTTGCAAATGGGCAAGCTGCGTGACTCGGAAAAGGATGTGGAACTCAATTGGATGGCGAGCATCCGCCAAACCGCTCTGATGAACTCGACGGTATTGCGCCTGCGCCTGGAAACCCAGCGGGCCGTGGCCGACCCTGAAACGATTCAGAAGACGCTGGCGGATTTTCCGGGCTATCGCAAAGCATTCAGCGATGCGATATCCGACTATGAGCAGCTCATTGGAAGCGATCAGGAGCGTGTCCTGTTCACGGCCGTGAAAGCCTCAGCTGAAGGTTATTCCAAACAGCTCGACGCGCTGGAGCCGCTGCTTAAACAGGGTGACACCGCTGGCGTCGTCAAATTGGTCGCCAGCGGCATCCGCCCGCTGACCAATGCCATGGAAGGCCAGATCAAGGCCCTGACCGACTTCAACAACGAAGGTGCAGCGAAAGCCGGCCAAGTCGCCACGGACACCTTCAACGCCGGCACCTGGCTGGTAATTGGCTTGATCGTACTGGTGATGGCGATGACCGCCGGCCTGGCGTTCCTGCTGACCCGCAGCATCACCTCACCCATTGGCGATGCCCTGTCGGTGGCCGAACGTATTGCTAACAGTGACCTGTCCAAAGAAGTCAGTGTGCATGGCACGGATGAAGCCGGTCGACTGTTGAAAGCGCTGGCGCAGATGCAGACCAACCTGCGCAACACCATCCTGCAGATTTCCGACTCGTCCGCACAGCTGGCCGCGGCCTCCGAAGAAATGACCGCCGTCACCGAACAGTCCAGCCGTGGCCTGGTATCGCAAAACGATGAAGTGAATCAGGCGGCCACCGCTGTTACCGAAATGAGCGCGGCCGTGGATGAAGTGGCGCGCAATGCCGAGTCCGCCGCCCAGGAATCCAAACGCAGCCAGGGCTTCACCGAAGTGGGCCTGGAGCGCGTCACGCAGACGCTGCGCTCCATCGAAAAACTGTCGGGTAATGTGGAAAACACCAGCGAGCAGATCCAGGGCCTGTCCAACCGCGCCCAGAGCATCAGTAAAGTGGTGGAAGTAATCCGCGCCATTGCCGAACAGACCAACCTGCTGGCCCTCAACGCCGCCATCGAAGCCGCGCGTGCCGGTGAGCAAGGCCGTGGTTTCGCGGTGGTTGCCGATGAGGTCCGCGCGCTGGCGCACCGTACCCAGGTGTCGACCCAGGAGATCGAGCAGATGATCGCCGCAATCCAGAACGAATCCGACGACGCGGTCAAGGCCATGGGCACCAGCAAGGAACTGGCCACCGAATCCCTCGGGGTGGCCCAGGAAGCCAGCAGTTCGCTGGATCAGATTGCAGCGGCGATTATCCAGATCAACGAACGCAATATGCTGATCGCCACCGCTTCGGAAGAACAATCCCATGTCGCGCGTGAAGTGGACCGCAACCTGGTGAGCATCCGCGAACTGGCCACCCAAAGCGCCGCCGGTGCCAGCCAGACGGCCAGCGCCTGTGGGGAGATGTCGAAGCTGGCGGCGAACCTGAACCAGTTGGTCAATCGCTTCGTGGTCTGATGCCCTCCGGAAGACCCCATCGGCCCGGCGCCTGCGGGCCCATTGGGCGTTTTTTGTGGTGAGCGGGAATGTGGGAAGGGGCTTGCCCCCGATAGCGCTGGGTCAGTCAGCCTCTCTGCCACTGACACACCGCCATCGGGGGCAAGCTCCCTCCCACTTTTAATACCCATTGCCCGGGCTGGATCAACTGAGCCTTAGCTGACTGGCATTAGGGCTTGCCCCGCACTGAGACGCGAAGCGGCCCTCTCCCCTACATCGGCGTGCTGCTCACCACCCGCAACGCCAGGCCCTCGTAAGCATCCAGAGTGATGGTAAAGGCCCCGTCTTCGGTCAGGTCGCCTTCGACCCGCTCATTAATAATGTCCACCACCGGGCCCGGCGCAATGTTGGGCAGGTGCAAGGTTTCGGTGATGGGCGTGGCGCCGAAGTTCAGCGCGGTGATTTGCGTGCCCTTACCCGCCGGCAGTTCGTGGACCATGATCAGCAACCCTGGATGCTCCACATCCGGGACCAGAGTCTGGCGGCTGGCGGCAATGTCATAAGCGCGGCGCACGGCGAGAATTTTCTGCAGTTGCGAGGCGAACGACTGCGGGTCTTGCAATTGCTGGTTCAGGCTGCCGTATAGACTCTTTGAGCGCGGCATCAGGCCGGCGGACAGTTCCGCTTCCGGGTTCAAGTCCACCAGGTCGTAGGCGCCGCGATGAATCCAGCGCGTGTCGCCGTCCTGCATCAGGTGCGCCACCTCATCCGCCGCCAGCGGCAGCGCCCCCACCAAATCCCAACCGGACAATGCAAACACCCCAGGCTGCATGGCGTTGTACATGACCAGCAACAGGTGGATCTGCTGGATCTGCTGAATATCGGCCGCCGTGATGGCCTCCAGGTCACGAATACCCAGCGCCGCCGTGATGATACTGACGGTGGTGCAGGACACGCCGTTGGTCACGAATTTGAGGTTGTACGGCGCATGTTCGCCGGTCAGGCGCTCGTACATCTGCTCGCGGATGTGCTCGCGCAGGATGTTGCCGGGGAAGGTCTGGCCCTGATAGAGGAAGCTGTCATGGGCATGCAGGGTCCAGAAGTGCACCAGCTCCAGGGTCAGTTCATCGTGGTTTTGCAGGGCGTGGATCAGTGAGCCGGGGTCGATGCCCTGGCGATGCATTTCGCGCAGCATCAAGCGCAGGAATTCGGCATCCCCCATCAACAGGGCGTGCTGGTACGCCGGCCGGGTGATGAAGTCATAGGACAGGTCGGCGCCGCCGTGGGACATGGAGGCGATATCATCCACGGTGAGGTTCAATTCCTGGAAGCTGAAACCGCCGGCCTTGCGAATCGCGCCACCAATCAGTTGGTTACCGGTGATCGACAGCGGGTGGCTTTCGGACCATGCGCCGCCCTCAAGCTTGCGCTCCACACCGAGAAAACCGTTGGCGTCCAGGCGCAGAATCTTCGCGCCCATCACGTCGATGGCATGCAGCGCATCACCGATGATCATTTGCTGCGCGGCAAACGAAGGGTCGAGCCAGTTGAGCGATGGCTGGCCTTCCTTGAAGTAATGCAGGTACACCCAGCGGCGCGGCTTGCCGTCGACGCCGACCACCACCGGGGTGGCGCTCCAATCGGTTTCCTTGACGCCAGGCTCGAAGAAGATCACTCGCTGTAACTGGCCGACGATGTAGTGCTTGTCGCGCAGGGCGTCCACCTGCAATGGGCTGAGGTTCTGCGCGTCGCGCCCCCCGGCAACGTCGGGCAGCAATGGCCAGTCGTCCTCGCGGATTTCCACCATGTGGTAGAGGCCGGGGTAATCCTCATAAGCCATCTCGGCCAGGCGGAAGTCCGCGCCTTTGCCGGTGTGGGACGGGATCACGTCATCGATAATCACCGCGTTGTGGGCAGCGGCCATGCGTGTCAGCGCCTGCAATTGCGCCTCGGTGCCCAGTTGTGGGTCGATCTCGAAACTGATGCGGTCGAAATTGCCGTCGATGGTCGGCGTGTGCCGCGTGCCGTTCAGGCCACCGGACTTTTTCAGCGGGCCGTTATGAATGCCCTGGATACCGATTTTCGACAAGGCGTGCCACAGGCTTTCATCCCCCAGCGCCTCCAGGACCGTGCCGCCGTCGCGGGTCACGATGGACGCCGGGTACGCGGTAAACCACACCGAAGACAGCGCCGACGCATCCCGCGGCCGCGTCTGCGCGTACGGCTGCTGCCACATCCGACCCTGCCCCGAATAGAGCTTGGCGCGCTGACGCGCCGCGTGCAGCATCGATTGTTCCACCAGCCAGTTCACATGGGTGTTGTCCGCCGCCGTCATAAGCTTGATACCTGTCGTCGTAAAAAGTGACTCGTAAGCATATGAGGGGCACGGGCGCCATTCGTTGCATTGCAATCACGCCAACGCGGGCCCTCCCCCCGTCGCCTGCCGGTACTGGCGCGGCGTAAACCCCGTGGACGCCTTGAACTGCCGGGTAAACGCGCTGTGGTCGGTATAGCCGCACTGCAAGGCGACCTCGGTGATCGGCAGTTCGCTGTGCAGCAAGCGGTGGGCGTGCTCCAAGCGTACTTTCTGGATCATTTGGCGCGGCGTCAGGTTGAAGACGCGCTTGCAGTAACGCTCCAACTGCGCCACGGAAATGCCGGCGATGTGCGTCAGCTCACCGAGGGTGACGCGGCGGTTGAAGTGGCGGCGAATATGCTCATCGACGGCGGCCAGGCGCTGATAGGCCGGGTGGGTTTCGCTGGCCGATTGCAGGTCCACCGAGATACCGGCCAGGCCGATAATCGCGCCCCCACGGTTGTACAGCGGCCATTTGTGGGTCAAGCACCACCCCGGTTCGCGGCTGCCGTACAGGTGCAGTTCGAGTTGATCTGCCAGCACCAAGCCCTCCTCCAGCACCCGTCGATCCTGCTCGGTATAGCCCGGCCCCAGTTGGGCGGGGAACACCTCGGCGCTGGTCTTGCCCAGCAGCGGTTGCAGCTGTTTGAGGCCGCAGCGCTGCACCAACGTGCGGTTGGCCAGGGCGTAGCGAGCTTGCATATCCTTGATGAAAATCGCGGCGTTGGGGATCACATCCAGCATCGGCAGCAACTGCGCGACGGCGCTTACCAGCTGTTCGAGACTGTCGGGGCGAGCGGCTGCCTCACCCTGGCAAAGGCCCGCAAATACACTGTGCAGCATGATCGTCTCCCCGGTTGAGCCTTTTCGCGTAGCAGATTGCATGATGCCCGCCGCACTGTCGAGCCAGGTAAAACTGTGCCGATTTCGTCATCGATGGCCGCGTAAACCATCAATCGCCTGCGCGCCGGTGAGTTCACTGTAGGGCCGTGGATGGCGCTCCAGTAACTCACAGCGCACCGACCTGATTGCGTTGACTTCTCGGCGCTACTGTCCACCGCCCACTACGTGCTGCTGGGAACCGCGTTCTTTCGGCGGCAACTGATCCCGGCCACTCATTGATTGGAGCGTCTGATGAAACGATTGCATGTGATCGACTCCCACACCGGCGGCGAACCCACGCGCCTGATCCTCAGCGGCTTCCCGGCCCTGAGCGGCGGCAGCATTGCCGAGCAACTGGATGGCTTGCGCAACGAACACGATCAGTGGCGCCGCGCCTGCCTGTTGGAGCCCCGTGGCAACGACGTACTGGTCGGCGCGCTGTACTGCGAGCCGGTCACAGCGGGCGCCACCTGCGGGGTGATCTTCTTCAATAACGCTGGCTACCTGGGCATGTGTGGTCACGGCACCATCGGCTTGGTCGCCTCGCTGCATCATTTGGGGCATATCGCACCGGGAGTGCACATGATTGACACGCCGGTGGGTCCGGTGGCCGCGACGCTGCACGAGGACGGCGCGGTCACCCTGCGCAACGTACCGGCCTACCGCTTTCGCCACCAGGTGGCGGTGGATGTGCCCGGCCACGGCGTGGTCAAGGGCGATATCGCTTGGGGCGGTAACTGGTTTTTCCTGGTCTCCGAGCATGGCAAGTCGTTGGAGATGAACAACGTCGACGCCCTCACCGAGTACACCTGGGCGATGCTCAAGGCCCTGGAAAACCAGGGTGTCCATGGCGCCGATGGCGCGCTGATCGACCATATCGAACTGTTCGCCACCGATCCCGACGCCGATAGCCGCAACTTCGTGATGTGCCCCGGCAAAGCCTACGACCGCTCGCCCTGCGGCACTGGCACCAGCGCCAAACTCGCGTGCCTGGCCGCCGATGGGGCACTCGCTCCCGGCCAGACATGGACCCAGGCCAGCATCACCGGCAGCCAGTTCACGGGCCATTACGAATGGGACGGCGAGCGGGTCATCCCCTTCATTACCGGCCGCGCCTATATGACCGCCGACAGCGTGCTGCTGATCGACGAGCAAGACCCTTTCGCCTGGGGCATTTAAGCCCACCCTCATTTGACTTGAAGGAGTACGACCATGAGCGACAGCGTTTTCGCCGGCTGCATCCCGGCCCTGATGACCCCTTGCACCGCCCAGCGCCAACCGGACTTCGATGCGCTGGTCGCCAAGGGCCGCGAACTGATCGAAGCCGGCATGAGCGCGGTGGTGTACTGCGGTTCCATGGGCGACTGGCCGTTGCTCACCGAAGCCCAACGCCAGGAAGGCGTGGCGCGGTTGGTAGCGGCTGGGGTGCCGACCATTGTCGGTACGGGGGCGGTCAATAGCCGTGAAGCGGTGTCCCACGCCGCCCATGCTGCCAAGGTCGGCGCCCATGGCCTGATGGTGATTCCTCGCGTGCTGTCCCGTGGTGCGTCCGTCACCGCACAAAAAGCGCACTTCGCGGCCATCCTCAATGCCGCGCCGGAGCTGCCGGCGGTGATCTACAACAGCCCCTACTACGGCTTCGCCACCCGCGCCGAGCTGTTCTTCGAACTGCGCCGCGAGCACCCGAATCTCATCGGCTTCAAGGAGTTCGGCGGTGGCGCCGACCTGCGCTACGCCGCCGAACACATCACCTCCCAGGACGATAGCGTGACCCTGATGGTGGGTGTGGACACCCAGGTGGTGCACGGTTTCGTCAACTGCAACGCCACCGGCGCCATCACCGGTGTGGGCAATGCCCTGCCGCGGGAAGTGCTGCACTTGGTGACGCTGAGCCAGCAGGCGGCCAAGGGCGATGCCAAGGCGCGACGCCTGGCCCGCGAACTGGAAAGCGCGCTGGCGGTGTTGTCATCATTCGATGAAGGCTGCGACCTGGTGCTGTACTACAAATACTTGATGGTGCTCAACGGCGACAAAGGCTACGACCTGCACTTCAATGCGACCGACGTGCTCAGTGACGCCCAGCGGCGTTATGCCGAGCAGCAGTTCGCGTTGTTCCGCCAGTGGTACGCCAACTGGTCGGCGGAGCAGCATTGTGCCTGAGTGCGTACGCGCCGCCGTGATCGCCGCGATGGTCAACCGGCGCAACGTGAAAGCCTTGGCCGACGCACAGAGAGAGGCATAGCCGATGAGCCGTAGGGATATCGTGGTGGTCGGCGCCGGTATTATCGGCGTGGCTTGCGCGTTGCAGCTGGCGCGCCAGGGCCGCCAGGTGGTGGTCATCGATCCGCAAGCCCCGGGCATGGGCGCCTCCTATGGCAACGCCGGGCACCTGGCCACCGAGCAGGTATTCCCGATTGCCGACTATTCGATTCTCAAGCGCCTGCCCGCCATGCTGATGGACCCCATGGGCCCGCTACGCCTGGACTGGCGCTACCTGCCCCGCGCCCTGCCCTGGTTTACTCGTCTGCTGCTCAACCTGCGCGCGGCGCCTTACCAGCGCACGGTGGCCGGCCTTCGTGCGCTTAACGAGCAAAGCCTGGGCGCCTGGCAACGCTTGCTGGCCAGCCTGGATCGGCCGCAGCTGATGCGCCAGAACGGCTCACTCCTGGTGTTCGAACGGGCCGAGTCGCGGGCGGATATCCAGAGGTTGCAGCACCGCATGCAGCAGCAAAACGTGCCGGTGGAGTACTGGTCTGCCGAGGCGATTCGCGCGGCAGCGCCGCAGTTGAGCGAACGCCTACAAGGGGGGCTGTTCTTCCCGGCCACCGGGCACTTTGTCGACCCGTTCCACGTGGTGGGCGAACTGGTCTGCGCCGCTGAAGCTGCGGGCGTGCAGTTTCTTCGGCGTCGTGTGGTCAGCGGGCAACCCGATGCGGAGGGCGTCTGCCTGTTCACCGACCACGCGCCGCTACTGGCGCGTCAGGTGCTGATCGCCTGCGGCGCGCATTCGGCGGCACTGACAGCGACCCTGACCGGTAAAGCCATCCCGCTGGACACCGAACGCGGCTACCACCTGATGCTGCCCCATGAGCACCAGCGCCTGCCGTTCGCCGTAACCTCCCTGGAGCGCAAATTCATCATGACCCCCATGACCGGCGGCCTGCGCCTGGCTGGTACGGTGGAGTTCGCCGGGCTCGGACGCCCCGCCAATATGCAGCGCGCGTGGCAGTTGCAGCGGTTAAGCCATGGGCTGTTCCGCGAAGAACTGGACGCCAGGGACGCCACGCCGTGGATGGGCTTTCGACCGTCGCTACCCGACTCGCTACCGATCATCGATCGGGTGGCCGACGGCAAGGTATTCCTGGCCTTCGGACATCAGCACCTGGGCTTGACCCAGGCAGCGATCACGGCAGAGATGGTCGCCGGGTTGGCGGCAGACGGGCCAATGCCAGCAGGGTTGCCGGCACTGGCGCCTTATCGGCTGGAGCGTTTTTAGCGACGTGTGTCAGGCGGCATGACCTGCGGCGTTGAACAATCCGTCGGCCATCCCCTGGATCTCATCCACCATCCATAACCGTCCCAGCCATTCGGAGGGAATCGCCGCTGCCCCGTAATAAGCACCGGCCAATTGACCGACTATGGCGGCGGTGGTGTCGGCGTCATCGCCCAGGTTGGCCGCCGCCAGTACCGCATCGGCAAAGCTATCGGTGTGATCAAAGCACCACAGCGCAGCTTCCAGAGAGGCCACCGAATAGCCCGAGCCGACAATCTCGGCGCAGGGTTTGTCACGGTACCCGCCTGCCGCAATGGGCTTCACCTTGGGTGCCATCAACGGTACATCGGCCAACTCCAGCACTTGCGCTTTCGACGCGCCGCCGAGGGCATTACAGATGGCCTGTGCCAGCACCAGGCAGCAGTCAATGGCTTCCTGGGCGGCGTGGGTGGTGCGGGAACTGTCGACGCTGAAGGTGCGGACGTTTTGCAGGTCCGGGTAATAAAACAACACCACGGGCGCCAGGCGCATCATCGAGCCGTTGCCGGCCGAATAGGGATCGGTTGAGCCGGCGAACGGGTTGTCGGTGTTCTGGAACAGCGTCAGCGCCTCGCGCACGGTCATGCCGATATCGAAACAGTCGCCGGTCGAACTCAAATAGCCCCACTGCCACCAGTTGAGGTAGCGCCCCATCTGGTCACGGGCATCGAACCCACCTTTTTGCAGCAGGCTCTCGGCCAGGCACAGAGCCATGGATGTATCGTCCGTCCACTGCCCCGGCTTGAGATTGAACGGCCCGCCGCCGACCATATCGGTGATCGGCGCAAAACTGCCCCGGCGCTTGAATTCCAGGGTTGTCCCCACAGCATCGCCGCAGGCCAGGCCCAGCAAGCTGCCACGGTAACGGTCCTTCAAGGTGATCGACATCGGCACTCCTCGGAAAAATTCCAGACGGTGCCCATGCTACTTGACCAGGCGCTTCTCTTTCGAGGGGCGGTAGCCGAAGTAGGCGCTGTAGCACTTGCTGAAATGGCTCGGCGATACGAACCCGCAGGCCACCAGCACCTCCACTTGGGACAGCTCGGTGTGCTGTAGCAGTCGGCGCGCTTCGGTCACACGCAGCTCCATGTAATAGCGCTGCGGCGTGGTGCCCAGTTGCTCCTTGAACAGGCGCTCCAACTGCCGCCGCGAGCGGCCGGCGTAGACCGCCAACTGGTCGAGTTCCAGCGGTTCTTCGAGGTTGGCGTCCATCAGCTTGACCACTTCCCGCAGCGGGGCGCTGACGCTGATGTTTTCAGTCGGTTTGATACGCCGGTAGCGTGATTCCTCAAATGCGAGGATGTCTTCGATGCCTTCCACCAACGCCTTGCCATGCAGGCTCTTGATCCAGTCCAACGCCATATGGAACGCGCCCGAGGGACTCGATGCAGTCAGGCGGTCGCGGTCAATCACAAAGGGTTCGCTGGTGACCTTGGCGGCCTTGGACACCTCGGCCAGGGCCGGGCGATGTTCCGGGTGAATGGCGCACTGATAGCCCTGCAACAACCCGGCCCGCCCAAGAAACCAAGACCCATTCCACAACCCGGCCAAGCCCACGCCCATCTCGGCGGCGCTGCGCAACAGGTGGATGAAGTCTTCGCTGGCCTTGAGCTCAGTGCGAAAGCCACCGCAGATCACCAGCAGGTCCAGTTCGTGCAGCACGGACGCGTCCAAGCATGCGTCAGGGCGAATCACCAGGCCCAGGTCACTGATAACCTCGCCATCGTCACAGCCAAAGGTGCGCGTGGCGAACAGCTCGGGGCGCAGCAGGTTGGCGGTGACCAGGGTGTCGAGGGTTTGGGTGAAAGCCGGCAAGGAGAAATGTTCGAGCAACAGAAAACCGACGCGGGTGACCGACGCCAGTTGCTGGGAGGTTTCGTTAAGGTAGCGCAGGTTCTTGCCCTTCATGCCACCGCTGAATTGACGTCTTTCCATCGAGGGTTGGCCCACTCTTATTGTGTTGATGCCGTGGGCGCCATCTTAGGGGCAAAAGCGTCGTCTGTCTCAAGCACTGATCTGGAAAAACCCGACGCCCTGCAAAGCCCGGTGCAGAAGCGCGACTGGTGCATCTGATACGGTTTTTTCTTTGTTATCTGCGTCTGTACCGAAAACCTGCCCGGGCGGACAATGGCCAGCGTTCCCACTCCCCTTCCCTTCGGAGGTCCAATGACCAAGATGGCACTCTTTCTGTTCGGTTTTCTGGTACTGACCATCGGCATTGGCCTGTTGGCGACCATCTCGCCGGTCTGAACGCCTACCCTGCCAAGAACATCGGGTACAGCGACAACACCAACAAACCGGCCATCACCCCGTTGAACACACGCACCCAACGCGGTTCACGCAACAAGTTGCGCAGCCCCGTGCCGCAGCCCAACCAGACACACACGCTGGGCAGGTTGACCACGGCGAACACCAATGCAATCACCAGCACGTTGGTCACATAGCCTTCGGCGGGGGTATAGGTGGTGATCGCGCCCAACGCCATGATCCAGGCCTTGGGGTTCACCCACTGGAACGCGGCGGCAGCGAGGAACGTCATGGGTTTGCCGCGCTCGTCCATGCTGTCGGACATGCCGCCTGCCGTGGCGATCTTCCACGCCAAATACAGCAGATACGTCGCTCCCACGTAGCGCAGCAGGGTGTAGGCCCAGGGCAATAGTTTGAACACCTCGCCCAACCCCAACCCGACTGAAATCACCAGCAGCATAAAGCCGATGCTGATGCCCAGCGCATGGGGTATGGAGCGGCGAAAACCAAAATTCACCCCCGAAGCCAGCAACATCGTGTTATTCGGGCCGGGGGTGATCGAAGAGACAAAGGCAAACAGCACAAAGGCTGACAACAAACTGCTAGACATGACCATCGCGAGGTATCCGGACAAAGGTGGGGCAAGCCTGGAACACTAGTGTTTTTCCCGGCGAATGCCCCGTACAGCCAGGCGCGGATCGAGGCATACACTTTTGGCGCACATTGCCATGCAGTTTCACAAACCTTTCACAGATGATCGCCTAAGGTGAATCCAGCAGCTCCTAATGAACATCCCTTTTAGCCCGCACTCCCCATCGCGGGCTTTTCTTTGCCTGAGTTTTACCGACGGTTTAATGCGCAACAGCGGAGAAGCAGATGGCGGAATTAATAAATGATCTGGATGGCCCTCGAACCGCTCAGCAGGAACTGTTCTATGACCTGGAAGATGCAGCGGCGGTGATCGGCTGGTCGGTAGTGGAGCTAGCGACGCTGGCGGCAGATGGCGCATTGCCTAAACAGGCAGCGGCGCTGAAGAAGGTCTGTGAGTTGCTCGCGGCCCAGCAGGGCAAGCTCACGGGTTATGCGCAGGAGGTGAAACAGGATCGCATCAGCCGGTCCGAAGTCAAATCCAAACTGTGAAATCGATCACATTTAGAGAGGCCCAGCGTTGAAGCTCAAAATTTGAGCAAATAGTATTTCGCCGCACCTGGGCGCTCATCTATAGGGAAATTGCCATGCGCCAGCCCGGGGCCACTGACCTGCGCAGGCAATCAAACATTGAGGTTTGCCATGCGCCTGTCCACTCTCGCACCTACCGCCGTTCTGCTCAGCCTGTTCACCCTGCCCGCCCACGCCGCAGACTTATCGGCCCTCACCGGCGCCCTGTCGACCGCACTGGGTGGCGCAAATAACAGCAACGCCGGCAACACCAACAACGCCGCCTCCTGCCAGCAACAAATCCGCGACCTTCAAGCCAACATCAACGCCGCCAACGCCAAAGGCGACACCCTGCGCGCGACCGCTTACCAAGCGGCACTGACCCAAACCAATAAAAGCTGCACCAACTCCACCTACAACACCCAAGCTCAAGTGGACACCAGCTCACAACGCCAGCAGAACGTGAACAAGGCGGCGGACGCGATCAATGCGATTGGTGGGTTGTTTAAATAACGGAGGCAGACGCATTAGCGGTTTTGCCAGGGAACCCAGCCTGAGGCGGCCGCGCTCCACACCGGTCCACGAAAGAAAATTGGGGTCAGATCACCATTGTTTAAATGTGGTCTCACCCCATTATTTTTTCCCTATTTGGTCAGGGCAAGACCGAAAACGTCTCCGTCTTCGCTTGGAGGATGGCAGAATCAAATCCGTTATCGATGGAACGGCGCACGAGAGAAGGCAGCAATCAAAGCGTCAGCTGATGATGGTCCCTTGCTGGCAACGAGCATTCGCCAGTTCCATTCAAGGGCATGCGGCCCAAAGCTGCTAGCGAGATCGAGCTAACGCACGCGAGCCGCCTACTAGGTCACTCCACAGAGGAAATGACCAAGAAGGTATATCGACGAGTCGGTGAAATTGTGAAGCCTACGAAATGACCCGTTGCCAATTGTAAGATAGGCAGAAATCGGCCAAAAGCGGACCGCCAGCGCGGTTCTGATTCAGCCCGATAGTCGAAGCTCACAGCATGCGACTGCATATCTAAAGTCATTCTGGCTTATTGCTTACACCCATATCCCTATTGGCTCCCTCTCGCCGTCCAGTTTACTGGGGGGGATTGAAGACCCTCTAAGCCCAGCGGGAGCATGCTCCCTCGCCACAGGGGAACATTAAAGTCATAAGACTTGTATTGGCCACTGGGTAATTGGCATAGTGCTGCCACTCCCCAACTGACCCTGCGCCAAGGACTAAATCAGCCAGAAGCTGACGGAAGTTCAGGGCCTTGCCAGGTTGCTTGTTCCAAGGATATGGACATTTACCCCATGAAAACATACGCAGCGCTGGCCCTTGCGCTCACCACTCTGTGCAGCACCGTCCACGCGGCGAGCTGGCAGATTTGCCGGCTGGACTTACAGATCGTCAACGTCTTGAAACAACCGTACCCACAGCTGCAGGGGCGGATCCTCAAGGTCACCCCGACCTCAACCACCACGCAATGTCCCCAGCAAGGCTCGACGGTCACCTTCACCCCGGAAACCACCGATTACCAGAACACCCTCCCGCGTCGGCAATGGCCTCGAAAAGGCCAGTCCGTGCAGATTGACTACCGGTATCTGGATGGGGTTTGCAAGGGCGACGGCCACCCGCATCCGTGTCTCATCGACCACTACCCACTCATGGGACGCTAATCGGGCGTCACTCGCTCACGCAACTTCGCAGCAACCCATCGCATGGATATGCCCAGCACGCCTTTGCGCGAAATGCGTGGCGCTGTAGCATCATGAATTCTGCCAGCAATCCAGCCCTAAGGGCGATTGATGGCTATTAACTTTGAACCCAAGATAGGGCAGATCTTGGAGTGTAATTATGGCGGCTACCAGTACGATGAGAACGCATGGCTATCATTAGAGGGACTCAAGCGTACTAGCTGCCTATCAGCCATTCCAGCTCGGCCTTTCCACTTAGAAAGTCAGTTATTGGCCGATTGTGTTGAAAAAGTCGACCCGGCCTGAGTACCCATGCATTGAGCGGTGAAAACGCCTTTTTTGCACGCTGCTACGTCAAATCTGAGCCCTGAACTTTCTGCGCAAAACACAGATTTTAATCTCAGACGCGTACTTTTCTGCCATGGAAACCGAAGCCGACTTTTTCAACAGAATCGACTCATTGCAGTCCATCGCGACCAGCGGCAGTTGGTCAGAACCAGCTGTTGACTGACTCTGCGACTCGACATCACGAGTCGAACGGTGAAACTGAACAACGCTATTTTTTACAACCGGCTGAGTTGCCCGCTTGAAGTAATCAGAGCTCTGAGCCGCTGAATTTTCCTGATGCAATACATTCTAAAAAATTCTTTGTTCTGGTTTAAGAAGTTTGCGTGGCGTATAGCCGTGCTCATCAGGCTCCGTTAGCCACCTTGCCAAACCTCGGCTCGCGGATTCCTTGAGATTGTCCGCACGGATTGAGTCATAAGGGAAAAGGTCTGGACTGATGGGAAAGCCCTCATCCTACGCCCGCATGGCCCCTACTGACAGCTATCGGCCCAGAGCGTGTAAAATCGCTTCGCCAAAATTGAAGTGTGCGCGTCTACGTTAAATCTGAAATTTATCGGCACATCTGTAGATATGGATTTCGCGTAGAAACGCGATTTCCGGTGCGGTTTGGAGTACCTGACGCGCTCAAAAACGTTTTTACACAGCCTGGGCCAGAAGCGGACGCTCGCCCGAGCCTTCTCTGCAAGGACCTGGTGGTCAGAATGAGTAGAAGCTATAACAAGTAGATATATGATCTTCCTACAAAATGAGATTAGATTCAGACCTATGATTCTTCAATATCCACCGGTGTGACCAGAGTACGGAATAATAATAAGTGATTCAGATTTGGCCGAAATGGTTCCTTCAGCGCTAACGGGTGTAACTGTCGGGATCGGTTCGCAGATCCTGCTTTTTTGTGATATGGCTAGCGTGTTAATTCAGTGTCCATTCGTCATCAATAAGGTGTGCAAGTGGGGGCATGGTGAGGACACTACTACAAGCCCTTTGTTTTTTGAATTTTTAGACCTCGATGTGGAAGCTTTTTCAATTGATAGTTTTGGGGTATTAACCATCACCTTCAGTGCGAAAATGATCTTGAAGATCTGTCCTGAGAAAATGGATTGGAGTCTTATGTCGTAAGTACGCGGCGCGATGTATTTCCAATCTTGGTGTGGTAACCGGCGAATCGCTCTCGCCGGTACCTTCAATGCAGGCTACCTAGCTTATGATTTGGAGTCACTTAATCACCGCTCATTTAATCGCTGAAACAAGAGAACTTTCAGCGTCACCGCGTTGGCAAAATCCAGACGCCCCTGGATCCGCGCAAGTAGTAGAGTTGAGCACGCGCCTTAGTTCTCCAAAGGAGTACAGTACCTTCCGAGATACCCCTGAAGGCGACTATTTGCTGTATGTAATCGAGGCATACGAGGATGCCATGAATGATGATTGGCTTCCTTATGAAATCATCGGCCTTCCACTTGAGCGGGCACGGGAATTTATCACGCAAATCGCAAGTGAGTTGGCGTCGGGCCCGACACCTCACTTCATTCCAAACATTAGGGCAGTTTATTCAATACTCTCTGCTCTCTAAATCGACGCGACATGTCTGATCTAAAGAGCTGCTTCCGGCCGATTTATGCCGTTCGTGACGGGCAGCAACCGGCCGATTCTGTTGAAAAATTTGGCCACGGTTTGCGCATCAGAAAAGTACGCGTCCGAGATTGAAATCTTTACTTTTGACAGGGCTTTCCGAACTCGGATTTTACGTAGCAGTGTGCAAAAAGGCGTTTTCGCCAGTCAATGCTAAATTGCATGACCTCAGTGCGTTTGCATCCAGCCTGCGGCAGCCCAGTCCAAATTTTCGGGTATCAGGTAGCGGTTACTGGCATCGGCCAGTCGCTGGTTAGCCGTTTCTTCTGCAACCTTGAACAACCCTTTGGAAGCTTCAGGGTCGGGGATAAGGTTGCTGTGTTCGGCAGGGCTCAGGAGCCATTGGCTAGCCTTTGCAGGGTTCAGTTTGGCTTTGCCACCGCTAACCTGAATGGCAACAAACTCCTGCCGCATGCGTTTGCCTTGAGGGCCTTGCCAGCGGAGCATGGCTCCAAGTAGTGCCCCCTCGCCGAGTTCTGGTGCTTTGAGCATTGCAGCCAGACCGCCAAAGTCGTGCTCGCAAGCTTTGCTCAGCAAGTACTGCATCAGCTTGGAGTTGAGGTCGAGAATATGGGTGTCTGGGCGATTTGCGGCGAGCATGCGATCTAAGGTCACGTCCATACGTTGGGAGGTTTTGGGGGAAAGCCCCATGTCGCGCATCACTTGCTCGGGCAATCGAATACGCAAAAGCCGCTCTTTGTGGCTGCGCTCCGCGACCTCGATGCCCAGTTGTTCGAACATTCCCAGGACGAAGCTGTAGAGGTGCTCGACGGTGATTTCCAGCTCGTCGCGTAGCTCATTTGGATCGCTGGTGGCGGCGTGGACAAACAGTTCTCGTTGTTTGGCGGCAGCGCTGCGAGCCTGTTTCAACGCTTCATCGATACGCTCTCGTGTTCGGTCGATGCCAAGTTTTGTGGCTTGTTGCAGGATATCTTCCACATCGATCAACTCGGCCAGTTGACCGAGGATTTCGTCTTTCAGACCATCATTGAATTCGTGCTGTTGAACCTCGGCCAGGTCATTAACCACGCTGTCGATTCGCTCATACATCAGGTCGACGATATTTTGATCCAGGCTGTCGGTTTGCTGGATGTTGAACACGACCACCTTCTTTTTCTGTCCATAGCGATACAGGCGGCCAATGCGTTGTACGAGGCGCATGGGGTTCCAGGGCAAGTCATAGTTGACCATGATGTGGCACTTGCTCTGGAGGTTGATGCCTTCTCCACCGGCCTCGGTCGAGATCAGAAAGCGCCCCTGTTCCTCAAAGCGTTTAATGGCCTCACGTCGATCAGCATGCTGCATGGAGCCATTGATTAGCTCGACTTGGCCACTGCCATAGTGCTCAGTTAGGGCATCCAGCAGGTAGTTCTGGGTGGTGCGGTATTCGGTAAAAATCAGCACTTTCTCGTCAGAGTTGGCTACGTGAATTTTGACGATGATTTCATCAATGAACTGCTTCAGTTTGAGGTCGTTGGCCTTCAGGGCAGAGGCCTCTTCAATGAGGTCTTCCAACAACTGGATTTCACCGGCAAAGAACTCACGTGCATCGCTGGCGAACTGTTCTTCCCACTCACCTAGGTAGCGCTCATCGCTGGGCTCTTCTGTGGACGTACCGTTTGCTTGATCGTCGAGCAGCCGCTGAAGGCGATTACAAAGGGCCCGGTGAATGGCTGCTGCGCTGGAGGCCGCCAGTTTGCGATAAACCGTCATGACGAACCCAATGGCGTTGCCTTTACGGCCTAGTGATTCACCTGCGGCATAGCCTTTGCGCAGATAGTCCTGAAGCGTTTTATCGAAATCGACGGACTCCAGGCTGCTGGGCACTTTCAAAGCCTTGGTGATCTTGCCTTGGAAGATGAAGTTCCCTTCTACGTCGGTTACGTCGGCTTTGTGGTTACGAAATACCATGTCGTGCAGAATTTCAGGTTTCAGGTTGAGCGCCATCAGTTCGGTACGGCGCTCAGGGCGCAGCAGCTCTAGCAGTGCGACGAACTTGTCCTGCATGCCCTGGTGAGGGGTCGCACTCAGCAACAGCATGTGCTTGGTTTGGCTGCGTAAGTTCTTCGCCAGGTCATAGCGTTCAGAGCTGTCCAGCTTTTGCCCGTACTGGCGGCGGCTGAGTCGATGCCCTTCGTCAAAAATCACCAGATCCCAAGGCTCTGCCTGGAGCAGGCTTTCCAAGTGCCCCTCCTGCTTGAGTCGATCCATGGAGCCGATGACACAGTCGTGCATCTTCCATTGGCGGGGCTCATTGATGAAAAAGTCCTCGCCATATATCTCGAAGTCTTCGAGCTTGAACTTGTGATACAGCTCCTCCTGCCACTGTTTGGTCAGGCCAGCGGGCGTGATTAGCAGGATGCGTTTGACCAAGTCTCGTTGCCGCAGGGCATGCAGCAGCATGCCGGTCTCGATGGTCTTACCCAAACCAACATCGTCTGCAATCAACCAGTTGAAGTTGCCGGATGCGAGGATGTGGTGCACCAGATGAATCTGATGAGGCAGTGGTTCAATTTCTAGGTGAGAAAGGGCACCGGTATTCTCATTCCACACCTTGATGGCATGGGCCAGCATTCGCAGGCGCATGCGCTCGGCATCGTGTGCTTCGCCTTTTCTAGCGGTGACAAAGCGATGTTTAACACCTTTTACCTGACGCAGATATTGATAGGGTAGCCAATGGCGCTCACCACGTTCTGGAAAGTCGACCAATACTTGCTCGCTGCCTGCCAAAGTACGCTGCTGCATGATGACGCCCTGCCCTAGCGAACGAACACCGCTACCTGGGGTTTCGTCGACCACATCCATGCCATTTTTAAAGCCTGAGCGAACGGCAGATACATCGACATAGGCCAGCTTTTTTTCCGGACTGAACCAGTGAACTTGAAGCTGATCTTCGGCGTCTTTCGCGATGGCCATTTTGACGATGCCCAGGCGTTCACTCTGGCCGCTGGGTGATGTTTGGCTGACCCAGCAACCTGGAACGTGGGTAAGTCTGAGGGGCTTCATGGGCTAGTCCTTTATCCTTAAGGCTCAATGCTTGGCGAGGGTTGGTCGGTATTTTGTGTGTGCAAAGCAGATGCAAGGGGCGCTGCTGACCATTGAGGCGGTGCTTCATCAGCATCATCGTCAATACTCTCTTCCTCGGTCTCAATGTCGCTAGGCATATCTGCATCATCAGCCTGTTTCTTCGAGCGTTTTTCGGCATTGAGCGACGGTGTTTCCTCTACTGCTGGCTTGTCACTGAAGTAGCAGCTGGGCTCCTGTGGATGTTTGGTTTGAAACACGCCATAGGTCCGAAGAATTTCGGTTTTCTCACACTCCAAGGTGTCGTACAGACCTAAATCGCTGTATTCCTCGGCAGGTATCTCGCGAGGGTTACAGAAGTCAAAGTGCAGGCTGGCGGGTAAGCAACCTTGCAGATTGGCGAATCTGAACCATAGGTATCGAGCAAAGGCCCTAAAAGCGTGGCGTAGGGAGTTGTTCTCATACCAAGTAGCAAAGAGGCTTTCGAGGAAGAACTCAATTTCTTCCACCTGCGGTAGTGACTCAAATGAGCGCACGATCAGCAAGGCTGTAGGCCAGGACAGCACTTGGTGAGAAAGGCGACTATTGCCGGTCTTATCAAAAGCAATCCAATAAATATCGTTCTCGGCCCAGATCACCTTGATATGCGCTGCGAGAATTAACTCGTCAGGGGTGAGCCCTTTATCGATTTCTCTCTCCAAGGCAAGACGAGTTGCTCCCCAGCCGCTCATGACGAAAATCTGCTGAACCAGAGGGAGAGTGCTGATTGACCAGTTGGCTCTACCGATCAACTCGGCGGCTTTCTGTAGCGCACGATCTTCGCGTGAGAGTTTGTCGGCTAACCCATCAGCCTTGTCATCAGCTTCAGGATCTACGTTATCGAAAACTTCATCCGGGTCAAAGGCGTATGCCGCATAGTCGTCATCCAGATCGCGGAAGTCGTCCACAACATCTTGGATGTCTTCTTCCTGCTCTGCCCCAAGCTCGTAGATCGACAGATCCTGTAAGTCATGATCTAGGTCGATGGGATCTTCCTGATCTTCAAACCCTGAGTTCGGCTCAGGTGAAGTCGGGGTGTTTAGCGCTAGCTCGGTGTGCGCGGGGTAATCCTCATCGTTCTGGTCAGATATTTCATCGTAAGTTTGAGACGGGGAAGCAGGAACCTCCGGGTCTGACGATGTTGTAGGTAGCAATGAAGACTTATCGGAGTCCGATGGTTCTGGAGCGCCCAAGTCTGTTGGTTGAGCAGGGATTAGTGAGCGCCCCGATCTGTTGAATACCTTGACCTTGGCTAATCCTTCTCCTGCTTCCGTCTCCTTCCGTGGATGGGCTAGTTTGAGAATGTTTTTTGTGGCGGAGGACAGAGCGTTCTCATCCCCAGTCACATGCGCATCGGAGGAGTCATCTGTAGCCGCTGGAGCCGTACTTGGTGCGTCACTGGCTTCGGGCTCATCGAGGAATGTTGAAGCTTCAGGCGGCGTTGATTCTGATTGGCCCTCCCACCAGCCGACAGTTTTCAAAGAAGGATATTGGGACGCCGTGTTCTGAATGAAGGTTAACGAATCATCGACTGTCTCGGTCAACGCCTTGCTGGTCGGCGCTGTTGGGTTTTCGAGGGGCGTCAGATGCTCAGATGAGTCATTGAGGAATGCCAGGTCACTGTCTGTTGGCAGGTCGTCTGTCGACTCTACAGGCTCAATCTCAACAAAGGCCTGCTGTTGGCGTTTCAGGAGGAGAGCACGCTGCATGGCCTTTGCCCCATCTATGGGGCGGCGTTGCAGCCTGTACACGCGGCTGAGCAGATTCAGGGAATCAGGCTCTTCAAACGTATCGATGGCTTCTAGAAGGAGCGACTCGGCAGCCTGCAACTTGCCAGATGCGACCAGGTCGTTGACGTCTTTAATGAGCAGTTCTTTGCTGCGTTGCTTGCTCTTGACCGAGAACGTTTGCGGTGCGCGATGCTTTTTGAAGTGGAGAATTAGTTCAAGTCTGCGCCGTATATCATCCGCTGACTGATGACTTCTCAGGAATTCGGTAAGGAGTGCCCTGGCTGTGGCGCGCTGCCCTTGAGCAATCAGATGCGAAATGGCTTGGAGCAGGCCTTCCGAGGAGTGGCCATTCAGGCACGAACGAATCTTCGTCTCCAGCTCTTTTGGATGCGATGCGGCATAGCTCCACAGTTCGTCTAACAGCGCTTCCCAATCCATTTCCATACCGACTCCGTGATGACACAGCACAGTCCTTTACAAATCGTGTCGTGTAGGGATGGCACTGCCTCATAGGTTGTGGCATGTGTCAGCCGTCACATTATCTATAGCGACCTTGTGGGTAAAGGCAAACAGCCACTAGAACAATAATTTCTTGTCCGCAGGGCCAACGCTTGTGGGTTGCTTGATACGCATCACATCGACGTATCAGGACAAAGAAGGGGCAGAATTACCGCTTTTGGCCGTTAGTGAACATTTAGGCCCCTTAATCTCGAGCACAATCCCTCGTTCCATCTAGGAGAGCCGTACCGATAACGGCCTCTTAAGCTTCCCGAAAAAGGTAGAGTTGCGGAAACGATCCCAAATCGCAGGCAATAAAAAACCCCGTAGACGTTAATCTACGGGGTTTTTAAGAGTGGAGGCCGAGGTCGGAATCGAACCGGCGTAGGCGGATTTGCAATCCGCTGCATAACCATTTTGCTACTCGGCCTCAGACGATCAATGCCCTGATTGCTGGCACTCACCGTATGCAAACTTGAGTGGGCTGTGTAAAGCCTGCCTCTACTCTAACTCATTGAATACATTGAAGTTTTTAAAGCTTCGATGCGTTCGATGGGCGCCATTATGTACTCATTTGCCGGGGCCTGCAACCCCTTGATTTCAAAAATATTTCGCATTGGCATCAAGGGCTTGCAGGTTGGGTTCACTCCTTGATGACTTGCTGGCGGTACTGTGGGTCGGCCTGGATTTGGGCGTCGGTGAACGGGAGCGAGCTGAGTGTTTTCTTGGAAAACGCTTGGGTTTGGTCCTTGGAATATGGGGAGGCAGGGTTGCTGGATTGGGAGAATGCCAACACACCTTCAGCATGGGGGCCGTGGTCGTCGAAGGTGACGATCTGCAGGTAACTGCTGCCGCTGATCACTTCACGTTTAGCGTCGCTGCGGGGTACGCTTTGCATGGCGTTGTAGATGCCCAGTTCTTGAGGGCCGCCGTGGATCGGGATTTGGCCGGAGACTTGAACATCCCCCCAAGTACTTGTGGACGTCAGCCCGCGCTTGGCGACGTCGGCGGCGGAAGCCAGCATCGCTTCGCGCACAGCCTTAGCAACCGCTGGACGCTCGATAGCTACGCCCCGTGGGGTGGTCAGGGGTTGGCTAGGGTCGAACGCGACGCGCCAGGCATCGGGGATTTGTTGCAGGTGCTCTATAAGATTGATGAAGTGCACCAGGCCCACGCCGCTGTCGAGGTTGGCGTGGCGGTCCCAGGTTTTAAGGCTGTCGCACAGCGGTTGCAGGGTCTGCGCGTCAGTCGCGAGGTGGTTGGCGCAGAATTCCAGCAAGTCCGGCATGACCTGCCCGGCCAGGTACACCTCGTTGTCCATCACCATATTGCGTAAGTCAGCGGCGTTGATCGGCCGGTTGCTGAGGCTGTGCAAGCGCTGCAAGGCGAAGCGTGCGCGCGGGCCAAGGCCGATGCGGTCCTGGCTGATCACCGGCGAGAAGCCGCTTAACGGCGCTTGCGGATTGGCCAGCCAGGCCGAGTCGTTGGAGTGCTGCACGTAGTCGCTGCGTAGCAACTGCGGCAGTTGATCGGCCGCAAATATACCCGGCTGAGCGGCCTTCGGATCGATATCCCAGGCGCAGGCGCTACGGGCGCCGTCCAGCACAATCATCTGCAAACCGGCGCGCGGGTCGCTGCACTGGGCCAATTTGGCCGCGCTGACGTTGGGCACCGCCGACAGGTTCATGTATAGGCTATGGCCCTGGTCATCGGCGGCCAGGGTGTTGACCCATGGGATGCCTTGCAAGCTCTGCACCGAGGTTTGCAGAGCCTTGACGCTACTGGCCTGGTTCATGGCGTACCACTGTTGCAGCACGCGGTCGTTGCCCAAGTTGGCGTCGCGCAGGCTGAACGCATAGCGCCGGTCCCAATCGAGTTTGCCGGGCCATTGCACCACAGGGCCGAACTGGGAGCTGTACAGCGTGTGGTTCACTTCTTTGACACTGCCATCGGCTTGCTTGACCTGGACCGCCACCGAGGTTTTATCCAGCGCGATGGATTTACCGTCGAGCAGATAGCGCGTGGCATCGTTCGGGTCCAGGGTCAGGCGGTACAAGGTGAAATGCTTGGACGTATCGACCGTGTGGGTCCACGCCACACGTTGGTTAAAACCGATATTGATCACCGGTAACCCCGGCAACGCAGCGCCCATGACATCCAACTGGCCGGGGATGGTCAGGTGCATCTCGTAAAAACGCATACCGCCCACCCACGGAAAATGCGGGTTGGCCAACAACATGCCGCGCCCGTTGAACGAGCGCTCCTTCCCCACCGCCACGGCGTTGCTGCCGCGATCCAGGCTGAAGCGTTGCTGCTGCGCGGCGGCCAGTGCGAAAGCCTTGACGTCGGGCTGCACACTGGCGCTAGCCTGGGGCGGTGTTGCGCCCACCAAGGCTTCGGCGAATTGGCCGACACCGCCCTCCACCAGCAGCCTGCGGGTCAGTTTAACCAGGTCCTCGGCCACCAGCGGTCGGACCCACGCACCTTGGCACTGGGCGGGCGCGCCCCGCTCTTGCAGATAACGGTTATAGCCGGCCACGTAGCCTTCGACGCGTTGCTGGATCTGCGGGCTTTGCGCCTTCCAGAACGCGGCAACCGCCTGAGGCGTGTTCAGCCAATGAAAGAACACATCGCTGGCCAGGTTGTTGCGCTCCTCCAGCGTGGCCTCCTCGGGCCCAAAGTAACGAGCGCGCTCGCCGTTGACGGTCACCACTTCGTTAGCCAGCAGGCACATATTGTCCTGGGCATAGGCGTATCCGATGCCATAGCCCAGACCGCGCTCGTCACTGGCCCGGATATGCGGCACGCCGAAACCGGTGCGCCGGATCTCGGCAGAGGCTTGCGTGGCCTGCTCGCGCGCCGATGCGGCCAGGCTGACGCCCAGCAATACTCCGAGCGCACATACCCTGGACAACCTGTTGTTAATAATCACACCGACTCCGCCGTCAAATGGAACGTCTTTACGCGGGGCGACCACCCCACCGTAAGAACGCACATCGGCCCGCGGAATTTAGCGCGCAGGTTGTGACAAAACCGATACCGACGAAATTTCTACATTCGGCGCTTCATGATTTCGCTCGCTCGTTCGTCTTATTGAATAAGAGCGCCATCATTTTCCTGATCAGGCTCTGATAAGGAGTTTTCTGCATGTACAACCCGCAAGTGCCCACGGAAGGACATCTCTCGGCCGCCGATGCCAACTTCGGCAGCGGCACGACCGCCTTCGGCAAGACGCCGGAGCAAGGCAACCAGCGTATTCGTCATTTGCTCAAATGTTTCGGTCTGCGCACCAGCCTGATCAGGCTGAAGGTCATCGACGCCCTGCTCACCGCCGCCGACAACCAGCGCACCCTCGGGGTACGCGGAGTGCACAGCCACTTGCTGGCGCTGGGCATTCCATTGTCGTTTCTCAGCGTGCGCGAAGTACTCAAACGGCTGTGCAGCGAGGGCGTGATCATCCTCAATGCGGACAAAAGCTACAGCCTCCACGAAGAGGCTGCCAAAGTGCTCGACAACAGCGCCTGACTTACGGCTTGACCTTGCGCCGCATGATGCCGTTGAGCACCACCACGACCACCGCGACGGCAATGGCGATGGTCTGGAACGTTTTTTCACTGATAGACCCGATGCTCTGCAGGTAAGACAGGCCAAACATCGTCGCCAGCACCACCAAGACAATCAGTATCGAATATTTCAAACGTTGCTTTTGCGTCATCACGACTTCCTGAATCTGAAGATTGTATTTACGGCCTTGCGCCGAACAGGGCGCGGTGGGCGTCTATGTTACAGACGATGAGAGGCTTTGGCTTGTTCGAGGCGGTGACCTCTGGCATTACGTGGGGCTGGGTAACTTTTCCATGTGCTACGGACACGAAGGCATACACAGTGCAAGCAGCACAGGCGGAACTTGCGCGGGCCTTTTCCGCAACCAACGGGGGTGCCTGGGGAACAGGGAACCTCCCAAAGACAGGCGCTTTTTCTTGATATGTCTGGAAAAGGTACCCGCATATGAACAGTCTTTCATCCGCTCCTGCACTGCACCTCAACCCTCAGGGTATTTCACCGCCCCTCTACCCTCAGACCACTCCATTGCAGCCGCTGGCCAGTGTTCAATCCGCAGCCATCGCACAACAGGCCCCATCGAGCGCCGCGCCTGCCGGAGGTGCCCTGGCGAACGCGTTGGCAGACCGGCACAACCTCAGGACGCTGGGACAACAGCTCAACGAAACCGCGAAGAGCCTTGGGCCGCAGGCGACGCCTCAGGCCGTGCGCACGGCGCTGAAAACCAGCACGATGCAAGCACATCCTGCATCCGCTTTTCCCCCACCGGGAGACTCCCCTCTCACCCTTGAAGCCTTCATCACCGCATATGGCTTGAGCCTACCCACTGACCACTTCAGCCTCGTCGCCCTAGCCGATGCGGTGCTCGACAGGGCTCGGGAGCATCCCTTGGGCAACTTCGGCGGCAGCTTGTCGTGGCCGCTTGAACTCAGCGTACAGGCGCAGCGCACCGTGCTGGCGAGCGCCAGGGACTACGCCATGCGCCACCCAAACCCGCCGCGCATGGGGCCGAGTCTGGGAATTCTGGAATACCTGAACAGCAACCAGCCGCTCAGCGCCCAGGCCATGGATGATCCGGCCACTGCGCTGGAAACCCTGCTGAGCACGCCACGCGCTCAAGCCATGGGGCAAGCGCTGCAGACTCAGCTCAACGGCATCGCCACCGCCACCAGCGCAAGCGACTATGTGTTGGCAGCCATAAATCTGGTACTGGACCCGCAATCCCTCGACGCACCCGCGTGGAACAAGGTGGCCGATTTCGACCTGACGCAAACCGAGCATTGGGGCAAACCGGCGTCGGCGATACGCGATGGGTTGAGCGCACATCTGGTCGAGCAAGGCGATGCCACACCTGCCATGGCAAAAGTTGCCGCTCACCTGTTACTGGCCAGAAAGGCCCCCGAGTTGTTGATCAAAGACATCCCCGACAGCGTCACCTACGGCAGCCCGGCTTGGGTCAGCCTGTCGGTCGCGGCGGCCACGATTGAAGCGCAGACGCCGGGCAAGGTGCCCAACATGACCTTTACCCAAGTCATGATGGAGGCCGAAAGCGCCGGTCTGCAGGACCTGACCGTCACCCAACAAGCCCAATCCGATGCCTTGCGGGTCTGGGGGCTGGTCAGCGGCACGTTGTCGGCGCAAGAAGCTGACCGTTACGGCCCCGCGGATAAGCAGAAGGTCCGCAGCGCGTTCAACGCGCAGGCCAACGAACGCCTAGAAGCCTCGGTGCAAATCGACACCGAAATCCCAAGCCGTCGCGCGATTGCCCTGGCCAAGCTCAAAGAGCGGTTTGGTGAAGACGTGCCATTTGAAGAAAAACTGCTGACGGTCAAAGCCACTACCCAGCCCCATGACGAGCCGCTGTATAACCCCAATCGCGCCCCGGCCGGCCGCCATTCGCTGCTGGATATCGCCATGAGCGGGCTGCACGCCTACCAGTGGGAAAGCGAAGACCCGCGTGTGATCGGGGCCACACGGGGCAAATCCCTGGCGTTTGACGTCAACAGTGTGTTCAACGAGCAGTTCGCCCACGCCGTCGATCTGCGCAAAAAGGGCATTGCCACAACGGTCAAGCAGCTGATCGCTCGGCTGCCTTTAGAAGACAGGCAAACTCTGGAATACGCAAAACTGGAGTTCTACCAGAACCCGACCTATAGGCTGAGTACCGGTTTTACCGGTCGCACCCTTGAGCGCAAAAACCCCAAGCTGCTGATGAAAGCCACAAGCGCTGATGACGAAAAGGTCTACGAAATTGACTTGAAACAGGGCGCCATCAGCCGGGTCCGCGACACGGTGTTGACCCAACCAAGGCCACGTAACGGCAGCCTGGTGTATCCGATAGAGCCTTTCACCCCCGCCTACGTCAGCCAATCGGCCCTGGACTTGAACAAGGGCGTCAGCACTCCGCTACCCATCCCCGCCAGCTTTTCAAGCGCGCGAACCCAGGCCATTGCGGATGTATTCGTCGAACATCTGGACATCGATGGCGAGGATGCGGTCAAGCGCGCCAAAGGCACCACCCGCCACGATCAGCACGTGGAAAACGAGTGGAAGCTGGCCGATTTTTTTCTCGACCTGGTGCCGCTGCGCTCGGCCATCGTGAACTTTCGTGACGGCAATTACCTGGAAGGGACGTTCGATCTGGGCATGGATATATTCGGTTTCGTCACCGGCGCTGCCGGGGCCGCCGCCAGGGTCACCAAGGTCGCGGCCAGCGCGTTGAACACGACCCGCAAAGCTGCGAAGGTGGCAAAGATTCTCGGAACCACCGTCGTCAGTGAATTGAACCCATTGAGCGGGCTGGGCAGCCTGGTTGAGGAAGGCTCGCGGCTGATCGGCAATGGGGTCAAACGCGTCAGGGGCGCAAGCGGCGGGTACGATTTGACCAAGCGGGTCAGCGCCGAACACGGGCCGGTCACGTATGGCACTTTCAAAATCGACGACCACGTCTATGAAGCCGATACCATTGTGTCCAACGGTCAGCGCTACGCGTACGACCCGGCCAAAGCCATGCCTTACGGCCCTCCCCTGGAAGGCTTCAACCCCCTGGACACCCTGGCCCCCGTGCACCCGCCCAAACATTTCCACGGCCATCGGAATAACCTGGTGGGTACCGATGGGCGCCCTGTGCGGCCGCGAAAACCTTTGCCTTCGGGTGACTATGTGGAAAGCATGCGGGGCAGGCTGGAAGCCGACCATTTCAAGCCGGACACCAAGGCAGAGACCGTGCGACGGTTCAACCAGCAGATGTCGGAGTATTACGAGGCCATCGACCAAAATGGCCTGCCACCTCGCCCTGCCATTCCACAGGTGCCCAAGCAGGTCCCCGCATCCGAGCTGCTGACGGAAACCCTCAAGGTCTCGCCAGGCGTGGTATTGGGTGAGTCCCACAGTCAGATGGCAAGCTTCAGGGTGCTTTACGACAACGTCACTACCCTCAAGAGCGCCGGTGTCACGAAGGTTTACTTCGAAGGATTGATCGATATGCCCCAAGGGTTGATGGACGACGGCATCGGCCTCCTCGGTAGATCCCGGCAACCGCGTACCCACCCGACCTTCGAGCAACTGTGCAAAAAACTGAAGGCCCACGGCATCGAAGTCTTGCCCCTTGATCACTACTACCTGACGCGCCACAAGGATCTACGCGGCGTCAACCTGCCCACCACGGCGGGCAACGGCTCAACAACCCGGCTACGTGAGTTCAACTATTACGCCGCAGAAACCATCCAGGCCAACTCCGGGACGGAAAAGTGGGTGGCGCTGGTCGGCAATGCGCACATGAACACCAGCGAAGGCATCCCGGGTCTCGCGGAGTTGACGGGCAGCATCGGCGTTGGTGTTTCTAACAACTCCCACGTGAAGTCACAGATCGGCTTGAAGGTCAAAGGCCATACCCCCGACCCCGCCCTTCCCTTGCGCCCCGAGGATGCGCCCGGCGACTTGCAGATTTTCGTCAAACCGTAGAAACGCACACGCCCCAGCCTGCCGAGAAATCAGGCTGGGCTCCCATCAATCACCCCAAACCCAGGGGCTGACGCTGCAAACCGGTGCCAGGCGCAGCGCACAGTTCCACCAGCCAATCCACAAAGACCCGTACCCGCAACGACAACTGGCGATGGGGCGGGTACAGCGCGGTCAGGGCCATTTTCGGCACTGGCCAATGGGGCAGCACTTCTACCAGGCATCCCTCGGCCAGTTGTCGCATCGCGTGGTAATGGGGCGCCTGAATCAAGCCGTAACCGGCCTCGCACGCGGCGAAGTAGCCGTCGGAACTGTTGACCGCGACGCGCTTGGGCAGGTCGAACGGGCGCACTTGGCCGTCAATCAGAAATTCCAGACCGAAGCGCTTGCCGCTGGCGCTGGAGACGTACTCGACCATGTGATGGCGCGCCAGGTCGTCCAGATCAGCGGGCATGCCCATGCGCTCAAGGTAGGCAGGGCTTGCCAGAGTCAACTGATCCATCAGCGCCAGGGGCCGTGCCACCAGGGACTCGTCCAGGGCCAGGCCACCGCGCAGCACGCAGTCCACGCCCTCGCGGATCAAGTCTACCGGGCGGTCGTTCAAGCCGATGTCCAGTTCGATCTGCGGGTAACGCGCGGTAAAGGCCGGTAGTGCGGGGATCACGATCAAGCGGCCGATGCCCGAGGGCATGTCCACGCTCAAGGTGCCGCGCGGGTTCTGACGGCGGGTGGAAAACACCGCTTCGGTTTCTTCCAGGTCTGACAGCAACTGCACACAGCGCTGGTAGTACGCGGTGCCGTCCGGGGTGGGACTGACCTGCCGCGTGGTGCGCTGCAACAGTTGCACCCCCAGGTGCGCTTCCAGTTGTTTGATCAGGATGGTCACCGAGGCGCGGGGCAGTTGCAGGCTGTCGGCGGCTTTGGCGAAGCCGCCCAGTTCGACGATACGGGTGAACACACGCATAGCGTTGAAACGATCCAAGGGCTGGCTCCGTGTGGATTATTTAGAAAATACAAACAGTGATAGTGCTTTTAGCCGCTTTATCTCGGTTTTGTCGAGGATAACAATGAAGTCCTTCCCAACTCAGGAGTCCCACAGATGCACACTCGTCAACTTGGCACACACGGTCCCCTCGTCTCTGCCATCGGCCTTGGCTGCATGGGCATGAGCGATTTCTACAGCCCCGGCAGCGACACCCGCGAAGCCGTCGCCACCCTGCACCGCGCCTTGGAGCTGGGGATCAACTTCTTCGATACCGCCGATATGTACGGCCCGCACACCAACGAGCAATTACTGGGCAAGGCATTCGCCGGTAAGCGCGACCAGGTGTTCCTGGCCAGCAAATTCGGCATTATCCGCGACCCGGCCACCCCCGCTTCGCGCGGTGTGGACGGCAGCCCCGAGTACATCCGCGCGTCCATCGACGGCACTTTGCAACGCCTGGGCGTCGACACCCTGGACCTGTACTACCAGCACCGCATCGACCCGCAGGTGAGCATCGAGGAAAGCGTCGGCGCCATGGCCGAGCTGGTCAAACAGGGCAAGGTGCGTTACCTGGGCCTGAGCGAAGCCTCGGCCGCCACTCTGGAGCGTGCGCATAAGGTCCACCCGATCAGCGCCCTGCAAAGCGAGTACTCGCTGTGGAGCCGCGACCAGGAAAGCAACGGCTGTCTTGCCGCCTGCCAGCGCCTGGGGATTGCCTTCGTGCCTTATAGCCCGCTGGGCCGCGGCTTTCTCACCGGCACGCTGCAAAGCCCGGATGACTTCAGTGCCGATGACTACCGCCGCTCCAACCCGCGTTTCCAAGGGGATAACTTCGCGAAGAATCTGCAATTGGTCGAGCACGTGCGCAGCCTGGCCGCCGATAAGGGCGTAAGCGCCGGGCAACTGGCCTTGGCCTGGGTATTGGCCCAAGGGGACTACATCATCCCGATCCCAGGCACCAAACAGCGCAAATACCTGGAAGAAAACGCGGCGGCGGTGTCCATCGTGCTCAACCCATCCGAGCTGTCGGCCCTGGATGGGATTTTCCCCGCCGACGCCACTGCCGGTCTGCGCTACCCCGAGGCGGTGATGGCGATGTTGGAGATCTGACACAGAGCAAGCAACATCTTGCGGCGAGTATGTGGCCTATCAGCCGGAACGTTTGCGAGGCAACGTCCACGTATCGGCAAACCTGGTATCCCATCAGGTTCGCCAATTCGTGCTTAAAGGACGGACATGCCATGAAAGTTGCTGCTAACGCACAGCCAACTTGTGTAACAACACCCCCCACCCCACTTCGCTCGCCCGAAAACAACGATCCTTATGCACCTCCGGTCGATTTGACGCTTGGTATCGTCAACCGCAAAACCTACCCGTTGCACAGCGACGGCGACATTAAGATCAATAGGATCATTGACTGGTTTATGGACAGCGAGGGAAAACCGTTGATGCTCACTAATATGCTGGATGTTGAAACTGGAGGTCACCCCGACCACATCCATGTGCGCCGCTGGTCACACGACACGCTGCAATTCCTGATCAACGGCAAGCCGTTTTTAATCGACATGAAAGAGAATCGAGACCCGAGGCAAGAGCTTTGGATTACCGCCAATGGCGGCGACGACACCATCATCATCGACGATGACCTCGGGATTGGTGTGAGCATTGATTCAGGTGACGGCGACGACTACATCCAAGCCGGTGCCGGACGAACCCGGTTGTTTGGTGGCAAAGGCGACGATTTCATACGCCTGGGCAGCGGCCTTGGGTACGCCGCTGGCGGCGACGGCGACGACACAATAATCGGTGGCACTGGAAATAACGTCATCTATGGCAACAATGGCAATGACCGCCTCTATGCCGGGTTCGGCCCCTCGACCAAGCAAAATTACTTGGACGGTGGCAACGGAAACGACGAACTCCTCGCCGGCAGCGGCCACAGTGTGCTGCACGGCGGTAACGGTGACGATCATTTGACGGGCTATGACAGCACTACCTTTTACACGGGTAAAGGCCACGATCACCTTTGGCTTAACCAGCGCGATGACCGTATCTACGCAAAAGCCACCGACCATTTCGCGCGTGACAGAGGTTCAGCTTTCACCGAGGTCAAGCCCAGCAATGCCGGCAGCCAGGGATTCACGCTCAGCGTTCCGGAGAATACCTCCACGGATGAGCATATACAGCAGTTAAAACAAGGGCTCGCCGACGACTTCGAGTTCCTGCGCAGTTCACCAGCGGGCCAGTCTTTGCTCAAAAAAATGGACGAACTGGCCGTGGTCAATCGCGGGCCCGTCACGATCACTCCCGCTGTCCTCGCAGAGAACCTTTATGCCTTCGGCAGCACTGAGCTGAACGAATTGACCGATGAACAACGCCAAAACAGCGACGAGTCTATCGCAGGCTTCATAACGAAAGAAGGTACGCCCGGTGCCCACGCCGACCGGGCCACGATTGATTACGGTCCGGTCTCTATCCTCGAAAACAACGAGCGCAACAACACCGTTGTGCCTGTAACCGCACTCTTCCATGAGATGGTACATGCCTACAATGGCGCAACCGGCACTCGTCTACGAGGGCATACCCAGGAGTCGCCGGGGGAAAATGGGTTGGTCGAGAATATTGAACTTCAGGCCATTGGTGTGCCAAACGACGGCAACCCGTTTGACTTCGATAACGATCCGTCGACCCCACCGAACACAGTCAATCCTGCACCGTTTACTGAAAATGCATTGAATGCGGAAATGGGTAAACCGTTGCGGCGCAAATATGATTGGCCGGCCAGCCCACAAGGAGACGGCCAGTAGCCCTGCCTGCTTGCTGGCAATCCTGAAGACCCTAAAAGCAGCGATGCGCGCAGAGCGCATCGCTGCTGCAGTACTCAGATATTGGCACCATGGTACCTAAAGCTAATCGTACTCAAGCCGATACCCCTACGAAGCTCCAACAAAGCCGCGTCGACAATAAACGCTTCGTAAGGACGATCCCATGCCCCCACTGCGCTCCATCCAAGCCCGCTATACCCTGTTTCTGGTGTTGTTCGTCCTGGTGTTATTCGTGTTGACCATCGTCGGCATCGGCCAGTTGGTCGCGCCGACATTGCGCCACACCGAAGAGCAGGTGGTGCTCAACCGCATCGACGAGGTGGCGAAAACCATCCAGGGCGAGCTGAACAAGGTTCAGGCCCAGCAACGCAGCATCACCCAGACCATCCCGCTGCTGGACAGCGATGCCATCGACAAGGTCTTGCCTGGCCTGGTCGACCAGTACGGTGAGCTGAAGGTGTTCGGCGGCGGTATCTGGCCGCTGCCAAACCAGCGCACCCCAGGGCGCAACAAGCACAGCACGTTCTGGCACCGTGATGCCTCAGGCAAGCTGATGGTCAATACCTTCTGGAACAGCGACCCGGCCCCCAACTATTACGACCAGAGCTGGTACAAGGGCGGCCTGGCCTCGCCGCGTGGCCAATGCGCCTGGGCCGCCGCCTACAAGGACGACGCCAGCCAAGAGCCACGCACCAACTGCGCCATGGCGATCCAGCGCGATGGCGCGGCCTATGGCGTGGCCACGATTGACGTCACCCTCGGTTTTTTCAACGAACTGGTGGCCAGCAAGGAAAAAGACATCGGCGGGCAGATGCTGATCGTCGAAGGCGACGGCAAGATCATCAGCAACAGCACGCGCCTGAACAGCCCGGTGGTGTTGAAAAACATCAGCGAACTGACCGCTTCCTCAGCCTTCGCCACCCAGGTCAGCAAAGCCCTGGCCCATCGCGACCAAGGCTTGCAGCGCAGCGAGTTCGATAACGGCGGTGTGGCAAGCACCTTCTATATGCGCCCAATCGAGGGTACGCCGTGGTTCCTCGCCACCGCCCTGCCCACCTCGTTGATCACCGCGCAGCGCGATGACGTACTCGGCACTTTGGCCCTGCTGCAAATCCCCATGGTATTGCTGCTGGTGCTGCTGGCCGCGTATGCGATCCGCAAACTGGTGCAGCGCATGAAAACGCTGAAAGCCAATATCGACGCGCTGTCCACCGGCGATGCCGACCTGACGCGGCGCATCACCATCCGCGCCGAAGACGAACTGGGCGCCATTGGCCATTCCGTCAACCGCTTTATCGTCTACCTGCAAAACATGATCGGCGAAGTGACCCAGGCCACCGCGGCCATGTCCACGGGTCTTGAGCAATTGCAGCAGACCTCGGCGCAGACCAACCAGATCCTGGTGCGTCATGCCTCGGAAACCGATCAGACCGTCACGGCCATCACTGAGATGAGTTCCACTGCCGAGACCGTGGCACAGAACGCCGCCGAAACCGCCGCGTTCACCCAGCGCGCCAACGAACACGCCGACCGCTCGCGCGTGGTGGTGGGAGAAGCGTCCAGCAGCGTCGGCGCGTTGATCGGCGAGGTCGCCAGCGCCACCCACACGGTGGAAAACATGCGCCAGGACGCCGCGCGCATCACCGAAACCCTTGAAGTGATCGGTGCGATTGCCGGCCAGACCAACCTGCTGGCGCTCAACGCGGCCATCGAAGCAGCGCGGGCCGGCGAGCAAGGCCGTGGTTTTGCGGTCGTGGCCGACGAAGTGCGGGCCCTGGCCGCGCGCACCCAGGCCAGCACCTCCCAGATCAACGAGATGCTCGCTCGATTGACCACGGGGGTGAGTTCCTCGGTGACCGCGATGGAAAATACCCAGTCCAGTTGCCAATCGGCGGCGGACGCGACGGCGCGGGTCAACACCGGCCTGGATGAAATGGCCGGTTCCGTCGGCCATATCCACAGCCTCAGCACCCAGATCGCCACCGCCGCCGAACAGCAAAGCGCGGTGACCGAGGAGATCAACCGCAGCATGGTGCAGATCCGACAAATGGTCGAAGACCTGGTGCAGAGCGGCCACGCCACCGAAAACAATACTCAGAGCCTGCTGGAAGCCAATGGCCGGGTTATCAGCCTGATGAGTCGCTTCAAAGTCCGTTGAGCAGCGTTTGAGAACTCCCGTGCAAAGCACGGGAGTCAGACTATTCTGACAGTTCGAGATACTTCTTCCCGCCACACAGGAGGTGTGTCATGCGCGCTGTCGAGCAGTCGGTCCGCTTGGAGCGGATCAGTCAGGAACGCTTTATCAATGCCCCCCTTGAAACTGTCTATGACTACGTAACCCAACCGGACCGCTGGCACGAATGGCACCCCACTTCCCTCGGTGCAGAGACCGGCACCAGCGGCTCTTTGGGTGCCGGTTCACGCTTTACCGAGATGATCGACCTGCTTGGCGTACGCGTCCCCATGAGCTACCGCGTGCAGATCGCCCGGCGCCCCGACGAATTCAAATGCGTGTTCACCTCCCTGGCCGTTGACGGCTCGATCCACTACTTCCTGCAACCGTTTCGCGACGGCACGCTGTTTAAACGGGTACTGACCTACGAAACCGAATTGCAACTGGCGACCTTGCACGAGCGCATGCACGAACTGTCGGCCATCGCCCTGGACCGTCTGAAGCAGCGCCTGGAACATCCGCCCTTTGTATAATTTAGAAACATTACACTGTCGTCCCGTCCGTAAAAGCGCGGAGAACGCCGGGCTTATCGCCCCGATTGGATGAGACTCCGATGAAAACCCCACTGCGATTGGCCCTGCTGTCCGCCCTCTTCACCACTACCCTGGCCCAAGCCGCCGACCTGATCCCCATCGATGTACACCGTGACGCCAACTGCGGCTGTTGCAAAAAGTGGATCAGCCATCTGGAAAACAATGGGTTCAAGGTCAATGACCATGTCGAAACCGATATGAGCGCCGTCAAACAACGCCTCGGCGTGGCGCCGCGCCTGAACTCCTGCCATACCGCCGTGATCGACGGCAAGTTCGTTGAGGGCCATGTGCCCGCCGAGCAGGTGCTGGCGCTGCGCAAGCGCGACGACCTGCTGGGCGTTGCCGCACCGGGCATGCCCATGGGCTCGCCGGGCATGGAAATGGACGGACATGCCGATGCCTACCAGGTCATCGGACTGCGCCGGGACGGCACGGATGAGGTGGTGGCCGATTACCCGGCACACTGATCGGTGCTGATGGGTTACCTGGGGCTGTTCGTCGCCGCGTTCGGTGCGGCGACGCTGCTGCCCCTGCAATCGGAAGCCGTACTGGTGGGCCTGCTGCTCAGCGGCCACTACAACGTGTGGTGGTTGTTGGCGGTCGCCACCCTGGGCAATGTACTGGGCTCGCTGGTCAATTGGTGGCTGGGCCGCTGGGTGGAGCATTTCAAACAGCGGCGCTGGTTTCCGGTCAACGAGCGGCAACTGCAAACGGCCCGTCGCCACTACGCACGCTGGGGGCACTGGACCCTGCTGCTCAGTTGGGTGCCGATCATCGGCGACCCGCTGACCCTGGTGGCCGGTGTGATGCGCGAACCACTGTGGCGTTTTCTGGTGGTGGTCACGTTGGCCAAAGGTCTGCGCTATGGCGTGCTGGCGGCAATTACCTTGCAGTGGGTGTTAATCCCACGTTAATCCTCTCGCAACAGCATCCCAACACCTGTTTCAGGAGATGACACCATGCCGCCAAACCGCGTCCTTTATATCGCCGGCCTGTTCATGGCCAGCAGTGTCCCCGCCCTCGCCGCGACTTACGGCCCCGAGTTACAGGGCTTTCAATACCCCTATCCGCTTGCGCATTTCAGCTTTGAGTCCCAAGGCAAAACCCTGCAAATGGGCTACATGGACGTGCCGGCCAGCGGCAAGCCCAACGGGCGCAGTGTGGTGCTGATGCACGGCAAGAACTTCTGCGCGGCCACTTGGGAGGGCTCGATCAAGGCCCTGAGCGACGCGGGTTACCGCGTGATCGCCCCGGACCAGATCGGCTTTTGTACCTCCAGCAAGCCGGAGCATTACCAGTACAGCTTCCAGCAGTTGGCGCTCAACACCCATCAACTGCTGGAAAAACTCGGCATCCCCAAGGCCACCCTGCTCGGCCACTCCACTGGCGGCATGCTCGCCACCCGGTATGCGCTAATGTACCCCGCGCAGACCGAGCAACTGGCGCTGGTCAACCCCATCGGCCTGGAAGACTGGAAAGCCCTCGGCGTGCCGTACCTGAGTGTTGATCAGTGGTACCAACGTGAGCTGAAAGTCAGCGCCGAAAGCATCCGCCAGTACCAGCTCAACACTTATTACGTCGGGCGCTGGAAGCCGGAATACGAGCGTTGGGTCGATATGTACGCCGGCTTGAGCAACGGCCCCGGGCATAAACGGGTCGCGTGGAACTCGGCGCTGATCTACGACATGATTTATTCCCAGCCGGTGTATTACGAATTCAAAGACGTACAGGTGCCGACCTTGCTACTGATCGGCACCGCCGATAACACCGCGATCAATAAGGCGATGGCGCCGCCCGAGGTCAAGGCCAAACTCGGCAACTACGCCGTACTGGGCAAGCAGGTCGCCAAGCTGATTCCCCACGCTACTCTGGTCGAATTCCCTGGCTTGGGGCACGCGCCGCAAATGGAAGAACCGGCGCGGTTTCATCAAGCGTTGTTGCAGGGCTTGAACGCCCTTTAACCCAACATTCGGAGGCACGCGTAAATGGCGCTACAGATCGCTGTGATTGATGACTGGCAGCAAGTCGCCTCTGGCGTGGTGGATTGGTCGGCCCTGGCCCCCCTGGGCCAGGTGCATTTCCTCCACGATTACCCGGCGGATACCGCGACCCTGATCGAGCGCTTGCAAGGGTTCGAAGTGATTTGCGTAATGCGCGAACGCACAGTGTTCGACAAAGCCCTGCTGCAAGGCCTGCCGCGCCTCAAGCTGCTGGTCACCGGCGGCATGCGCAATGCCGCCCTTGATATCGGCGCCGCCCAGGCACTGGGAATTCAGGTGTGCGGCACCGACAGCTATAAACATGCCGCGCCGGAACTGACCTGGGCGCTGATCATGGCCTGCACCCGCAACCTGCTGGCCGAATCCAATGCCCTACGCGCCGGGGGTTGGCAGTTGGGTCTGGGTGGCGACTTGCACGGCAAGACCCTGGGGATTCTCGGGCTGGGCAGCATCGGCCAGAAGGTCGCCGGGTTCGGCCAGGCGTTCGGCATGCGCGTGATCGCCTGGAGCCAGAACCTCACCCCGGAACGCGCCGCTGCGGCGGGAGTGACCTGGGTCAGCAAGCAGCAGTTGTTCGAGCAGGCCGATGTCCTCAGCGTCCATCTGGTGCTCAGCGAACGTAGCCGGGGGCTGGTGGATGCCCAAGCCTTGGCCTGGATGAAGCCGAGCGCGCGCCTCGTTAACACCGCTCGCGGGCCGATCGTCGATGAACAGGCCCTGATCCAGGCATTGCAATCCGGCCGCTTAGCCGGCGCAGCGCTGGATGTATATGGCCAGGAGCCACTTCCCGTCGATCACCCTTTCCGGCACCTGCCCAATGTGCTGGCCACGCCTCATGTGGGTTATGTCAGCGAGCAGAACTACCGGCAGTTCTATGGGCAAATGATTGAAGACATCATCGCCTGGGCCGGGGGCGCGCCGATTCGGTTGCTGGGTTGACTGCGTCATGGAGCGAGCAGGCCTGCGCAGCGCTCCCCAATGGTGCACAGGGTGCATCAGATAGGTCGCAGGTCCTTTCTTGGGGCGACGATGTCGCCCAGTGCAGCGCAAGCCTGCTCACCACCGAATGATTGCGGTATTGCCTGGGGCAAACAAGTGCAAAGTGCCATCACTCTCGCCGGCCGCCAACGGTTTTCCCGCATCGCATAAGGTTACAAGTTTTTTGTCCTACAAAATTCATGTAGAAACCCTACGCTGCCTGGGATCTGTCCTAGACTGATGACCGATGGGTCCCTTCCAAAACAAAAACCCCGCGAAAAAAATCTAAACTTTCCAACTCTGCCATTGGTCAGGTTTAGGTAAGGCGCGCCAGTGCGGTTTACGCCGGTTGCCGCCTATCCAACTTTTTAACGCTAACCGTGCAACTGGCATACGCCTTGCCAGATTTGTCATGCGCTTGTGCGCCTGGCCGCAGGATGCGGTCATCGGAGCTAATGGCAGCGGGCCATTAGCCGACCAACACGTGGAGAGAACTATGATCAGTGCCGCAGTAAGTATTCAGGGAGAGCGTGTTAGTCAGCCAGTTGGCGGGTCGACCTCTCTGGTCGACCTCAACACGGTGCGGCCGGTGTCCAGTTTCAACCCCAATCGAAAGAAAGTACTGTTTGTAACCTCGGAATTCGCCGATCTGGTGAAGACCGGCGGCCTGGGCGACGTATCCGCCGCCCTGCCTCGCGCCATGGCGCATCTGCATGATGTGCGCGTGTTGATCCCTGGTTACCCGCAGGTGATGGAAAGCGATAACCCGATCCATATCATCGGCGAACTGGGTGGCCACGCCGCGCTGCCGCCGTGCAAGATTGGGCGCATGGACCTCAAGGATGGCCTGGTCATCTACGTGTTGATCTGCCCCGAGCTCTATGAGCGCGAGGGCACGCCTTACGGCGCCAACAACGGTCGCGACTGGCCGGACAACCATATCCGTTTCGCCCGCCTGGGCCTGGCCGCCGCCGATATCGCCGCCAACCTGGCGCAGATCCACTGGTGCCCGGACCTGGTGCACGCCCACGACTGGCCCGCTGGCCTGGCCCCGGCGTACATGCACTGGCGTGGTTCACGCACGCCGACGTTGTTCACCATTCATAACCTGGCCTACCAGGGCGTGGTCAGCCTGGCTTCCACGCCGGAGCTGGGGATTCCGCCCCACGCACTGCAGCAGGAAGGCATGGAGTTCTACGGCAAAATGTCGTTCCTCAAGGCCGGCATGGCGTACTCCAGCCACATCACCACGGTGAGTGCCACTTACGCTCAGGAAATCACTACCCCCGAATTCGGCTGCGGCCTCGACGGTTTCCTCGCCGCCAAGACCCAGCAAGGCTTGCTCAGCGGCATTCCCAACGGCATTGATGAGAGCTGGGAAACGTCCACCGACACGCACCTGACCCACAACTTCAATATCGGTGACTGGGAAGGCAAAGCGATCAACGCCGCCCATGTGCGCAATCTGTTCGGGCTGCATGACTCCACCGGCCCGCTGTTCGCCGTGGTTTCGCGCTTGGTGTACCAGAAGGGTCTGGACCTTACCGAAGCGGTTGCCAGCTTTATCGTCGAGAACGGTGGCCAGATCGCGATTATCGGGCGCGGCGAGCCGGAAGAAGAACAGGCCATGCGCGAGCTGGCCCTGCGTTTCCCCGGCCAGATCGGCGTGCGCATCGGCTTTAACGAAACCGACGCACGGCGCATGTTCGCCGGCAGCGATTTCCTGCTGATGCCATCGCGTTACGAGCCATGCGGCCTGAGCCAGATGTACGCGCAGCGCTTCGGCTCATTGCCAGTGGCGCGCAACACCGGCGGGCTGGCGGACACCATCGAAGACGGCGTCACTGGGTTCCTGTTCAACGAATCCACGGTGGACAGCTACAAAGCCGCCCTCACCCGCGCCTTCAATGTGTTCGCCTACCCCGGCCTGCTCAACGCCATGCGCTGCCGCGCCATGACCCAGCCGTTCAACTGGACCCAGGCGGTCGAACCCTACGCCGAACTCTACGAACAACTGGTGGCCAAGGCCCTGGGGAAATCAGCTAAATAATCAAGGGAGGTCTCTATAGATGCCGTTACGGACTCTGGAAACCTGGCCCCACGGCGCAATCATGCTGGACGCGCAACACACGCGTTTCGCCTTGTGGGCGCCAGACGCGTTTTATGTCAGCGTTGAATTGGAAAACGGTAAATCCATCGCCATGCTGCCCCAGGCCGATGGATGGTTCGAAGTTGAAATCAAGTGCCCGGCGGGCACCCGGTATCGCTACAACATCGACGGGGAGCAGGATGTGCCCGATCCAGCGTCCAGGGCCCAGGCCTCGGACGTTCACGGTTGGAGCCTGGTGGTCGACCCACTGGCCTACCACTGGCGCCAGCCCAACTGGCAAGGCCGCCCCTGGCACGAGGCGGTGATCTACGAATTGCACGTCGGCGCCCTGGGGGGGTACGCCAACGTCGAGCAACACCTACCGCGCCTGGCCGAGTTGGGCGTGACCGCCATTGAACTGATGCCCTTGGCGCAGTTCCCTGGCGAACGTAACTGGGGCTATGACGGCGTACTGCCGTATGCCCCGCACTCGTCCTACGGCACCCCGGAACAACTTAAACACTTAATCGACAGCGCCCACGAACACGGCCTGGCGGTGATCCTTGACGTGGTCTACAACCACTTCGGCCCCGATGGCAACTACCTGGGCCAGTACGCGGCAAGTTTCTTCCAGGAAGACGTGCACACCCCGTGGGGCGCCGGCATTGATTTCGAGCGCCGTGAAGTGCGGGACTTTTTTCTTGATAACGCCCTGATGTGGTTGCTCGAATACCGTTTCGACGGCCTGCGCCTGGACGCCGTGCACGCCATCGATAACCCCGGTTTCTTGCAGGAACTGGCGCAGCGCGTGCGCCAGCAGGTCGATACCGGCCGTCATGTGTGGCTGGTGCTGGAAAACGAACTGAATCAGGCCAGCCTGCTCAAGCACGATTTCGACGCGCAGTGGAACGACGACTTCCACAATGTGTTGCACGTCCTGCTGACCGGCGAAACCGATGCCTACTACAGCGACTTTGCCCAAGACCCTACCGCCAAACTGGCAAGGTGCCTGGGTGAAGGGTTTATCTACCAGGGCGACACCACTCGCCATGGCCATGCCCGCGGCGAGCCGAGCGGTGGTCTGCCGCCGACTGCTTTCGTTGCGTTTCTGCAAAACCACGACCAGATCGGCAATCGCGCCCTCGGCGAACGTCTGCACCAGCTTTGCCCGCCCCAGGCGCTCAAGGCCGCCACCGCCCTGCTGCTGCTGTCGCCAATGATTCCGTTGATGTTTATGGGCGACGAAGCCAACGCCGCCGAGCCGTTCCTGTTCTTCACCGACCATCACGGCGAGCTGGCCGAAGCGGTGCGTGAAGGTCGGCGCAATGAATTTGCCGACTTTGCCGCGTTCCAGGACCCTGAACGCCGCGAACACATCCCGGACCCGAATGCGCTGTCGACCTTGCAACAGTCCATGCCAACCCTGGCCGACCAAGACCATGTGGCGTTTTACCGCGAGCTGTTGAGCCTGCGTCATCGCCATATCGTCCCGCACCTGCCTGGCAGTGTGGCGCTGGGTGCCCAGGTACTTGGCGACGCAGCGGTCAGCGCGCGCTGGCGTCTGGGTAACGGCAGCGTGTTGCAGATCGATCTGAACCTCAGTGCCACTGCCTTGGAACATTCCACGGCGCCGCACCTGATTTTTGCAACGCCCGCCGGCGACGGCACACACCTGCCGCCGTACAGCGCACGCGTCACCCTATCCCCTGCTGGAGAACACCCTTGAGCGAAGCGAAACTGGAAATCCTCGCCAGCCGCGCGGGCCTGGCCGTCGATTGGATCGACGCCAACGGCCGCCCGCAACACGTACAACCCGACGCCCTGCGCGCGGTGCTCAAAGGTCTTGGCCACCCGGCCGACACTGATGCCGAAATCGAAGCCAGCCTGGACGAACTGGAACAGGCCCAGCAGAGCGAGCATCTGCCGCCGTTGTTGACCGTCGACAGCGGTGAGAGCTTGGACCTGGCACGCTATTTCGAACCAGATACCCTGTGCCGCGTGCACTTGGAGCAAGGCGAAACCCTGGAGCTGCGGCTGGACGGCAACGCGGTGCTGCCCGGCGTGATTGCCTTGGGTTATCACCAAGTGCAGATCAACGACCAGACGTTCACCCTGGCCGTGGCCCCCACCCACTGCTACAGCGTGGCCGAAGCGGTGGACTGCCAACCCGCCCGCGCTTGGGGCATCAGTGCGCAACTCTATAGCCTGCGCCGCCTCAACGATGGTGGCTTTGGTGACACCCTGGCCCTGGAACACCTGGCCCGCGCAGCCGCCGAGCGGGGCGCCGATGCCCTGGCCATCAGCCCGATGCACGCGATGTTCAGCGCCGACCCGCAGCGATACAGCCCGTATTCGCCGTCGAGTCGGCTGTTTCTTAACAGCCTGTACGCTTCGCCGGCCTGCATCCTCGGCGAGCGCGAAGTGCGCAATGCCATCGAAGCCCTGGGCATCGCCGATGAGCTGCACGACCTCGAACAACTCGACCTGATCGACTGGCCTGCCGCCGCCCAGGCCAAGCAGCGTTTGCTGCGTGCGCTGTATGAAGATTTCCGCCACGGCCATCACCCGCAACATGCTGACTTCCTGAGTTTCCGTCAGACCGGCGGCGAGGCCCTGGAAAACCATTGCCGCTTCGAAGCGGTGCAAGCCATGCGCGCTGCCGCTGGTGAAAGCCTCGACTGGCGCCACTGGCCCGCAGAGTGGCGCACCCCGCAAAGCCCGGCGCTGGCAACATTTGCCGAAGAGCACCGCGAAGAGGTCGGCTTCTACGCCTTTGCCCAGTGGCTGATCGCGCGTTGCCTGGAGCGCGCCCAACAAGCGGCCCGTGGCAGTGGCATGGGGGTTGGCCTGATCGCTGATCTGGCGGTGGGCGCCGACGGCGGCGGCAGCCAGGCCTGGAGTCGCCAGGACGAGTTGCTGGCCGACCTCACCGTGGGGGCGCCGCCCGACATCCTCAACCGTGCCGGCCAGGGCTGGGGGATTTCCGCGTTCTCCCCCGAGGGCCTCAAGCGCCATGGCTTCCGTGCGTTTATAGAAATGCTGCGGGCCAACTTCGCCCATGCCGGCGGCTTGCGCATCGACCATGTCATGGGCCTGCAACGCCTGTGGGTGATCCCCATGGACGCCTCGCCCAAAGAAGGCGCGTACCTGTATTACCCAGTGGACGATATGCTGCGTCTGCTTGCGCTGGAGTCCCATCGTCACCAGGCCATTGTGCTAGGCGAAGACTTGGGCACCGTGCCGGACGGCCTGCGCGAAAAACTCATCGGCCGCTCCATACTCGGTATGCGTGTGCTGCTGTTCGAACAAGGCCACGACGGCCAGTTCAAGCCGATCCTCGACTGGCCCGACAACGCCCTCGCCACCACCAGCACCCACGACCTGCCGACCCTCAATGGTTGGTGGCACAGCCGCGACATCGAATGGAATATCCAGCTCGGCCTTATCGACGCGCCCACCGTGGAGCAATGGAGCGAACATCGCCTGCGCGAACGCCAGGCGCTGCGCCAAGCCCTGAGCCAGGACCCGCAGAACTTCGTCGATGAGATCCGCAACGAAACCGACCATATGATCGACGCCAGCGTGCGCTACCTGGGCCACACCCGCGCGCCCCTGGTGCTGTTGCCGCTGGAGGATGCCCTGGGCATCGAAGAACAAGCCAACCTGCCCGGCACCACCGATACCCATCCCAATTGGCGCCGCCGCCTGCCGGGCGAGGCCGCGAGCCTGCTCGACAACGCCGGCGCCGCGCGTCGCCTCGAACTGCTGGCCGTCGCGCGTAACCAAGCCTATGAGCGTGACCGATGAAAGCACTGCCCTTGCGCGCCACTCAGCGCCTGCAATTCCATAAAGGTTTCACCCTGGACGACGCGGTGCCGCTGGTGCCGTATTTTGCCCAACTGGGTATCAGCCACCTGTATGCCTCGCCGTTGCTCAGCGCACGCGCCGGCTCCATGCACGGTTACGACGTGGTCGACCCGACCCGGGTCAACCCTGAACTGGGCGGTGAGGACGCGTTGCGCCGTCTGGTCGCGGCCCTGCGTGAACACGACATGGGCCTGATTCTGGATATCGTTTCTAACCACATGGCCGTGGGCGGCGCCGATAACCCTTGGTGGCTGGACCTGCTCGAATGGGGGCGTTTGAGCCCCTACAGCGAATTTTTCGATATCCAGTGGCACTCTCCCGACCCGCTGCTCAAAGGCCAATTGCTGATGCCGTTCCTGGGCAGCGACTATGGCGAAGCCCTGCAAAGTGGCACCTTGACCCTGCATTTCGAGGCTGACCACGGATCGTTCTACGTCGAGCATTACGAACATCGCTTCCCGATCTGCCCACGGGATTACGCGTTGATTCTGGGCAACGACGAACCGCTCAAACCACTGGCGGACCGTTTCGCTGCCCTGGCCTATCAGGACGATGCCTACGCCGAAGCCGCCTGGCTCAAACAGGCCCTGGCCGAGCGGGCCACCGAGGTACTGCCGGCCATCGAGCAGCGCTTGGCCCAGTTTGACGGTCGCCAAGCCGAGGGCTTCGAACGCCTGCATCAACTCTTGGAGCAGCAAGCCTATCGCTTGGCCAGCTGGCGCACGGCGGCGGACGATATCAACTGGCGGCGCTTCTTCGACGTCAATGAATTGGGCGGCCTGCGCGTAGAGCGCAGCGCGGTGTTCGAAGCCACCCATGGCAAGATTTTCGAGCTGATCAGCCAAGGCCTGGTGGATGGCCTGCGCATCGACCATATCGATGGCCTGGCCGACCCGCGCGGTTATTGCCGCAAGCTGCGCCGCCGGGTCGATAGGTTGTCCCCCGAGCGGCACCTGCCGATTTTTGTCGAGAAGATCCTCGGCGAAGGCGAAACCCTGCGCGAAGACTGGCAAGTGGACGGCACCACGGGCTACGAATTTATGAATCAGTTGTCGTTGTTGCAGCACCAGCCCGAAGGCTTCGAGCCCCTGGCCGAGCTGTGGACGCGCCTGAGCGAGCGGCCTGCGGCGTTTATCGAAGAGGCCCGCCTGGCACGCCAACAGATCCTCAACGGCTCCCTGGGCGGCGATTTCGAAAGCGTGGCCCAGGCGCTGCTGCAAGTGGCGCGCGACGACGTAATGACCCGCGACTTCACCCTCGGCGCCATCCGCCGTGCATTGCAGGAGTTGATCGTGCACTTCCCGGTGTACCGCACCTACATCAGCGCCCGTGGCCGCAGCGCCGCCGATGACAAGGTGTTCCAACAGGCCATGGACGGCGCGCGCAGCACGTTGAGCGAAGGCGACTGGCCAGTGCTCGAGCACCTGCAAAAATGGCTCGGCGGCCAGCCGTGGCGTGATCGCCCGGTGGGGCGCGAGCGCAAGATTCTCAAACATGCCTGCGTGCGCTTCCAGCAGCTGACTTCCCCCGCCGCCGCCAAGGCCGTGGAAGACACCGCGTTCTATCGTTCGGCGGTGCTGCTGTCGCGTAACGATGTGGGTTTCAGTACCGAGCAATTCAGTGCGCCGTTGGCCGACTTCCATCAGGTCAACCAACAGCGCCTGCTGGCGTTCCCGGACAACCTGCTGGCCACCGCGACCCATGACCACAAACGCGGCGAAGACACCCGCGCGCGCCTGGCGGTGCTCAGTGAGTGCGCGCCGTGGTATGTGGCTCAAGTTGAACAGTGGCGCAGTCTGGCCGCCCCGCTGCGCGACGATGCCTGCGCGCCGTCGGCCGGTGATGAGCTGATCCTCTATCAAGTGCTGGTGGGCAGTTGGCCGCTGGATCTGGACCCTGGCGCGTCGCTGGAGACTTACCAACAACGCCTGTGGCAATGGCAACAAAAAGCCCTGCGCGAAGCCAAGTTGCAAAGCAGCTGGAGCGCGCCCAACGAAGCTTATGAACAAGCGGTCGAAGCCTTCCTGTCGCGCTTGCTGTTGACCGAAGCCGGTCGCCCGTTGCGCACCGCGATTGCCGCCGCAGCCCAAGCCATCGCCCCGGCCGGCGCCCTGAATGGACTGGCGCAAACCTTGCTTCGCATGACGGTGCCGGGTGTAGCGGACTTGTACCAGGGCGCCGAGTTCTGGGACTTCAGCCTGGTGGACCCGGACAACCGTCGTCCGGTGGACTTCAACGCACGGCAACAAGCGCTGAACACCCCGCCGGGCACCGATCAACTGCTGACCCACTGGCACGACGGGCGCATCAAGCAGGCGTTGATTGCCCAGGTGTTGGGCTTGCGCAGCGCCCAGCCCGAACTGTTCCGCCACGGCAGCTACACACCGCTGGAGGTACTCGGTCAACACGCCGACCGCGTGGTGGCGTTCAGCCGCGAACACCAGGGCAAACAACTGGTGGTGGTGGTGCCACGCTGGTCCCATGCGCTGCTTGAAAACGGTGTGCAGCCCCTCATCCCTGCGCAGGTTTGGGGCGATACCCGGGTGAAATTACCGTTCGCCGCGTCAACGCAAAACTGGAAGGGACTTTTTCAAACGGGCGCAGTCACACCAGACAAGGAGCTGTTGATCAGCACTGCCCTGGGGGAATTCCCGGTCAATGTCTTTATCAATTCTGATGATCAAGAAAGCTGAACATTTTCTGTGAGGAGCATTGCGATGAGCACTGAAGACAAACGTATCCGCGAATTGGCGCATCAGATCTGGGAGTCCGAGGGCAAGCCCCATGGTCAGGACGCACGTCATTGGGAGATGGCGCGCAAGCTGGCCGAATCCGAAGCCTTGACGCCGAGCAAGCCCAAGCCGGCCGCCAAGCCTAAAGCCACCGCCAAGCCTGCGGCAAAGCCCAAGCCCGCTGCGGCAGCAAGCAAGCCCGCCGCACCGGCGACCAAGAAACCTGCGGCGCCGAAAAAGCCCAAGCCGTAACCAGCCTTTCGACGCCCAACCCTCCCGCCGACGCTGTCGGCGGGGGTTTAACTTCACACTTGATCTCGTTCGCTGAAAATTCGTCAGCACGGCCGCTCTCGGCCCGAAAAAAGACCCCTTGCAGGAGCAACACCACCATGAGCAAACCGGATAAAACCCCATCGACGCCGGGCAATGAGCCGTCGCGGATTCGTGAAGGTTTGCCCTTCCCCCTCGGCGCCACCTGGGATGGCCTGGGCGTCAACTTTGCGCTGTTCTCAGCCAACGCCACCAAGGTCGAACTGTGCCTGTTCGACGACAGCGGCGAAGTCGAACTGGAGCGCATCGAGCTGCCGGAATACACCGATGAAATCTTCCACGGTTACCTGCCCGACGCCCATCCCGGGCTGATTTACGGCTACCGCGTATACGGCCCGTACGATCCGGCCAACGGTCACCGCTTCAACCATCACAAATTGCTGATCGACCCCTACGCCAAGCAGCTGGTGGGCGAACTCAAATGGTCCGAAGCGCTGTTCGGCTACACCATCGGCCACCCGGATGACGACCTGAGCTTCGACGAACGCGACAGCGCGCCCTTCGTGCCCAAGTGCAAGGTGATCGATCCGGCCCATACCTGGGGCAACGACCAGCCGGTGCGCGTGCCATGGGACCGCACGATCATTTATGAAACCCACCTGCGCGGGATCAGCATGCGTCACCCGTCCGTGGGCGAATCGGTGCGTGGCACCTGCGCCGGCCTGATGGAAGACGATGTGCTCAAGCATATTCGCCAACTGGGGATCTCCTCGGTCGAGCTGCTGCCGGTGCACGCCTTCGTCAATGACCAGCATCTGCTGGAAAAAGGCATGACCAACTATTGGGGTTACAACAGCATCGCGTTCTTCGCCCCCGACCCACGCTACCTGGCCAGCGGCAAGATCGCCGAGTTCAAGGAGATGGTCGCGCACCTGCACGAGCAGAAGCTGGAAGTGATCCTCGACGTGGTCTACAACCACACCGCCGAAGGCAACGAGCGTGGCCCGACCCTGTCCATGCGCGGCATCGACAACGCCTCCTACTATCGCCTGATGCCCGATGACAAGCGCTTCTACATCAACGATTCCGGCACCGGCAACACCCTCGATCTCAGCCACCCATGCGTGCTGCAAATGGTCACCGACTCCCTGCGCTACTGGGCCACGGAAATGCACGTGGACGGTTTCCGCTTCGACCTGGCGACCATTCTCGGGCGTTATCGCGACGGTTTCGACGAACGTCACAGCTTCCTTGTGGCCTGCCGTCAGGACCCGATACTGCGCCAGCTGAAAATGATTGCCGAACCCTGGGACTGCGGCCCCGGCGGCTACCAAGTGGGTAACTTCCCACCGGGCTGGGTGGAATGGAACGACCGTTTCCGCGATACCGTGCGCGCCTTCTGGAAAGGCGATGACGGCCAATTGGCGGACTTCGCCGGGCGTATGACAGCATCGGGCGAAATGTTCAACCATCGCGGTCGCCGGCCGTACAGTTCGGTGAACTTCATCACCGCCCACGACGGTTTCACCCTGCACGATTTGGTGTCGTACAACGACAAGCACAACGAAGCCAACGACGAGAACAACCAGGACGGCAGCAATAACAACCTGTCCTGGAACCATGGCGTCGAAGGCCCTACCGACGACCCGGAAATCAACGCCCTGCGCCTGCGCCAGATGCGTAACTTCTTCGCCACCCTGCTGCTGGCTCAAGGCACGCCGATGATCGTCGCCGGTGACGAGTTCGCCCGCACCCAGCACGGCAATAACAACGCCTATTGCCAGGACAGCGAGATCGGTTGGGTCAACTGGGACCTGGATGACGACGGCAAAGCCCTGCTCAAGTTCGTCAAGCGCTTGATCAAGCTGCGCCTGGCCTATCCGATCCTGCGTCGTGGCCGCTTCCTGGTGGGCGATTACAACGAAGACATCGGCGTGAAAGACGTCACCTGGCTGGCGCCGGATGGCAACGAAATGAGCACCGAGCAATGGCAGGACAGCAATGGCCGTTGCCTGGGCATGTTGATGGATGGCCGCGCTCAGGAAACCGGTATCCGCCGCGCTGGCGCCGACGCTACCTTGTTGCTGGTGGTCAATGCCCACCACGACATGGTCAATTTCCGTTTGCCGCCGGTGCCCGAAGGTGAGTTCTGGACCTGCCTGCTGGACACCAACGACACGACCATCAAGGCTCAGGAGCGCTTTAACTTCGATCACGAGTACGCCGTAACCGGCCGTTCACTGCTGCTGTTCGAATTGCAGCGCGACGACGAGGTGTGAAATGAACTGGCAGGGAAGCCTGGATAGCGGCCGTGCTTATGCCGACACCGAGGCGCTCGGCGCAGCCCTGAGGGCCTTGGTGGCCCAAGGGCTGGACCGGTTGCCGCTACCCGGCGGCGGCCAGACCCTGGAGCGATTCAGGCGTCTGGCCGACGTGGCCGCGCACGACTTGCGCCTGTGCAAGTTGTTCGAAGGCCACACCGATGCCTTGGCGATCATGGCCGAACTCGGCAGCCCCCCGATGCCCCATGGCAGTACCTGGGGCACATGGGCCGCCGAACCGCCCACGGCCAAGGTGCGTGTACAACACGACGGCCATTGCTTGCGGGTGCACGGGCGTAAAGCCTGGTGCTCCGGCGCGGCGGTGGTCAGTCATGGATTATTGACCGCCTGGGATGAGCAGGACCGCCAGCAATTGGTGGCGGTGCCCATGCAACAACCGGGCGTTTGTGTGACCGATCAAGGCTGGCATGCCGTGGGCATGGCGGCCACCGGCAGTGTCGAGGTTGTCTTCGACAATGCCAGCGGCGTCGCCGTAGGGGGCCCTGGCGACTACCTCGCCCGCCCCGGTTTCTGGCAAGGCGGCGTCGGCATCGCGGCGTGCTGGTACGGCGCGGCGCAGCAACTGGGCAAAGTGCTGCAGCAACACTGTGCGCGGCGCGCCGAGCCCCATGCCCTGGCGCACTTGGGCGCGGTGGACAGTGCGCTACACGCCGCCGCCTGCGTGTTGCGCGACGCCGCCGAACGCATCGACCGCGCCCCCAAGGCCGACGCCAGGGAGCTGGCCCAACGGGCCCGCGCCTGCATCGAGGACGCCGTTGAGCAGGTGATCCGCCATGTCGGCCGTGCAGTCGGTGCCGGGCCGTATTGCCAGGACCCGCACATGGCCCAATTGATGGCGGATCTGCCGGTGTACGTGCGCCAGAGTCATGCCGAACGCGACCTGGCGGCCCTGGGCGAATGGGTCGCCGGCCAATCCAGCGAGAGGTGGCAGCTATGAGAGCCAACCCGATCGTCGGCCAGGGCACGCCGTTGCAGCACTGGCAGACGTCACCGCGCCTGGCGGCGTTGCCCCCTATCAGCGTTGAGGAATTGGTCCCGGAAAGCCATCGCGCGGTGATTATCGCGCCCCATCCGGACGACGAAGTGCTGGGGTGCGGCGGGCTGTTGCAGGGCCTGGCGGCGCTGGAGCGGCCGATCCAGTTGATCTCGGTGACCGACGGCAGCGCCAGCCACCCGGGCTCGCAACGTTGGCCGGTGGAGCGATTGAGCGTGGTGCGCCCGCAGGAGTCGGCCCAGGCCCTGCATCGCTTGGGGGTGCCGCTGCACAGTCTCAAATGGCTGCGCGCAGGCTTCAGCGACAGCCAGGTAGCAGCGCGGGAGGACGAGTTGGTGGGGTTTATTCAGCGCTATCTCAAGCCCACCGACGTGCTGTTCACAACGTGGCGCGAAGACGGCCATTGCGATCACGAAGCGGTGGGCCGCGCCAGCGCCAAAGCCGCCGAAGCAGTGGGCGCGCGACTGTACGAGTTGCCGGTATGGACCTGGCACTGGGCAACCGCCGAAGACGCCCTGGTGCCCTGGCACCGCGCGCGCAAAATCCCCCTGACCTGTGCAGAGGTGGCGCGCAAGCGTCACGCCATCCATGCGTTCGCCAGCCAATTGGAGGGTGATCCGCAGATCGGCTTGCCGCCGGTGCTGGCCCCCTATGTGGTGGAACGCTTGCTGCAACCCTTTGAAGTGGTATTCGTATGAGTGTGGCCACCCGGTATTTCGATCAACTGTTCGCCGACAATGATGACCCCTGGGCCTTTCGTCAGCGTTGGTACGAGCGGCGTAAACGCGCCCTGACCCTGGCCTTGCTGACCAAGCCACGCTACGCCTCGATCTTCGAACCTGGCTGTGCCAATGGTGAGCTGAGCGTTGAGCTGGCCGCGCGCGGCGATCGTTTGTTGTGTTGCGACACCGCCGCGGCCGCCGTGGCGCTTGCGCGTACTCGGTTGCTCGGATTTACCCATGCCCAGGTGCACCAAGGCCGTTTGCCGCAAGAGTGGCCGGCGGGCCAATTCGACCTGATCGTGCTCAGCGAACTGTGTTACTACCTGGACGCCGATGACTTGGGCCGCGTGATCGAGTGCGCGCTGGCCAGCCTGACTGCCGACGGGCAGATCCTCGCCTGCCATTGGCGCCCGCCCATCGACGGTTGCCCGCTAACCGCCGAGCAGGTGCATAGCATCTTGGACCAACGCCTGGGCATGCCCCGTGTGGCCAGCCACCCAGAACAGGATTTTCTCCTCGACCTGTGGAGCCGTGACGGTACCTCGGTCGCCACCCTTGAGGGCTTGCGATGATCGGCATTCTGATCCCGGTGCATAACGAACAAGCGCTGTTGGCCGAGTGCCTGGATGCCGCGTTGATTGCCACGCGGCACCCGGACTTGCTGGGCGAACCCGTGCAGGTGCTGGTCATGCTCGACAGCTGCAGCGACGCCAGCGCCACCATCGCCCAGGCTTACCCCGTGCAGTGCCTGGAGGTACAGGCGCGCAATGTCGGGCATGCCCGTGGCGTCGGCGCGCGGCATTTGTTGAATCAAGGCGCACGCTGGATCGCCTGCACCGACGCCGACAGCCGCGTGGCACCGGACTGGCTGGCCGCGCAGTTGGCGTTGAACGTAGACGCGGTATGCGGCACGGTCACGGTGGATGCCTGGAGCGAGGGTTTCGATCCGGCCGCCCAGATTCGTTATCACCAGGGTTACGAAGCACGGGACGGCCATCGGCATATCCACGGCGCCAACCTTGGGGTAAGCGCCAGTGCTTATGTGCGCGCCGGAGGGTTTGAGCCTTTGGCCTGCCATGAAGACGTACATCTGGTACGTGAACTTGAGCGCTGCGGGGCATCCATCGCGTGGAGTCACCGCCCGCAAGTGATCACCAGTGCACGCCTGGACGCCCGCGCTCGGGGCGGTTTCGGCGATTTTCTGAAGACACTGCTGCCGGTTACCTGAAAAAAACCTGAGGCCTCACTGAAAAGCGCCGCAACCTTGTCTATGCTGATGACGCCTTGCTGGTAATTCAGGGTTGGATTGCCAAGCACCCACCACGGCGGAGTCTGTGGTGACAATAAGAGAGTCGTGCCGTCAACGGCTGACGACCGCGCATCAACCGACAAGGATGTGACACCCATGAAGCCTGCCTCTTTGAGCGAAGGCCGTCGCGGCCCTCCGCAAATCTGGAACAGTGCGCCGCAGCTGGCGCAAATTACCCCGGTCGCGCCGTCCACCTTGGTGCCCCCCGGCGCCCGCGTAGTGATCATCGCGCCCCACCCTGGGGACGAAGTTCTTACCTGCGGTGGTTTATTGCAACTGTTCAGCAACCTGGAACACCCGCTGCAACTCATCTCTATGACCGATGGCAGCGCCAGCCACCCCGGCTCCCAAGTGTGGCCGGCTAGCCGCTTGAGCGTGGTGCGGCCCCAGGAAAGCGCTGAAGCCTTGCGCCGCTTGGGCATGCCATTGCACAGCCTGAAGTGGATCCGTGGCGGCTTCAGCGACAACGCCCTGGCCGCCCGTGAACCGCAACTAAGCCAATTTATCGCGCGTTACCTGCACCCTGGCGACGTGGTGTTCACCACTTGGTGCAACGATGGCAACAGCGACCACGACAGCGTCGGGCGCGCTGCGGCCAGAGCCTGCGACCTGGTGGGTGCGCGGTTATATGAGGTGCCCGTCTGGGCCTGGCATTGGCCGGCCGCTGAAAGCGCGATGATCCCCTGGCAACGCGCGCGCAAAGTGCGCCTGGACACCTGGAGCGTGGCGCGCAAACTCCATGCCGCCCATGCCTATGCCAGCCAGCTGGCGGGCGACCCGCAGATTGGCCTGGCACCGATACTGGCGCAGGTGTTGCTGGAGCGGATGCGCGAGCCTTATGAGATTGTGTTTGCCTAGCCAGACACTCGTCTATACCTGTTATTTCTGACAGTGGCGCCTGACGCGATGTGTGACTAAGGTGGGAAAAACTGCACAAGCTCAGATGCAGTCGAGAAAGCCATGCCAACCCCTTGCATTGGCCGGTGTTTTCGAACAGGTAACCCGTATTCCCTGCCTCGTATCGCTCATCCCGTTGTCATGGCATGACCCGCCCCTAGCCTTCAGGCGAATGGGGCAAGCCCCTCTCGAATGAGGACGGATCATGCGCACACGGACACGTTCCTGGCTGTACTTGGGCATTGTCTCAACCTTTGCCCTGATCACCTTGCCCCCGCCTGCTCAGGGCGCCTGCTCGATCAACAACACGGCGGGCGACGATATCTCCACCTGCGACAGCGGCAGCGCGCCGGGCTATACCGATAACGAGGGCAACAACACCCTCAACATCAGCGGCTCGGGTCGACTCACCAGTAACGTGACGTTCGGCGCCAACAACGACTTGGTTGACATTAACGGGCCTACCGCAGGTATCACGGGCAACCTCTCGATGGGTGACGGCAGCAATATCTTCCGCTCCATCCTCGGCAATATCAGCGGCTCGGTCAGCCAGGGCGGGGGCCGGGATATAGCACAGATCAGCGGCGGCAACGTGGGAGGAGCCTTCACTCAGGGCGCCGGCATCGACGATTTTGCAATGAGCGGTGGCACTGTCGCGTCGCTCGCTCAGGGCGACGGATTCGACACGTTCAGCATGAGTGGCGGCACCATCACCGGTGCTTTCGAAGATGGGGATTACGCCTTGATGTCCGGCGGCAGCATCGGCCGCGTCGACATGAAGCTGGATAACAATACGTTCGATATGTCCGGGGGCAGAATCATTGGCAACCTGGTGACAGGTTTCGGCAAAGACCTCATCAAGATTTCGGGTACCGCCTTCGTGGGGGGCAATATCAGCGTCAGCGGCGGCGATGACAGGGTGGAAGTCTCGGGTGGCGACGTCAACGGACGCATACTGATGAGCGCTGGTAATGACACTTTCGAGTGGTCGGGAGGCAATCTGCACTCTTTCGTACTGTTGGCCGATGGCGACGATAAAGCGCTGCTCAAAGGTCTGGTCAACGCACAACTGGCCCCTGCCCAACTGATCGACGGTGGCCTTGGCAATGACACGCTGACCTTGGACAACACCAAGGCCGCCGATCCGGGCTTGTTTCCCAATTGGGAAACCATCCAGTTGGACAATGGCTCGCAGTTGACACTAGGCGGCACGCTCACCTTGGGCGACAGCGCCACAGGCACCGGCAAACTGACAATCGACGGTGCCAGTCAACTGTTGGTGAACACCGGTGTGATCGCGCCGTTCACCGACGGCCAAGCCGTCAATGTCACCAACAGCGGTACCATTGATATGAGCACCGGCAGTTCCAGTACCGCCGACAGCTTGACCATCAATGGCAATTACACCGGCAATGGTGGGCAGCTCCTGTTGCAAAGCAAGCTGGGCGGCGACGGTTCGCCCAGCGACAAACTGGTGGTCAGCCAGGGCACGATGCAGGGCAATACGCTGATCAACGTCACCAACCTGGGCGGCACAGGGGCGGCCTCGTTACAGGATGGCATCCAGGTGGTGCAGGCCCTCAACGGTGCCACCAGCAGCGGTACTGCATTTACACTCGGCAAACCGGTGTCCGCTGGCGCCTTTGATTACTACCTGTTCAAAGGCGGCGTCACGGCGGGCACCTCAGAAAACTATTACCTGCGCTCGACCATCCCACCGGTGCCGATCGACCCGGTGATTATCGGCCCGTTGCCGGGCATCATCCCTGGCGAGCCGCCGCTGCCACCGAACCCCGGAGTCGACCCGCTGCCCATCTACCGCCCCGAAGTGTCGGTCTATGCCGTGTTGTTCCCAGCCGTGCAACAGGTCGTTCAGGCCATGCTGGGCACTTATCACGAACGCCTGGGCGACCAGCTTCAGCAACAGCAAACCGGCGCCTTCGCGGCCGGCTGGGGCCGGGTATATGGCCACAGCAGCCGACAAAGCTACACCGGCACCGTCAGCCCAACGCTGGACAGTTCCGTGTCCGGATTCCAGGTGGGCACCGATGTCTACGCCGGCGTCCTCGACAACGGCTTGCAGCAGCGGGCCGGCTTTTTCGTCGGACATAGCACCCTCAAGGGCGACGTCAAAGGCTTCAGTGACGCGCGCCAGGACCAGGACACCGGTAACACCACCTTGCGCGGCGACAGTCTGGGCGTGTACTGGACGCTGATCGGCGCCAACCAGGCATATTTGGATCTGGTGCTGATGGGCACGCGCTTCGACGGCCACAATGAATCGGACCGTGGCGTGAAGATGAAGACCCGCGGCCACGACGTCACCGCCTCCGCCGAAGTCGGTTGGCCGCTGCCGATCAACGACACCTGGATTGCAGAGCCCCAGGCTCAGGTGATCGTCGGCAAGACCAAGCTGGATCGGCAGAACGACGGGGTTTCCGATGTGTCGTTCAACGCCGACACCCGCGTCACCACGCGCCTGGGCGTGCGCCTGCGGGGTAAATACCAGGTCAGCGGCATGCCCTTCGAACCCTATGCGCGGGCCAATGTGTGGCACACCAGCGCGGGGCAGAACACCGTCACCTTTGACCACCTGACGGACATCGACACCGAGCAGAAAGCCACCACCCTGGGCCTCAGCGTCGGCGCCAGCCTAAGGGTGGCGAAAGGCATCAGCCTGTACAGCGAGGTCGGTTACAACCGCAATCTGGACAGCAATGCATTCAATGGGCGCCAAGGCACGCTGGGCCTGCGCATGGAGTTTTGACCGCGCCTTTGTATCGCAGTGTGTATAGGGCCCGCTGCGATACATAACCTTTGACCCGGCGAGTTTGCTGAAACAGGCCAGATACAGCCACGCGTTCAACTGTGCGCCAGGTATCTATCCCGCCGCAGGAGGCTCACCATGTATACCCCGTCGACCCGTCGCTTCACACGCCACCCCCTGGTCCTGGCCTTGGCGCTGCTGCCTCTGGGCATGGTCAGCCTGGCTCGGGCCGAAATGCCCGAGCTGAACACACCGATGCAAACCGCGCCCTCCTCCGCCCTGGGCGCACTTAAGCACATCAGGGCCGGTCTGTTGGACGTGGCCTACGCCGAGGTAGGCCCTGCCAATGGCCCGGCGGTGATCTTGCTGCATGGCTGGCCCTATGACATTGACAGCTATGCGCAGGTGGCGCCGTTGCTCGCGGCCAAGGGTTACCGCGTGCTGATCCCCTACGCGCGAGGTTACGGCGGTACGCGGTTCCTGTCGGACGCCACCCCGCGCAACGGTCAACCGGCGGCGCTGGCCAAGGATGTGATCGACTTCATGGACGCGCTGAAGATCAAACAAGCGGTACTGGGGGGCTATGACTGGGGCGCACGCTCGGCGGATATCGTCTCGGCGCTGTGGCCGGAGCGGGTCAAGGCGCTGGTGTCGGTCAGCGGTTATCTGATCGGCAACCAAGCCGCCGGCCAGAACCCATTACCGCCCAAAGCCGAGCGCCAGTGGTGGTATCAGTTCTACTTCGCCACCGAGCGCGGCGCCGCCGGTTACCAGAAGAACACCCACGCTTTCGCCAAGTTGATCTGGCAGACCGCCTCGCCAAAGTGGGCGTTCGACGATGCCACGTTCGAGCGCAGCGCCAAGGGCCTGGACAACCCCGATCATGTGGCAATCACCCTGTTCAACTACCGCTGGCGCCTGGGACTGGTACAGGGCGAGGCCCAATACGAGCCGCTGGAACAGCAACTGGCCAAGGCGCCCGCGATCAAGGTGCCCACCATCGCCCTGGAAGGCGACGCCAACGGCGCTCCGCACCCGGCGCCCGAAGACTACGCCAAACGGTTCACCGGCAAGTATCAGTTCCGCCTGATCAACGGCGGCATCGGCCACAACTTGCCGCAGGAAGCGCCAGACGCGTTCGCCAAAGCGGTAATCGACGCGGATCACTTGTGATGAAGCGCCTGTGTATCGCCGCTCTCACCCTGGCCGGCGGCGCCGGCAGCCTGGCATTGGCCGAGGGCGCGGCTTCGCCGATCTACGGGGTCATCATTCCCGACGGCTATCGTCAATGGGAACTGGTGGCGCCGGCCCAGGAAGCCGAACCACTCAACGAACTGCGCGTGGTGCTGGGCAACAGCGCAGCTCTCAAAGCCTACCGTGACGGCAAGCTGCCCTTCCCCGACGGCACCGTGCTGGCCAAGCTTGCGTGGAAGCACACACCGTCACCGGCGTTCAAAAGCGCATCAATCCCCGGCGCGGCGACCACGCTGCAATTTATGGTCAAGGACTCGAAGAAATACGCCGCCACCGGCGGCTGGGGTTTTGGCCGTTTCATCAACGGCCAACCGGCCGATGAGGCACAGCATCAAACCTGCTTCGCGTGTCATCAGGCACTGGTGAAGGACCACGACTATGTGTTCACCCGACTGGCGCCCTGAAGGCGCCAAACCGGGTGATCTCAATCCTCTCAAAACAAGGGCGCGACCACTGCGGTTCGCGCCCTTTCCATCTCGATAGCGGCCAAACGCCACCCACCAACATGTGAAAAATTCGTTAACTAATTCTTCCCTAAGGCTTTTTCCTACAGACTGATTCTGCCAAACTAACGCGAATAGTTCTCAACATATTTCTTATTAGCCACGGACGGCACTCGGGGAGAGTCAGTTTCATGTCTGTGCAATCACACGGCGGCAATGGTTTTTCACTCAGTCTGATGACATTGGCGGTCTGTCTGGCCACCACCCACGCGGCTTACGCCGCCGACGCAGAATCACCGGCCACCACGCTGGAACTGGGCGCCACGCAAATTTCCGGCGAAGGCCAATTGGGCCAGACCACCGAAGGCACCCAGTCCTACACCACCGGCTCGATGAGTACCGCAACCAAGCTGCCACTGACCTTGCGCGAAACCCCGCAGGCCGTCACCGTGATCACCCGTCAGCGCATGGACGACCAGGCGATGACCAGCATCAACGACGTGGTCAACGCCACGCCTGGTCTGTTCCTGAACTACTCCGACGGCCCTGGTCGGCAGACCTACACCTCCCGGGGCTTCGACATCGATAACCTGATGTATGACGGCATCCCCAGTGGTTACAACGGCGCGTCGGTGGGCGCGCAGCCGAACCTGGCGATGTTCGACCGCGTTGAAGTGGTGCGCGGCGCCACTGGCCTGGTCACTGGCGCGGGCAACCCGTCAGCCGCCATCAACATGATCCGCAAGCGTCCGTTGGATGAGCAGAAAGTTACCCTCACCGGCGCAGCCGGCAGTTGGGACGATTATCGCGGCGAACTCGACGCTTCCAGCCCGCTCAACGACAGCGGCACCCTGCGCGGCCGAGTGGTGACGTCGTACCGCGACGCCAACAGCTTTATCGACAAGGCCGAAAACAGTCACGGCCTGTTTTACGCTGTCACCGAAGCCGACCTGAGCGAAGACACCACCCTGACCTTGGGCTTCTCCAACCAGAAGGACAAAACCAACTACTTCTGGGGCGCCTCGATGATCGGCCAGGACGGCCATCACCTCGACCTGCCGCGCTCCTACAACCCCGGCACCGATTGGGAAAACAAGGATCAGGAAATCAACACGGTCTTCGCCGAACTGCGCCAGCGCCTGGCCAATGACTGGAACCTGCAAGTCAACGCCAACTATGCCGAACAGAACGCTCTGTTTTCCGGCTCGTACCAATCGCGCTGGGTCAACAACTCCCTGGCACGTACGGTGTACCAGGCCAAGTACGACGAAAACCAGGCCGGGGTCGACGCCTTTGTCAGCGGCCCGTTCCAGGCATTCGGGCGCAGCCATGAACTGGTGGTCGGCGCGAGCAAGCGCATCTACGACATGACCACCCACAACTACAGCCCCTACGACCTCAACTGGCCACTCACCGCAGGCAAGCCGGATTTCGTCCACACCAACAACCAGCGCGAAGTCACCACCCAGGACAGCGTTTACGTCACCACGCGCCTGAGCCTGGCCGACCCGTTGAAGTTGATCCTTGGCGGGCGCCTGGACTGGTACGACTACGATAACCGCGATGGCGACGGCGACTTCCACGTCACCCGTAACCTCACGCGCTACGCCGGCCTGATCTACGAGCTGGACGATCACCACTCGGTGTACGTCAGCTACAGCGACATCTTCACCCCGCAAAAAGAAAAGGACACCGGCGCCGCGCCGCTCAAGCCCATTGTCGGCAAGAACTATGAGGTCGGCATCAAGGGCGAATACCTGGGCGGCGCGCTGAACGCTAGCGTTGCGCTGTTCCGCATCGACCAGGAAAACCGCGGCGTGCAGGTGGTGGTGCCGAACTGCCCGCAGGCCTCATGCTACGAAGCCTCCGGCGAGATCCGCAGCCAGGGTATCGACTTCGAACTGCAAGGCGCATTGACCGAAAACTGGCAGGTCGGCGGTGGCTACACCTACGCACGCACCCACACCATCAAGGACGACGCCAAGCCGCAGTCGGTCAACAAACAGTTCGACACCGACGTCCCGGAACACCTGTTCAAGCTGACCACCCGCTACAACTTCCAGGGTCCGCTGGAAAAACTGCGGGTGGGCGGCAACATCTCCTGGCAGAGCCGCCTGTACAACGATATCCCGTTGGCCAATGGCAGTACCTACCGTCTGCAACAAGGCGCCTACGCCGTCACCGACTTGATGGCCGGCTACAAGGTCAACGACCACCTCGACCTGCAGGTCAACGCCAACAACATCTTCGACCGGCGCTACTACTCCACCATCGCCAACTCGGCGAGCTACGGCGGCGATGCCTACGGCAACCCGCGCAACATGATGCTGACGGCCAAGTACAGCTTCTGAGGCTCCAGGCAACACGCGTCGGCGGGCACCCCCGCCGGCGCTAGCGCTGACGGCGGCAACGCATCAGCGTTGCCCGCACCACCAGCTTGTGAAACGGGCGAATCAGCAGAATGTAGATACGCCCCAGCCGGTTGTGGGTGTGTACCGCCGTCGTGGCGATCAGCACTTCACCGCGCTCGTCGCGTCGTCGAAGCAGCGAAAGACGAAAATCCAGGTGGCTGTCATTTTCCCCCAGCACCATCTCGTCAGCGGTCTGCTCCAGCACCGGGAAAAAGTCGATATGGGCTTTATCCGAATGGGCGCGACGCACCTCGCCGGAGGTCCGCACGCCCAACGGCCCCATCACACCATCGCGGATCGCTATCAGCACCTTGAACCACACAGGCGGCGAACCCAAGACGCGTACGGCGAGGTCATTGATGGAGACGTCAGCCGCGTCGATAGGCACGACAAAACTATCAAGCAACTGCGCGTTCGCGTACCAGTCACGGATCAGGCTTTCTGGCGGTGGATCGATAGGCCGGGCAAGCAAGGTCATGTGAGGGGTTTCCCTGAATGAATGCAGCTGAGTCGTGAGCGTGGTCGGCAGTCCGGGCGCCATCGGGGGCAAGCCCCCTCCCACATTCAAAACATTATCGATCGACCGGCTTGGCGTCGATAAACGGCACCGTACTGTTTGGCAGCATGGTGGTCGGCAGTACGCCGTTCCAGCGCTCGGCCTTGGTCAACTCGATCAGGTTCTGGTTGCTGGCCAGGGCCTTGGCGCGGGCCTGGATCGCGTCGGCTTCGGCGTTGCCGCGCAAGCGCGTGGACTCAGCATCCGCCTTGGCCTGGGCCAATTGCGAGTCGGCCTCGGCTTGGGCCTGGGTCACCCGGATCTGCGCCTGCACCTGCTCGGTCTGCAGCATTTGCTCGCGGGTTTTGACTTCCACTTCGGCTTTCATGCGCAAGGCAATCGAACGTTCGTAGTCATCGCTGAAGTCGATGTTCTCGATCTGTACGCTGTCGATCACCACTGGCCCGACCACCGAATCGCGGATGGCCTTGGTCACATCTGCGACAAATTTGCCGCGATTCTGCACCGCCGACACTGCGTTGTACTGGCCAAACACGTTTTCCACCTGGGTCGGCACCTGACGGGCGATCAGGCGGTCACGCACGCCATCCAAGTCCTTGTAACTGGTGTACACCTTGGCGACATCGCTGGTAGGGATGTGCCAGGACACCGAGACCTGCAACTTGGCGGTCTGCTGGTCCTTGCTGTACGCCTGGAGGTTGGCGTACTGGGTAGCCTGGCTTTGAATGCTGATAAACCGCACCGACTCAATGAACGGCAGCTTGAACGACAGGCCCGGCTCCACCACCCCTATCATCGCGCCGTTACGCAACAGCACACCCCGCTCGGTCTCATCGACCGTGAACCAACTGGTGGCCAGAGACACCACCACGACCAAACCCACCGCTGCAGCGGCATAAGTAACCATTTTATTGTTCATCGAAACGTCGCGTCCCTTCGTTAAGTTGGCGGCACGATACCCTGAACCGCGTCCCAAGTGGGAGGATAACCAGGCAAATTTGCCGTACTGATAGCAGCGTCACAGTCCTGAAACTGCGCGTCGTGCTTGCCCCAAGCCCGCGTTATTCCGTCATCGACGGACGGCCTATTGAAATACCCCGCTAGAGATACGTGTCCGCACCAGGAGCCGATCAATGATTCGCAAAGCACTGCCCTCTGACGCTCGGGCCATTGCCCAGGTGCATATCAACAGTTGGCAGCACGCCTATCGTGACCTGATGCCTGCCCACTACTTGGATTCACTGGACGCAACCCTGGCTCGTCGTGAATCCAACTGGCGGCGCGCGCTTGAGTTGGGAGAATCGAGCGTATGGGTGGCGCAACTGCACGAGCAGGTTGTAGGTTGGATCTGCGTGGGCGCCAGCCGTGACGAAGATTGTGTCGGGGGCAATGTGGGTGAGGTCGAAGCCCTTTACGTCGCCGCCGGCCATTGGCACACCGGCGTCGGGCTGGCCTTGTGGAACGCCGGTGTGCGAGCGCTGAAGGCGCAGGGGTTTGAGCGCCTGACACTTTGGGTCCTGGGCGGTAACGAACGGGCTCGGCGCTTTTATCGCCGGGTGGGCTGTATAGAGGAAATCGGCAGCCAGCGTCCGCTTGAGCGCGGTGGCGTCAAGCTGGGAGAGGTGAGGTACGGCTTGCAGTTACCCACCTGAAAGGTCTTCAAACAATTGTCGGGCCGGCCCACCTGCCCTTATCCTCAACGCTGCCCGCTCACCTGCACCTGGAGCCGCCATGGACCTCGCCACCCTCGCCCTCTTCATCCCCGCCTGCTTTGCGCTGAACATGGCGCCCGGCCCGAACAACCTGCTGTCGGTCAGCAACTCGACCCGCTACGGCTATCGCACCTCATGCCTGGCTGGCGTCGGCCGCCTGCTGGCATTCGCCGCGATGATCGCGCTGGCCTCTGCGGGCTTGGCAGTGGTGCTGCAAACCTCGGAGCTGTTGTTCTACGGGATCAAGATTCTCGGCGCGGCGTATCTGTTCTATCTGGCGTTTCAGCTATGGCGCGCCAATCCCGAAGCGCCAGTAGACTCAGCAACCGCCAAAGTCGGTACGTGGGCGTTGGCGCGTCAGGAATTTCTGGTTGCGGCGGGCAACCCCAAAGCCATCCTGATTTTCACCGCCTTCCTCCCGCAATTTGTAGTGCCCAACCAGCCTATTACAGCGCAGTTTGCCGTGCTCGGAGCGCTGTTCCTGGGACTGGAATGGATTGCCATCTGCCTCTACGCCTATATGGGCCTGCATCTGCGTCGCTGGTTTGCCGAGCCGCGGGGCAAACGGCTGTTCAATCGCTGTTGCGCGGGGTTGTTGTCGGCGGCGGCATCCGTGCTGCTGATGGCCCGCAGGGCTTGAAGTACGTGGTCTAGACTATCTCCACCCCTTCACTGTGGAGAACGATCATGCCCAGCAAAAACACCCTCTGCCTCTGGTACAACGGCACGGCCGAAGAGGCGGCGCGCTTTTACGCCAAGACGTTTCCAAACAGCAGCGTAGACGCCATACACAAAGCGCCGGGCGACTACCCGTCGGGCAAGCAAGGCGATGTGCTGACGGTAGAGTTCACCGTGATGGGCCTCCCGTGCCTGGGGCTGAACGGCGGGCCGATATTTCCTCAAACCGAGGCATTTTCGTTCCAGGTGGCCACGGATGATCAGGCCGAGACCGACCGCTATTGGCACGCGATCATCGACAACGGCGGTCAGGCCAGTGCCTGCGGATGGTGCAAGGATAAGTGGGGAGTGTCGTGGCAGATCACACCGCGGGCGTTGACCCAGGCGATCGCCCACCCCGACGCGGCCACCGCCAAGCGTGCCTTTGACGCGATGATGGGCATGGGCAAGATCGACATTGCTGCCATCGAAGCGGCCGTGAAAAAAACCTAAAGATTCACCCCCGGCGGCCGTCACCCTGGCATCCCCGAATGGACTCAATGAGGTTCTTGTGCGCGTTTTGACTTCTGTGTTGCTGGCCGGTGGCATCGCCACCCTGTCCGGTTGTGCCACCCAGTCCGGCAAAGTCGAGCAGATGCTCGCCGACACCCTGGCTCAACCATTGGTGGAGAACAGCATCGTGCGCGAAGGCGACTTGCTCAGCTTCGAGCTGCTGATGCCCGACGCTACCGGCGGCGTGCGGCGTACCATGCAGTTCGAAGCGGCGTGCTCGTCCAAGCAATTGCACCTGCTGTACCTCGATGGTTCCCAACGCGTGTACCCGCTCAAAGCCGGGCGCTATACCGAGGCGCGCAAGCTGTCTGACACGCTGTATGCCACCTTGGCCGCCAACCAGACATTTATCCGCGCCTGTGCTGAAACGCCCAAGCCCGACTGGCGCCTGGTCAGCAAAGATGCGCGCGATAACTGGGTACTGCTCGACGCCGCCAGCGTCACGACTGTGCAGGGTGAAACCCGTTTCTGGGCCGCTTTCGATAACCCGACGGTGCTCAATGACCTGCCCTACGACGCACCTTATGCGCAAAAACGCGAGCACTTTGCGGTGTCTTGCGCCAATGGCACATACAAGGAGCTGGCCGGCTACGATCTGGACGTGCGCAACCGCGTGAGCGATGGCCGGGTCGACAGCTTCCCCACGCCACAGCCTATCGCCGGCGGCGACGCCGACTATGCGCGGCTGTTCAATACCGTGTGTGTCACCCCCGAGAAAATCGCCACGCTGGAACCCTTCAAGCCGCGCCTGAAAGCACCGGCGATCATCGCCCTGTCGTCGGTGCATCCCCAGGTACTGGCCGCGCTTGCGCCCTTCAACCAGGACAAGCCGGCGCGTACCTTGAAGTACGTGCACTTTACCGGCACATCGACTCTCAAAGGCAAGACGTCCAACAGCACCAGCGAGCACTTCATCAGCCAGGACAAGGCCAGTGGTCAACTGCAGATCGTCCATCGCGGCGAAGGCTATGAGTCCCAGTCGGTGAGCTGGCGCAACCTGGTCTCGCTGGTGTCGAAGACAACCTACGGCGGCACCGGCATGGCGGAAAGTTCGACCTTGACGCAGTTGAGCTTGACCGGCAATTGGCAGGCCCTGCCGGTCGGCGAAACCGTGGTCTACCAGACCACCCGCTCGACACTCAACAGCCTGGTGGGCAGCTATAACAAGGTGCAGATCAACCGCTGCGTCGTCGAACGCGAATTGCCGGCCCGCGAACTCAACCCCAACCTGCTGGGGAATGCCAAGGCCTTGGCATGCCGCACCGATGACGATAAGTACAACCGCGTCGAACATGTGTACTACCTGAATGATTACGCCTACTTCTACGAATCGAGCACGGACAAGAACGAGTTTTTCTACGCCGATACACGCATCGATAAGTTCGAATAACAGGTAACACTTCAGCGCCTGCCTTTGGGGCCGCTGCGCAGCCCAGCGCAAGCAAGCTTGCTCACCACAGGGAAGCGCGGTGCCACCAATCTTTACTGAGCGGTTTCTTGTGCTGAGTGGGTTCTTTTGCCGAGCAGGACTTCTGTGGTGAACAGACCTTTTGTGGTAAGCAGGACTTCTGTGGTGAGCGGGCTTGCCCCGCGCTGGGCTGCGCAGCAGCCCTCTCCCACCCACCGCGTCCTTTCAGGTCAAACCCACCGCCTGGTTTTGGGGCCGCTGCGCAGCCCAGCGCAAGCAAGCTTGCTCACCACAGGGTGGCGCGGTGCCACCTATCTTTATGCTGACCACAGGGAAGCGCGGTGCCACCTATCTTTATGCTGACCACAAGGAATCGGGGCAAGACACACTCATTGCGGCGAGCCTGCTTTTTTTGGTAAGCAAACTGCGCGAAAGGCTTATCGGATGGACACCGCCGCTCGCGCGCTATGCAGTTTTTTGTAGCTGTCGATCAGGCGCAAATGCCGGTCCAGCCCTTCGAGCTTCATGCTGGTCGGGGTCAGGCCATGGAAGCGCACGCTGCCGTTGACCGAGCCGATCACGGCGTCCATGCGTTCGTCGCCGAACATGCGCCGGAAGTTAACTTCGTAGTCCGCCAGTTCCAGATCGTCGTCCAGTTCCATCTCCAGCACGGCGTTGAGCGCCTGGTAGAACAACCCGCGCTCGGCGGTGTTGTCGTTGTATTGCAGGAACATCTCCACGCACTCCTTGGCCTCTTCGTATTGGCGCAAGGCGAGGAAGATCAGCAGTTTCAGCTCCAGGATGGTCAGTTGGCCCCACGCGGTGTTGTCGTCGAACTCAATGCCGATCAGGGTAGTGATGTCGGTGTAATCGTCCAGTTCGCTTTCGATCAGGCGCTCAACCAACGCCTCCAGTTCGGCGTCGTCCAAGCGGTGCAGGTTGAGGATATCGGCGCGGAAAAACAGGGCCTTGTTGGTGTTGTCCCAGATCAGATCTTCCACCGGGTAGATTTCCGAATAGTCAGGTACCAGGATCCGACAAGCCGTAGCACCGAGGTGTTCGTACACCGCCATATAGGACTCTTTGCCCATATTGTCGAGAATGCCGAACAGTGTCGCGGCCTCCTCGGCGTTGGAATTTTCACCCTGGCCGGAGAAGTCCCATTCGACAAACTCGTAATCCGACTGCGCACTGAAGAAGCGCCACGACACCACGCCGCTGGAGTCGATAAAGTGCTCGACGAAGTTGTTCGGTTCGGTCACCGCCTGGCCTTCGAAGGTCGGCTGCGGCAGGTCGTTCAGGCCTTCGAAACTGCGGCCTTGCAGCAGTTCGGTGAGGCTGCGCTCCAGCGCCACTTCCAGGCTCGGGTGCGCGCCGAACGAGGCAAACACGCCGCCGGTGCGCGGGTTCATCAGGGTCACGCACATCACCGGGAATTCACCCCCCAGGGACGCGTCCTTGACCAGCACCGGAAAACCCTGGGCCTCCAAACCCTGAATACCCGCCAGGATGTTCGGGTACTTGGCCAGCACCTCGGCAGGCACGTCCGGCAGGGCGAATTCGCCTTCGATGATTTCGCGCTTCACCGCCCGCTCGAAGATCTCCGACAGGCACTGCACCTGGGCTTCGGCCAAGGTGTTACCAGCGCTCATGCCGTTACTGAGGTAGAGGTTTTCAATCAGGTTGGACGGGAAATACACCACCTCATCATCGGAGCGACGCACGAACGGCAGCGATACGATGCCGCGCGCCTCGTTGCCGGAGTTGGTGTCGAACAGGTGCGAGCCACGCAGTTCGCCATCGCGGTTGTAGACCTTCAGGCAATAGGCGTCGAGGATTTCCGGCGGCAGTTCATCGTTCGGGCCGGGCTGGAACCAGCGCTCATCGGGGTAATGCACGAACGCCGCGTTGGCCAGCTCTTCGCCCCAGAACTGGTCGTTATAGAAGAAGTTGCAGTTGAGCCGCTCGATGAACTCGCCCAGGGCCGATGCCAGAGCGCTCTCTTTGGTCGCGCCCTTGCCGTTGGTGAAGCACATCGGCGAGTGAGCATCGCGGATATGCAGCGACCACACGTTCGGCACGATATTGCGCCACGACGCGATTTCAATCTTCATGCCCAGGTCAGCCAGGATGCCGGACATATTGGCGATGGTCTGTTCCAGCGGCAGGTCCTTACCGGCGATATAGGTACCGCCGTCGGACAACGCGCTGGGCATCAACAAGGCCTGGGCGTCGGCGTCGAGGTTGTCTACTTCTTCGATCACGAATTGCGGCCCGGCCTGCACCACTTTCTTCACGGTGCAACGGTCAATGGAACGCAGGATGCCTTGACGGTCCTTATCGGAGATGTCCGCCGGCAACTCGACCTGAATCTTGAAAATCTGGTTGTAGCGGTTTTCCGGGTCGACGATGTTGTTCTGCGACAGACGGATATTTTCGGTGGGGATATTGCGCGTCTGGCAGTACAGCTTCACGAAGTAGGCCGCGCACAGTGCGGACGACGCCAGGAAGTAATCGAAGGGGCCCGGGGCCGAGCCATCGCCTTTGTAGCGAATGGGCTGGTCGGCAATCACCGTGAAGTCATCGAACTTGGCTTCAAGCCGGAGGTTGTCGAGAAAGTTGACCTTAATTTCCATGCGGGCACACCAGAATAACGGGCTAAACAAAAATGGCCGCCATTATGGGGTTTTTCCTCAGGAAATTTCAGGCTTTTGACCAGCGGCGGATTAATTGCCAAATGAATATTAACTTTTTGTGACTTGCCGCCGATGGAGTGGGCGCAACCAGGGAGTAGTCCGAATGCGCAACAATCAGCCCGTAACACAACGCGAGATTTCCCTCGCGCCGCAGCAGAAACTCATCTCCGCCACCGATGTGCAGGGCATGATCACTTACTGCAACGATGCCTTTGTCGAAATCAGCGGCTTTGAACGTGACGATCTGATCGGTGCGCCCCAGAACATCGTGCGTCACCCCGACGTACCGCCGGCCGTATTCGCGCACATGTGGAGCGCGCTCAAACAGGGCTTGCCCTGGATGGGCATCGTCAAGAACCGCTCGAAGAACGGCGACCATTATTGGGTCAACGCCTACGTCACACCGATATTCGACGGCAGCCGGGTGGTCGGTTTCGAGTCGGTGCGGGTCAAGCCCACTGCCGATGAAATCCGCCGCGCCCAGGCCCTCTATCAACGGATCAGCCAAGGCAAAACCGCTGTACCGCGCCAGGACGCCTGGCTGCCTCATCTATTGAGCTGCGTGCCCTATATGGCCAGCGGTATTGCCGGCAGCCTGGCCGGGTTGTTTCTCAGTGCGCCAGTGGCGGTCGCGGTCGCCGTGACGGTGGCGGTGCCCATCGGCCTGCTTTGTTCGAGCGCCCGCCATGGCAGCACCTTGCGCCTGCTGCAAGGGGTCGAGCCGTCCACCTCGGATGCGTTGATCGCGCAGATGTACAGCGACGCTCGCGGCCCGCAGGCACGTTTGGAAACCGCCTTCCAGAGCCAGAACGCACGCCTGAAAACGTGCCTCACCCGCTTGCAGGACAGTGCCGAACAACTCAGCACCCTGGCCGGTCAGTCCGACCAACTGGCTTCCGCCAGCTCCCGGGGCCTGGACCGTCAGCGCGTGGAGACCGAACAGGTCTCGGCCGCCGTCAATCAGATGGCCGCCACCACCCAGGAGGTCGCCAGCCATGTGCAACGCACCGCCGACGCTACCCAGCAAGCCAACGTATTGACCGGCCGTGGCCGCGACGTGGCGCGCGATACTCGCCAGGCCATTGAGCGTTTGTCGGCGGTGGTCGGCGAGACCGGCGTCACCGTGGCGCAACTGGCCCGCGACAGCGATGAAATCGGCAGCGTGGTCGATGTGATCAAAGGCATCGCCGACCAGACCAACCTGCTGGCCCTCAACGCCGCCATCGAAGCAGCCCGCGCCGGTGAACAGGGGCGCGGCTTTGCCGTAGTGGCCGACGAAGTCCGTCAGCTGGCCCAGCGCACCACGCAATCGACCACTCAGATCCATGGGCTGATCACGCAGTTGCAGGCGTCCTCCAACAACGCCGTGCAAAGCATGCAGAACGGCCAGCGCCAAGCCCAGGAAGGCGTGGCGTGGGTGCTGGAGGCCGACCAGGCATTGGTAGGCATCAGTGAAGCGGTGTCCCATATCACCGACATGACCACCCAGATCGCCGCCGCCACCGAGGAGCAAAGCGCGGTGGCCGAAGAGATCAGCCGCAATATCACCACCATTGCCGAGCTGGCCGATCAGACCTCGGTGCAGGCCCGTCAATCGACAACCCTGAGCAAGGAGCTGACCGACACCGCGTCCACTCAGTACGCGTTGGTTGAGCGGTTCAATCGCTAGGCCAAACCTGCAGCGGTGCGCGGGGATGCATCCAAGGCAGCGTCAAGGCTGCCGGCGATACATCCCCGTCAGGTAGTCGGGGAAGTCCGGCTCCGCGTTGTGCTTGATCACCGCAAAATCTTTTACCAACTGAATGTGGTACGGGCCGGTGCCCTTGGCGGCCAGGGGCGCGCGCACGATTATCAGGTTGTCGGTTTCCATCGGCACACGCTGTTGCGTGGTGACAATGGGTTTGCCGGTGCCGGTGTCGTTGAGGGTCACGCTGAATTCAGCCACTTCCCGGCCCTGGGCGTCGCGCTGCGGCAGGATCTTCAGGTCGAGGTCACCGTCGCGACCCAGGTAGTCGTCGCGCATCTGATAGTGGCCGCTGCGTTGGTCGCGGGCCACGTCGCCGTACTTGGCGTACTCCGGCTCGCGGTCCACGGCGTGCAGTTGCACCGTCAACTCAGACGCGCCCTTCTTGCCGCTGCCGACCCAGGCACCGCTGTAATCGAACGGTTCGACGCCAGCGCGGGTGATCTGCCAGGTGCCGGTCTGATGCCCATCCTCGGTCGATTCGTGCAGGTAAACGAAGGGTTTGTCGTCGTAGTCGCCCATCGACCCCACCAGTTTGATCGGCTTGCCACTGCCACTTTTGGTGTAGCGCACTTCGCCGATCAGTACCTCGCCTTGCTGCTGATACCAGAGCTGCACCGGGATCTTGCCGTTGAGGGTGCCGGCGAGCATCTGTGGGTCTTCGTTGACCGGCCCTTCCAGTCGAGGGGTTTCGTGCCATTGGCCGTCCTTCCATTCGCCAGTGGTGCGCAGCATGTAGCCCTTGGGCATGCTGGTGTCGTCATCGTCGCTGGCGGGGACTTCTTGTTGCGTATAGGCGCTGAGTCGCACCAGCTCGCCGTTGCGCATTTGCCAACGGCTGGCGCGGGTCCAGCAGCAGCCACGGTCGGTCTGCGAATGGATGATGCCGTCCTTAGGGGTGACCGAGAACATGCCGCCGGAGGTTTCGTTAGCCAGGTCCGTGAGGGGGCGGTTGAGCACCCAGCGCGGTTGCTGGGGGTCTTGCAGGTACACATCGTAGTTCGACTGAAAGCCTGCATCGGCGCCGTCGCCGTTGCGAATCGCCAGGTCCTGGCGGCCGTCCAGGTCAATATCGGCGAAATACACCACGCCGTCTTCGCCGACCAGGCGCCAGTCCAGGGTCTTGCCGTTGATATCGAGCGGCACTCCGGCGGCGGGTGTGGAAAATTGCTGGAGGATCGCCAGGGAGGTTTTGTCGCGCAGCGTGATCAGCGCCGGCGCCAGTTGCTGCAAGTCCTGCGGCACATCCGGGAACAGCACTTCGACAAAAAACTGGCCGCTGGGGTCATTCAGCGAAAACGAGCGGGGTTCGGCCATGGCCGTGGCCGCGAACATCGTAGAGACAAGCACTGCGCTGACGAGCGAACGCATGTAAAGCATCCTTGCTGAAATCCGGGGGCCGCAGTGTAAAGGCAAACCGTGAACAAATCGCTGTTGATGCGCGCGGGTGCGCTGCTATGTTGCGTGCTTCTGACGCGAAGGGGATGCCATGGAACCGTTAGCCGACAACAAGTCCGACACAGATAAAACTGTGGGAGGGGGCTTGCCCCCGATGGCGGCGTGTCAGCTGGCTTATCCATTACTGAGCCAGCCTGATCGGGGGCAAGCCCCCTCCCACATTTGGCTCTGTGCTGTCTGGGCTCATTGTGTTTCAAAGGCTAGGTTCAGCAGTCCAGCTCCGCCCCCCC
>Ga0308172_1000113_pt1 | contig 159033 bp, 129 predicted proteins | sample PhyGR2_FD_202134 | JGI IMG/M metagenome (GOLD analysis project Ga0308172, IMG submission 202134) | Phyllosphere microbial communities from UC Gill Tract Community Farm, Albany, California, United States - DLSLSG.R2 | ecosystem: Host-associated > Plants > Phyllosphere > Unclassified | place... | reverse complement strand
GTAGAACAATGCCGGCGTGACCTCGCAGAGAATACTGAACCTGCCCACGCCCCGACCGCCCATGACGAAAGGATGTTTATGGCAAGATGAAACGGCGGGGCTTGACCACCGCAACGAGAGAATGCACGCCCGCTTCCCGGCCGAATGGAATTCGGGCCGGGCTTACGGCTACTTACCGACGAGGTTGTCACGCCTCGGTCCGCCTGCTGGCGAACAGAGCACTCCTACGCCGAGCGGGTTAACAATCTCAAGCGCTGAACTGCAGCTACGACGTTATCGGGCGTAACTCGTGGACGAGACCATGCATTATTTGAGGTGGCATGGTGGCCAGTTTCGCCCGAAAAAAAACCGGCCGACTGCTGCGGCATTCCTGCCAACAAGCGAGAACAGCATCCTTCAATCCATAAAGCGGACGACCTCAAAAATTCAGACAGCCGAAGCAATTTTTTCATCCTTCTGTCCGAATATGCCGGCTGGTCCGCTTTTATGATTGGGAGGCATCGTCATCTCGTCCGCTCCCCCCTCAATCGTCGACGAACCTGCCGGCGAAAGCCATTATACGCGGGCCGAGATCGGCGTAATGCTGGGCGCGCTCACCGATTCGGACAGGCAGCGGCTCCTTGCTTCGTCGCGCTATCTGGCACGCGACCGGTATATCTTCGCCGCGGATTTACGTCAGGAAGCCTTCGTCCGAGCCCTTGAAGGGCGGCGCAAGTGCCAGCGTAGCTGGAACGTCACCGACTTCCTCGTCGGGATCATGCGCAGCCTGACCTCCGCTGAGCGTGAAGCTGATATGGCCGGCCACCGTCCAGTGCTAATCGGCACATTCGGTGAGGGTGGCATTGATCTGGCTTCACTTGCGCCCTCGCCAGAGCAGCTTGGACATGACGCCATATATTACCGCCGCACGATCGCTGCGATCCGCGAGGCGATCGACCGCGACCCCCGCCTGATGGCGCTGGTCGACGCGTTGCTGGATGGGGCCAAAGGTGCCGAGCTTCAGCGGCGGTTGGACATCGATGCGACCGAGCTTGCTTCACGCCGCAGGCAGCTCAAGCGCGTGTTGAATAACGCTACAGCGAACAGGAGCGTACCGTGATGCCGCAGGATGTTGAACTCGAGCAGCTACGGCTAATCGACGACTTCCTCGAGGGCGACAGCGATAATCCCCTCCCAAACGAGGCATTTGACGCCGAACTCGAACAAGCAGTCGCGGCGGCCGAAAAGTCGAAGCTGCGGCGCATCCGCGCCGTTTTCGAGCGCGAAAAGGACGTCTTGTGGAAGGCATCTTTTCACAATGCTCGGCTGCTTTTCGGAAAATCCGACGCACTCTGAAACGTCCAGCGACTGGCCTCGGCAACCAGCTTAACTTCGCAACGCCAAAATGACTGGACCGCTGGCTAGAAGAATGACCCACTTTCGGCCGTTCACGGCTTACTCTCAGCTTCTCAACTTCGGCAATTGGTTCATCCCGCGAAAGCGGTCGCTCCGGTACGGATATACCGTCCGGTTTGGGGCATTCGCGGTTACAGAGGGAAGGTCAGAACCGACGCCCGCTACGGTCCCCGCAAAATTCAAACCGAATCGCGAACACCATTTAATGCTGATGCCAGCGGCGACGTTCGGATTTGGCGGCTTAGCGAGCTTCTCTTCCACCCCCCAGAAGCGTCAGGTCCCAGACGTTGTGCGCGCCAAACGCTGTTCGAGACGATGCGCCAGCCAGTGGAAAGAGTGATCAGCGGTCAGCGCGAGCTCTTCGATTAGATCGTGAAGCTGCACGGCCGCGTCGCGCTGCTGTTGGTAGAAGCGCTCTATGTAAGCATGCTTGAGCGGCTTGCCGTCACCGTCGATGTCCGGCGCAACCGCCTGGACATAGCGGATCGGGATATTGGCAACGAGAGCTGTACCGCGGCCAACAAAGCAGCTGGGCTGGATATGGCCCGACATCATATTGTGGGTGAGATCGTTCCGCATCACGCGCAGCGCGAAGAAATTGCCGGACTCCACATTCGGCAGCGCATAAGGCAGGTAAGCGGCACCGATATCAGTCGGCTCCGCTGCGGCGCCCTTCGGAAACGGCTTATAGGCCTTGCCGGCCTCATGGTACGGGAAGTAGAGCTTGCCAGGGAGATCGGCCATGCCAAACGGCTCACTCACCAGATAGACGAAGACTCGATACAAGAGATCCAACGCGGTCGCCACCGCGCCGACCCCGTCGGCAAAGGCGCCATGCACCCGCTCGGCCGTCATAGAACTGTTGACGATCTCCTCGCCGAGCGCGAGCGGCGGATAGTAACGACTCCCCTCGTTTGCGAGAAGGATTCGGATCTGCGCTATCATCCTGTCAGCATGATCGAAGGCGCGCAACAATGCGGTTCGGGTTTGCTCGATGAGAATGTGGGCGTTCCGTGCGAATAAATGGTGGTAGCCGGCGGTCCCAATCGCGAAGTCAGGCTTCGCAACGCGGGCAGCAAAAGCCGTTGCGTCGACCTTACCGTCGCGCACGCCGTCGATGATTGCGAGCAGTTCCTCTTCCATCTCCAGCGTCCATGCGGTGCCGGTTACGGCCTTGGTGAGGCCACGCAGCGCATTGTCGATCCGATTGGCCGCGCCCAGCAGCGCTTCAACAAAGTAATCGGCCGAGATGATGTGTCCCGCCGGTTCAGCGACCTTGAAATGCAGACGGCCGTTCTTGCCGTGCAGCCGGCCATTCAGATGCTTCTCCACCCAATCGAGTAGATCGTGATCCGAGAGGGGCACCGCGGCGCTCAATTCGTCCACCCCGTCAGCGAGTTGTAGCGGGTCAGCGAGCTGAGCCTTTGGCCCAGTGGTCAAATCGTACCAAGTCGCAGCATCCAGCGGTTCGCATAGATGCGCAGCAGCAATTCTCAGATGGGTCTTGGTCGACATTGGATCTCCGGTGACCTTCTCTTGATATTGAGCACGTCGTTTCAAGGCTAATGCGGGCGGGCGATGTGACAAGCGTTAAACGGACTTGCTGGTCGATCAAAAGCCGTTGAGCAGCGTCAAGAAAAAATCATCTCCGGTCATTCGCAGCCCGCTTTCAGTTTCCCGAGTTCGGACGTTAATTCCTCGGCTTGGGCTGCCGAATCGAGCTGGGTGGCCAAGTAGCTGCTCGAGACCGTGATCGAGCACTTAGGGCTCGATGGGATGCCGGCTAGGAGCCTCGCCCTGGAACCCGTCGCTGGCGCTGACGACTAGGCACTCACCCCGGTGGAACGGCTTCCTCCTTGAGGATCACCAGCTTCAATAATCCCACCGTACGTATGGGTGCCTGTCACCGTCGCCCGATCTGCTCGGATGCCTTGGCGTCCGGTTGGCCTTCGTCAGATCGCCGAACCGATGTAGCTCGACGCCCGCCCCGCGGGCCGCCGCGAGCGCCCAATCCTGCTTGTGCCTGCCGCTCTCGCCCCAGCCGGCTAGGACGGGCCAGCCCTCACGCGCCGCCTCACTCAGGACCTCGACGATGCGTCCCTCGTTCGCCTCCCGAATAGCGATCGTCTCGCGAAGGGCTGGGCCGACCTTGCTGGACCTCAACGCATACAGGTTGATGATCCTGAAGCCGTCGAGTTTCAGCCTGTCGGCTTCGACCATGATCCGCCGCACCGTCGGATCAAGAACGATCTCGGTCGCGGTCGACGGGTTCAGCAGCCAGCCCACCAGCAGCCGTCCGTCGCCCCATCTCCACTGCAGGTCGAAGCGGTGCCGTTCGTCATCACTGTACCAAGCTTCGGTGCGGTGGGTCGCGCTTTTCTGGATCATCGTCTTGATTCGCTGGTCGGTTCACCGCCGATCGCATGGACGTGCTGGCAAATCGATCCGTTCTATGCGCCTCCGCCGCCAGTCATAGGATCGCGGCGCCTTCCAACAAGCCGCTACTGCTGCGGCGCGCGTTGGCTCCCCCGGGGATCCGCTGTAGCCTGAGGCCGTGGCGCCGAGATGCTCGCGACCGGTTCACGCAGCTCCACCTCGACGCTAACGACCCAAACTTGGCTGTTCGCACGTGCCTTCTCGCTTCCCGGAAGCTGCCGCTCGTTCATATATCCAACCTCGGCGACCGCGGCGTCGATATCTACGTTCCCCCGTGGCAGATGCCTCACTTGCGCGTTGAACGGCAGCGTTCGGAATTGATCATTGAAGCGACGAGGTGGTAACCCCACCGCTTAGCTCAGCGCTTGGCGTTCAAACGGAGTGGCGCGATTGTCGAATCTAGCATCGAGTGGCGAGCCCTTCGACTTCAACGCACTCAATTATCAGGATTTCGAGCTTCTCGTGGGCGCGCTGCTCTCACGATCCGGGTTGTCTATAATCGCACAAGCACGGCTGGGCCAAAACGCCCCTGACTTCGAACTAGTATCCTCCACCGGCGAACGCATGATCGTCGAAGTAAAAAACTATAGGCGACCGATCCCGAGTGCGATCGTGAACCAGTTTGCCAGCGACGTGGCTCGCGCGAGGATCCAGACGCCCGATACCAAGGGTCTGTTGGTCGTGTCCGGCGACCTGTCCCCGCGGGCGCGGCAAGCTATAGAGAAGCAGGATGGACTGGATGTATGGACAGGAGACGACCTTAGGCACCTCCTGCAGCGCTTTCCAGATGTTGCGCAAGCTGCGTTCTCGAGCGTAGCGGCATCGCAGTCGCTCCAGATTATGATGGCAGCGGCCTCGACCCAACCCCCGCGCCCGGTTTTCGCGCAATTCGAAGACCGTCTCGACGCCATCAAGGCAGGCAAGGACGATTGGAGGAAGTTCGAGGATTGGGGGACTGATATCCTGAGCGAAATCTTCAAACCTGATCTAGGGCCACCAGATCAGCAGACGCGTAGCGACGATGGCCTAGACATTATGGACGCAATTTTCCCGATCCGTAGCGGAAGCCCGCCATGGGCGCTGGTGCGCGCCGAGTACGGAACGCGCTTCGCTGTCGCTGAGTATAAGAACTACACGGAGCCGATTGGGCCCAAGCAGGTCGAGTCCATCCAGCAATATCTCTGGATCCCGGCGAAGCGGCAATTTGGCTTGCTGGTGTCGCGCGAGGGGCCAGCGCCTCAGGCGATTATTCAACGGCGCCGGGCCTGGCTTGAGCAGCAGAAGATGATCGTTTTCCTTACCGCGGCCGACCTCATCGGGATGCTCGAGATGCGCGAGAATGGCGAAGAGCCGTTTAACGCGATCGACGCGCAGCTTGAAGAGTTTTTCCGCACGCTCAGTCCATAGCAGGCAGGAACGAACAAAAGGGTACCTTGCTAAACCTCGATCTGATCGCACCGCTCCTCGCCATTCTTCAAGGGCATGCATTGAGATAGAGATAGAGCCGCCAGAGCGCTTCGGCGTGGATCACACCATTGCTGCGGATCAGCCGGTCGACAAGTTGGCGCAACGTCGTCACCGCTGCCGGCCATTCCTCGACCGCGGCGACTATCCCGGCCTCGAACCGTTCGAAGGCCCCCGCTTCCTCGATCCCGGCGTAGCACGCGGCGAGTTCGAGTATCTCATGCACCGGATCGAGCGGACTGCCCTCCTCGGTGTCATTGGTGAGGTCCGTAGAAACACCCGACAAGGCCGCCTGCCGCGCCAGCGCCCGGATCACGTCGAGCGCGCGACCGTGCTCGGCCTGCGGCAACAACAGCCCGATCGTGCGGATCATCGCCCGCGGCACCAGCAATCCGTCGCGTGGCCCAAAGGTCAGTCCGTCGAGATCCATCGTCCGTACTAGGTCCTGCACGACTGCTTCTTGCTCTGGCGACAGACCGGTCCTGGAATGCTGCATCAGCATCGACCAAGCGAGGCCGTCCTCGCGATTGGCCCGGATGTCGCGGATCGCGTCATAGCCCAGGCTCTCCCGCTTCTCCATTGGATCGCCGATCAGCGCGTCGAGCGCCGGGGCATGCGCGGTCAGGAAGCTGCCGAGCAAATTTTGACCGATAAAGTTACGCAGGATCAGCGCAGGTATTGCCAAAGGCTCTCCCATTTCTACCACGCTAAACCCCGCGACGAGCTTCTCGAGTTCGGCGTCATCGACAAAATCAGCCACCGGTGCATCGCCGATCAGCGCGCCGAGCATGTGGAACAGCAAAGCGTCCGCGGTCATCGCGCTTGATGATGCCGCGTCGCGATCACCGAAGCGTTCGATGTTGATGCGATCGGCGATATTTTCGTCGAAATGCCCTTCGGAGAAAAAGCGGGTCAAGAGGTACGGATCGGCCCGCCACCGCAGGAACGTGTCGAGGACGCTATTGGCATGGACCCAGGTCAGCACCAGACGATCCGCCATGCCCAGCGCTCGGAACTCCTGATCCTGCCAAAATGCCCGCACCGTCCAGCGCAGGATGGCGGAGAAAGACGGCCCTGCGACGCGAACCTTCGCGATCAGCGCGCCGAGCAGCGCCTGCCGCGCCGCGGCGTCCGCAACTGTCGGCAAGGCGATCTCGGTCTGCCGATAGAGCGCGACCGGCGTTACTGCGCGATCGAGCTCAGCCTGGATGTCGGGGGTGAGCGCCAAGTCGCACAGATCGAGCAGACCCGCGATCGGCAGGCCGCTCAGCCGACGCAACGCCACGACCGAACCGACGTCGCCGACCAGCCGCGCTGCCGCTGCGCGCAGCCGGTCGGTGAATGGCGCGTCGCCGGGCTCGAGCCGCAGATAGTTCAGCAGGGCGCTTGCAGGCGGCGGGAAAAACGCGCCGAGCGAGATCCGCAGTTTGGACTGGAAGGCCGCGTCGAGGTCGACATAGACCGCTTTGGCGCTGCGCTTGCGTGCCGCAATCAGCGCGCTGATCAAGTGATTGGGGGTGCGCGCCGCGCGGCCGTCGGCCGCAAATTTCTCAAGTTCAGCAGGCGTGAGTTCGAGTTCGGCGAGCAACTGATCGTAGCGATCGAGCGGACGCACCTGCGGATCGAACAGGCTGCAGAGGGTATCGGCGAGCCGGGCGCGGACCCCGCCGCTGATCGCAACGCCACTGTCAATGCGCACGATCCGGCACTTCTTGCCGTCGAGGGTGCGGACATTGGTTGGGCCATAACACCTCGCGGTCCGCACCGCGCGCCAAAAGCGATCGGCTTCAAACCGTTTGTCACGAATGGTGACGACTTCGTCAGAGCGCAGGCCGAGATAGGCGCCGATCGGGCGTGTTGCGAGCGCGCTCAACAGCGGCTGCGGCAAGGCCGCTGCGCGCAGCTTGAACAATCGAAGTTCGAGGTTGGGCCGCGTGGCGGTCGGATCACGGCCCGTCAGCCGCGGCAGATAGAGCTCCTCGATGTGATCGGCGATGCGTTCGAGGATGTCGGGATCGCCCTTCTGATGGGGCGCAAGGGCTGACAGCCAGAACCAATTGGAGAAGGTGCGCCGCCGTACTCGGCGCAGACCCGGCGGCAAGTTGCTCGGGAACGCCAGCGTCTCGACAGCGGACTGGAAGCAAAGCGAGGCGAGCATGCTCGCCGAGTCACCAGGCTTCTCCTCGGGGATAGCGCGGAGCGACCGTTCGATCCGCAGGGCCGCCCACACCCATTCGGACCGCGCGACGCAGGTCTCCGCCGTCTGCGCGGGGTCCGACCAAATCGCCGCGAGGCATTCCTCTGCGAGCTTCATGTCGGCGAGAACGAGGCGGGTTTCGTCGGGCCGGCGATCGTCTGGATCGTCGCCTGCCCCGACCTTCAGCCGCGCGTCCATCAGCCGCTGCGCCGCGCGGTTGCGGCGCAGCGCGCGGAGCGCTGGCGTTTCGCGCAGCGTGCCATCGACCACCGGCGCGGCAAGGATCGCCGGGATCACGTCGGCGGTTTCGAGTTGGTTCAGCCCCGCGCCCTGTCCGAGCAACCGGCTCAGCCGCGCGCGCGCGTCGGCTTCGCTCAGCACGCCATCGGCAACGAGCGCGTCGAGGACGTCGAGCAGCTCGACAATGACATGCGTGCGATTGGCAGGATAGCCGGTGAGATTGCGGTCCTGATACCATGATACGGCCCCGTCGATCTCCTCGGCGTTGAGCAGGTCGATGAGGCACAGGGTTGTTGGATTGCGGGTATTAAGCGTGTCGATCTCGCGATCGGCATGGCGCCGGATCAGTTCGTAACGGCCGGCCTCGATGCCGAGGCGGATGCGCTCGCGCAAGTTATCCAGGAACGCGGCCCGCGTCGCCTTGGCTTCTTCGGCGGCAGCATATTGGCGAATCCCGCGCGCGACCGCGGGATCGATTGCGATATCGAAACCGAGACACAGGGCTGGAAGGATATCAATTTCGAGGAGTTGCTCCGCGGCCGCGCCCGCGAGCCATAGGCCTTCGCCCGCGACCAACGGTGTGAGCACTTCGCGGGATTCTGTGTCTGGTGCCGCCATCGCAGCGCGCGCCTGCAAGGCCATGGTCTCGTCGATCACGCCTGCGGCAAAGGCGGCATCGACCAGCTGCCGCACATCAAAATCCATATCCCGATCGCCGTCGGTGTCGCGCAATGCGACGACGCGATCGGTATCTCTGCGCGCTCGCTCGGCTAGACTATTGCCGATCATGTCGGTCAGCCGGCGCAACAGGGCGAGCCGGGTTGGCTGACTCGGCGCAACACGCCGATGCATGTCGACTAGCGCCGCGGGCACCGCAGGCGATATACGTATTGGGTTGGGATGACGCTCAACGATATCGAGGAGGTCGGCGTGCGCGGCGACGAGCAACGCCGAGATGTCCATGTGCAAGCGCCACCGAGACCAGGGCAGCCCAACATCGAGATGGCGAGGGCGTGCGCCATTGCGCCATAGGCGCAACTTGAGTGGTCCGCGCTCGCTGTTGGGTGACTCGAGCAGCAACGCGTCGAGTGTCACATTCTGGTTCTCGGCAAGCAAATGCGCGGGGATGCGGCCGTCGAGATAGAGAGCCCAATGCTCCTCAGCGGTGGCATTCTGCGACGCAATGAAGTCGGGCAGATCGGCAACATCGAATGTGCGGATCGAGCCGGTACCATCTTCTGCCGCGCGCGCAACGTCGAGGTGGAACGGCGCGGCTTCTCTTTCCAGGCCGAGCGAGAAGGCCTGAATATAGGCCGAGACGGCAAGATTGCGCTGCCCGTCGCGGGCGACCGCGAAGCGCCATAATTCCCGGGCCAGCGCCATGTCGCTGGCCCGCAAGGTCTCGACCCAGACCATAGCGGCATCAGGCGCAAGGTCGGCGCTCCGCATAAGGTCGCGCACGATCCGCGCGGCACCCCCGGTGTCGCCAATGCTGGCGCGGAGTCGGGCTTCGAGGTGGCGGTCGACCGCAGCGCCGGATTCGGCGCTGAGCGCCCGCGCAGTTTCGAGCGCGCCGACCAAGTCGCCGGCGCGCTGCTGCTGATCGGCGATGAGGCGCCGCACGTCCGGTGGTGGTGCGCCATTGCGGAAGACGTGACGATGTTCTTCGACAAAGGTGACGAGTTCACCCTCAACGCCCGTTGAGGCAACTAGATAGGCGACGATCCGCACCGCCTCAGCGGTCGCGAATGCCAGGATCGTATCGCGGTGCGGCTGCAGGATGGCCCATTGACCTTCGGCGGCAATCAACTGTGCAGCGGCAAGCGTCTGTGGGTGCCCACCTCCCGCCAAGACGTCGAACCCAGCCTTTACGCCCGACCAGTCGTCGCTGGCGCGCGCGGCCTGAATATCGTCGACGAACGTATCGGTCGCCAGCACCGGCGTGCCCGTATCGTCCTCGCCTGCGTCTGCGGCGAGCCGCGCGATCCAGGTCTCGGCCTCAGTGTGCGCCTCGCCGGACTGCGCGTCGAGATGGGTCTCGAGGGCGGCCCGCGCCGACCGGGTATCGCCCCCGGAAACCAGCAGAAGCGCGTGAATGCGAACATCGATCTGTTCGGTCGTGCCCTTGGCATAGATATCGGTATAGCGGCGTCGACTCTCCGCGAGATCCACATCGAAGCGACGCGACAACGACCAAGCGATCGGCATCGGATCGCTGGCATCCTCGGCGATCAGCGTCCGGGCCAGCGCTTCGGCATCCTCGCGCCTGTCGAGCTGGTTTGACAGAGCGGCAAGCAGCCAATGGCGATCGCCGCGGTCGCCGACCCGGTCGACGAGCGACTGAAAACCCTGCGTGGCTCCCACCAGCAAGTCATGAGCCTCGTCGTCGTCGCGGACGAGATCGAAATCGACCGGACTCGCGTTGAGGAACCATTCGGGAGTAAGGACCGGAGACAAGGCCGCAGCATAACGGGCGATCGCGACGGTGCGGATCGTCGCGGTCCAATGCCCGGCCTCGCGTTCGAGTTGCTCGACCAAAGCGAGTGCTTCGACGCGCTTGTTGCGCATGAGCAGCGCCCAGGCTTGCAATCGGACGGTTTCAGGATCGAGCTCGTCGCTCGCGAGGATGGCGAGCACGTCTTCCGCCCCATCGACATCGCCGCTCGATAGCAGGAGAGCCGTCTGCAGCTGGCGTCCGTCGCGCGTCGATGGCGTGCCGAGCACGGCAAGCCCGGCAGTGGTACCCTCACGCTGCATCGCGATCCGCGCGGCGATACGGGGTTCGGCCGCCGGCTGGATCGCGGTCGCTTCGGCATCGAGTGTGGCAGCGCCGTCAAGGTCGTCGCGATGCAGCGCCGCCGAGGCGGCGAAGCGCAGGACGCGAGCTTGGGCGCCGGGATCGAGCTGCGACCAGAGCGGTTCCGCGCGCAGTTCGGCGAGCGAGCGTTCGACCGCACCGAGATCGCCAGCGCGTAAGTCGTCGAGCGCACGCGCAACCTTCTGCTCGGCCTCGCCCGACAGTAGCGCCCGCAATTCGGCGATCTGACTGGCGCCGACCGGCTGCGTGCCGACCGACGATCCGACCGGTTGCAGCGCCTCGCGCTGCTGAGGTCCGCAGATGATGTCGACCCAAAAGGTGCCAAGGTAGGTCGCGACGATGCCGCGGTGCGGCCGCATCCGCTCAATCAGCTGGGTTTGCCCCCACAGTTCATAATCGACGCCGATCGCGCTAAACCTTTCGCGTTCGGTGTCGGCCTCATCGCTGACGTGCGTGGGCGCGATAGGCGCGGTGGTCGTAAGGATGAAGCGCTTGACGCCCTTGGCCTGCCACTTGCTCGTCCAGTGATCGAGGAAGGCCGTCGACCATTTGGCGAGGTCGCCCTTCTTGATCTCGATATACGCCTTGCAGGAGGCGACATCGCAGCCCCCGCCCTTTAAATCGGCCTTAGTATCGATCCCGAACTGCGTTTGGCCGGGAGTGCCATATTGATTTGCCGTCACCACGTACGGTTCGTGGTTTAGCAAAGCTTCGGTCAGACGTTCGAGCTGCTGCCAGTCCCAGCCTTCAAGCCGGGGTGGACGCGTCTCCTGCTGAGGCAGATTGATATTGGGTGGCTGGTCCATCAGTCGCGTCCAGACATCCCGCCGCGATTGCCGGTTCTCCGGCCATTGCACGACCGTGAGTTGCCGGGAAATTTACCGCCAATAAACATCGCTTCATCTGCTTGATGCGTTGCGGGAAAAGCAAGCCCGTGCATCGAAGGCGATGAAATTGTTTGGGATGCGATGCCTGCTTCTTATCACCCCAACTCCCTCGATAAGCGCCGAAAAATGGAGGCCGGCAAGCGATCAATTGCTATCTTTGCGGGAATGTCCGCGCTTGAAATTGATGCCGCGGCTGTTGAATGATCCAAATTGCGGGCGCTTTCCTGACGGAGCGGGTCATAGGCAGCTTCCGTCAGTAGCAGACATTCGCGGTAGCTGAGCTGAACGACCGCCTTTCGTCGATTGTGTTGAAGAAGTCGGGGTGCAGACCGGAGGCAAGTGGCGGCTGAGCTGCGGCGGAAGCCGCTGATCGGCTCAGACGGGTAGTGGCTGCGCCGGCATGGGGACGAGCTTTGCCATCTTGCGCAGGTTATGGGCGGTGGCTGCCATATGGAACGCGCCCCTGGCACCATTCGGCCCGCGCAGTCGCAATCGGTCGAGCTTCAGGATGCGTTTGAGGTGCGCGAACAGCATCTCGACCTTCTTTCTCTGGCGCCGCGAAGTGACGTAAGCGTCGGTGGTGGCAATGTCGCGGGCCAGGTCGCGAGCCCCTTCGTGGATCGAGCGGGTGTCCTTGCGCCGGCATGTTGGGCGTGCAGCGTTCCCGCAAGGCACAGCCGCCGCAGTCCTGCTGTCGCGCGCGATAACGGATGAAGCCGTCCTGGCTGACATCGCCCCGGGCGGTTGCGAAGTTGCGGTTCCTGGGGCGCAGGCGTTTGCCGCCAGGGCAGACGTAGCTGTCGTCGTCATGGTCGTAGGTGAAGGCATCGCGCTCGAACGTGCCGTCGCGGCGCGCGGACTTGTCGAACATCGGTATGTGCGCCTGGATGTCGCGTTCGTGGACCAGCCAGGCGAGCATCTCCGCCGAGCCGTAGGCGGTGTCGGCGGCCAGCCGCTCGGGCCAGACGCCGAAGCGGTCTTGCACCCGCGCGATCATGCGCTTGCACGCGGTGACCTCGGCCTGGCGCACTGCGGTGCTCGCTTCCACGTCCATGATGACGGCGTGGTCGAGGTCGATGAGATAGTTGGTCGAATAGGCATAGAAGGCCGGCCCGCGATGCGCGCTGGTCCAGCGCGCTGCCGGATCGGCCGGCGCCAGATACTTGGGCTCCACCGGTGTCGCAGCACCAAATGCGGCATCGTCGAGCACGGCCAGATACTCGCGTACCGCACGGCTGTCGGCGTCCGGTGCCAAGCCGTCGCGGCCCGGGCCGCCGGTCTGGCGATTGGCATCGGCGCGGATCAGGCTGGCGTCGACCGCGAACCCTTCGCCACCCACTAGCCCCTCGGCCATGCAGCGCGCGACCGTCGTCTCGAACAACCGGCGGAGCAGATCGCTGTCGCGGAAGCGCCCGTGCCGGTTCTTCGAGAAGGTCGAGTGGTCGGGCACGTCGCCGTCCAGCCCCAGCCGGCAGAACCAGCGATAGGCCAGGTTCAAATGCACCTCGTCGCACAGCCGCCGCTCGGACCCAATGCCCATGCAATAGCCGATGATGAGCATCCGGATCATCAGCTCGGGGTCGATCGAGGGGCGGCCCGTCTCGCTGTAGAAGGGTTTCAGCTCCTCGCGGATGCCCGACAGATCCACGAACCGGTCGATCGAGCGCAGCAGATCGTCCGCCGGCACGTGCCGCTCCAGGCTGAAGCTGTAGAACACCGCCTCCTGCGCCACCGTCCGCTCGCCCATCATCGGCCCGTCTCCGCTTGCCTCGCAGAGATTGAATCAAACCATCGACACGACTGCAAGCCGGCGTTTTTCAACACAATCGGGCGATAGCTGCCACCCGCTTCGTACTGGCGCTGACCCAGAAGCCGCTATTCAGGCCGCCGCTTCGCTTTCCAGCACCGGCGATTGGCCGTTTCAGACCCTATGCGCCGCATCAAAGCTTGCAGGACGGCGATCCTCCGAACGGCGATGCAAATGCCCATTGTCCGCAACGGAAGCTTGACCCATAACTTGTTCCGGTTTCGTTCCAGAACGAAACCTGCCGTACAAATCTTAAACGGCATCGACGAAGAAAGGTGATGCAAGTGGTCGCACCTAACATGCTTGACACCCACTCTTTTTCTTGGGAGCCGTACATCAGGCGATTGGGGGCTGGTGCTTATCTTGATGCAGCAGGTAATCAATCCTTTAGACACGCGGTTCATTGTCTTGCTTCGATCTGGTCAGAGGTATTCCGCTGGATGACCGCCATCGCCTTCGAGACCGTTATAGACGACTCACTGTCGACGATCACGAATGTCGTCCAGTTGAAGGCTATGATAAACAAGCGCCTCCTGAGCTTAGTAAATGACTTCGAGGACGGCAAATGGCGCAGTAGTCGTTTCCAAAGCTATCTATGGGATAACATCGCTCAAACCGCGCTTTCGGAGCGCGAAAGGCTTGCCTTGGCGGATCAGAGCCACTCGGCTCTTGTGGCTGCTGCTCGGAATCTCAGACTCACCGACAAGGACGAGGTTGGCCAGGGAAGCGAGATTGCGGAGGTTTTCCTCTACGGAATAATGAAAAATCACTTCGGAGCGCTGCCAGTCGTGCCGAAGATATTCTACAAGCAGAATGTTCAGGATAATGCGAAAGGTGCTGATAGCGTCCACATCGTTATCAGCGAAGATAGCCAGGACTTCACGCTGTGGTTCGGTGAAGCTAAATTTTATAATTCAATCGTCGATGCACGTTTGGATGCAGTGGTGAATTCAGTCTACGCAAGCCTCGACACGGGCAAGCTAAAAAAAGAAAACGCCATTATAACTAACGTGTCAGATCTTGACCGGCTAGTGCTATCCGGACCCCTTCGGATGAAGATCAAGGCGGCACTTAGTAGCCAGGTTTCGATCGACCATCTGAAGCCAAAAATCCACGTACCGATTCTTATTCTTCACCAGTGCGCAGAGACAGCAAAATGCGTCCAGCTCTCGAGCGAGTATCGGAATGCGATATCCGCCCAGCATAGGGAGAGGGCCGAAGCCTACTTCTCAAAACAGATATCCGGATCGTCACGGGTTCACAGGTACGGCGACATCCACTTCCATCTGATCCTCTTCCCAGTTCCCGATAAGAAGGCGGTTGTGGAGACCTTCCTAGGAGCGGTTTCCTACTTCAAGGGAGCGGTGTAATGGAGGTTTTCGCCGCATGTTCAGAAGTGAACGACCTCATCGAAGGCGGTAACGACCTCGCCGCGCGAAACATGCTGATACGGCTTCTGGGCGATCTGGACCGTAGCAGGACCCCCTACCCTCAGGTCCTGAACCAGCTGATCCGGACGGCGGGCCTCTTCCCCTATCTGCAGCTTGAGACTGCGTCATGGGATCAGAAGTTCGTCCATGAGGCGTTCGCGGTGGATGTCGGCAACCGGACCGCCACGCTGCATCGCGAGCAGTCCACGGTCCTGTCGAAGCTTCTCGACGGCAGGAGCATAGCCGTGAGCGCCCCTACGAGCTTCGGAAAGAGCTTCATTATCGACGCGTTCATCGCGGCGAAGCGACCGGACACCGTCGTGATCATAGTGCCCACGATCGCGTTGATGGACGAGACCCGACGTCGCCTGTACAAGAAGTTCGCGCGCCAATACGGCATCATCACCGCGCCTGACGCCCCGCTCGAAGCGCGGAACATCCTGATCTTTCCGCAGGAACGCGCCTTCGGCTACATTCAAAAGCTAAAAAAGATCGACCTCCTAGTCATCGACGAGTTTTACAAAGCGAGTATCGTCCACGACAAGGAGCGGGCCCCGTCACTCATTAAGGCAATCGTTCAGCTGTCTCGCAGGTCTGAACAGCGCTACTACTTGGCTCCAAACATTAAGAAACTACAAGACAACGTCTTCACGCGTGACATGGAGTTCCTGGAGCTACTCGATTTCAACACCGTCTTCCTCGAAAAGCACGAGATCTACAAGGAGATTAACGGCGACGCGCAGAGGAAGTCCGAGGCCCTTCTGTCGATCATCTCGTCGCGGAAGGAGAAGTCGCTCATCTACGCCGGGACCTACGCAGAGATAAGAAGGATCGCCGATCTTGTCGTGGCCCGACTGGACAAGGTCGATCGACTTCACACCAACCATTTCGCACGTTGGCTTCGAGACAACTATCAGCGGGATTGGGTTCTGGCCGACCTCGTGGAGCGGGGTGTCGGCGTCCATAACGGCCGGATGCACAGGTGTCTCAGCCAGCTTCAGGTCCTGCTGTTCGAGCATGAGAAGGGGTTCGACAGCATCATTTCAACGTCTTCGATCATCGAAGGCGTCAACACATCCGCACAGAACGTCGTTATCTGGAAGAGCAAGCTTGGACAGAACAACCTAAAGGATTTCACGTACAAGAACATCATCGGTCGAGGTGGTCGAATGTTCAAGCACTTCGTAGGCCACATCTACCTGTTGGATTCGCCGCCGAAGGAGGAGGATACGCAGCTTCAGATCGAGTTTCCTGATTCGCTTCTAGGAGGCCTCGACGAGACCCAAGACCGCGAAAGCCTGACCGAGCGCCAGATTGAGAGGATCATCGAGTACAAGCGTAAGCTTTTAGACATCGTTGGTGCGGACAACCTCGCGCGGATCAAGAGAGACAACCTGCTGCAAGACAGCGACGCAGACTTCCTGCTCAAGACGGCCAGTGACATGAAGGACAACCCCGAGGATTGGAAAGGCTTCGGCTACTTGAACTCGAGTAATCCCTCCGAGTGGGAGCGAATGCTCTACAAGGTGATTGCGCTCAAGCCCTCCGGATGGGACGCTCCCCATAGTCGCGTGGTCGCCGTGGTCAAGGCTCTTGCTGCGAATTGGACGACGGACATGCCGACGATGCTCAGGCGACTGTCAGTCGAAGGGATCGACATCGAAGCCTTCTTCCAGCTCGAGAGGACGGTCACGTTCAAGCTTTCCGCTCTTCTGAGTGACGTCAACGAACTTCATAAGATGATTGTAAACCCCTCCGTTGACATCAGTGGCTTCCTTGGAAAGGTGAGTCATGCGTTCTTGCCTCCGGCCGTCCACAATCTGGAGGAGTACGGCCTTCCGCGGATGATCTCGCGTAAGCTGCACAAAGCACGCTTCGTGAGTTTCTCGCAGCCCGATCTCGACCTCAGGGGCGCGCTGGATCTCTTCCGCAGCAAGGGTCTCGACGCTGCACTCAAGGTTGAAGGCCTCACGGCGTTCGACAGATTCGTTCTCAAGTTTTTTTATCATGGCATAACGCCGGACGACACGTCTTCGACACCGGCGTAGCTCTGCAGCCCCTTCCCTTCATGCCTCAGCTCGCCATATCAACGGGCGGCAGCTTAGATCGACCGCTGGCCGAAAGCGGACAAGCCCCTATCCACCAGCTTTGTCTTGACGGATGGCAAGTAGCGGGCTCATATCGTCATGCACACGGGTACAGGCCGTGTGTACAAACTGATGGGTAAGCAACCCACGAAAACCGCAGAATTACATGCTTTTTATGCTGGATAAACGCCTCCCGTAGGGGTCACCAACCTTTTCCGAGGTTGGATAGCGCTTGGCATGGTTCAGCCATGCGCTGATAGGCGAAGAGGCACACCCTTCCGATCAGCGACCTTTTCACAAGTCGATCGCTTCCGACCTGACACGGCACCCGCCTCAATCCGTGCCCGTGCAGGCCAGCATGGCGAAGCTCGCCAGCCAGTGTTCGCCCATATAGTCGCCTGCGACCTCGTCGATCGCCGCGACGAGGTGATCGGCGGCGGCGGCTTGCAGGGTGTCGCGCAGCCTGGCCTCCGGTGTCGTCGCCAGCGCCTGCATCGCCCAGGCGCGGCTGAGGTTCAGGCCGTCGAGATGCGCGATCCGGCCGTCGCTGCGATCGCTGACGCGCGCCGGGGTGGCCAGCGTATCGGGAAGCCCCGGCAGGAACGCCGCGAACCAGTCGGCAAAGGCGACGGCGGGCAACAGGCGCTGCATCGCCATGGCCTCCATCAGCGTCGGGGACAGGAAATCCTCGCCGCTCGGCTCCCAGACCTGGGCCTGGCGATCCGCGCCGAACCAGTGGTGCGCACGCTCGATCATCGCGCCGCGCATCGCCTGGTCGTTGGCGACCCGCGCATAGCGATCGGCGAGCACCAGCGCGAAGGCGGTGTTGGCATGCGTTCCCGCGCGCACCGGATAGGTCATCAGCGGCAAATGCGCGCGCCATCGTGCGGCAAAGGCTTCCGCCAGCGGCCGCAGCGTGTCGGCATGGCCCAGTTCCGCGACCATCAACTCGCTCTGGAGCATCAACAGCCAGGCCCAGCCATAGGGCCGCTCGAACCCGCGCGCGCTCGGCCGGTCGAGATAGGCGCACTCCGCCGCGACCTTTTCGGGGGTGAAGGCCGCGTCGAACAGCGCGTCGATGGCGGAGACCTCGGCCAGATCGGGGAACAGCCGCCGGATCCGGGCGAGCAGCCAATAGCCATGGACGCAGCTATGCCAGTCGAAGCTGCCGAAGAAGATCGGATGCACCGCGCGCGGGCGATACGGGTCGTCCTCGCCGGTCATCACATGATCGGCCTTGTGCGGATATTCGCGGGTGACATGGCCGAGCGCGATCCGCGCGAACGTCGCGGCACGAATGGGGGTCATCGCAATCCTCCAGGAAAGGCGCAGAGCGTCAGCACCGTGATATTGAACGCCAGCAGCATCAGCGCGGTCGGCCACTGGACCCGGATCACCCCGAACCGGTCCCGCAGTTCGAGGACCGCGGCGGGCACCAGGTTGAAGTTCGCCGCCATCGGCGTCATCAGCGTCCCGCAAAAGCCCGACAACATGCCCAGCGCCGCGACCACCGCCGGATCGCCGCCGAAATGGCGGATCAGCAGCGGCAGGCCGATGCCCGCCGTCATGATCGGAAAGGCGGCAAAGGCATTGCCCAGGACCATCGTGAACAGCGCCATCCCGACGCAATAGGCGATCGTCCCGGCCAGCGGCGTGTCGAGCGCGACGACGTTCACGACGCCGCTCGCAACGACCTTGCCCACGCCCGCCATCGCGAACACGCCGCCCAGCGCCGCCAGCATCTGGGGCAAGACCATCGCCCAGCCGATCGAGTCGACCAGCCGTCGCGCCTCGGCGACCGGCGCGGTGCGCGGCGGCCGGGTGAGACGCACGGCCAGCAGGAGGGCGACGATCGACCCGGCCACCAGAGCGACCAGGGTCACCTGCTTCGGGTCGATCAGCGCCACGCCCCCGATCCGGCCCTTGCCGACCGATAGCGTCCCCGCCAGCGTGACGGCGGGCAGCATCAGCGCGGGCACGAACAACCGGCCGCCCAGTCGCGCGGCGGAGGCGGCGCGCTGCTCCGCGTCGCTGCTCGCGACGGCCGAGGGACGCAGCCCCCAGGTCGCCAGCCCCACCATCACGAGGACGAGACACCCGGCGAGCAGATCGGGCAGCCACGGCCCCACCCCCAGCAGCGCCGCGAAGAGTCCCCAGAACCCGGCGTTGCGCCAGCGCGTCGGCGCGCCCCGGTCGCAGGCATGATGCACCGCCACCGCCGCGGGCAGCGTCGCCGCCGCCATCCCGATCGCGTCGAGCCCGATCATGCCCGCCGCCGCAACCGTCGGTCGAGCAGCAACAGGCGCGCGCCATGGATCAGGAACGCCGCGACGGCGGTCGGGATCGCCCAGAGCGCGACGTCCAGCGGTGCGACCGCCACGCCATCCTGTTCGAGGATCGCCCGGATCAGCAGGATCGATCCGATCGCGATGAACACATCCTCGCCGAAGAACACGCCGATATTGTCGACGGCGGCGGCATGCGCGCGGATCCGGTCGCGCGTCTCGGGATCGAGCGGCTGGCGCTCGTCGCGCTCCTCCGCCCCCTCCGCCATGGGGGCGACGATCGGCCGGACCATCTGGACATGCCCGCCCAGCGACACCAGCCCCAGCGCCGCCGTGATCTGACGCAATGCGAGGTAACCGAGCAGCACCCGCCCGGTCGTCGCCCGGCGCAACCCCCGCACGATGTCGCGCGCCTTTTCGCGCAGCCCTGCGCGCTCCAGAAGGCCGATCATCGGCAGCGCCAGGAACGGGACCGCCAGGAACCGCGCATCGACAAAGGCCCGCCCGATCATCGCGATCACCGCGACCGGCCCGAACCCCGCCGCCGCCGCACTGGCCAGCGCGGCGACGGTCACCACCAGCAAGGGGTTCACGCCCAGCGCGAAGCCGATGATGATGATCGCGATTCCCGACAGGACGAGCATGGCGGCGGCCTCTCGCTAAAGCGTCGCGGCGGCTCGCGCCGCCTGGTTATACTGGCCCGACAGCGAGCGCAGCAGGTCGGCCGCCTCCGACAGCGCCTGGCCGTCCGGACCGTCGGCGACGACGGCGCTGGCCAGCACGCGTTCGCGGATGTCGCGATAGTGCAGGCAGAAATCGCGGCCCGCCTCGGTCGCCGCGATCCGCTTTTCCTTGCCGGACCGATCGGTGGCGACGAGCCCGGCGCGTTCCAGCTTGCGGATCGCATAGGTGATCAGATGCGTGTCCTCGACATCCAGCACCAGTGCGATGTCGGCGATCCGCTTGGCGCGATCGCGGTGGCGGACCGTGTGCAGGATCAGCACCTCCAGCGGCGCCAGCGCCAGTCCGGCCGCCGCCGCACAGCGCACGATCCAGCGTTGATAGGCGGCGGCGGCCAGCGTCAGGCTGAACTCCAACTCGGACAGCGCCGGGGCCGCGCCATCGGCCAGATGCGCCGAAGATACGATCGCCCGCTTGTCGTTGGTCATGCCGCCTCCTGCGCGTTCAGGGTTGCGGCGTTTCTATGGGCTGTCAATCCATCGCCGATAGTTTATCGACGATTCGTCGACAATTTCTCATGGAGGTGGCGCGATGGCAGGCTGGTCGTTCTGGATCGATCGTGGCGGCACCTTTACCGACGTGGTCGCCCGCGCACCCGACGGGACGCTGACCACCGCCAAGCTCTTGAGCGAGGCGCCCGAACGTTATGCCGATGCGGCCATCGCGGGCATCCGCACGATCCTGGGGCTGGCGGACGACGCGCCCCTGCCCGCCGATCGCATCGCCGAGGTCAAGATGGGGACGACCGTCGCGACCAATGCGCTGCTGGAACGCAAAGGTGCGCGGACGCTGCTGGTGGTCGACCGGGGCTTTGCCAATCTGCTCGTCATCGGCGACCAGACCCGCCCGCGCCTGTTCGACCTCGCCATTCGTCGCCCCGCCCCGCTCTATGACGGGGTGATCGAGATTGGCGGCCGGATCGACGCCGACGGCATGGTGGTCCTGCCGCTGGACGAGGAGGAAACCGCCGCGCAGCTGGCGGCGAAACGCGCGGAGGGTTTCGAGGCGGTGGCGATCGCGCTCACCCATGGCTGGGCGCATGGCGACACCGAAGCGCGCGTCGCCGCGCTGGCGCGCGCGGCGGGCTTCACCCAGATTTCGGCCAGCCATGTCGTCAGCCCGATGATCGGTCTGGTCGCGCGCGGACGGACGGCGGTGGTCGATGCCTATCTGTCGCCCGTGCTGCGTCGCTATGTCGATCGGGTGGCGGGCGCGCTGGGGCCGATCCCGCTCCATTTCATGCAGTCGAGCGGCGGGCTGGCCGATGCACGCGCCTTTCAGGGCAAGGACGCGATCCTGTCGGGCCCGGCCGGGGGCGTCGTCGCCGCCGCGCGCACCGCGCAGGCGGCGGGGATCGACCGGGTGATCGGCTTCGACATGGGGGGCACCTCCACCGACGTCGCGCTCTATGCCGGGCGGTTCGAGCGGGTGCTCGACGCCGAGGTCGCGGGCGTCGAGATGCGCGTGCCGATGATGGCGATCGACACGGTCGCGGCGGGCGGCGGATCGATCCTGCATTATGACGGATCGCGGTTCCGCGTCGGCCCGGACAGCGCGGGCGCCCATCCCGGCCCCGCCTGCTATCGGCGCGGCGGTCCGCTGACCGTGACCGACGCCAATGTGCTGGTCGGCAAGATCCAGCCCGCGCATTTCCCGGCGGTCTTCGGCCCGAACGGCGACCAGCCGCTCGACATGGAGGCACCCCGCCGCGCCTTTGCCGAGCTGGCGGCGGAGATGGGCATGGCCGATCCCCGCGCCGTGGCGGAGGGTTTCCTGGAGGTGGCCGTCGCGCATATGGCGGCGGCCATCAAGCGTGTCGCGCTGGAGCGCGGCGAGGACGTCACCGGCTTCGCGCTGCAATGTTTCGGCGGGGCCGGTGGGCAACATGCCTGCCGCGTCGCCGAGGTGCTGGGGATGCGGACGGTGCTGATCCATCCGCTTGCGGGCGTGCTGTCGGCCTATGGCATGGGACTGGCAGACCGGGTGGCGATCCGTCAGCGATCGGTCGAGCAGCCGCTGGGCACGCCGCTGGACGGCATCATGGCGGCGCTCGGCGACGAAGCGGCGGCGGAGGTCGGCGCCGGGGCACGCCGCGTCGCCACCGTTCACCTGCGCTATGCCGGGACCGACACCGCGCTGCCCGTCGACTGGGCCGGGGACGACGCCATGCACGCCGCATTCGAGGCGGCGCACCGGGCGCGCTTCGGCTTCGTCAGCCCGAACGCCGAACTGGTCGTCGAAAGCGTGATGGTCGAGGCGATCCTGCCCGGCGCGCCGGTAACGCCCCCGCCGCTCCCGGCGCGGCAGGGTCCGCTGCCGCCGCCGCTTTCGCATGTGTCGGTCTGGACGAACGGCGCGGAGCATCCGACCCCCGTCCATGATCGCGCCGCGCTGAGACCCGGCGATCGCATCGCCGGCCCCGCGCTGATCCGCGAGGCGATCGCGACGACGATGGTCGAGCCGGGCTGGACGCTATGCGTCGGCGATGGCGGCGAGTTGCTGCTCGCGCATGACGCATCGGGCACGCGCAGCGCCCCCGACCCGCGCCTGGTCGATCCGGTGCAGCTCGAACTGTTCAACACCCGCTTCATGGGCATCGCCGAGCGCATGGGCGTCGTCCTGCGCAACACCTCGCGCAGCGTGAACATGAAGGAGCGGCTCGACTTCTCCTGCGCGCTCTTCGACGGCGAAGGGCGGCTGGTCGCCAACGCGCCGCACGTCCCCGTCCATCTGGGTGCGATGGGCGAAAGCGTCCGTGCCGTCATCGCCAGCCGGTCGGCCACGCTCAAGCCCGGCGATGTCGTCGCGCTCAACAATCCGTTCAACGGCGGCACCCACCTGCCCGACGTGACGGTGATCGCTCCCGTCTTCGACGAGGCGGGCGAGCATATCCGCTTCTTCGTCGCCAATCGCGGCCATCATGCCGATATCGGCGGGCTGACCCCCGGATCGACCCCGCCTTTGTCGCGCACGCTGGAGGAAGAGGGCGTGGTGATCGACGACTTCCTGCTGGTCGATGGCGGCACGCTGCGCGAGGCGGCGTTTCGCGAGCTGCTGGCCGGGGCGCGTTATCCGGCGCGCAGCCCGGACACCAATGTCGCCGACATCAAGGCGCAGCTCGCCGCCAACGCGACCGGCATCGCCGAGCTGAACGCGCTGATCGCCGCCAGCGGCTGGCCGATGGTGCACGCCTATATGGGGCATGTCATGGACCAGGCGGAGGAAAGCATCCGCCGTGTCCTGTCGCGGCTGGAGGACGGGGCCTTCGCCTATGCGATGGACGACGGCACGCCGCTGGCGGTGCGGGTCACGGTCGACCGGGCGGCGCGGGCGGCGACGATCGACTTCACCGGCACCGGCCCTGCCCGCCCCGGCAATTTCAACGCGCCCCCGGCGGTCACCCGTGCGGTCGTGCTCTATGCCTTTCGCTGCCTGATCGGCGAGGACCTGCCGCTGAACGAGGGATGCCTGGCACCGCTGACCATCATCATCCCGGCGGGCAGCTTCCTGTCGCCCCCGCCCGGCAGCGCGGTGGTGGCGGGCAATACCGAGGTGAGCCAGGCGGTCTGCAACGCCCTGCTCGGCGCGCTGGGGGCCTGCGCCGCATCGCAGGGGACGATGAACAACTTCCTGTTCGGCAACGACCGCTATCAATATTACGAGACGATCTGCGGCGGAACGGGCGCCGGGCCGGGCTTTGACGGCGCATCGGCGGTGCACAGCCATATGACGAACACGCGGATCACCGATCCCGAGATACTGGAACTCCGCTATCCCGTCCGGCTCGACCGGTTCGACATCCGCCAGGGGTCGGGGGGCAGCGGTCGCCATCGCGGCGGCGACGGGGCCATTCGCGAGATCACCGCGCTGGAGCCGATGACCGCCACGATCGTCGCCTCGCGCCGGACCGTCGCGCCCTTCGGCCTGGCGGGTGGCGGTGCCGGAGCCGTGGGACGACAATGGCTGGTCCAGGCGGACGGCACCCGGCACGCCCTGTCCGGCGTCGATCAGGTCGAGCTCCAGGCGGGGGACCGGATCGTCATCGAGACGCCGGGCGGAGGCGGCGCGGGCCTCTGACCGCTCGCGCCCGCCGCCGCTTCAGGGTTGGAGGCGGATCATCGCCACGCCGTGCGGCGCGACCTCCGCCTCGTAGCGGCGGGACAGACGGCCCAGATCCGTGTGCGTCCACAGGTCGCGTGCGCGCAGGCGCGTCGTGGCGGGCAGGCCCAGCTGCGTCCAGTTCGCGCCGATCCGCGCGGGGGTCTCTCCCCGGTTCCAGAACAGCAGGGCGCGGCCGCCATCGGCCATGGGCTTGACCCAGACCTCGCGCTGGCCCTCGCGCGCCACCCGGTGGCCTTGCATGCCCAGCGGGTCCTGATCGACCGCGATGACGTCGCGGTTCAGCAGGATGTCGCGGGTCGCGGGCGACATGCCCGCGACGTCGTTGCCCGCGACCAGCGGCGCGGCCATCATCGCCCAGAGCGAGAAATGCGCGCGATATTCGGTGTCGCTCAATCCGCCATTGCCGACTTCCAGCATGTCGGGATCGTTCCAATGGCCGGGCCCGGCAAAGGGCCAGAGCGGCTCGTTCATGTCGACGATCGACGCGACGCCCCAGCTATAGCCGTGCTTGCCTTCCCATTTGTCGGTGATGTCGCCGGTGGTGCGCCACATATTGCCGATCTTCGCACCCCATAGCCAGGGCCGCGAATGGCCCCATTCGCATAGCGAGAACAGGATCGGCCGCCCCGTCGCGCGCAGCGCATCGGCCATGGTCGCATAGGCTTCCTCGGCATTGCGCACGCCCGTCGAACACCAGTCATATTTCAGATAGTCGACGCCCCAGCGCGCATATTGCAGCGCGTCCTGATATTCATGCCCCTGGCTGCCCGGACGCCCGCCACAGGTCCTGGTGCCCGCATCCGAATAGATGCCGAACTTCAGCCCCTTGGCGTGGATATAGTCGCCCAGCGCCTTCAGCCCGCCGGGAAAGCGCTGGCGATCCTCGGTGATGAAGCCATTTGCGTCGCGCGCGCCGTGCCAGCAATCGTCGATGACGATATATTCATATCCCGCCGCCTTCATCCCGTTGGAGGCCATCGCGTCCGCCGTCCGGCGGATCACGTCCTCGTTCACGTTGCAGGCGAACTTGTTCCAGCTGTTCCAGCCCATGGGCGGGGTCTGGGCGAGACCATTGGCGGTGCGCTTGGGGTCCTGGGACGGGGCGAGCGTGTTGGGATCGGTGTCCAGCACCTCCTGCGCCGTGGCGGGAACGGCCATCTGGAGCAGCAGCGCGGCAGCGGTGAGCGGGCGGGCGAAACGACGGAGCATGGCGGCCTCTCCTTGCGCTTATCGGGTCTTGGGGAGCCGGGCGATGGCCGCGGCATGGTCCGCGACGATGCGGACCGTCGTGTCGCCGGTGAAGATGCCGTACCAGCCCTGCGGCTCGTGCGGCGGGTCGCCCATATATTGGCCGTCGCCATCGCGGAACCGATAGTCGGGATGCTGCGCGCGCGCCTCACCGTTCCAGGCCCAGAAATTGGTGCCCGCGATCGGCCCGCCCGCCGCCATGTCGCGCAGCGCGGCGGCATAGATCAGGCGATAGAAACGGTCCTTATAGGTCGTCGCGACCTTCGGATCGTTGCTGCCGCCGTCGCGCGGATAGCCGAACTCCTCGATGATGAGCGGCTTGTCCAGCTGGCGGGCATAGCCGACATGGCGGGCGATATAGTCCTGGGTCAGCGTCTCGCCGCGCTTGTAGGTGTTCGCCAGATCAGCCTGCTTCACCCAGTCCCAATTGTTGGGCCAGATATGCGCGGTCAGGTAATCGATCGCGTCGATGCCATGTTCGGCCAGCAGGATGTCGGGCTTTTCCAGCGTGCCCTTCAGCCCTTCCGATCCGGTGCACACCAGATGGTTGGGATCGAGCGACTTGATCAGCGTCGCGCTGTCGCGGACCCAGCCATGGAATTGGTCGAGATCGGCATGCGCCAGGTCGCCCGCCGGGCGCGGCTCGTTGGACAGCTGCCACGCCATGATCGTCGGGTCACTGGCATAGGGTTTCGCGGTGACGCTGTTGGTGCGCGACACGATGGTGCGGATCCAGTCGCGGTACATCTCCTTGGCGCGCGCATTGCCATAGAATTGCGCGTTGAAATTGGCGAAGGCGGGCCAGGGATGCGCCGGGTCGTTGGCGTTCAGGAACTGGCCGCCGTTCACATAGGACAGATAGGTCATCATGCCCCCCGACCATTCCCAGAAATTGGTCAGGTACAGGACCGCGCGCATGTTGCGCTTCGCCATCTCCGCCAGCGCATAGTCGAGCCCGGCGAGCAAGGTCCGGTTGGTCGTGGTGGCGGTGCGGAAACCCGGCTTGATCGAGTCGCGCAAGGGGCCTTCCTCGGCCGAGGCGAGGATGCGGATATTGGTCACGCCCATCGCCGCCAGCGCATCCAGCTCACGCCGCAGCCGGGCGCGGTCGCCATAAGGGGCATCGGCACCCAGATAGGCGGCGTACCACATATTGGCCCCGACGAAGCGATAGGTCGCGTCGCCGATCATCAGGCGGGTGCCCTTGCGACGGACGAACAGCTCCCGCTTCGCGCCAGCCGCATCGGCACTAGCCGCCACGCCCGCGCATCCCGCCAGCAAGGCCGCCGCCCCCAGAAAGCCGCGACGATCGATATCCATGGTCATGCCCGCATCCTCCCCCTCATATCGTTTCCCGACGCGGCTTTGCCGTCGTCATGGTGCAGGTCGATCGACCTGATCCCATTGGCATAACGAAGAATAATGCAAATTGCTTGCGGTATTTTGAGGAGCCGAAACCCTCCCTCACCCGTCACCCCGGCGACGGCCGGGGTCCAGTTACGGGGCGATGGCAACGACGTACCAGCGCTTGCCCGACTGGACCCCGGCCTGCGCCGGGACGGTGAGGGTGTTTTTGCAGCGATCCCCCTTCAGGAGGATTGCCGATCAGCGCATCCCGCAGCTGACCGGCCCCGGCGGCGCGCTGGCGATGCGGATCGACGAAATGTCGAGGCCCAGCTTGCCGGTCGTCGCGATTGTCCAGGGCTTCGTCACCGAGGCCATGGTCACCCCGCCATCGGCGAAACAGCGCAACGGCACCGCCAGCTGGCGCCATTCGCCGAGCGTGCCCTTCAGCGCGCCGGTGATCGGCACGGTGGCGGGCTTGCCGCCCTCCATGCCGAGCAGGACCTCGGCGGTCGGGGCCTGGGTCACGCGGTAGTCGACCAACAGGCTCAACTGACCGTTGGACTCGCGGGTGATGTCGATCGGCTTGGCTTCCTCGATCGCGGCGCTCGCCGAGCCGGTGCCCGCGAAGGTGAAGCGCAGGCTGTCCTCCTGCGCGGCACGGTCGATGCGGCTCTGCTGCACCGCGCCCACCACATCCAGCCGCGCGCCTGCGACCACCCGGCCGCGCACGAACAGCGCATTCTGGTCGCCCGCCGCCACCGCCGGACGCGCCTCGCTCAGCACCGGCACGGTCGCGCCCTGCGCATAGGTCAGGCCATAGCCGATCGGGAAGAGCGGGTCGTAATTGGCATCCCGCTTGTTCAGGACATATTGGTCGAGCCGCTTGGGCCAGGAGAAGCTGAGCTTGCCATGGAAGTCGTGGCGCGGCTTGCCGTCGCGCCCGGCGATCAGCACGTCCGCCACGCCGCCGCCCTCGGTGCCGGGCAGGTAGGCCGCGACGAATGCGTCCGCCGCGTTCATCTCCGGATTCACCCACAGCGGGCGGCCCGACAGAAACACCGCGACGACCGGAATCCCGGCGGCCTTCAGCTTCTTGAGCAGTGCCAGGTCGCTCTTGTCCTCGGGGCTGTATTCCAGTGTCGGGCGGTCGCCGGTGAATTCGGCATAGGGGGTCTCGCCGAACACCACGATCGCGGCGTCGGGCTTGGCGCTATAGGCGCCGTCGACCGCCAGCACCGCCTTGCCGCCGCCCGCGCGGACCGCCTCGTCGATGCCCGACCAGATCGACTGGCCGTTGGGGAAGTTGGCGTTGGTGACGCCGGTGCCCTGCCAAGTGATCGACCAGCCGCCCGCCTGCTGCCCGATATTGTCGGCCCCGCGCCCCGCGACCAGGATATTGGCGCCGGGCTTGAGCGGCAACAGGCTGCCATTGTTCTTGAGGAGCACCATCGACTCGCGCACCGCCTGGCGGGCGACGGCGCGGTGCTCGGGCGACCCGATCAGGTCGAACTTGCCCGACACGGGCCGCGAGGACGGACGCCCCGCCTCGAAGCTGCCCGCCAATATCTTCACGCGCAGGATACGGCGCACCGCATCGTCCAGCCGCGCGGCCGGGATCGTGCCGTCCTTCGCCTCGCGCAGCGTGTTGGCGTAAAGCTGCTTCCAGCCCGCACCCGAATACATGAACATGTCGAGCCCGGCATTGATCGCCGCCGGGCAATCCTCGTTGTTGCAGCCGGGCACCTGGCCATGGGCGTTCCAGTCGCCGATGGTGAAGCCGTCAAAGCCGAGCTTGTCCTTCAGCACGCCGGTCAACAGGCTCTTGTTGCCGGTCATCTTGGTGCCGTTCCAGCTGGAGAAGCTGGGCATCACGGTCAGCGCGCCCGCGACCAGGCCGCTGCGATAACCGGCCGCATGCACGTCACGCAGCACCTCCTCAGACACGCGCGTATCGCCCTGGTCGCGGCCGCCGGTGCCGCCATCGCCCAGGAAATGCTTGATCGACGAGATGACATGGCCCGGCTTCATGAAGTCGCCGCCGACGCTGCCCTGAATGCCCTCGACCATCTTGCCGGCATAGGATTCGACGATCGCCGGGTCCTCCGAATAGCTTTCATAGGTGCGGCCCCAGCGATCGTCCTGCACCACCGCCACGGTCGGCGCGAAGCTCCAATCGATGCCGGTCGCCGCCGTCTCCGCCGCCGTCGCCGCGCCGATCTTGCGGATCAGTTCGGGGTCGCGCGCCGCGCCGAGGCCGATATTGTGCGGGAACAGCGTCGCGCCGACGATATTGTTCGCGCCGTGGACCGCATCGGTGCCCCAGATCAGCGGCACCTGCGGACGGCCATCGCTGCGCTTCGCCGAGGCGTCGTAAAAGGCGTCGAACAGCTTCAGCCATTCGGGCGCGGGGGCGAACTCGTCATTATTGGGCGCCGAATTGCCGCCGTTCAGGATCGAGCCGAGCTTGTACGTCTCGAGGTCCTTGGGCGTGATCGAGGCGATGTCGACCTGGATCAGCTGGCCGACCTTGTCCTCCACGCTCATCTTCGACAGGATCTGTTCGACCCGCGCCTCGACCTTCGGATCGCGCTGCCGCTTCAAGGGCAGGCGGGGCCAGAGATCGGGATGCGCAACCGCCGAGGCCTCGGCGGGGCTGGCGGCCTGTTGCCCGGCTGTCTGGGCGGAAACGCCGCTGCTGAGCGCGGTTGCGGCCACCATCAGGGCCAGCGTGCGGGAAAACGGCATGGTACATCCTCTCCTGTCGATTTTCATGCGACGTTCCGGTTTCATGACAGCGCTGTCAACAAAACATATTTCAAATTTTCTTTTTACCGCTCTACGCTTCGCAATGGCTTCGTCGGACATGACCGAGGGCACGAAAAACAAAGGCGGCGCCGTGCCTTGCGACCGCCTGATGCTTGCTGGAGACGTTGATGCGCTACGCCCCTGCCCTTCTGCTGCTGCTCGGTGCCGGAGCCTCCGCGCAGCAGGTGCCGCCGCCCGCCACCAAGCCCGACGAGGGCGAGATCCGGCTGCACAATGATTTCGGCTGGCTGGGTCGCTACCAACAGGCCAATGCCCGCGTGACCGGGCCGGTGACGATCGTCTTCATGGGCGATTCCATCACGCAAGGCTGGTTCGACAAGATGCCGGGCTTCTTCACGCCGGGCCGGATCGGGCGCGGGATCGGCGGCCAGACGACGACCCAGATGCTGTTGCGCTTTCGCCAGGACGTGATCGACCTGAAGCCCAAGATCGTCCAGATCATGGCGGGCACCAACGACATTGCGGGCAATACCGGCCCGATGACGCCCGAACAGACCGAGGCGAACATCATGTCCATGGCCGAGCTGGCGCGGGCGCACGGCATCCGCGTCATCCTGGCCTCGATCCCGCCCGCCGATCATTTCCCCTGGCGACCGGGCCTCGACACCGCGTCGCGGATCGCGGTGCTCAACGACTGGATGAAGGGCTATGCGGCGCGCACGGGGGCGACCTATGCCGATTACTGGTCGGCGCTGCACGACGGCCAGGCGACCCGCGCCAGCCTGACCTATGACGGCGTCCACCCCAATGAGGCAGGCTATACCGTGATGGCCCCGGTCGCCGAGGCCGCGATCCGCACCGCGCTGGCCAGGCCCGCGCCCAAGGTGCGTTGATCGGCTCTGGAAAAAACAAGGGCCGCGGTGTCGCCACCGCGGCCCTTGTTCATGAGGTCATCCCAACCGATCAGTAGGTCAGGCGGACGCTCAGCTGGAACTGGCGATCGCTCTTGAAGTACGACCGCGGCGCTTCCAGGCCCGAGCTGTTCAGCACGAAGGTCGTGCGCGTCGTCGCGTCGAGCAGGTTCTGGACCTGCAGACCGATCTTGAACTGCTTGTTGACCGTGTAGAACAGCGAGGCGTCCGCCTGGCCCGCCGCCAGCGAATAGACCGGCAGGAACGGGAAGCAGCAGTCGCGGTTGGTCAGCAGATACTTGGACCGCCAGCTATAGGCGATGCGCGCATAGATGCCCGCATAGTCATAGAAGGCCGACACGTTGAAATTGTACTTCGACAGCTGGGCCAGCGGCAGCGTGCTGTACAGCCCCGCCACGTCGACCGGCGGACGGTTGCCGTCGGCAGGCCCGTTGTTCGGCGTCGCATTGGGGATCTTGCCCGGATCGACATAGGTGAAGGTCGCCTGCGTCCCCAGGCCGCGCAGGATGCCCGGCAGGAAGTCGTAGGTCTGCTGGTACGAGATTTCCGCGCCCTTGATATGCGCCGTGCCCGGTGCATTGGCGGGGCCGTTCACCGACACGGCGTAGGTCTGGCCGTTGTTGGTGAAGTCGCGGACGAACCCGTAATTGTCGAGGATGATGTTCGACAATTCCTTGTAGAACACCGCACCCGTCAGCGAGCCGACCTTGGCGAAATACCATTCGGCGGTCAGGTCGACCTGCTTGGCATCGACCGGGCGCAGATAGGGGTTCCGCGCGCTCGACTGGAAGCCGTAGGACCCGGTCGTGTTGCTGCCCGACGGGCTGAGGCCGACGAAGTTGCGCAGATCAGTGAAGCCGGGGCGCGAGATCGCCTTGGACGCGGCCAGACGGAACAGCAGGGTCGGCGTCACCTGATACTTCAGGTTCAGGCTGGGCAGCCACTTGTCGAAGCTCTGCTTGGCCACGTCGGTGGTCGACGCGCCGTTCGAGAAGGCGACGACCGCCGCCTGCTGCGCGCTGGTCAGCGTACAGATCGGGCGCACCGTGTTGGTGTCGTTGGGCGAGGCGCAATAGGCCGCGACGGTCGGGAACGTGCCGATCGTCGTGCCGATCTGCGGGAAGGTGATGCCGCCGGTCGATTCATCCCGCGTATGGACATAGCGCAGGCCGATATTGCCCGACAGGCTGGTCTCGCCGCCGCCGATATTGTCGATCCCGAAATCGACGCGCGCATAGGCCGCATAGGTCCGCTCGCGCATCTTGTAGACTTCGTTCGGCCGGAAATAGCCGTCGACCAGGTCGGAGCCGCGATCCTCCAGCGGGACATAGCCGCCGCCCGACGCCTTGGTCGCCTCGCGCAGCAGCGCGGTCAACGCGTCGTGATCGGTCAGCAGCGCATCGCGCAGGCCATAGGTCGTCGGCGGGGTCACCACCTGACCACGATAGAAATCGGTGAAGTTCAGGCCGGTCACCGCGCTCGAATATTTGTCGAGCGTCGCGGTGCTGGAGGTCCAGGTGTCGGACACCGCGCCCCAGTTGTTATAGTCGTTGGTCTTCACCGTCTGGTTGCGGTCCGAATAGCGGCCGCCGACCCGCACCTTGCGCAGGAACGAGTCCTCGGACACGTCATATTGCGCATCGGCCTTGAACGCCCACTCGTCGCCGTCGCTGTGCGTGCGGTTGTTCATCGCGTCGCGGATGAAGATCTTGGTCGGGTCGCCGAAATAGGCGGCGGCGGACTGGCCGTTGGGCGGGATCACGTTGATCAGCGGCGCACCGTTGCTACCGTCGATCCGCACGCCCGAGAAGGTCGCCAGTTCGACCGTGTCGTCCGAATCGCGGCCCTTCGAGAAGACATATTGCCCGTCGAAGTTCAGGTGCAGCCGCTCGGTGGGATCCCACTTGACGTTGACCGACTGGTCCTGCGTCGCGCCGTCCGTCTTGAAATAGCGGTTGGCGAGCGTGGTGTACTGGCCGCCGCCGTTGCGGATCAGCGTGCCCGAGGTGAACAGGCCGTTGGCGTCATAGGTCGGCTGGGTGAAGCTCTGCCCCGCGATCGGCGCATTGGGGTTATAGCCCTGCGGGAAGATCTGGTTGGCGTCGGCATAATAGACGTTCGGCTCGACCGTGCGGTCCAGCCAGGTCTGCTTGGACTCGGCGCGCAGGAACTGCGCGGTGATCAGCAGGTTGCCGCGACCATTCTCATATTGCGCCGAACCGGCATAGCCGATGCGGGTGCGGTCGAACTGCTGCATGCGCGACCCTGCGCCCAGCGGCACGTACACGACGTTGCGGCCCGACGGCACCGGATAATGGTCATAGGCGGTCGACGCATAGGGCGTGCCCGCGTTGATCGTCCGGCCCTCGCCCGCGTCCTGCTGGCCATTGCCGTTGGTGTCGTCATTGTAGCGCGGGATGAACGCCGAATAGAAGACCGAGTCCGACCGGCTATATTGCTGGTTGTAGCTGCCGCTGGCGAGGATGCCGAAGCGGCCGCCATTGCCCAGCTGCCACTGCTTGGAGAACAGGCCGACGACGGCGGGCGCGCTGCGCTTCGAGAAGTCGCCATAGTTCACGCTGCCCGACAGATAGACCAGCGTCTCCTTGGTGTCGAAGGGCTTGCGGGTGTTGATGTTGACCGTGCCCGAGATACCGCCTTCGATCAGGTCGGCGGTCAGGTTCTTGTACACGTCGACCGAGCCGACCAGTTCGGTCGGCACGTCGTTGAAGCCGATCTCACGACCGCCCGACACGCCGAAGCTGTCGCGGCCGTTGAACTCGCCGCGCACATAGCTGAGGCCACGGATGGTGACGCCCGAACCCTCGACCGAGAAGTGGGCGGTGTCGTTGGCGGCGGCGAAGCGGGTGATGGCGACGCCGGGGACGCGCTGCAACGCCTCGTTGACCGAACGGTCCGGAAGCGCGCCGATGTCCTCCGCGGTGATCGCATCGACGACCGTGTCGGCGTTGCGCTTGATCGACTGGGCATTGGCGAGCGACTGACGCAGGCCCGTGACAACGATGTCACCCTGATTGCCCTCGGCGGCGGGCGTCGCGACGTCGGTAGCGGTCACATTGGACTGGTCGGGCGCGGTCTGGTTGGCGATCGACGCGCTGTTCGACAGCGGCTTCTTGCCCGCATTGGCACCGGCGGGCACGCTGGCCTGCCCGGCCGTACCGGCACCGACATTCGTCTGCGGCACGGACTCGTCGTCGCGGGAAGCGGGTGCGGGCGTCGTCTGGGCCGACGCGGTCGCGGGGACCATTTGCACGGCCGCACAAAGGGCTACGACCGAAACCGTGGCCGCCAGCCGCTTGCGGCTGACGCCGTCAGCCAAGATTCGCATGGTGTGCATGTACCTTCCCGATCCTCTCCGATGCGCTTCGTCATGGAAGCGCCCCCGTTTTTTCGTGCCGCGTGATAGCGGTTATCATGCGGCTAAATCGGTGCCGATCCGGACTCAAGGGAAATATCTAAACTTGATTTAATTATTGAGGAATTGCATCGAACTGTTGCTGCCAGGTGACACTCCACAGGATCCCTGCGGGCATGATCGGGAGAGGTTCGAGTGAGCGGCGATCCATCGGCGGACGACCGGGTGCGCATCATCGTGATCGGCGGCGGCACGGCGGGCTGGATGACCGCGGCGGGGCTGGTCGGCCTGTTGCCCGCGGCGTGCACCGTCCACCTGGTCGAATCCGAGGAGATCGGCATCGTCGGCGTCGGCGAGGCGACCCTGCCGCATCTGCGCGCCTATCTCGAACGGCTGGGCATCGACGAAGCCGAATTCATGGCGGCGACCGATGCCACCTACAAGCTGGGGATCGAGTTCCGCGATTTCGGCCGGATCGGCGACCGCTATATCCACCCCTTCGGCACCTATGGCCGCCCGCTCGCCGATATCGGCTTTCACCATTACTGGCTGCGTCGCCAGGCCGAAGGCGCGCCGGTGCCGCCGATCGGTGCCTATTCGGCCGGGGTCGCAGCCGCCGAGGCCCGCCGGTTCGAGCGGCCGGGCACCGACCCCGACGATCCCACCACCAGCTTCGGCTATGCCTATCAGTTCGACGCGACCCGCTTCGCGCCCTTTCTCCGCCGCTGGGCCGAGGCACGCGGCGCGCGGCGGACCGAGGGGCGCGTCGTGGCGGTCGAGCGCGATGCGGGCGACGGCGCGGTCCGGGCCGTGACGCTGGCCGACGGTACGCGGATCGAGGGCGACCTGTTCATCGACTGCTCGGGCTTTCGCAGCCTGTTGCTGGGGCAGGAACTGGCCGAACCCTGGGAGGACTGGTCGCACTGGCTGCCCTGCGACCGTGCGGTGGCGGTGCCGAGCGCCAGCCCCGACGCCCCGACCGAGCCCTTCACCCGGGCCACCGCGACCGTCGCGGGTTGGCGCTGGCGCATTCCGCTGCGCCACCGGGTCGGCAACGGCCATGTCTATGCCAGCGCATTCTGCGACGATGAACGGGCGGCCGAACTGCTGCTGGCCGGGCTGGACGGCCCCGCGCTGGCCGAGCCGCGTTTCCTCAAATTCCGCGCGGGGCGGCGGCGGCGTAGCTTCGTCGGCAATGTCGTGGCGGTCGGGCTCGCCTCGGGCTTTCTCGAGCCATTGGAGTCGACCAGCATCTATCTGGTCCAGGCCGCGATCACCGCGCTGGTCGAGCATTTCCCGGACGCCCAAGTCGCCGATGGCGACCGTGACGGGTTCAACGCCGCGATCGATGCCGAATATGACCGAATCCGCGATTTCCTGATCCTCCATTATCATGCCACGACCCGCGACGACTCCCCCTTCTGGAACCATGTCCGCACCATGACGGTGCCCGACACGCTGGCCGAGAAGATGGAATTGTGGCGCGCCACCGCGCAGGTCGCGCATTATCGCCATGGCCTGTTCCTCGAGCCGAGCTGGGTCGCGGTCTATCTGGGCCAGGGCGTCGTGCCGCATGGCTGGGACCCGCGCGCCGATCGGCCCGAAGGCGCCGGGCTCGACCGCGCCCTGTCCGGGCTGTCGCGCGCGATCGCCGATCGGGTGGCGCAGATGCCCACCCATGACGCCGGACTGGCGGCCATCGCGGCGGGAGCAGGCGCATGAACCGCCGCGCCCTTCCCGCCCATGTCGCGGTCGCGGGCGGCGGGCCGGTCGCCTTCGCCGCCGCGCTCGCCTTTGCGCAGGCCATGCCGGGCACGCGGGTCACGCTGGTCCCCGCGCCCGTGCCCGATGCCGCGCTGGCGGATCGCTGGCCGCTTGCCCTGCCGTCCGCCCATGCGATGCTCGCGCGGCTGCATTGCCCGCCCAACATGCTGCTGGCCCACGGCGTGGCGACGCCGCGCCTCGCCACCCGCTTCCTCGACTGGAGCGCGGACGGGACGGCGTGGATGGTCGCGGACGAGCCCGCCCCGCCGCTTGCCGGTGCACCGCTGCACCAGCTTTGGCTCCGGGCCGGGGCGCCGATGCCGTTCCATGCGCTCCACCCCGCCTGCGTCGCCGCCGAGGCGGGCCTGGTGCCCCGCGATGTCGAGCCTGGGCTCCATCTGGATGCCCGGCGGCTGCGCGACGGGCTGGCCTCGCTCGCCCGGCAGGCGGGGGTTGGCCTATCAAATGCTCCGCTCGCCGAAGCGGCGGGCGACACCGGCGGCGTGACGGCGCTGCATCTGGCCGATGGCAATCGGATCGAGGCCGATCTGGTCATCGACGCGACCGGCCCGGCGCGGCTGGTCGCCACATCCCGGGGTTTCGAGGACTGGGGCGACAGCCTGCCCTGCCATCACCTTCGGCTGGAGCCGTCCGCCGCCGCCCCCTCCCCCATCGACAGCTATCGCACCGTGGCGAACGGCTGGACCGCCACATGGCCCGGCGCGGCGGTAAGGGCCAGCCGGGACGCGACACCGGGCGCGATCGCCCTTGTCCCCGGCCGCCTGTCGGCGCCGATGCGCGGCAACGTCCTGGCGCTGGGTGAAGCGGCGGTGCAGCCGGGGCCGCTGGGCCTGACCGGCTTCACGCTGGCGCTGGCCCAGATCGCGCTGGCGCTGGAGTTGCTGCCGACCGGCGCGGACATGCCCTTGCTATCGGCCGAATATAACCGCCGCGCGAACCAGCGTGCCGACCGGATGCGCGACTTCCTCGCCGCGCATTACATCGCCACCACGACGCCGCCCGCCATGACCCCGTCGCTGGCGACCATAATCTCCCAGTTCGAACGGCGCGGCACCCTGCCCCCGGCGGACGAGGACTCGGTCGAGCGCGACGCCTGGACCGCGATGCTGATCGGCCAGGGCCTGCGCCCCGAGCGGCCCGATCCCATCGCGATGGGCATTCCGCGCGAGGTCGCGCGCCGGGCCGTGCTCGACAGGGCTGGACAGTGGCGCGCCGCCGCCGGAAAGCGCGGATCATGACCCCTTCCCCCATCGAACATGTCGTGATCGTCGGCGGCGGCACCGCCGGATGGATGATGGCGGCCGCCGCCGGGCGCTATCTGGACAATGGCCGCCGCCGGATCACCTTGGTGGAATCGGACGCGATCGGCACGGTCGGCGTCGGCGAGGCAACCATCCCCTCGATCCTGAACTTCAACGCGCTGCTCGGCATCGACGAGGCGGAGTTCCTGCGCGCCACCCAGGGCAGCTTCAAGCTGGGGATCGCATTCACCGGCTGGCACCGCCCCGACAGCGACTATATCCACCCGTTCGGCCATTACGGCCGCGACATTCAGGGGCTGAACTTCCATCAGCTCTGGCTGAAGATGCAGGGGCAGCCGGGCGTCGGGCCGATCGGCGACTATTCCGCCTCGACCGTCGCAATGGAGCGCGCCGCGTTCGGCAAGCCCCTGCCCGATCCGCGCTCGCCGCTGTCGGGGCTGGCCTATGCCTATCATTTCGACGCCGGACTTTATGCCGCCTTTCTGCGCCGACGCGCGGAGGCGGACGGGGTCGCGCGGGTCGAGGGGCGGATCGTCGCGGTCGAGCGGCACGAAAACGGCGATGTCGCGGGCGTGCGGCTGGAGGATGGCCGCCGGATCGCGGGCGACCTGTTCGTCGACTGTTCTGGCTTTCGCAGCCTGTTGCTGGGCGACACGCTGGGCGTGCCGTTCGAGGACTGGTCGCACTGGCTGCCCTGCGACCGCGCCATCGCGGTGCCCACCGAGCGGACCGAGCCGCTGCTCCCCTATACCCGCGCCACCGCGCACGAAGCGGGCTGGCAATGGCGCATCCCGCTCCAGCACCGGACCGGCAACGGCGTGGTCTATGCCAGCCGCTTCATGGACGACGATGCGGCGGAGCGCCTGCTCTTGTCCCGGCTCGACGCCGCGCCGACCGCGACGCCCCGTCGGCTGTCCTTCACCGCCGGATGCCGCCAGCGCCTGTGGGAGCGCAACGTCGTCGCGCTCGGCCTCGCGGGGGGCTTTCTGGAGCCGCTGGAATCGACCAGCATCCACCTGATCCAACAGGGCATCTCGAAACTGTTCGCGCTCTTCCCCGACAAGCGGCTCTCACCGGTCGAGCGCAACGAGTATAACCGGCAGATGGGCGACAATTACCGCTCGATCCGCGACTTCATCATCCTGCATTATCATGCGACGGCGCGTGACGATTCGCCCTTCTGGGACCATGTCCGCACCATGGCCCTGCCCGACACGCTGACCCGCAAGATCGCGCTGTTCCGCGAAAAGGGGCGCATCTTCCGCTATGAGGACGAGCTGTTCGCGACGCCCAGCTGGGTCGCGGTGCTGCTGGGCCAGGGGGTGATGCCCCAGGGCTATGACCCCGTGATCGACGCGCTGGATGACGACCGGGTGCTCGCCGCGCTGCGCCAGATGCGACAGGCGACCTCCACCGCCGTGGCGGGCCTGCCGCCGCATGCGGTCGCGCTGGCGCGGATCGTCGCCGGTCAGGGCTGACCGGCGCCCAGCATCCGCAACAGATAGCCCCGAATCCGCTCGTCCCGCTCGGGCGAGGGCGGCCCCAATATGCCGCGCACCGCCGGGGGCAGGTGATCCGCCACCCGCGCGGCATCCTCGCCAAAGACATAGTGGTCGAACCATTCGCGCATCGCCGCCCGCTCCGCCGCCGGTCGGTCGCGCACCGCCAATATGGCATGGACCAGCGCGGCGAAGGGCGCATCCGACGTGCCGCGCGTCCACCAGTAATTGACCAGCAGGTTCAGCGGCCCTTCGGCGCGGATCTCGTGCCACCACATGGCGGGGATATAGATGGCGTCGCCCGGCCCCAGCTCCGCGACCTGGGCGGCGGCTTGCGCGGCGGCGAAACGGGGAAAGCGGGTCAGGTCGGGGCGTTCGAGGTCGACCATGCTGGTCGGCTGCCCCGCCATCGTCATGTCGAGCGGCCCGACATAGAGATTGGCGGCCTGTTCGGGCGGGAACAGCACGACCCGGCGGCGTCCGGCCGCGACAGCGGCGATGTTGCTGGCCATGTCGTAATGCGCCGACACCCGGCTGCCATTGCCGATCCACAGCCGCGCCTGCGCATCGCCGACCGGCAAGGGTAGCGGATGGTCGCGGGTCCAGCCGGGGAAATGCTCGGCCGCGGTGCTGGCCCCGGCATAAAGCGCGGGCGATTCATCCTGCCCCTCGGTGCGCAGCAACGCTTCGAGCAGCAGGGGAAGCGGGATTTGCGCGCGCTCGAAATTGAAGCCGCTGAAATCGTCGCGGTAGAAGAATCGCCCGCCGATCGCGGGATCGCCCGCCATCAGCCCCAGCGGCTTGCCCCCGTCATAGCCGCGCAGGCAGTCGGCGAGCGCCGCCGTTCCCCGCCGCCCCGCCGCGACCACCGGCCAGCTCTCGACCAGACCGCGCAGCACCACCGGCGTCGCCGCCTCGACCAGCGCGAGGAAACCGTCCTGCGTGGTCGGCGCGCTCCGCTCCGCGACGCGGGGGGCCCGGGCGATCCAGTCGGCGGTCGCGCTCGCTTCGGAATCCTGTCTCATCACGGTTCAATCCGTGTCAGGCCCGGACAAGAAAAGGAAATGATTTTCGTTGCTTTGCGCCGCGCCGAGGGTAGCACGCGATGACATATGGGGCGGAACATCGGCCCCGTCAGGAGAGACGATGCCGCATATCCTGCCCCCGACACGGAGCTGCCGCCTGATGCTCGCCGGTCTGTCGCTGACGATGGGCCTGCCCGCCGCCCTGCCCGCCCAGTCGAGTGCGGCCGAGGGCATCCGCGCGCTCGGGGCCGAAACGCGAGCGGGGCGACCGCTGCCGCTTCATATCGGCGGACGCGTGGTCGCGACCGACGGCTATCGGCGGCAATGGCCGGGCACCTATATCGAGGGCGCGTTCCGGGGGCCGTCGGTCGATCTGGGGGTCGGCCCCGGTGCCGTGTCGTTGCGCATCCGCGTCGATGGCGGCGCGCCCATGCCGCTGGTCCGCCCCGCCCCCGGCCTCTATCGCATCGCCGCACGGGGCGCGGGGCCGCACCGCATCCGCGTCGACGTCGCCAGCGAGAGCCAGGCCGGATGGACGGTGCTGCGCGGGCTGTTCGCCCCCACCGGCACGATCCCGCTGCCCGCGCCCGCGCCGCGCGCGCGACAGATTGAGTTCATCGGCGATTCGCACACGGTCGGCTATGGCAACACCTCCCCCACCCGTCAGTGCAGCCAGGATGCGATCTGGCGGACGACCGACACGACGCTGGGCCTGCCCGGCATCGCCGCGCGCCATTACGACGCCGATTATCAGGTCAACGCCATTTCCGGTCGCGGGATCGTGCGCAACTATGGCGGCTTCGCCGCGCCGACCTTGCCGGAGGCCTATCCCTATGCGCTGTTCGACGGCCGCACCCCGGCGGCGACGCCCGGCTGGAACCCGCAGGTCGTGGTCATCGCACTGGGCACCAACGACTTCTCGACGCCGCTGAAGCCGGGCGAGCGCTGGGCCGACCGCGATGCGCTGCACGCCGATTACGAGCGGCGCTATGTCGATTTCGTCGGCCGCCTGCGCCGCCACTATCCCCGCGCCTTCTTCGTCCTGTGGGCGACCGATCTGGCCGATGGCGAGATCAAGCGCGAGGTTGGCAAGATCGTCGACCGGCTGCGTGCGGGCGGGGAGCGGCGCATCGCCTTCGTGCCCGTCGACGGGCTGGGCTTTACCGGCTGCGACGCCCATCCCGACACCGATGACGATCGCAGGATCGCCGCCGCGATCGAACGGGCCATCGATGCCCGACCCGATATATGGACGCGCCGCTGATGCGCCGCCTCCTGACGCTGCTCGCCGTTGCGGCCGCCGCCATGCCCGCCCAGGCCGCCACCCGCTGGCCCCATGGCGCGAAGGCGGCCGTGGTGCTGACCTATGACGATGCGCTGCCCTCGCAGCTCGACCATGCGGTGCCCGCACTCGACGCCGCCGGGCTGAAGGGCACCTTCTTCCTCGCCAATGTCCGCGCGCAGGATGTCGGTCGCTGGCGCGCCGTGGCGCATGAAGGACACGAGCTGGGCAATCACACCATCTTCCACCCCTGCCGCGCCGCCGCCTTTCCCGCCGATCCGCGCTACACCACCGAGGCCTATACCCCGGCGAGCATGATCCGGGAGATCGCGCAGCAGAATGTCCTGCTGACCGCGCTCGACGGCAGGATGCGCCACGGCTTTGCGACACCCTGTGGCGAGACGCGAGCAGGCGGGGTCGATTATCTCGAGCCGCTGCGCGCCGCCGGCCTCGTCACCTATGCGCGCGGGGTCAGCGTCAGCCCGGCCGAGCTGGCGGCGGACGTCGCGCGGATCGACCCGATGCACATCCCCGCACGCGGTTTCGGCGAGGGGGACGACGCCGCGAAGATGATCGCCTTCGTCGAACAGGCCGAGGCGGGCGGCGGCATGGCGGTGCTGCTGTTCCACGGTGTCGGCGGCGATCACCTGGCGGTCAGCGATGCGCAGCACCGCGCCTTCGTCGCCTGGCTGAAGGCGCATCGGCGCGACGTCTGGGTCGCCACGCTGCAACAGGCGCTCGACTGGGCGCAGGCGCATCCGGTGACATCGCCGCGGCGATAGCCCGCCATCGGGAACTCTCTGCCGCCCCAATTCGTCAGCCATCATGACCCAAAATCGATCGTTTTGCGGCATTTGCGTGTAAAGGGATCGAGACTCGGCAATGGCGGACGATGAGGTGACGGGACGGCATGCGATGGCGGCGGCGTAATTTGGCTTCGATGAGTGCGGATGTGGGCGATGGACTGGCCCCGGCGGTCGAGGCGGTAACGAGCGGTTCGCGCCCCACCCCCACCCCCACCCCCACCCTCACCCCGTCCGCCCGCCCCCCGGAACGCGGATATCGGGTCATCGCGCTGGTCGTCGCATCGGCCCTGTTCATGCAGCAGCTGGACGGCACCGTCCTGACCGTCGCGCTGCCCACCATGGCGCGCGACCTGGGCACATCAGCCACCAGCCTCAGCTTCGCGCTGACCGCCTATCTGCTGGCGCTGGCGCTGTTCATTCCCGCCAGCGGAACGCTGGCCGACCGTTTCGGATCGCGGACCGTCTTCTGCTCGGCGATCGGCATCTTCCTGCTCGGCTCGGTCCTGTGCGCGCAGGCGGGGACCTTGCCCATCCTGGTCGCGGCGCGGTTCCTGCAGGGGATCGGCGGGGCGATGATGGTGCCGGTCGGTCGCCTCGTCCTGCTGCGCAGTGTCGCCAAGGAGGATATGGTCCAGGCGCTGTCCTGGCTGGTCATGCCCGCGCTGATCGGGCCAATCCTGGGGCCGCCGCTGGGCGGGTTCATCGTGACCTGGCTCGACTGGCGCTGGATCTTCTATCTCAACATCCCGATCGGCGTTCTGGGCATGATCGGCGCGATCCTGCTGGTGCCCGACGTGCCCGGCGATGCGCGGGCGCGGTTCGATGTGTCGGGCTTCCTCCTGTCGGGGATCGCGCTCGGCTGCCTGTTGTTCGGGTTTGAGCTGGCGAGCCGACCGGGGACGGGCTGGGCCGCGCTGGCGCTGCTGGCGGTCGGTGCGGTGCTGGCCGTCGCCTATATCCGCCATGCCCGGCGGGTCAGCGACCCGATCCTCGACCTGACGCTGATGCGCGTGCCGACCTTCCGCCTGTCGGTGATCGGCGGATCGCTGACCCGGATCACACAGGGGGCGCAGCCCTTCCTGTTGCCGCTGATGTTCCAGCTGGGCTTCGGGCTGACCGCCGCGAAGACGGGCACCATCACCATGGCGGGCGCGGTCGGCGCGCTGGCGATGAAGGCGCTGGCGCCGCGCGTGCTGCGCCGCTGGGGCTTTCGACGCAGCCTGATCGTGTCGGGGCTGGTCAGCAGCGCGGGCTATGCGACCTGCGCGCTGTTCCGCCCCGACTGGCCGACCGCCGCGATGATCGGCGTGCTCGCGCTGTCGGGCTTCTTCACCTCGTTCCAGTTCACCGGCTTCAACGCGATCGCCTATGCCGATGTCGAGAAGGAACGGATGAGCGCGGCGACCAGCTTCTATGCGACCTTCCAGCAGCTGACCCTGTCGCTGGGCATCTGCACGGCGGCGACGGTGCTGGAGCTGGGGACGCTGGTCGAGGGCAAGGCGCAGCCGACGCTGACCGTGTTTTCGGCGGCGTTCCTGGTGGTGGCCGCCATCTCGGCCTCCGCCGTGATCTGGAACCGCCGCTTCGCCGCCGATGCGGGGGCGGAGATGAGCGGGCACCACCCGGCCCGGTGAGCCCGGTGCGGTGAAGCCGACCCGCCCCGCCGTCCGCAAACCGCTTGCATTGAATGTGTACAAATGTACACATCGCCGCCGATCCGCTGCTCGGAAAGGATGGATGTCATGCAGGAAAGGCGAATGTCGCGCCGGTTGGTCATGGGGGGTGCGATGGCGCTGACGGTGCCGGGCATCGGCGGCGTGGCGGCGGCGCAGGGCGCGGGCAGGCCGGTGCTGGGCCGCCGCGACGGTCGCTGGCTGAACGAGCCCCGGCAATGGAGCGTCGATGCGGCGGGCGACCTGACACTGGTCACCGATCAGGGCACCGATTTCTGGCGCGAGACGCATTATGGCTTCACGCGCGACAGCGGCCATTTCCTGGGCTTCACCGCCCCCGACGCCTTTACCGCGCAGCTGCGCATCCGGGGCCGTTACGACAAGCTCTACGATCAGGCCGGCATCATGGTGCGCGTCGACGAACGCCGCTGGGTCAAGGCGGGGATCGAGCTGTCCGATGGCCGCGCGATGCTGAGCAGCGTGTTGACCGATGGCCGCTCCGACTGGGCGACCGGCCCCTATACGGGCGATGCCGCCGACTTCTGGATGCGCGCGACGGTCGCCAGGGGCGTGTTGCGGTTGCAGGTGTCGGCGGACGGCCGGACATGGCCGCTCGTCCGGCTGGCCCCCTTCCCCGTGGCCACTGCCTATCAGGTCGGGCCGATGGCCTGCACCCCGGAGCGCAGCGGGTTGAGCGTCCGCTTTTCCGACCTGCGCATCACCGCCCCGCTGGGCAAAGATTTGCACGATCTGAGCTGATCGATGCGCCAGAAGGACCGGATGCTGGCGGGCGAGCCATACACCGCCGACGATCCCGAACTGGCGGCCGACCAGGCGGCGGCGGCGGCGTGGATGGTGCGCTACAATGCGTCGCTCGCCGCCGATACGACCGGGCGTCATGCGCTGCTGGTCGAGGGGCTGGGCAAGGTCGGGCGCAACGTCGTCGTGCGACCGCCCTTCCACTGCGACTATGGCTATAACATCGCGCTGGGCGACGGCGTCTTCCTGAATTTCGGCTGCATCATCCTGGACGTCGTGACGGTGGAGATCGGCGCGGGGACGCAGGTCGGGCCCGGCGTCCAGGTCCTGACCGCCGATCACCCGCGCGACCCTGCGCAGCGCGCGCAGGGACTGGAATGGGGGCGGCCGATCCGGATCGGCGCCAATGTCTGGATCGGCGGCGGCGCGCTGATCCTGCCCGGCGTGACCATCGGCGACGATGCGATCATCGGCGCGGGCAGCGTCGTGACCCGTGACGTCGCCCAAGGCGCGACGGTGGCGGGCAATCCCGCCCGGCCGATCGGACGATGAGCGCCCGGCTCGACCGGACCGGCACGGGCAAGCCGCATTTCGAGACGCTCGACGGCCTGCGCGGCACGGCGGCGCTGCTGGTCGTCGCCTTCCATATCCAGGGCATCACCGTGCTGTTCGATCCGGCGCGGCTGATGCTGCCCCATGCCTATCTCGCGGTCGATTTCTTCTTCGCGCTGTCGGGCTTCGTCATCGGCTATGCCTATGACGACCGATGGCGCGCGATGACGGTGCGCGACTTTCTCGTCCGGCGCCTGCTTCGCCTTCATCCGCTCGTCATGCTGGGCGCCCTGCTCGGGCTGGCGAGCTATCTGGGCGATCCCTTTGCCGATGGGCGACAGGATGCCTCGGCCGCATGGGTGGCTCTGGCCTTCGTCGCGGCGATGCTCGCCCTGCCATCGCCGCCGCTGCCCAACCGGCTGGGGGACAGCCATCCGCTCAATGCCCCGGCCTGGACCCTGTTTCAGGAATATATCGGCAATCTGACCTATGCGCTGGTCCTGCGTCGGCTGCGGATGCCCGCGCTGATCGCGCTGACCGGGCTCGCGGCGATCGCCTCGCTGGTCACCGCGCTGTCGCTGGGGTCTTACGACACCGGCTGGGGGCTTGCCAATTTCTGGGGCGCGCCGGTCCGGCTGGCCTATCCGTTTCTGGTGGGATTGCTGCTCTATCGGCTGGGCGACCGGCTGCCGCGCCTCACCCTGGGTTTCCCGCTATTGAGCGCGATCCTGCTCGCACTGTTCGCCGCGCCGGTGCTGGGGACGTGGCACGGCATCGCGCTCAACGGGCTGTATCAGGCCGGGTGCGTGCTGATCCTGTTTCCCGCCATCATCGTGGCGGGCCGACATTCGGCGGGCGGCTCCGCGACGCTGCGGCTGTGCAGGCTGGCGGGGCGGCTCTCCTATCCGCTCTACATCACCCATTATCCGTTCGTGTACGTCTATATGAACTGGGTGGCGACCCGACCGGCCAGCGGCGCGACGACCGCGGCGACCGCGGTTTCGCTCTATCTGTTCACGATCCTGTTCGCCGCAGTCGCGCTTCATTATTGGGACGAGCCCCTGCGAAGGCGCCTGAATGCCCTGATAACAAAGCGATAAATTCACCGCCCCGCATTGCGCGGCGGCATGGTCGGGTTGTACCCCTTCCCCCGGAACGCCCGAAGCGGCGCGGAGGAGAGCCCGATGATGAAGTCCCTGACCGTCCTGACCCTGTCGGCGCTCGCCCTGGCCGCCCCGGCCGTCGCCCGGTCCGACGGCACCACGGTCCGGATCGAGACGGGGCAGGTGCGCGGCACCGTCGCGGACGGTGTGACCAGCTGGAAGGGCATTCCCTTTGCCGCGCCGCCGGTCGGCCCCCTCCGCTGGCGCGCGCCGCAACCGGCGGCGCGTTGGCAGGGCGTGCGCGACGCCACCGCCTATGCCGCCGACTGCATGCAGCAACCCTTTCCCAGCGACGCCGCGCCGCTCGGCACCCGGCCGTCGGAGGATTGCCTCTACGCCAATGTCTGGAAGCCCGCCGGGAGCGGAGGCAAGCTGCCGGTGCTGGTCTGGATCTATGGCGGCGGCTTCGTCAATGGCGGGGCATCGCCGCCGACCTATGCGGGGGCGAATCTGGCGCGCCAGGGGGTGATGGTCGTCAGCTTCAACTACCGGGTCGGGCGGTTCGGCACCTTCGCGCTGCCGCAACTGACCGCCGAGAATGCCGATGGTGGGCGGCTGGGCAATTACGGCACGATGGACCAGATCGCCGCGCTGCGCTGGGTCCGGCGCAACATCGCGGCGTTCGGCGGCGATCCGGCCAGGGTCACCATCGTCGGCGAGAGCGCGGGCGGCATGTCGGTGCACCAGCTCGTCACCTCGCCCGAGGCGCAAGGGCTGTTCGCCCGGGCCTTCGTCATGTCGGGCGGCGATGCACGCAGCGATCCGCGCAAGACGCTCGCCGCCGTCGAGCGGATCGGCGCGGCGTTCGCCCGCACCAAGGGGATCGACCCCGCCGCCCCCGATGCGCTGTCGCGGCTGCGCGCGCTGTCCGCCGAGCAGGTGACCGACGGGCTGAACCTGGCGCAGCTCTTCAACCCCGCGGGCGGCGAGCCGACCTTTTCCGGCCCCTTTGTCGATGGCAAGGTGATCGTCGATCCGCACGCAGCCTATCGGGCCGACCGTTTCGCGCGGGTGCCGATGGTGGTCGGCGCGACCGATGCCGATATCGGCGGCAAGACCGGCTATATGGTCGGCGGCGCACGCGCGGTGGCGGGAATGCTGGCCGACAAGCGCGTGCCGGTCTGGGAATATCGCTTTTCCTACGTCGCCTCGTCGGTCGGCCAGCCGGGTGCACAGCATGCGACCGACATCCCCTTCTTCTTCGACAATCCGTCGATCAAATACGGCGCCGCCACGACCCCGCGCGACCGGGCGATGGGCCGGGCGATGAGCGGCTATCTCGTCAATTTCGTGAAGACGGGCGACCCCAATGGCGCGGGCCTGCCCCGCTGGGACCGCTATGGCCGCACCGCCGACACGCTGGCGGATTTTACGCCCGCCGGAACGGTCATGGTCGGTCGCGATCCCTGGGGCGCGGATATCGACCGGGTTGCCGCCTCCGGGGATGCCCCCTAACCTGCCGGGATAACGACGGAATAACGGGCCGGGAGTGGTGAGGATGGACGAAAGCGGGATCAACCGGCGCCAGGCGCTGGCCGGAGCGGCATGGACGGGCACGGCGATGCTGGCGAGCGGCCCCGCCCGCGCCGCCGCGCCCGCAGGGCCGCTCGCCCCGCGCCCGCCCATGGGCTGGAACAGCTGGAACAGCTTCGCCACCACCATCACCGAGGCGCAGGCGCGCGAGACCGCCGCGATCATGCGCGACCGGTTGCTGCCCTTCGGCTATGATATCTTCACCGTCGACATCCAATGGTATGAGCCCAACGCCTCCAGCTATGAATATAGCGCCGCGCCGGTGCCCGCGATGGACGGTCATGGCCGCCTGATCCCCGCGCCCAACCGCTTTCCCTCCAGCGCCGACGGATCGGGCTTCACGAAACTGGCGGCGGACGTGCACGCCATAGGGATGCGGTTCGGCATCCACCTGATGCGCGGCATTCCCCGGCTGGCGGTGAAGCGCAACCTGCCGATCCTCGGCACCCGCTACCGCGCCGCCGACATCGCCGACACGACCAGCATCTGCGCCTGGAATCCCGACATGTACGGCGTCGACATGACCCGGCCCGGCGCGCAGGCCTATTATGACAGCGTGTTCGCGCTCTATGCCTCCTGGGGCGTCGATTTCGTCAAGATGGACGATATGAGCCGCCCCTATGACGCCCATGCGCCGGAGATCGAGGCGGCGCACAAGGCGATCGGCAATAGCGGCCGCCCGATCATCCTCAGCCTGTCGCCCGGCGAGACGCCGGTGATCCGGGGCCCGCATGTCCGCCGCCATGCGCAGATGTGGCGCATCTCGGACGATTTCTGGGACGAATGGCCGATGCTGGAGGCGCAGTTCACCCGGCTGGAGAATTGGACGCCCTATTGCGGGCCGGGCGGCTGGCCCGATGCCGACATGCTGCCGCTCGGCCGCCTCGCCCTGGGCAAGCGCGACACCAAGTTCACCCCCGACGAGCAGCGGACGCTGATGACGCTGTGGTCGATCGCGCGCTCGCCGCTGATCATGGGCGGCGACCTGCGCCATCTGGACGCGCCGACGCTGGCGCTGCTGACCAACCGCGCGGTGCTGGCGGTCAACCAGGCCTCGACCGACAACCGGCCGCATTTCGTCGAGGACGGCGCGCGCATCTGGTCCGCCACGCCCGAGGGCGCGCCGCGCGACCGCTATCTCGCGCTGTTCAACACCACCGACAAGCCCAGGGAGGTCGGCCTGGCCCTGTCCTATCTGGGCCTGCCGGGCGGGGTCGGCGTGACCGACCTGTGGACCGGACAATCGCTCGGCCGGGCGAGCGGCCGTTTCGCGCAGACCCTGCCGCCGCATGGATCGGGGCTTTATCGCCTGCGCGCCTGACGCGAACCGGCATGGCGGATGAACCAACTGTCCTCCGGCGGTAAGGCGGGGTCGATCCCGAGCATGGCAGGAACGGCCGCATGGCTGCCCGCTTTCCCTGCTTACGCTTCGGCCCCCTCCTCGCGCTCGGCCTGATCGCGGCGACCGCCCGGGCACAGGATCGCCGGACGGTGACCGAGCCCGCTTTGCCCGAACGGATCTGCGCCACCCTGTCGCCCGATGGCGCGGGCCAGGACGCGACGCGGCGCATCCAGGCCGCCATCGACCATTGCGACCGCGGAGCAGCGGTCCGGCTGGTGCCCGGTCCCGAAGGCGGACGTTTTCTCAGCGGTCCGCTGCGCATGACATCGGGCGTCACGCTGTGGCTCGATCGCGGCGTCGTCCTGACCGCCCTGTCCGATCCGCGCGCCTATGATCGCGGCCAGGGCATGTGCGGTACGATCGCGGCAAAGGGCAATGGCTGCACGCCCTTCATCCGCTTCGACGGCACGCGCGGCGGCGGCATCGTCGGGGACGGCGCGATCGACGGTGCGGGCGGCATCCCGATGACCGGCCATGCCGAAAGCTGGTGGCAACTCGCCCGCCGCGCACAACGCGAGGGCGGCCAGCAGAACAATCCCCGGCTGATCGAGGCCGACCATGCCCGCGATCTCGTCTTCTACCGCGTCACCCTGCGCAATGCGCCCAATTTCCATGTCGTGCTGAACGACGTGCGGGGGGCGACCTTCTGGGGCGTGCGCATCGACACGCCCGCCGATGCGCGCAACACCGACGGCATCGATCCGGGCGCGTCGCAGGACATCACCATCGCGCATGCCTTCATCCGCACCGGCGACGACAATGTCGCGATCAAGGCGGGCAAGGGCCCGACCCGGCATGTCTCGGTCCTCGACAGCCATTTCTATGCGGGGCACGGCATGTCGATCGGCAGCGAGACCCAGGCCGGCGTCAGCGATATCCTCGTCCGCCATCTGACGCTCGACGGTACGACCTCGGGGCTGCGGATCAAGAGCGACGCCAGCCGGGGCGGGCTGGTCACGCGGGTCCGCTATGACGGGATATGTCTGCGCGGCAACCGGCGGCCGATCGATTTCGACACGCGCTATGATGCCTCGGCACAGGGGTTTGCGATCCCGCTCTACCGCGACATCACGCTGCACGACGTGGCCGGCACCGACGGCACGCTGGTGCTGCGCGGGCATGATGCGGGCCATCCGCTGGAGGTGACGATGGACGGCGTCCGCTTCGCACCCGGCGCGACATGGCAGGTCGAGGATGCGCGGATCGCCGTCGGGCCGGGCGGCGTCTCTCCGCCACCGCCCGGCCCCGCCCTGCCCCCAGCCCAGGCTGTGGCGGGGGATTGTGCCGCCCGCTGGATGCCCTTTCCCGATGGCGGATAGCGCGCAGGATCAGGGGGCGGCGGGCACCACCCCCTTGGGCGCGGCGGCCAGGCGGCGGATCAGATCGGTCTCCGCCGGGCGATAGGGCGTGCCATCGCCGCGAAACACCTCATGAAACCAGATGGTCGGTTCCTCAAGGACATAGGGCTTCTTCCAGCTATCCCATGGCAGCCGCGTCTGCGTCTTCCCATCGACAAAGCCCCAGTTCATCATCGCGACATTGTACCGCTTGCCGATGGGCAGCGATCCGTCGAAGGTCGATCCATTACCGCGCGCCATATATTCGGTGCACAGGATCGGGCGGTTATAGGGGAGCAACTGCTTGACCCGCCGCTCGAACGTCTCGGGCCAGCTATAGTCGTGGAATGAGATCACGTCCGACTGCGCCAATTGCAACCTCTCCATCGGCGAGGCGCGCCCGCCCGGCGCCCAGTCCTCGCCCAGCCATACGCCCGACGTGATCGGCTGAGACGGCTCCGCCGCGCGGGCCCAGTCGAACACCTGCGCCAGCATCGCGCGGACCAGCGGCTCCTTGCCCTCCTGGCCCTTATACTGGTCGGCGCCATTGTCGGGCTCGTTCCACACGTCCCAGCCCAGGATGCGCGGATCGTCGCGAAAGGCGCCGATGACGCCCTGCACATAGGCGCGGTAGCGGGGCCAGCGCGCGCGGTCGCGCAACCCCGCCATTCCCGGCCCCTGCACCCAGCCCGAATTGTGGACGCCGGGGATCGGCGGATGCTGCGGCCCCGGCCGGGGGGCCGGGTCCCAGCAGCTGTCGAACAGCACGAAGAGCGGACGGATGCCATGCGCGCTGGCGATGGTCAGGAACGCGCCGATCCGCTGCCTGAACCCCTCCGGGTCCTGCGCCCAGAGCTGGTCGTGCAGGAACACGCGCATCGTGTTCATCCCGATGCCCTGCGCCAGCGCCAGTTCCCGGTCGATCCGCGCCGGGTCCCAGGTCGCCGCCTGCCACATCTCCAGCTGGTTGATCGCGGAGGTGGGGGTGTAGTTGGCCCCCACCAGCCAGGGCTGGCGATCATGCCAGGCCCGGGCCTGCGCCTCGGTCCAGCGGTCCCGCGCCTCGGCCGGTGCGGCGGGCAACAGCGCGAGCAGGGCGATCCCGCCCAGCATCCATGGCTTCATCCCATCCTCTCCCTTGTCTTGTTGGTCTTTTGCACGAGGAGGCTAGAGAAAAATCCGTCGATGTTACAGGATATTGTACGACCAATCGGATCGACCGCGACAGGTCGGCCGCAACCATGAGAGAGGATCAGGATGAGGGCGTTCCACTATTGCGCCGCCGCCGGACTGGCGCTGGCGATCACCGTCTCGGTCGCCGCGCGGAACCCGCAATTCGAGGGGGCCGACCCGCATGCCATGATGATCGGCGACGAGATGTGGATCTTTCCCACCGGCGGGCCGGGGGGCAGTTGGGCCGCCGACCGGTTCGGCGCCTTTTCCAGCCGCGACCTCAAGGACTGGCGGCCACGCGGCGCGCTGATCCGCCGCGACCAGATCGGCTGGATCAAGGATGACGGCGCCCGCGACCATTTCTTCTGGGCGCCCGGCGTCGCGGTGCGGGGTGGCCGCTATTATCTCTATTATTCGGTCGGCCCGCAAAATCCGACGCCCAGCCGGATCGGCGTGGCCGTCGCCGACCGGCCCGAGGGACCGTATCGCGACAGCGGCCGCCCCCTCGTCACCGGCGGACCGGGGTTCGAGGCGATCGACCCGATGGTCTTTACCGACCGCAAGTCGGGCCGGACCTATCTCTATGCGGGCGGCAGCGCGGGGGCGAAGCTGCGCGTCTGGCAGCTGAAGCCCGACATGGTGTCGATCGCGCGCGAGATCCCGGTACAACAGCCGCCGAACTTCACCGAAGGCGCGTTCATGCACGAACGCGGCGGGCTCTATTACCTGTCCTACAGCCATGGCCGCTTCGACGGCCCCGATTATTCGGTCCATTACGCGACCGCCCCCTCGCCCGTCGGGCCATGGCGCTATCGCGGTGCGATCCTGACCAGCGACGCGCGGCATCAGGGGCCGGGGCATCATAGCTTCGTAAAGACGCCCGACGGGCGCTGGCTGATCGTCTATCACCGATGGGACCGCGCAGCCGGACCCGGCCCGTTCCAGGGCGAACGGGTCGTGGCGATCGACCGGATCGGCTACACCCCGGACGGCGGTATCCGCCGCGTGACGATGACCGACGACGATGCGCCGACGCTGTCGTCCCGGCGGTGACGGGGACGTGTAAACTTCCGTTAACCATTTGAATCAAATCCGGATTCGGAATCCCAGCATCCGCCGACCCAGGCCGTGGTTCCCGCTTCATAAGGGGCAGGCCGTGCGTCCGCATCTCTGTGCGACCCATGCGCCGTCGCCCCCGTCCGGCATTCCGTGCCGGACGTCGGAAACAGCGTTTGGGAGGAGCAGGGCATGCAGACCGAGATCATCGCCAAGGCCAGCGGAACCAAGACCACCACCACCGCCAACGTCATCACCCTGGATGCGCCCAGCGTCGTCCGGCTCGACCTCGACCGCGCGCAGGTCGCCGCGATGGAACGGCAGGGCAACGACCTGATCATCCGCCTGAACGATGGCCAGACCATCCGTATCGACAATTTCTACAACGAGCTGCGCGGCACCATCAGCGACCTCGTCCTGCGCGACGATCAGGGCGGTCAGTGGCTGGCACATCCCGCCGCCAGCGGCGCGGGGCGCTTCACCGCGCTGACCAGCCTCGACGACCTGCTGGCCGCGCAGGGGGCGGCGCAGGGCGGCGGCGCGTCGTTCATCCTGCCCGCCGTGCTGGGCGTGGCGGGGGTCGGCGGTCTGGTCGCGGCCGTCTCGGGCGGCGGTGACGATGATCGCGCCCCCGCCACCCCACCGACCGCCGATACGCAAGCGCCCGCGCGGCCCACCGCCATCTTCAACCCGGCCGGAACCGGCGTCACCGGCACCGGCGAGGCCGGGGCGACGGTCCGCGTCACCGATCCCACCGGCACGGTGATCGGGACCGGCACGGTCGGCGCGGACGGCAACTATGCCATCACGCTCAACCCGCCCCAGACCAATGGCCAGCCGGTCACCGTCACCCAGTCGGACCCGGCGGGCAATGTCTCGCCGGGCGCGAGCGTCACCGCCCCCGACATCACGCCCCCCACCGCCCCCACCGCGACGGTGAACGGCCAGGGCACGACGATCACCGGCACCGGCGAGCCCGGCGCGACCGTCACCGTCCGCGATGCCGCCGGAAACGTGCTGGGCACCGCAACGGTCGATGCGCTGGGCAATTATACGCTGACGCTGATCACGCCGCAGGCCAATGGCGGCACCCTGACCGTCACACAGGCCGACGCAGCCGGGAATGTCTCGTCCGCCGCCACGCTGAGCGCGCCCGACATCACCCCGCCCGCCGCACCGACCGCGACGCTAGGCCAGAATGGCGCGACCGTGACCGGCACCGGCGAGCCCGGCGCGACGGTTTCGGTTCGCGATGCAGCCGGACAGGTCGTCGGCACCGCCACCGTCGATGCGCAAGGCACCTACACGCTGACCCTCACCACGCCGCAGGCCAATGGCGGCACCATGACCGTCACGCAGGCCGACGCGGCCGGGAATGTCTCGCCCGCCGCCACACTGACCGCGCCCGATACGACCGCGCCCGCCGCGCCGACTGCCACGCTCGGACAGAATGGCGACACCGTCACCGGCACCGGCGAGCCCGGCGCGACGGTTTCGGTTCGTGACGCGGCAGGACAGGTCATCGGCACCGCCACCGTCGATGCCCAAGGTAATTATACGCTGACCCTCACCACGCCGCAGACCAATGGCGGGACGCTAACCGTCACCCAAGCCGACGCGGCCGGGAATGTCTCGCCCGCCGCCACACTGACCGTGCCCGATACGACCGCGCCCGCCGCGCCGACTGCCACGCTCGGTCAGAATGGCGACACCGTGACCGGCACCGGTGAACCTGGCGCGACGGTATCGGTTCGCGATGCAGCCGGACAGGTCATCGGCACCGCCACCGTCGATGCGCAGGGCAACTACACGCTGACCCTAACCTCCCCACAGGCCAATGGCGGCACCCTGACCGTCACGCAGGCGGACGCGGCCGGGAATGTCTCGCCTGCCGCCACGCTGACCGTACCCGATACGACCGCGCCCGCGGCGCCGACCGCGACGCTCGGGCAGAATGGCGACACCGTCACCGGCACCGGTGAACCCGGCGCGACGGTTTCGGTCCGCGATGCAGCCGGACAGGTCATCGGCACCGCCACCGTCGATGCGCAGGGCAGTTATACGCTGACGCTGACCGCGCCGCAGACCAATGGCCAGACGCTGACCGTCACCCAGGCGGATGCGGCGGGCAATGTCTCGGCTGCGGCCACGCTGACCGCGCCGGATACCAGCGCCCCCGGCGCGCCGGTCGTCGCGGTCAGCGCGGACGGCACGGTGCTGACCGGGACGGGCGAGCCCGGCGCGACCGTGCGGGTCACGGACGCCGATGGCCTGCCGATCGGCACCGCCATCGTCGGCGCGGATGGCGCGTTCAGCGTCACACTGCCCGCCGGCACCGCCGATGGCCGGACGCTGTCGGCGACGCAGACCGACGCGGCGGGCAATGTCTCCGCCGCCGTCACCACCGTCACGCCCGATCTGGCGGCGCCCGACGCGCCCTCGGTCGTGCTCAGCCCCGAGGGCACGGTCGTCACCGGCACCGGCGAGGCGGGGGCGATCGTCGAGATCCGCGACGCCGACGGCACGCTGATCGCAACCGCGCCCGTGGCGGCGGACGGCAGCTTCTCGGTGACGCTGCCGACGCCGCAGGCCAATGGCGAGATGCTGATGGTCACGCAGACCGACGCGGCGGGCAATATCTCGCCGCCGATGATGACGGTCGCCCCCGACATCACCCCGCCGGACGCGCCCAGCGTCACGCTGTCGGGTGACGGCGCGGCGGTCTATGGCAATGGCGAGCCCGGCGCGACGGTGCGTATCGTCGATGCGAACGGCAATCTGCTGGGCAGCGCGGTGGTCGCCGCCGACACCAGCTTCGTCGTGTCGCTCGCCACGCCGCAGACCGGCGGCCAGGTCCTGACCGCGACGCAGACCGATGCGGCGGGCAATGTCTCCGACTCCAGCATCGTCGCCGCCCCCGACGTGACCGCCCCCGATGCACCCGTCGCGACGATCGCGCCGGACGGCAGCGCGGTCATCGGCACCGGCGAGCCCTTCGCCACGGTCACCGTGCGCGGGCCGGACGGCACCCCTCTGGCGAGCGCGGTGGTCGGCGCGGACGGCGGCTATAGCGTCCCCCTGGCCCCCGCCCAGGCCAATGGCGAGACCCTGACGGTCGGCCAGACCGATCGCGGCGGGAACAGCTCGTCCTCCGTCACCCTCACCGCGCCCGACATCACCGCCCCGACCGGGCTGACCGCGACGATCGACGGCAACGGCATCGTCGTGACCGGGAGCGGCGAGCCCGGTGCGACCGTCACGATCCGCGATGCGGGCGGCACGGCGATCGGCACCGCGCAGGTCGATGCCACTGGCGGCTATAGCGCGACGCTGACCACCCCGCAGGCCAATGGCCAGGTGCTGAGCGTGACCCAGGCCGATGCGGCGGGCAATGTCTCCGCCCCCGTCCCGCTGACCGCGCCCGATATCACCGCGCCGCTCGTGCCGACCGGATCGGTCGTCGATGCCGGGGTGACGCTGGCGGGCATCGGCGAGCCCGGCGCGACCGTCACCGTGCGGGCCGCCGACGGCACCCTGCTGGGCAGGGCACAGGTCGGCGCGGACGGCGGCTTCACCGTCCCGCTCGCCACGCCGCAGGCCAATGGCGAGACCGTACAGATCGTCCAGACCGATGCAGCGGGCAATGCCTCGCCCGCCGTCATCGTCACCGCGCCCGACATCACCGCCCCCACCGGACTGACCGCGACGGTCAGCGGCGACGGGACGCTGGTCACCGGCCTGGGCGAAGCGGGGGCGAGCGTGACCATTCGCGATCCCGCCGGTATCGTCATCGGCACCGCCATCGTCGGTGCGGACGGCAGCTATGTCGCGACGCTGACCATCCCGCAACGCAATGCCGAGACGTTGCAGGTGACGCAGGCGGATGCGGCAGGCAATGCCTCGCTCTCCGTCGCCCCCATCGCCCCCGACCTGACCGCCCCCGCCGCGCCCGTCGCCACGCTGTCGCCCGAGGGCATCACGGTCGGCGGCACCGGCGAGGTCGGCGCCACCGTCACCGTGCGCGCGGCGGACGGGACGGTATTGGGCACCGCGCAGGTCGGGGCGGACGGCAACTTCGCCGTCACGCTGACCACGCCGCAGGTGAACGGCCAGACGCTGACCGTCACCCAGGCCGATGCGGCGGGCAATGTCTCCGCGCCGTTGGCGCTGACCGCGCTCGATACCAGCGTGCCGGTCGGGCTGACCGCCGCGATCGATGCCACCGGCACGGTCGTGACCGGGCTGGCCGAGGCGGGCGCGACCGTTACCGTGCGCGATGCGGGCGGCACGGTGGTCGCCACCGCGACCGCCGCCGCCAACGGCGCCTATACGGTCGTCCTCGCCCCGCCCCAGATCGACGGCGACACCCTGCTGGTGACGCAGGCCGATGCGGCGGGCAATGCCTCCGCCCCGGTGACGGTGACCGCGCCCGACTTCACCGCGCCCGATGCGCCGCTGGTCGCCGTCAACGCCGACGGCACCCTGGCCAGCGGCAGCGGCGAAGCGGGGGCGACTGTCACCATCCGCGACGGCGACGGGACGGTGATCGGCAGCGGCGCGATCGGTGCCGACGGCCTGTTCGCCGTACCCCTGACCCCCGCCCAGGCGAATGGCGGGACGATCAGCGCCACCCTGTCCGACGCGACGGGCAACGTTTCGGGCGCGACCATCGTGACCGCACCCGACATCACCGCGCCGGGCGCGCCGCTCGCCTCGCTCGATCCGACGGGTAGGATCGTGTCGGGCACGGGCGAGGTCGGCGCGACCGTGACGGTGCGCGACGCGGGCGGCAACGTGCTGGGCACCGCGACCGTCAATGCGGGCGGAAGCTATGCCGTGCTCCTGCCCGTCGCGCAGATCGACCGGCAGATCCTGTCGGTCAGCCAGGCCGATGCCACCGGCAATATCTCGGGCAGCACCAGCGTTGCCGCGCTCGATCTGACGCCGCCGAACGCGCCCGCCGCCGTCGTGGCGGCCGACGGGGCCAGCCTGACCGGCACCGGCGAGATCGGCGCGATCGTCACCATCACCGATCCGGTCGGGCTGGTGATCGCCACCGTGCCGGTCGGCGCGGATGGCCGCTTCACCGTCGCGCTCGCACCGCCGCTGACCAACGGCCAGCTATTGACGCTGACCCAGGCGGATGCGGCGGGCAATGTCTCGGCACCGGGCGCGGCGATCGCCCCTGATCTGGTGCCCAACGACACGCCGGGCGCACCGACCGCCAGCGTCGCGCTGGACGGCGCGAGCATATCGGGGACCGGACAGGCGGGCGCGACGATCGCGGTGCGCGATGCCAACGGCACCGTCATCGGCGGTACCACCGTCAATCCGGACGGCAGCTACAGCGCCACGCTGACCACGCCGCAGACCAATGGCGAGACGGTCCGCGTGACCCAGGCCGATGCGGACGGCGATGTCTCGCCCCCCGCCATCGCCCTCGCGCCGGACCTGACCCCGCCCGCCGCGCCGACCGCGACGATCGACGCCACCGGCTCGGTGGTGACGGGCGTCGGGGAAGTCGGGGCGACCGTCCGCATCGCCGACGCGGGCGGCACGCTGCTGGGCAGCGGGGTGGTCGGCGCGACCGGCCGCTATGTGGTGGTGCTGTCCACGCCGCAGACCGATGGCCAGCCGCTGACCGCGACGCAGGCCGACGCGGCGGGCAATGCCTCGCCCGGCGTCGGCGTCGTCGCACCCGACCTCACCGCGCCGATCGCGCCGCTGGGGACCGTATCCGGGGACGGGACGACGGTCACCGGCACCGGCGAGGCGGGGGCGACCGTCACCATCCGCGACGTCGGCCGCACGATCCTGGCCACCGCGCTGGTGGCCGGGGACGGCAGCTTCACCGCGACGCTGTCGCCCGCTCAGGCCGATGGCCAGTTGCTGGTGCTGACCCAGGCCGATCCGGCGGGCAATGTCTCGCCGATCGCGCAGATCGCCGCACCCGACATCAGCGCGCCGATCGGGCTGACCGCCGCGATCGACGGCGCAGGCATCATCGTCACGGGCCAGGGCGAAGCGGGGGCGACCGTCACCATCCGCGATGCCGCCGGGACGGTGCTGGGCACGGCGCTGGTCGCCGCGAACGGCAGCTATGCCGCGCTCCTGACCACGCCGCAGGTGAACGGCCAGCTGCTGGTCGCGACCCAGGTGGATGCGGCGGGCAATAGCGGCGCCCCCGCCCCCGTCACCGCGCCCGACCTGACCGCGCCGCTCGCGCCGGTCGGCATCGTCGCGGGCGACGGCACCGCCATCACCGGCACCGGTGAGGCGGGCGCCACCGTCACCATCCGGGGGCCCGGCGGCATCGTGCTGGGCACCGCACTGGTGGCCGGGGACGGCAGCTTCACTGCGACGCTGACCCCGCCCCAGGCCAATGGCCAGCTGCTGTCGCTCAGCCAGAGCGATCCGACGGGCAATGTCTCGCCCATCGCGCAGGTCAGCGCGCCCGACATCACCGCGCCGGTCGGCCTGACCGCCGCGATCAACGGCGCGGGGACGCTGATCTCCGGCCAGGGCGAAGCGGGCGCGACCGTCACGATCCGCGACGCGGGAGGCACGGTGATCGCCACGGCGGTGGTGGCCCCCAACGGCACCTATGCCGCCATCCTCGCCACGCCGCAGGTCAACGGCCAGGCGCTGTCCGTGACCCAGGCCGATGCCGGGGGCAATGTCGGGGCCGCTGCCGCCGTGACCGCACCCGACCTCACCGCGCCGCTGGCGCCGGTCGGCATCGTGTCGGGGGACGGCACCACCCTGACCGGCAGCGGCGAGGCGGGGGCGACCGTCACCATCCGGGGTCCGGGCGGCGCCATTCTGGGCACCGCGCTGGTCGCGGCGGACGGCAGCTTCGCCGTGCCGCTCGTCCCGGCCCAGGCCAACGGCCAGCTCCTATCGCTCAGCCAGGCCGATGCGGCGGGCAATGTCTCGGCGAGCGCGCAGGCGACCGCGCCCGACATCACCGCCCCGATCGGGCTGACCGCCGCGATCAACGGCGTCGGTACGCTGGTCACCGGCACCGGCGAGGCCGGAGCGACGGTCACCGTCCGCGATCCGCTGGGCACGGTCATCGGCACCGGCATCGTCGCGGCCAATGGTAGCTATAGCGTGACGCTGACCGTGCCGCAGGCCAATGGCCAGGTCCTTCAGGTGACGCAGGCCGATGTCGCGGGCAATACCTCGCTGCCCGGCAGCGTGATCGCGCCCGACATCACGCCGCCCGCCGCCCCGCTGGCGACGGTCAACGGCACGGGCACGACCGTCACCGGCACCGGCGAGGCGGGGGCGACGATCCGCATCCTCGACCCCGCCGGACAGCTGGTCGGCACCGCGCTGGTCGGTGCGGATGGCGGCTATAGCGCGACGCTGTCCACGCCGCAGGCCAATGGCCAGCTGCTGAGCGTGACCCAGACCGATGCGGCGGGCAATGCCTCGGTCCGGATCGTCGCCAACGCCCCCGACATCACGCCCCCCGCGCCCCCGACCGCAACGATCAATCCGGGCGGCACGGTGGTCAGCGGCCTGGGCGAGCCGGGCGCCACGGTGGAGGTGCGCAACGCCGCCGGGACCGTCATCGGCACCGGCACGGTCGCCCCCGGAGGGCTCTATGCGGTCACCCTGCCCAGCCCGCAGCTGGCGGGCGAGACGCTGAGCGTGGGCCTGCGCGACGGGGCGGGCAATGTCTCGGCGGCGGTGTCGATCGTCGCGCCCTTCGACATCGGCGCCTTCGACAACACCGCCACGGCGCTGGTCGATCTGGTCCCGGTCCAGACCAACGAGAATCTGGGCAGCGCCAATTATACCGCGCTGGTCTCGCTGGGGCTGGTCAACCTCGATGCGCAGGTGCTGGCCATCCCCAATGTCCAGTTCACCGTCGATGCGGGCCATACGCTGGCGGCGACCTTCACCTATGACTCGCTGGCCAATGTCGGGGTCGCCAGTGGCTATTCGGTGGTGGTCCAGCGGTTCAACGGGACCAGCTGGGTCGCGGTCGATGGCGGCGGCACGTCGTCGCTGCTGGAGGTCGGGCTGCTGAACGGCAACCTCGTCGCCAATGCCGATCTGGGGCCGGGCCAGTACCGCGCCTTCGTCACCTTCGACAATACGCTGGGCGTGGGGCTGCTGGGTGGGCTGAGCGTCACCGGGGTCGATTCCGACTTCACCGACATCGCGCAGGTCATACCCGCCGTCACCAACGGCAACGTCATCACCGATCCCGGCACTAGCGGCCAGATCGACGTGGTCAGCCCGCAGACGGTCGTGGAGAGCGTGACGCTGAACGGCGTGACGACGGCGGTGACGGCCGACACCACGATTGTCGCGGGTCTATGGGGTACGCTGACCATCGCGCGCGACGGCAGCTATACCTATATCCCCGATGCGAATGCGGCGGTGCTCGGCAAGGTCGACCGCTTCACCTACACGCTGCTCGACGCCTCGGACAATGAACGCGAGAGCGCCACGCTGACCATCACGATCGGCAGCCCCGACGTGACCGGCGCGCCCCTGGCCGTGAACGACATCGCCACCGCCGCGGCCAGCTTCGTCAACGTGGTCGAGACGCGCGCGCCGGTCGTCGACACCAGCTTCACCACGCCGCTGGCGAGCATATTGTCCGGGCCGCAGACCGGGCGGGCCGTCGACAGCTTCACGGTGGACGCCAACAGCGTCGCCAACGTCACCCTGTCGGCGGTCATCGCGCCGGGGCTGGCGCTGCTGCCCAGCTACACGATCACCGTCACCAATGCGGCGGGCACGGTGGTCGGCACCAACTCGGGCACCGGCGTGGCGGGCATTGGCGGGGTGCTGGGCACGGGCCTCAGCGTGACGATGACCGGGCTGCCCTCGGGCACCTACAACTACACCGTCACCAGCACCAATGCGCTGGGCACCGGCTATACGAGCAGCGTCTATGTCGCCCAGACGGTCACCCATCTCGACCAGTTCGCGCTGACCGGCACGACCCCGGTCAGCGGCGACCTGCTGGCGAACGACGCGCCGGGCAGCGACTTCCTGGAAATCCGGATGTTGTCAGGCGGTCGCTTCGTCGCGGTGGGCGATACGCCGCTGACGCTGACGGGCGCGCACGGCACGCTGACGATCAACGAGGTCGGACAGTTTAGCTATCAGCCGAGCACGACGCTGGGCTATTCGGCGGTCGATCCGGTGGACAGCTTCACCTATCAGATCGTCCAGCCCGACGGGCAGGTCGCGACCGCGCGGCTGGACGTCGCGGTCGACATCAACAACGGCGTCGCCCCGGCCTTCCCGGCCGCGATGATCACCGCGCTCGATGCCGATGGCATGGATCATCTGGCGCTCGACGTGGTGCCGATGATGGCGGACATCGACCAGCCCGCGCCGGTGGTCGCCGCCGACCATGGCGACGCGCGGATCGCCCTGTCGCTGATGGAGGGCCAGGGCGATCTGGAGGCGGTGCTGACCCGCTATCTGGATACGCAGCAGCCCGCGACCGTCACCCTGAACGACGACGATCGGGGATCGACCGCGATCGCCACCGATACCGGTCCCATCGACGCCGCGCCGATCGTCGACGATCCGCTCGGCTATCTGACCGTTTCGGCCGATCCCGAGCAGGAGAAACTGGCGACCATGCACATAATGTGACGAATGCGGTCACCACTCCGGAAATGGACGTGATTGGGAGTGCCGAAGGCGCCAGTCTTCGGCACTTTTCTTTTTTTATTAAAGTAGTTTAGCCGAACTCCGGCGCTGGAGAGGCTAGGAAAGGCGCCTGATGAGAACAGAGTGGCGTGAACGCTACCAGCGACGATCGGAAAGGGTGATGGCGGCTATTCTGGCGGTGACCATGGCAAGCGCCCCCGTATCGGCCGAACCGGCCGTCACGATGGAAAGCGCCATGCGTGAGGTGCTGGCCTGGCACCCCTCGGTCACGCAGGCCAGCGCGACGCTGGACGCGCGCGGCGAGGATGTCGAGGTCGCGCGCGCGGGCTATCTCCCCCGGATCAGCGCGGGCGTCGGCAGCGGCTATGACAGCCGGATCAGCACCGGCTGGCGCCCCCGGCCGCAACTGTCCGCCTCGCAGATGCTCTATGATTTCGGCAAGGTCGCGGGCGCGGTGGAATCGGCGCGCGCGGGCACCCGGATCGGGCGCGCCGACCTGTTGCTGGCGGTGGATGCCCTGATCCGCGACACCGGCTTTGCGATGATCGAGGTCCAGCGCAACGCCGCGCTGCGCGCCATCGCGATGAAGCAGCTGGCACGGATCGAGGATATCAGCGCGCTGGTCGAAAAGCGGTTCGGCAAGGGCGCGACGACGCGCTCCGACGCGCTCCAGGCGCAGTCGCGGGTCGCCGCCGCGCGCGCGACGCTGACCCGGATCGAGGCGGAACAGCGCCGCTGGACCACCAGCCTGTCCTTCCTGCTGGGCCGAGAGACCCCGCCCGCGGTCGATCCGCAGGTGCCCGACTGGCTGTTGCGCAGCTGCGGCCGCGCGATGACGGTCGACTGGGCCGATGTGCCCGCAATCATGCGGGCCCGCGCGCAATATGAACAGGCGACCGCCGAGGCGCGGCGCGCCCATGCCGGTCGGCTGCCCACCATCGCGCTGGCGGGCGACGCCTCGGCCGATGTGTCGTCGCCCTTTTCCGACCGCAGCCTCTATAATTTCGGGTTGAACGTCACCAGCGACGTGTTCGGCGGCAATGCGGTACGCGCCCGCGCGCGCAGCGCCGATTACGGCGTCCGCGCCGCCGAGGCGGCCGAGCGGCAGGCGCGCAACGAGGCGGGCCAGCAACTCGCCGAGGCGCAGCAGCAGATGGCCGGGCTGTCGCAACTGCTCGCCACGCTCGCCGAACGGCAGGACAATATGGTCGAGACGGGCAAACTCTATCGCCTGCAATATCTCGACATGGGCACGCGCACGCTGGTCGACCTGCTCAATGCCGAACAGGAATTGCAGCAGGCGCGCTTCGACGCGGCGAATACCGAGCATGACCTGCGCCGACTAGCGGTGGAATGCCTCTATGTCTCGGGCCAGGCGCGCGACGATTTCGGGCTGACCGGCACGAGCATCCGGGGGGTGACGCTGTGACCGCGCCCGCCGATCCGCAGGGCTGGATCGACATGATGGGCCAGGTCGCCCGCCATTACCGCATGCCCTTTGCCGAACAGCGCGCGCGGCTGACCGCCTTGTGGCAGGGCGAGGGCGACGAGGAGACGCGGGTCCGCGCGCTCGCCCGCGCCTCGGGCCTGTCGGTGCGCTTCGCCGCCCCGGCCAGCGTCCGGCTGACCAGCTGGCGGCTGCCGGTCATCGCGTGCCTGGCCGATGGCGAACTGGCGCTGATCACCGCGATCGATGCCGAGGGGCAGGCTTTGTTCACCGTCGCGGGCGAAGCCGATCTGGCGGTCCAGCGACCGCTCGCCGTGCTGGTCGAACAGACCCGCCTCTTCGTCATCCCGCGCCCGTCGCGCTCGGCCGCCGATGTCCGCGTCGACAGCTATATTCGCCCCTTCCAGCCGCACTGGCTGCGCGACATCCTGCTCCAGGATACACGCGGCTACGGCCATGTCGCCGTCGCCTCGGTCGTGACCAACTGCCTGGGGCTGGCGGGCGTGCTGTTCTCGATGCAGGTCTATGACCGGGTGGTCCCCGCCCAGTCGATGCCGACGCTCTATATCCTGTTCCTGGGCGTGCTGCTGGCGACCGGGTTCGATTACGTCCTGCGGCGGCTGCGGGTCGGCATCACCGATATCCTGGGCAAGCGCGCCGACCTGCGGCTGTCCGACCGGGTGTTCGGCCATGCGCTGCGCGTCCGCAACCGCGCGCGGCCGACCTCGACCGGCACCTTCATCGCGCAGCTTCGCGATCTGGACCAGGTGCGCGACATGCTGACCTCGACCACCGTCGCGGCGGTAGCGGACCTGCCCTTCTTCCTGCTGTTCCTCGCCATCCTCTGCTTCATCGGCGGCACGCTGGCGCTGGTGCCGGTGGTGGCGCTGGTCGCGCTCCTGCTGCCGAGCCTCCTTGCCCAGCGCCGCCTGCGCGCCCATGCCACCGAGTCGATGCGCGAGACCTCGCTGCGCAACGCCCTGCTGGTCGAGGCGGTGCAGGGGATCGAGGATATCAAGACGCTCCAGGCCGAGGAGCGTTTCCAGCGCCAGTGGAACCATTGCAACGCGGTCGCGGGCGAGGCGCAGCTGCGCCTGCGCGGCCTGACCGCCAGCCTGTCGACCTGGGCACAGAGCGTGCAGAATGCGGTTTATGCGACCGTGATCTTCGTCGGCGCGCCGATGGTCATTGCGGGCGATATCACGACCGGCGCGCTGGTCGCGACCTCGATGCTGGCCAGCCGGATGATGGCGCCGATGGGGCAGGTCTCGCACCTGCTCGGCCGCTATCAGCATGCCAAGGTCGCTGCGCAAAGCCTGAACCAGATCATGGCGCTGCCGGTCGACTATCCCGATGCCGAGCATCGCATCCCCCTGCCCTCGGTCGCCGGGCGCTTCGCGCTGCGCTCGGCGGTGTTCGGCTATGCCGATCCCGATGCCCCCCCGGCGCTGACCGTCCCCCGGCTGGACATTGCGGCAGGCGAGACGATCGCGCTGCTCGGCCGCAACGGGGCGGGCAAGTCCACGCTGCTGCAAGGCCTGTCGGGGATGCTCCAGCCGATATCGGGCGAGGTGCTGCTCGACGATCTCGCGCTGCACCAGATCGATCCCGGCGATGTCCGCCGCGACGTCGCGCTGCTGACCCAGGACAGCCGCCTGTTCCACGGGACGCTGCGCGAGAACCTGACCATGGGCGCACCGATGGCGCGCGACGAGGCGATCCTGGCGGCGCTCGCCATGGTCGGCGCGGTCGATTTCGTCCGGCGGCTGCGCGACGGATTGGAGCACCGCGTGCTGGAGGGCGGGCGTGGCCTGTCGGGCGGGCAGCAACAGGCACTGCTGCTCGCCCGGCTGCTGATCCGCCAGCCGCAGGTCGTGCTGCTTGACGAACCGACCGCCGCGATGGACGAAACCGCCGAGCGCCAGTTCATCGAACGGTTCCGCGAATGGAGCCGGGGCCGCACCGTCATCGTCGCCACCCACCGAATGCGCGTGCTCGAACTGGTCGACCGGATCATCGTGATCGACCAGGGCCAGATATTGCTCGACCAGCCCAAGGCCAATGCGCTGGCGACCATGACCAATGCCGCACAAGGTGGCGCGCGGAGCCAGGCGGCATGACCGCGCTGACCCATCCCGCCGACCTGCCCTTCGCCGACGAGGGCGGCGCGCCGCTGCTCGCGGCCAAGCGGATGACGTGGGTGCTGACCGCGCTGTTCGTCGCCGCACTCGGCTGGGCCTGGTTCGCCGAGCTGGACGAGGTCGCGACGGGCAGCGGCCGGGTGGTGCCGACCAGCCGCGAACAGGTGCTGCAATCGCTGGAGGGCGGCATCCTCGCCAGGATGCTGGTGCGGCAGGACGATATCGTGAAGCCCGGCCAGATCCTGGCGCAGCTCGACCCCACGCAAGCCGGATCGACGGTCGAGGAAAGCGCCGCCAAATACCGCGCGGCGCTCGCCGCGCAGGCGCGGTTGCAGGCGGAGGTGAACGGCACGCCCCTGACCTTCTCGACCGAACTGAACGCTTTCCCCGCGCTCAAGGCCGAGCAGCAGCGCCTCTATGACGCGCGCCGCCGCAGCCTGGCCAGCTCGATCGGGCTGATCGACGAGTCGCTCGCGCTGATCGGCCGCGAAGTGGGGATCGGGGAGTCGCTGATCGCGGTCGGCGCGGCCAGCAATGTCGAGGTGCTGCGCCTGAAGCGCCAGCGCGCCGATCTGGACCTGAAGAAATCGGACCTGCGCTCGCAATATATCGTCGAGGCGCGGCAGGACCTGGCCAAGGTTAGCGAGGAAGTGGAGGCGCTCGCCCCCGTGGTGCGCGGCCGCTCGGACACGCTCAGCCGCCTGACCCTACGCTCGCCGGTGCGCGGCGTGGTCAAGAATATCGAGGTGTCGACCATCGGCGGCGTGATCCCGCCCAATGGCAAGATCATGGAGATCGTGCCGCTGGACGAACGCCTGCTGGTCGAGGCGCGGATCGCACCGCGCGACATCGCCTTCATCCGACCCGGCCAGCGCGCCAGCGTCAAGATCACCGCCTATGACTATGCGATCTTCGGCGGGCTGGAGGGCAAGGTGAGCAGCATCTCGCCCGACACCATCCGCGACGAGGTGAACCCGGACGTCTATTATTACCGCGTCTTCGTGCGGACGACGGCGGATTCGCTGGTCAACAAGGCGGGCAAGCGCTTTCCGATCGTGCCCGGCATGATCGCCACCGCCGACATCCACACCGGCAGCAAGACGGTGCTGCAATATCTTCTGAAACCGCTCAACCGCGCGCGCGAGGCGATGCGTGAGCGGTAGTCGCCCCCACTCCCATCCCATCCCACGCCATCCCAGGGATGACCGTCATCCCCGGCCTCAGCTCAGGATATGTCGATGTCGAAAAACCTGGCAGCCCGCTATCCCGCCACCCATGGTCGCACGGCGATGTCCGCCGCGCCGATCCGGGGGCATAACGGCCCCACCTTGCTTGCCCTCGCCCGCCAGATCCAGGCGATGCGCGCCAATACAGCCAAATTCTTTCCCCGCGACGTGTTCCGCGATTCCGCCTGGGACATGATGCTGGAGCTGTTCATCGCCGAGCAGCAGAACCGCCCCCTCTGCGTCAAGGAACTGATCCTCGTCTCGGGCGAAAGCTCGACCAGCGCGCTGCGCCGCATCGACCGGCTGGAAGGGGCCGGGCTGATCCGGCGACGGACCGACCCGGCGGATCACCGCCGGCTGGCGGTCACCCTGACCCAGCGCGGCACCGATGCGATGACCGCGATGCTGCGCCACCTGGACCTGTCGATGACCGAGGACGGGCGGCCGCAAAGCTGACCCGTCCCCGGCCGCATGGCGATCAGAAGCGCTGGTCCCACCCGATGGTGAAGGTCCGCCCGCGCCCGGCGAAGAAGGCGAGGTTGTCGTTGGGCAGACGGGTGTCGCTGTTATAGTCGATATAGAAGCGATCGAAGATATTCTGCGCGCTGACATAGAAGCCGCCGATCCGCGTCTGGTAGCGCAGATAGGCGTCGGTCACCGTATAGCCGCCGAAATTGTTGCGCGGATCGGGATTGGCCTTGCCGTGGAAATTGCGCGCCAGATACAATTGCGTCTGCACCCGCGCCGAAACCGGGCCGGAGGCGAAGTCGGCCGCCACGTTCATCCGGTCGGGCGAGATGTTGGTGCCGTCCAGATCGGTGTCGACCTTGCCGTCCGGATTGCGCGTATCGCTGTCATATCTGCCGATCAGATGGGCATAGCCGGTCGACAGGCGCAGCCCCTCGATCGGCATCTTCATGCCCAGATTGAGCTCCAGCCCCTGAATCTCGACCCGCTGGCGCTGCACCTCGAAGATGCCGTTGCCCAGCGCGAGCAGGACCTGGCCCTTGTCGCTGGACGACCAGAAATAGGTGGCGCTGGCGTCCATCGGCCCGCGCTTCACCTCGACGCCGATCTCGCGATTGTTCGAGATGACCGGATCGATCGCTCGGAAGTTGCTGAGGTCGGTGCCGGGGGTGGACACCGCGCGGGTGATGCGGCCGATATCGGCCATGGTGAAGCCCTGCGCATAGCTGGCATAGGCGCGGATGCCCTTCCACGGCTCCAGGATCACGCCGCCATTGTACAGCAGCTGGTCGAAGCCCGGTTCGCCGCCCTTGACGCTGACGCCGCCATAGGTCGCCGCATTCTTGCCGTCATAGGTGTTAGAGGCGAGCGTGTGGTAATCGTTGATGCGGACCTTCACATTCTCCCACCGGACGCCGCCCGCCAGACGGACCACGCCGTCGAACAGCTTCAGATTGGCCTGGGCGAAGGGCGCCAGGCTGCGAAAATCGGCGGGCGGCACCCAGACGCGATTGGTGATGATCAGCCGCTGTTCCGACTTGTCCCACAGCGCGTCGACGCCGATCGTCGCGACCAGCGCCTCGAACCCCGGCACCGCGCGTTCATAGCTGGCCCGCGCGCCCAGCTTGCGCGACCGGTTCTCCGACTGGTCGAGCAGCGTGCCGACCGGCGCGATCGCCGGGTCCTGGAAGGTCGCGATCGCCGTCGGCTCGCCGCCGAACGTGTCATAGGTGCGGTTGAAGAACAGCTGCGCCGTCAGGTTGCCGCCCGCCACATCGCTGTCGGTATAGGATAGCGACAGGGCCTCGGCTTGGTTGGCGGCGGGCTTGCCGGGCGGGTTGCCGCGCACCGCGCTGGTCGGCACGCCGGTCAGGCGATTGCCCGCCAGCGGCACGAACCGCCCCTCGCCGTCCAGCGTATAGCGATTGGCGATCAGGTCCAGCCGCCCGGTGTCGCGCAATTGCACGCCCAGCCGCGCGAACAGGTCGAGCGCGTGCGAATCCTGCGTCTCGCCCTGCGTCAGGTTGATCCCGATCCGGCGATCCTGCGCATCGTAGAAGACGCCGCGCCGTTCATAGGACGCCCCCAGCGTCGCGTCGAAGATACCGGACTTGTACTGGACGAGGCCCGCCGCCTTGCCGCCCAGCCCTTCGCCCTCGAACCCGTCGGCGGTGGTGCCCTGTACCAGCGCACGGCCCGACCAGCCCTCGGCCCGGGGCGGGCCGACCGTCACCTGGTTGATGATGCCGCCGGTCCCGCCGACGCCCTGAAGCGCGTTGGAGCCATAGATCAGCTCGACCCGGTCGATGAAGAAGCCGTCGATGGTGAAACCGTCGCGGCTGCCGTCGCGCAGCGGGGTCGTCTGCGGAATGCCGTTGATCGCATAGAGCGGCGAACGTCCGCGCAGCGTCTCCCCCGCCCCCGACAGCTTGCCGCGAGTCGGAGAAAAGCTGGGCGTCAGGACCGATATGGCATCGGTCGTGCTGCCCGAGATCGCGATCTGCTGGTCCAGCGCCGCCTTGTCGATGATGTCGATGGTCAGCGGCAACGCGTTGGGCGGCAGGATGGTGCGCGCGGCGGTGACGACGACCTCCTGCTTGTCGGCCTCGTCCGCCGCGCCCTGCTCGGCGGCGGGTCGGACCTGCGCGACGGCGGGTGCCGCCATCGTCAACATCGCGACCGCGCTGCTGGCAAGCCACGCCCGGCGCAGACTCGACCGAGCATTCGCCCCAATCTTATGCATCATTACCCCCTCGAAACCATTGACCCAAATCGCGAGGCGCCCTAACGCTACTCATTATCAATAACAAGCCTGGATCGACCGTGATCTCGACGCGCACGATATTGTTTCAGGTCCACTGGTTTCTGGGCATCACCGCCGGACTGGTGCTGGCGGTGATGGGCGTGACGGGCGCGCTGATCAGCTTCGAGCCCGAGATCCTGGCCGCGACCAATCCCGGTATCGTGACCGTCACCCCCGGCCGGACGCCGCCTTTGCCCGCGCCCGCGCTGATCGCGCGCATCCAGGCGGAGATACCCGGCCTGCGCATCCAGCGGCTGATCGTCGAACGCGATCCGACCCGTGCGGCGATGGTCGGCTATACGATCGGCGACAGCAAGAAGCGCGAACGCGCCTATGTTGATCCCGCAACCGGCGCGCTGCTCGGCGAACCGGGGAGCAGCGGATTTTTCGAGACGGTCGAGAATCTCCACCGCTGGCTGGCGCTGCCCGGCAAGGGCAATGGCATCGGACGGCAGTTGACCGGCTTTGCCGCGCTGTCGCTGATCTTCTTCGCGCTGTCGGGCCTCTATCTGCGCTGGCCGCGCCGCCCGCTGGACTGGCGCAACTGGCTGGTGCTCGACCTGCGCAAGACGGGGCGCAATCTCTACCGCGCGCTGCATGCGGTGGTCGGCGGATGGGTGCTGGTCTTCTACCTGATCAGCGCGGGCACCGGGCTATGGTGGTCCTATGGCTGGTATCGCGACGGTGTGCGCCATCTGCTGACGACCGAGCAGGTCGAGCATGGACGGCGCGGCGGCGGTGCCAAGGACGCCAGGCCCGACCTGCCGCGCGCCTGGAACAGTTTCACCCAGGCGACCGGCGGGCGCGACTATGAACGGATCACCGCCTCGGTCCGCGACGGCGCCGTCCAGTTCCGCGCCAAGCTGCCCGGCGGACGGCACGACCGCGTGTCGGACGAGGTGACGGTGGACGGCGCGACCGGGCGGATCGTGTCCGATACGCCCTATGCGACGCGGCCGCTGGGCGACGATATCGTGACCAGCGTCTATGAGATTCATCGCGGGGCCTATTTCGGGCTGGTCGGGCGGATCGTCATGGCGCTGACCAGCCTGACCATGCCGCTGTTCACGGTGACGGGCTTCCTCCTCTATTTCTCGCGGCGGCGACGCAAGAAGGCGCTGGGCGCGGTGCTGGCCGGGACGCCGGTCGCGGCCCCCGAAACCACGACGACGCTGGTCGCCTATGCCAGCCAGACCGGATCGGCCGAACGGATCGCCCGGCTGACCGCGCAGGCGCTGCCCGATGCCGCCGCCGTGCCCGTGACCGCGCTCGATCCGGCGCGGCTGGCGGGGTTGCGGCAGCTGTTCGTCGTCGCCAGCACCTATGGCGAGGGCGAGCCGCCCGATGCCGCGCGCGGCTTTGCCCGGACGCTGGCCGAGGCACCCGGCGACCTGTCGCATCTGCGCTATGCCGTGCTGGCGCTGGGCGACCGCGAATATAGCGATTTCTGCGCCTTCGGGCACCAGATCGACCGCTGGCTGCACGCGGGCGGCGCGGAGCGGCTGTTCGATGCGATCGAGCTGGACGGCGACGATGCCGATGCCCAGCGGCTGTGGCAGCAGCAGCTTGCCAGCCTGGGCGCGCGGACCGACCAGCCCGACTGGACGCCCGCGCCGATGGCCGACTGGCGGCTGGTCGAGCGGCGCCTGCTCAACCCCGGCAGCCATGGCGGTCCGACCTGGCATGTCGCGCTCGCTCCGGTCGACGGCGCGGCCGAATGGGCGGCGGGCGACATATTGGAAATCCTGCCGCAACAGGATGTCCGCCGGGTCATCGCCTTCCTGGCGACGACCGGCCTGCCCGACACGCCCGCGATGCGCGCGCGGCTGATGACCAGCATTCTGCCGCCCGAGGCCGGACCCGGTTTCGACCCCGACACGCTGCGCCCCCTCGCGCACCGCGAATATTCGATCGCCTCGATCGCGGCGGCAGGCCGGGTCGAACTGATCGTCCGGCTGTGCACCGCCGAGGACGGGCTGCCCGGCCTGGGCTCCGGCTGGCTGTGCGGGGGCGCGGCGATCGGCTCGGTGGTCAAGGCGCGCGTCCACGCCAATCCCGCCTTCCATTCCCCCGCCGACCCTGCGACACCGATCGTGCTGATCGGCAACGGCACCGGGCTGGCCGGGCTGATGGGGCATCTGCGCCAGCGCGCCGCGACCGGCGGCGGCCCCGCCTGGCTGTTCTGGGGCGAGCGGCATCCCGACCACGACGATTACCATGCCGCCGAGCGCCGGGCGCTGGGCCAGGCGGGCGTGCTGACCGGCATGGCGTCCGCCTGGTCGCGGCTGGGGACCGGGCCGCGCTATGTGCAGGATGTGGTGGCGATGGAGCGCGACACGATCCGCACGGCGGTGGCGGCGGGCGCGACGCTCTATGTCTGCGGCAGCCTGAAGGGCATGGCGGGCGATGTGCACCGCACGCTGACCGAGCTGCTCGGCGACGCGGTGCTGGAGGAGATGGCGGCGACCGGGCGTTATGCCCGCGACATCTACTGAGGGTCCAATCCCTCAGGCATGGCCGCGCGCCGAATGGCCCAGGCGGGTGAAGAAGCTGCGCGCGACATGGCACTGGGCGACGTCCCATTCGGGATGCCATTGCACCGCCAGCACATCCGCGCCGCAACCGGGGGCGCGGAACGCCTCGATCAGCCCGTCCTCGGCATCGCGCGCCTCGACCACCAGGCCATAGCCCAGCCGGTCGACACCCTGCTGGTGGACCGAATTGACCTCCAGCCGTCGGTCGCCGCCCCGCCCCGCCAGCACGCCGCCGGGCATCAGGTCGACGGGGTGATGATGGCCGAACAGCGACTCATAGCTTTCGTCCCAGCTGCCGCGATGATGCCGCGCCGAGCCGCCCAGGCAGGTCAGCGACCCGCCGAACAGCACGTTGATCTCCTGCATCCCCCGGCAGATGCCATAGACGGGCTTGCCGCGCTCGATCATCCGCCCGCCCAGCGCCAGCGCGACCGAGTCGCGCCGCGGGTCGCACGCCTGGGGCGCGAGTTCGGCGCAGTCGCCATATTGCGCGGGCGCGACATGCGAGCGTCCCCCGGTCAGCAACAGGCCGTCGAGCATATCGGCCATCATCACCGTGTCGACCGCCTCCGGGATGGCGGGGATCAGCACGACGCTGGCGCCGCCCAGCTTGACCAGCGGATCGATGAAGCGCGTCGCCACCGCCTGGATCGGCCGGTTCGCCTCCTCGTTTCCGCACATCAGACCGATGATCGGCTTGCCGCCCCGGATCATGCCCGTCCCTCCAGTTCCTGTCGTAGCGCGCGGCCCTCCGCGATGGCCAGGGCCTGCGCCTCGGGCTGAACGAGCACGCTGTCGGGCGCGGCATCCGCCAGCAGCCAGACATTGCCGCCGATCACCGAGCGCGCGCCGATCGTCACGCGGCCCAGGATCGTCGCGCCAGCATAGACGATGACGTCGTCCTCGACGATCGGATGGCGCGCGAAGCGGTCGCGCGGCGAACGCGGCGCGGTGCCCAGCGCCGAACGCGCACCCAGCGTGACATGCTGGTACAGCCGCACCCGCTCGCCGATGATCGCGGTCTCGCCGATGACGACGCCGGTGCCATGGTCGATGAAGAAATGCCGCCCGATCGTCGCCCCCGGATGGATGTCGATCCCGGTCCGCTCATTGGCCAGTTCGGAGATCATCCGCGCGACGATGGGCGCCCCCAGTTCGTTCAGTTCATGCGCGATGCGATGATGCAGGCTGGCGGTCGCGCCGGGATAGCAGAGCAGGATCTCGTCGACGCTGCGCGCTGCCGGATCGGCCAGGAAGGCGGCCTCGACATCGCTGTCGATCAGGTCGCGGACTTTGGGCAGGGTGGCGCCGAACAGCCGGGCGATCAGCGCGGCCTGTTCGGGCGGGAAGGCGGCATCGGCGTCCTTCTGCCAATAGGCCAGCTCCGCCCCGATCTCCCGCTCCAGCGCGGTCAGCCCGGCGAGCAGCTTGGCGGCGACGAAACGGTCCTCCTCCACCCCCGCCCCCCGGAAATGGCCCAGACGGCGCGGATAGAGCGCGGCGGCGATCAGCGCGACGACATCCTCGACCCCGGCGCGCGAGGGGAAACGCTCGACGTCGCGGCCCGCATCCTGCCGCTGCCGCCAGCCGTCGCGGGCGCGGCGCAGCCCCGTGACGATCGCGTCGATGCCGGTCGCGGCGTCGGGGGCGGCGCGGTCGGTCGGGGTCAGGGCTTGGGTCGACATGATGATCCTCCGACCGGCAACATATCCCACTTGGCAAATGGGATATAACAGAAATGCTACGTCCCTATAAAGCACGGGCTTTGCTTAACGGGCGGTTGCGCAGCTCGGGGGGCTGGGGCAGGGTCGGTGCACCATCATGGCCCGGTCGGCGGGAGGGAGCCCGCCCGGCCGATCGTCCCACGGCCCCATCCATTCCCCGGAACACCGCGACGATGACCATAGCGCGCCAGACGACGCTGACCCGTTTCCTGATCGAGCAGCAGCGCCGCTCGCCGGAGACCTGCCCCCCCGAACTGCGCCTGCTGATCGAAACCGTGGCGCGCGCGTGCAAGGCGGTGAACCAGGCGATCTCCAAGGGCGCGCTGGGCGATGTGCTGGGTTCGCTGGGCAGCGAGAATGTGCAGGGCGAGGTCCAGAAGAAGCTGGACGTGATCGCCAACGACCTGCTGCTCGACGCCAATGAATGGGGCGGGCACCTGGCCGCCATGGCGTCGGAGGAGATGGAGACGATCCACCGCATCCCCAACCGCTATCCCAAGGGCGAATATCTGCTGCTGTTCGATCCGATCGACGGGTCGAGCAATGTCGATGTCGACCTGTCGGTCGGGACCATCTTCTCGGTCCTGCGCGCGCCCGAGGATTGCGCGGGGCGCGAGGTGACCGAGGCGGACTTCCTGCAACCCGGCCGCGCGCAGGTAGCGGCGGGCTATGCGATCTACGGGCCGCAGACGCTGCTGGTGCTGACGGTCGGCGACGGGGTATTTGAATTCACGCTCGACCGCGAGCTGGGTTCGTGGCGGCTGACCGACGGGCCGATGCGGATCCCGGCGGGGAACCGGGAGTTCGCGATCAACATGGCGCGCCGCCGCCAATGGTCGCCGGGCATCGCCCGCTATATCGAGGAACGCATCCTGGGCACCGAGGGGCCGTGCGGGGTGGACTATAACATGCGCTGGACCGCCTCGATGGTGGCGGACATCCACCGCATCCTGAAGCGCGGCGGCGTGTTCCTCTATCCGGGCGACCACCGCCAGTCGGGCAAGGCCAAGCTGCGCCTGCTGTACGAGGCCAATCCGATGAGCTTCCTGATCGAACAGGCGGGCGGCGCGGCGATCGACGGCGCCATCCCGATCATGGATGTCGAGGCGATCGGCCTGCACCAGCGCGTCGGCGTGGTGCTGGGCGATGCGGAGGAAGTGGCGCTGGTCGCGGAATATGGGCGCACGGGGTGAGGGATTTCCGTGGCCTTCGACTTCGCTCAGGCTGAACGGAGGGCGGGGCAGGTTATCGGAATTCAGACATCCCTTTGACCCCGGCGAAGGCCGGGGCCCAGTTACGATGTGGCTGGGAAGACGGGATGAACCTGCCTCCCCCGCTTCGCCTGGTGCGCCATCGGCCGGGTGGCGCCTGGGCCCCGGCCTTCGCCGGGGTCGAAGGGATACCCCCCTCCGTTCAGCCTGAGCGAAGTCGAAGGCCAAGGGAATCCCCATCCGCCCGGCCCGGACCGTGCACGCCCCCTACCCCCGCCCCACCGACTCCCGCACGACCAGTTCAAAGGCCATCACCCGGTCCTCCACGATCCGCGAGCGTAGCGCCGCCAGCACCTGCTCCACCGCGCCGAACGCCATGTCCTCGACCGGCTGGCGGATGACGGTCAGCGGTGGCCAGACCCGCGATGCGATCGCGGTGTCGTCGAAGCCCGTCACCGCCAGGTCATCGGGCAAGCGCAGCCCCATGCGGTGCGCCTCGCCGATCAGCCCGGCGGCCATGTCGTCGCTGCTGCACAGGATCGCGCTCGGCCGGTCCGCCAGGTCCAGCAGGACCCGCCCCGCCGCCGCGCCGGACAGCGGATCGAATCCGCTCTGGATCACCAGCGCGGGGTCATAGGCCAGGCCCGCAGCCGCCAGTCCGTCGCGGAAGCCCGCCAGCCGCTCGTCGGCGACCGAAAAGCGTTGCGGCCCGGCGATGAAGCCGATCCGCCGGTGCCCCGCCTGTGCGACATGTGCGGTCATCGCAGCCATCGCCGCGCGGTTGTCGATCCGGACGGTGGCGATGTCGGGCAGCGCCTGCCCCGTCGCGATCGCCGCCGCCGCGACGCCCAGCTCCTCGAACAGCCCCGATCCGCTGAGCAGCTCGGCAAAGGGCGGCACGAGCAGCACCCCCGCCGCCCCGCTCTGCACCAGCGCGCGCACCGCCGCCTCGGCCGCGTCGCGGGTCAACCCTTCCTCGCCCTGCGCGATGAATTGCAGCCCGCGCGCATTGCTGGCGCGCAAGGCTCCCAGCAGCACCGAGTCGATGAAGGGCGTGCTCCGGTCGCTATAGACCAGCCCCAGCATGGTCGCGCGCGCCTTGGCCAGCCGACGCGCAGCCACATTGGGGACATAGCCCAGTTCCTCGATCGCCGCGAGCACCGCCGCACGCGTGGCGGCACCGACCCGGCCCGCGCCGTTGATGACGTTGGACACCGTCATCGCCGACACGCCCGCCCGCTCGCCCACCGCGCGGATGGTGACGCCTTCGGGGCGCCTGGCGGTCATGCGCGGGAGGTCAGACGGCGCCAGCCTTCAGCCCCTTGACCGCGTGATCGGCCGCGCGCGCGGTCAGCGCCATGAAGGTCAGCGACGGGTTGACGCACGACACCGACGCCATCTGCGCACCATCGGTCACGTACAGGTTCGACGCGTCATGCGCTTGGCTCCATTTGTTGAGCACCGAGGCGCGCGGGTCCGCCCCCATGCGCGCGCCGCCCATTTCGTGGATCGCGTCGCCCGGCACATGCTCCTGCTCGCCGCTGGTCACGTTCCTCAGGCCCGCCGCGCGCAGCATCGCCTCGCCCTCGCGCCGAGCGTCCGCCATCATCTTCAGTTCGTTGTCGCGGAAGGTCACGTCGAACTTCAACAGCGGCACGCCGAAGCGATCGACCTTGCTGGCATGCAGCGAGATGCGATTGTCCTCATAGGGCAGGCATTCGCCGAACGCGCCCATGCTGAACTGCCAGGGACCATAGCGGCGCATGCCATGCTTCATCTCCGCGCCGAAGCCGACCGGCTTGGCGGCATTGCGATAGGCCGAGCCCTGATAACCATAGCCGCGCCGGAAGCCCAGCCCTTCGTCGCCCTTCAGATTCCGGAAGCGCGGCACATAGACCCCGCCCGGACGGCGACCATATTCGATCAGGTCGTCCATGCCGGGAATCTCGCCCGACACGCCGACGCGAAAGATATGGTCCATGACATAGCGGCCCAGCGTCCCGCTGCTGTCGAAATGGCTGCGCTCCGAGCCGGGCGCGCGCGAGTTCATCAGGATCTGCACCGACGCCATCGCCGAGGCGCAGACGAAGACGAGATTGGCCGCCACCGTCTGCGCCTGCCCCGTCTTCGCATCGACATAACGGACGCCGGTGACCTTCTTGGCGGCAGGGTCATAGTCGATCCCCGTTACCACCGCGTCCGATTGCAGCGTCAGCCGCCCGGTCGCGCGCGCGGCGGGCAGCGTCACGGCTTGCGTCGAGAAATAGGCGCCGAACGAGCATCCATTGCCGCACTGGTTGCGGAACTGGCATTTGGTGCGGTTCTGGTCGGGCTTGTCCTCGGTCATGTTGGACAGTCGGGTGTTGATCAGCTTGCGCCCCGGAAACTGGCCCTCCAGCCGCTCCTTCAACCACTTCTCCGCGACGTTCATCGGGATCGGCGGCTGGAATTCGCTGTCGGGCAGATAGGGCAAATTCTCGCGCGAGCCGGAGACGCCGATATATTTCTCGACATAGCTATACCATGGCGCAACGTCGTCATAGCGGATCGGCCAGTCGGCGGCGACGCCCTCGCGCTTGTTCGCCTCGAAATCGTCGGGGCTCCAGCGGAACGACCAGCGGCCCCAGATCAGCGACTTGCCGCCGACCGCGCCGGGGCGGATCCAGTAGAATTTGCTCCCCTCGTCATAGGCATAGGGGTTCAGCCGGTCGTCATTGTAGAATTTCTGGTTGCTGGGCGCGACATAGCCCTGTTTGGCGATGAAATAATCGCTCTCCACCAGGGGCTTGGGCATGATGTTGCGCGCGGGCACCTCGAAAGGCGGCTTGCCGTCATAGGGATAGCCCTCGCCATGCTCGACCATGACACCCCGGTCGAGCATCAGGACGCGCAGGCCCTTTTCGGTCAGTTCCTTGGCGGCGAAACCGCCGCTGATCCCCGACCCGATCACGATCGCGTCGAAACGGTTCGTCGCCGCCATGGCCTATCCTCCCTATATCGTTCTTGTCGTTTTAGAATCGAAGCGCTTGCAGCGTCCGGAAGCTGGTCGTGATGTCGGGCAGGTAAGGCGCGGGTGCCTGGTCGTTCTCGACATAGAAATGCTTCACGCCGGCCAGCCCGTTGAGCTTGAAGAGTGCGGCGAAGTCGATCTTGCCCGCCCCCACCGCGGTCATGCTGCCATCGGCGCGCGCATCCTTGACGTGATAGGCATAGATGCGCCCCGCCAGCCGCCGGATCAGCGCCGCCGCATCCTCGCCCGCGTGGATCGCCCAATAGAGATCGATCTCCAGCTTCACGAGCTTAGGATCGGTGCCCTTGAGCAGCCGGTCATACAGGCTGACGCCGCCGGGCTTGTTGGTGAACTCGAAATCGTGATTGTGATAGGCGAAGCCCAGACCGGCCTTCTTCAACTGCTCGGCGAAGCGGTTGATGTTGGGCAGCGCCGCATTCCAGCCCGCCTCGGTCCGATGCTCGTCGGTCATATAGGGCAGGATGACGGTGTCCGCGCCCAGCGTCTTCGCCATGGTCACGCATTTCCCGAAATTGCCGAGCAGCGCGTCATAGGGGACATGGACCGACGGCGCCTTCAGCCCCAGCCGGTCCTGCGTGCGGCGGAGCATGGCATGGTCCATCGCGTCATAGCCGCCCCCGCCATATTCGATCTCGCGGTATCCGATCTTCGCCACCGCCTCGAGCGTCTTGACCGGATCGGCCGCGAACAGCTCGCGGATCGTGTAGAGTTGGAGCCCGATGGCGCCCAGCCGCGCGGCCTGCGCCATCCCCGGCAGCAGCGCGCCCGCGCCCAGCCCCAATCCCATCCCCAACCCCGCGCCCATCAGCGAACGACGATCGATCATGCCGAATATACCTTGTTGACCTGAGAATAGGGGAAGGCGCCGTTATACTCGCCGGGCACGGGCAGATATTCGCGTTCCTGCGTGATGCCGATCTCCGACGTGTAATAGCCGGTGATGACCAGTTGCCGGAACGGCTCGAAGAACGCGCGACCCTCGGGCAGCACGCCCTCCATCGCCTCGGTCAGCAGCGTGTCCTGCTGCACCGCCGTCGCCTTGGCGGCGGGCACGCGGTGGACGCTCTGGCTGCGCGCCTCGATCGCGTTCAGCCCGGCGATGATCGGCACCCGGTCGGCGGGCAGCGACCAGTCGGCCAGCATCTTCTCGATGAATTCGGGCACCCCGGCGGCGATCGCGCCCGGCGTATCGGTGGTCGGCAGCACGCGTTCGGCCAGCGCGGTCATCGTCGCGCGCTGGACGGGGGTGAAGACCGCCACGCTGGGCGGGCCGTTCGAGATGACGGGAATGGCGCCGCGCGTCTGCTCGACCGCGCCCGCCGCACGGGCGATGGGCGCGAACAGCGCGGAGCCGAACATGGCGGTGATCCCCGCCAGGGCATGTCTGCGGTCGATATGGGGGTGGGCGATCATCGGGCATCCTCCGGCAGGTCCTGCGCGATCGCCTCGGGCGGCAGCGGGCGGACCCAGATGTTGCGGAACGAGACGGGCGAGTCGTGATCCTGAAGCTGGATCGGCGCGGCATCGCCATGCGCCTGGTATTTTTCGACCTGCCGCCAGACGGTGGTGCCCAGCATCGCCTGATGGTTCTGGACGACGACGCCGTTCAGCAGCGCGGTGACATAGGCGGGGCGGAGCAACTTGCCGTCGCCGCCGAAGCGCGGCCGCTCGAAGATGATGTCATAGCTTTGCCACGCGCCGGGCTTACGCGCGGCGTTCACCAGCGGCGGCTTCCAGGCATAGACCGCCCCCACCTGCCCATCGGCATAGGTCGGATTATTATAGCCGTCGAGGATCTGAACCTCATAGCGTTGCATGAACCAGATGCCGCTATTGCCCCGGTCCTGCGACGATTTGCGCGGCGGGTTGGGCGAGCGGAATTCGAGGTGGAGCTGGACATCGCCGAAGCTCTGCTTGCTGACCAGCACGCTCTCCGCCTTGCCGTCGCGCGGCGGCACGGTCAGCACGCCGCCCTGAAGCAGCCATGGCTTGCCGCTGGCCGTCCAGGCGTCCAGCGAGCGCCCGTCGAACAGCACCACCGCATCCGACGGCGCGCCGCCGGGCTGCGCGGCGGGCGTCACGACGCGCGGCGCGGGCCGGTCCGGATCATGGACATGCCATTGGCCACCGGGCAGCATCGGCGTGTCGCGAAACCCCAGGCCCGGCTTGTCCTGGGCCGTCGCGCCGCTCGCCACGGCCAGCGCGATCAACGATAGCATCCGCATCGCTCCCCTCCTCATGCTGTAGGATCGATCGCGCGGTACGCGGCGATCAGTCTCTCTTCGCCTGCGCGGCCCTTGACCGAATTGCCATGTTCCATGCCGATCACCCCGGCATAGCCCTGTGCCTTCAGGAAGCGGCAGATATTGGCATAGTTGATCTCGCCGCTGCCCGGCTCGTTGCGGCCGGGATTGTCGCCGAACTGGATATAGCCGATCTCGTCCCAGCAGAGTTTCATGGTCGGGATCAGATTCCCCGACTGGATCTGCTCGTGATACAGGTCGGCCAGCACCTTCACGCCCGGACTGTTCGCCCCGCGCGCCACCGCATAGCCCTCTGCGATCGACTGCATGAAGACGCCGGGATGGTTGGTCCGGGTGTTGAGCGGCTCCATCACCAGCGCCATGCCGTGCGGCGCGACGATATCGCCCGCCCGGCGCATCACGTCGATGATCCGCCCCATCTGGATCGCAGGGTGCAGACGCTTGTCCATGAAGCCGGTGACGACGGTCATCCGCGTCGCGCCGACCCGCTTGGCGACCTCGACCGCGCTTGTCACATCGGCGAGGAAGGCCTGCCGCTCGGCATCGTCATCGCCGCCCAGCAGCGGCCGGGACTCGGACCATTTGGGCATCGACGCGACGAACACGCCCATCGTCATCTTCCGGTCGCGCAGCGCCTTGGCGATCGCTTCCTGTTCGACCACCGGGCGAAGGCGATATTCATTGTCCTCCCAGGCCCAGAAACCCTGATCGGCGGCATAGGCGATCTGCTCGACCGAGCTGTCGCCCCGGCTGGCAAAGCTGCCCAGATGCGGCGCGAAGCCCAGGGTGAAGCGCGCGGCGTTGGACGATCGGCCCGCCTTCTGCGCCATCAATGCTGCGGCGGGAACGGCGGCGGCGATCCCGCCCAGGATGGTGCGTCGCGACCAGCTCATGCGACGGTCTCCATGACAGGGCGGCGAGGACGGCGGCGCTCGGCCAGCCAGATGCCGCCGAACACGAACAACAGGATCACCGGCACGATCGCCAGCCGCGCGAAGGACTGCGACGCCGCCGCATCCTCGACCTGGCGCAGCGCCTCGCCGGTCAGCCGCTTGAACGCCTCCGGCCCACCGGCCAGCTCGACCTTGGCGGCGTCGAACATCGCGCCGAGACGCGGCAGGACGAAGAAGCTCGCCAGCGCCCCCGCCGATCCGACCAGCCCCAATGCCCAGGCCCCGCCGCGCGGATACCGCTCGGCCACCGACGCCAGCATGGTCGGCCACATCGCACAGACGCCCAGCCCCCAGACGGTCGAGGCCAGCACCGCCGCCACCGGCGACTGCGCGCGCGACAGCAGGAACAGGCCGATCCCCGCCATCAGGCTCGACACCCAGAGCAGCCCCGGATTGGACAGCCGCCCCGCAATCCGCCCGGCAAAGTGGCGGAACACGAACATCAGCGCGCTGACATAGACGAGCAGCAATATGCCGCGCATCCCGACCCGGCTGCTCAGCGCCACGTCGAGCCATTGCCCCGGTGCCAGTTCGGACGCGGCGGTCAGGAACATCGCGCCGAACCACACGAAGAAGCTCGGCCGCTTGAACACCTCGGCGATCATCCCGCCAAAGCCGACATCGCGCACTTCGCGCGGCACCGGCGGGAAACGCGTGGTCGCCGCCATCACCAGCACACCGAGCGCAGGGATCAGCACCAGCGCCATGATCGCCTGCCACGACAGGACCTCAGCGAGGAGCACGCCTGCCAGCCCACCGACGATCAGCCCGCCGGGATACCAGGCATGCAGCACGTTCAGCCGGTGCGTCGTCTCTTCCGGATAGAGCCGCGCGGTCAGCGGGTTGATCGACGCCTCCGCCAGTCCCCAGCCGATCCCGCTGAGCAGCATCCCGCCCCAGACGATGTGATAGACCGCCATGCCGCTGGCCAGCGAGCCCGCCCCGACGATCGCCGCCGTCCCGACCAGAAAGCACAGGCCGCATCCGATCAGCATCTGCCGCGCACCGATCCGGTCGAGCAAGGCGCTCGCCACGAACAGCGTCGCCGCAAAACCCAGAAAGGCCGAGCCCAGCGCCGACCCGATCAGCTCCCCCGCCTGCACCGGCGCGATGGGGTCGATCCACTGCGCCTTCAGGCTGCTCGCCACCGCCGCGCGCAACGCCGCGCTGGCGGCGGCCGTGAACAGCGCCAGCACGCTTAGCCAGAACAGACGCGACCGATTGTCCGGTACCGCTTCCATGCCCCACTCCCGCTTTTATTTTTTGTCAGACTTTACCTTCCAGAGCGGATGGTCAAGCCATTGAATTGCTTAAATTCCTAACCAGCGTCTATTCGCCGCCGGATCGCCCCCACCGGCGAAATCGTCGAAGGCGCGCTCGGCCCGGCGGATCATATGGGCGGCGATGAACGGAGCCCCTTCGCGCGCGCCGTCCTCCGGGTGCTTGAGGCAGCATTCCCATTCCAGCACCGCCCAACCGGCATAGCCATATTGGGTCAGCTTGGAGAAGATCCCGCCGAAATCGACCTGCCCGTCGCCCAGCGAGCGGAACCGCCCCGGCCGGTCGATCCAGTCGCTGTAACTGCCATAGACACCCGCGCGGCCGGTCGGGTTGAACTCGGCATCCTTGACGTGGAACATGCGGATGCGGTCGTGATAAAAGTCGATGAATTGCAGATAATCCATCGCCTGCAGCACGAAATGGCTGGGATCGTAGAGGATGTTGGCGCGGGCATGGCCGCCGACCGAATCCAGGAACCGCTCGAAGGTCGTTCCGTCGTGCAGATCCTCGCCGGGATGAAGTTCGTAGCAGAGGTCGACGCCCTCCTCCTCGAACGCATCCAGGATCGGCCGCCAGCGCTTGCCGAGTTCGGCAAACCCTTCCGCGACCAGCCCGGCGGGCCGCTGCGGCCAGGGATAGACGAAGGGCCAGAGCAGCGCGCCGGAGAAGGTCGCATGCGCCTTCAGGCCCAGCCGCCGACTCGCCCTGGCGGCGTATCCGAGTTGCTCGACCGCCCAGGCCTGTCGCTCGGCGGGTTTGCCCCGCACCGCCTCGGGCGCGAAGCCGTCGAAGGCGGCGTCATAGGCGGGGTGAACCGCGACCAGCTGCCCCTGCAAATGGGTGGAGAGTTCGGTGATCGCGACGCCCGCCTCGGCACAGCGACCGGCCAGATCGTCGCAATAATCCTGGCTTTCGGCGGCGGTCTTCAGGTCGATGCAACGCGCGTCCCAGGTCGGGATCTGCACGCCATCATAGCCCGCCTCCGCCATCCACCGCGCCGCCGAGTCCAGCGTGTCGAACGGGGCCGCATCGCCCATGAACTGGGCCAGGAAGATGCCCGGCCCGCGCATGGTGGGCACCGCACTCACTTGGCGGTCTCGGCCTTGAGATAGGCGATCAGCGCGGCGCGCTTGGCCGGATCGGCGACGCCGATCGGCATCCGCGTGCCCGGCACCTTCTTCATCGGGGCGGCGATGAACTCGTTCAGCGTCTTGTCGTCCCACTTCAAGCCGGAGGCCTTCATCGCGGGCGAATAGTTGAAGCCGGGCACCGACCCGGCCTGCCGCCCGAAGACCCCGTTCAGATTGGGACCGACGCCGTTCCGTCCGCCCTTGTTGAGCGTGTGGCAGGCGCGGCAGGCGGCAAAGGCCTGTGCCCCCGCGGCGGGGGCCGATTGCGCGGTCGATGGCGCATTGGCGGCGATGACGATGGTCATGGCACCGGGCAATGCGGCCAGCCAGAGCAGCTGCCTCATCCTCACTCTCCTGTCATTTTCTTTCCCAGACTCGCTGGTTCGCGATCGAGTTTACCGCTAAACCGTCGGCGTGCAAGCATCGAATGTCGCCATGTGAGCGACCGGGGCGAAGGAGAGGATGATGGCGAAGCGCAGGTTGCGGCTGGCGATGGCAGGTGGCGGCGAAGGGGCCTTTATCGGGGCGATCCACCGCATGGCCGCGGCGCTGGACGGGGATTGGGATCTGGTCGCGGGCGCATTCAGCAGCGATCCGCAGCGCAACCGCCGGACGGGCGAACAGCTCGGCCTGTCCCCCGACCGGGTCCATGACACGCTCGACGCGCTGCTGGCCGACGAGCGCGCGCGCGCCGCCGGGGACCGGATCGATGCGGTCGCGATCGTCACGCCCAATCATCTCCACGCCCCGATGGCGATCGCCGCACTGAACGCCGGTTTCGCGGTGTTCAGCGAAAAGCCGATGGCGATGAACCTCGCCGAGGCCCGCGCCATCGCCGAAGCCGCCCGCGCCTCGGGCCGGCTCTATGCGCTGGCCTTCACCTATAGCGGTTATCCTATGGTCGAGGAGGCGCGGGCGCGGGTGGCGCGGGGCGATTTCGGCGCGATCCGGCTGATCCATGTCGAATATATCCAGGGCTGGCTGAGCCGCCCGCTCGACCGCGAAGGCAACAAACAGGCCGAATGGCGCACCGACCCGGCGCGCGCCGGGCTGGGCGGCTGCCTGGGCGATATCGGCACCCATGCCTTTCAACTGGCCGAGCATGTCTCCGGCCACCGGGTCGCGGCCTTGTCGGCGGATGTGACCACCCATGTCGACGGGCGGATGCTCGACGACGATGTGAACGTGCTTCTCCGCTTCGACGGGGGCGCGCGCGGCACGCTGCGCGCGACCCAGGTGGCGGCGGGTGAGGAAAACGGCCTGCGCCTGCGCATCCATGGCGAGAAGGGCGGGCTGGAATGGTCGCAGATGGAGCCGAACACGCTGACCCTGCGCTGGCTCGATCGCCCGGCGGAGATCGTCCGCGCGGGTGGGCCGGGGCTGGCGGACACCACCCTGCCCCGCCAGCGCACGCCGGGCGGCCACCCCGAAGGCTATATCGAAGCCTTCGCCAATCTCTACCGCGCGGTCGCCCGGACACTGGACGAGGATGGCCCGGCAGAGGGCGGCGCGATCGGCGCGGCGGACTGGTTTCCGGGATTGGTGCCGGGCTTGCGCACCATGGCCTTTGTCGAGGCGGCGCTCGCCAATGCCGCGTCGGACGAGAAATGGACGGCGTTTCCCGAAGTCGATAGCATCGGAAAAATAGCTGAACTCTAGGGAAAGATGGCCCGACTACGATGCCCGACACACGCAACCTGTCGGATTATCCCGACCTGTCGACGCCCCGGCTGTCCTTGCGACGGCTGGCGACACGGGATGCGGCGGCGATCGTCCGGATCGTGGGGCAATGGGATGTCGCACGCCGACTGGCCCGCGTACCCCATCCCTATACACCGGACGACGCCCGCTTTTTCCTGGAGCAAGTAGCGTCGCAGGAATGGATCTGGGCGCTCACCAGAACGGGTGCGGATGCGCTGATCGGCGTCATCGGCCTGACGCCGAACAAACGCGATGACCGGGCCGAACTCGGCTATTGGCTCGATCCTGACCAATGGGGTGGCGGGCTCATGACCGAAGCGGGACGGGCGGTGCTGTCCCATGCATTCGGACCGCTCGGTCTGTCGGTCGTCACCTCGTCCTATTTCGAGGATAATCCCGCTTCGGGGCGGGTGCTGGCCAAGCTGGGTTTCATGGAAACGGCGCGGACCATGCGCTCTTGCCTGGCCATGGGCCGTGACGTTCCGACGGTGGAGGTGCAGCAATCCAGAAGAGCGTAAAGGCGTCAGGCCTTGCGCCCCCGCACGATCCCGACCGCGCCGGCCAGTACCGCCGCGTCCTCGGCAAAGCCCGTCTTCGTCTGGCCATAACGGCCCAGCGCCGCCATGCGTCCGCGCCAGCCGGGATAGGAGGCGATCACCGCCGTCACGCCGCCGACCGCCGCGCCCAGCCAGCGATGCTTCGGGCTGGCGAGCGCCGCGCCTGCGATCGCCGAGGTGGTGAAGCGGGCCGCGAGGCCGATCGGCACGATCCGGTCGGGCGCGATCTTCTGCTTGTCGCCCGCCATCTCGCCAATGGCGAGCGCCAGCGTGCCCGCCGCGACCAGCGGGTTGGCGAGCCATTTCAGCGGCCCCTTGCCCAGCCGCAATTCCCCACGCGCCGCCGCGATCGACACGGCGGCCAGCGGGGTCATGGCGCGCTGACCACCGACCAGACCCATTTTGAACGATGCGAGCATGACGCGACCCTCTTCGTGAAACCCATGACGAGCGGCACCAATCCCGCCGCCCGCCACCGGGTTCCCGGCGGCCGTCACGCGCCCCCTTTCCCACGACATCCCGGCTGCGCCATGATGCGGGCATGAAACCCATCCTCCCCCTCGCCGCGCTGCTGTCGCTGGCCGCCTGTTCCTCCAACACCCAGCCCACGGGTCTGAGCGAGGAGGAGAACCGCCAGCTCAACGAGGCCGCCGCCATGCTCGATGCCAATGCGGTCGATCTGAACGCGATGGCGCCTTCGAACGTTACGGGGGAAACATCCCATGATACCGAGGGTTAAGCGTCCATGACCGACAAGAATCTGCGCCGCCTGGGATCGACCGACCTGATGATCGCGCCCCTGGTGCTGGGCGGCAACGTGTTCGGCTGGACCGCGGATCGCACGGCGAGCTTTGCGGTGCTCGACGCCTTTGTCGAGCAGGGCGGCACGATGATCGACACCGCCGATGTCTATTCGGCCTGGGTCGACGGGCATCAAGGCGGAGAGTCCGAGGCGATGATCGGCGAATGGCTGAAGGCCAGCGGAAAGCGCGACCGGGTGCTGATCGCGACCAAGGTCGGGATGCTGCCCGGCGAAGGCGGCGAGAAGCTGGCGCCCGCGCGGATCATGGCGGCGGCCGAAGCCTCGCTGAAGCGGTTGGGCACTGACCATATCGATCTGTATTTCGCGCATCAGGATGACGAGGATCAGCCGCAGGAGGCGGTGATGGAGGCCTTTGCCCGGCTGGTCGAGGCGGGCAAGGTCCGCGTGATCGGCGCGTCCAACTTCCACGCCGCCCGGCTGAAATCCGCCAATGACGCGGCGCGCGACGCGGGACTGCCGCGCTTCCACGTCCTTCAGCCCGAATATAATCTGGTCAGCCGCCACAAGTTCGAGGGCGAATTGCAGGATTACTGCGTCACCGAGAATATCGGTGTCGTCCCCTATTACGGGCTCGCCGCCGGGTTCCTGACCGGCAAGTACCGAAGCGAAGCCGATCTGTCGCAAAGCGTGCGGGGCGCCCGGATGGGTGAGTTACTGCACGGCAAGGGGGCCGATGTCCTCGCCGCGCTCGACGATGTAGCGGAGGAGGTACGGGCCACCCCGGCGCAGGTGGCGCTGGCCTGGCTGATGGCACAGGCGGGCGTCACCGCCCCGATCGCCAGCGCGACCAACGTGACCCAGCTGAGCGAATTGACGCCCGCCATGCACCTGACCCTGACCGACGACCAGCTGGCACGACTCGACACCAGCGGCGCCTAGACAGCGAAATTAAACTATATTAATTTGGAAAATCTTGTCATTCCCTTGTCATCAGAGCCCATGTCCGCACCGCGACCGACCGTCCTGATCGTCGAAGACCAGCCGCTGCTGTTGCTGCATGTCCGCTTCGCGTTCGAGGATGCCGGATATGCCGTGATCCAGGCGGCGAATGCCGACGAGGCGCTGATCGCGCTGGACCGCCATCCGGACATTCGCGCGGTCTTCACCGATGTCGCGATGCCTGGCTCGCTCGACGGAGCGGCACTGGCGGAGCGCATCCGGGGGGCCTATCCGCGCGTCGCGGTGCTGGTGACGTCGGGGCATCAGGCCTTTGCCCCCACCGACCTGCCCGACGATATTCGCTTCGTCGCCAAGCCTTATGTCGGGCACGAGATCATCCGGATGCTCGAAGAGGAAATGGCCTGACCCCAGGCCTGTTTTCGCGTCAGGCCGCCCTGGCCTGGACCACGCCCGGACGACCGATCAGATAGCCCTGGATCTGGTCGCACCCCAGTTCGCGCAGGGTCGCCAGTTGCGCCTCGGTTTCCACGCCCTCGGCGACGATCGGGATGTTCAGGCTGCGGCCCAGTCCGATCGAGGCGCGGACGATCGACAAGGCGGGGCCGTGCGAATCCATGCCGCTGGTGAAGCTGCGATCGATCTTGATCTTGTCGAACCGGAATTGCTGGAGGCTGCTGAGCGAGGAATAGCCGGTGCCGAAATCGTCCATGACGATCCGCACCCCCGCCTGGCGCAGCGCGCACAGATTGGCGGTGGCGGTCTCGCGCTGCTCGATCAGCACGCCCTCGGTCACCTCCACCTCGACACGGCGCGGGTCGAATCCATGGTCGAGGATCGTCGCCAGCATCTGCCTAGCGAGCATCGGATCGCGCAACTGCACCGGTGACAGGTTGATCGCCAGCATCCAGTCGCGCGGCCAGGCGCGCGCGACGATCAGCGCCTCGATCAGCAGCCGGTGGCCGATCTCGCCGATCATGCCGTCTTCCTCGGCGATGGCGATGAAGACATCGGGGCTGACCGGGCCCAGCACCGGGTGGGTCCAGCGCGCCAGCGCCTCCTGTCCGATGATCCGGCGGGTCCGGCAATCCGCGATCGGCTGAAACGCCAGCTGCAATTCGCCGCGCACCCCCGCATCGCGCAGTTCGTGCGCAATCCAGCGGCGCTGGCGACGTTCCTCGTCCATCGCCGAGTCGTAATGGCGGGCCCGGTGGCGGCCGTCCGCCTTGGCCCGGTAGAGCGCGATATCGGCGCAGGCCTGAAGCTCGTCGGCTTCGCGACCATGGCGCGGCGACAGGGCGACGCCGATGCTCATCCGCACCGCCGGGCTGGCGGGATCGTTGGCGATGATGGCATAGATGCGGCGCACCAGCGCCTCGGCATCCTGTTCGTCGGGGGCTAGATGGTGGATGATGGCGAACTCATCCCCGCCGATCCGCGCGACGGTATCGCAGCTGCCCACCGCCGCGGCGAGCAGATCGCTGGCGCGCCGGAGCATGATGTCGCCAGTGGCATGGCCGAGCGTGTCGTTGACGCCCTTGAACCCGTCCAGATCGATCGCCAGCAGCGCGATCCGGCGTCCGGCCTGCAAGGCCGCGTTGAGCCGCCGTTCAAATACGACCCGGTTGGCCAGCCCGGTCAGCGGATCGTGATGGGCCAGATATTCGACCTGTCGCTGGATACGCTCGCGCTCCTCGGCGGCGCGGGCCAGTGCGTCCATCCCGCGCGCCAGCTCGCCCAGTTCGTCGCGACGGCCCAGGCAGAGCGGCTCCAGCGTCAGGCCCGCACTCATCGCGCGCATCGCCGCGACGATGTTCATCAGCGGGCGCATGATCCGGTTCCGCAGCCAGAGGATCAGCCCGGACACCAGGATCACGACCAGCAATCCGGCCAGCACCATCTGGACCAGCGCACGCCTGGCCAGCGCCTCCACCTCCCGCGTCTGCCATCCCAGCCGACGGATCAGCCGTTCGTGCACGGCGTCGCGCCGCCTCTCCAGCACGTGCAGTTCGGCGATGAAGACCGGCATGGTCCGCTTCATCGAATCCCGATCGCTCGCCTGACGGATCACGGCCCGCGCCGTGCGCAGAAGCTGCCGCTCCGCCGCCAGCTCTTCGTCATGGGCCGTGACGAGGTCGGGCGGCACGCCGCCATCCTCGACCCGCGAGGCGGCCAACCAGGCCCGTGCGCTGGCATCCAGGATGTGCCAGCGTTGCGCAGGCACGCTGCCCCCCTGCTCGACCCGCCGGGTCAGCGCACCGATTCGGACCCGGAAATCGCGCAATTGCGCGTCCTTCTTGTCATGCTGGTCGAGCAGTGTCGCGATCCGGCGCGTCGACTGGACCATGGTAAGCAACTGGTTGTTCAACAGAAGTCCACAGCCGCCGAGCAGCATGAAAATGCCCAGGACGATGGTCAGCATCGCCGCGAAACGAAATTCCAGGGACTGAATACGACGATGAAGCCAAGCCATGGCGTTCGTTGTATACGATCAACCCTTAAAACAGGTTAAGTAAACCAGATCGTATTTCTCAATCCGGGGCAAAAACCAGCGCGTTGATCGGCCGGTCCCGTTCACCCACGATCAGGGCCCGACCGATGGGGGGCAGGGATCTTTGCGGACAGGCGGGGCGTGGACAATGACGACAGCCGGGCCCGATCGGCGTCGCCGGTCCGGTCAGCGCATGCCCGCGCGCGGCGGCCAGTTGGCCCGCCAGACCGGCCTCCAGTCCCAGGACCAGCGCGAAACGCGCGGTCACGCCCGACATCGACCGCCCCGCGCGGTTCCCGGCCAGTGCGATGGTCGCGAAGCGGCTGCCATCGGGCATCTCGACCAGTTGGAACACCGCCTCCCCCACGCGGTCGAAGGCGGCGAAGACGGTCCATAGCGGACACCGTCCTTCGGCCTCGACCAGCACCGGATTGGCCGAACCGGCATAGCGTTTGGACACCTGCCCCGCGCGGTCCACGCGCATCAGGAAAAAGGGCAGCCCCCGCGCACCGACCCGCCCCAGGGTGGTCAGCCGATGCGCCAGTTGCTCGTACGAAACGCCGAAGCGCCGCGCGACGATCTCCAGATCATAGCCGGTCGCCTCGCAGGCGCGCAGGACGCGGGCATAGGGCATGACCAAAGCCGCCGCGAAATAGCGTTGCAGGTGGCGTCGGAACAGCCGCTCGGCGATCCGGTCGCCAAAGGCCGCCCCGCGCGCCAGCGCGTCGATCTCGGCGCGCGCCTCCAGCTGGGCGAGTTGCGTCGCCAGCGCAAAGACGCGCGCCGGGGCCTTCAGCATCTCCGACAGCTGCAACTGGCGCGCATGCAGGTCCAGCCGGGTCAGCAGATCGGGCAAGATGTCGATCGGCAGGATGCGGATGGTCAGGGCATGGCGGACGCGAAGCCGCTCGGCGAGCGCGCCATAGAGATCGCCCGCCGCCATGCGCAGTTCGTCGGCCAGCCCCTCGGCCGCCGCGTCGAGATCGGGGAAATGGTTGCGCCACCGCTCGATCTCGCGCCGGACGAGCAGCGTCGGATCGGGCGCGGCCGGGCTCGCAGCCGTCGCCTCCCCAACCCCCGCGATCCGGTCGAACGCGCGGGCAAAGGCCTCCGCGCCGCCGGGCGCCGCCGCCAGCCATTCCTCCAGCTCTGTCCGGTCGATCTCCAGATCGGCGAACATCGGATCGGCCAGCCGCCGCCGCATCGCCGCCGTCCCGCCCCCCGGCGCATCCGCCGCCAGCGCACGCGGGTCGAAGTCGAACGTCTCAACCAGCCGCACCAGCAACGCCGCCGAGACGGGGCGCTGATTGCGCTCGATGAGGTTGAGATAGCTGGGCGAGATGGCGAGCATCTCGGCCATCGCGGCCTGCGACAATCCATGCTGGCGACGCAACCGGCGCACCGCATGACCCGCGATCAGCTTGGCTCCGCCCATGCCCGGCTCTCCTTCGGCATCATGCTGCTATGCCGCGCAGAGTCTGTCAATTCTTTACAATACGACACCCGGAGGCTGCACCGATGTGACCCCGACACGCGCCAAAACGGCGCAACCGCCTGTTCCATCAGTTCGAACAGCCGCATTTTGCGCCTCAGGGAATAGCGATTTTGTAAAGGATCACGCCATGACTCAGAGCTTCACCGATCTGGTTCCGGCCCCTGCCGGGCGGTTCGACGGGATCGCCCGTCCCTACACCCCGGCGGATGTCGCGCGGCTGCGCGGGTCGATCGCGGTGGAGCATACGCTCGCCCGGCGCGGCGCGCTGAAGCTGTGGGAATTGCTGAAGACCGAGGATTATGTCCATGCGCTGGGCGCGCTGTCGGGCAACCAGGCGATGCAGATGGTCCGCGCGGGGCTGAAGGCCATCTATCTGTCGGGCTGGCAGGTTGCAGCCGACGCCAACACGGCGGGGCAGATGTATCCCGACCAGTCGCTCTACCCCGCCAATGCCGGGCCCGAGCTGGCGCGGCGGATCAACGCGACGCTGGCGCGCGCCGACCAGATCGAACATGCCGAGGGCGGCGCGACCCGCGACTGGTTCGCCCCGATCGTCGCGGATGCCGAGGCGGGATTCGGCGGTCCGCTCAACTGCTTCGAGATCATGAAGGCCTATATCGCGGCGGGCGCGGCGGGCGTGCATTTCGAGGACCAGCTGGCGTCGGAGAAGAAGTGCGGCCATCTGGGCGGCAAGGTGCTGATCCCGACCGCCGCGCATATCCGCAATCTGGATGCGGCGCGGCTGGCGGCGGATGTGGCGGGCGTGCCGACGGTGATCTGCGCGCGCACCGACGCCGAAAGCGCGCGGCTGATCACCTCGGACGTGGACGAGCGCGATGCCGAATTCCTGACCGGCGAGCGGACGCCCGAGGGCTTTTTCCGTCTGAAGGAGGGCACCGGGGTCGATCATTGCATCAAGCGCGGCCTGGCCTTCGCACCCCATGCCGATCTGCTGTGGTGGGAGACGTCGAAGCCCAATCTCGCCGATGCCCGTCGCTTCGCCGAGGCGATCCGGCGCGCCTATCCGGACAAGATGCTCGCCTATAACTGCTCGCCCAGCTTCAACTGGGAGAAGAATCTGGACCGCGACGACATCGCCCGCTTCCAGCGGGAGATCGGGGCGATGGGGTACAAGTTCCAGTTCGTCACGCTCGCCGGGTTCCACCAGCTCAATTACGGCATGTTCGAGCTGGCGCGCGGCTATCGCGACCGGGGCATGGCGGCCTATTCCGAGCTGCAACAGGCCGAGTTCGCCGCCGAGGGCCATGGCTATACCGCGACCCGCCACCAGCGCGAGGTGGGCACCGGCTATTTCGACCTGATCGCGCAGACCGTGGCGGGCGGCGACAGCTCGACCACCGCGCTCGCCCAGTCCACCGAGGCCGCCCAGTTCGAGCGGGCCGCCTGACCCCGTTCATAAGAGAGGAGAATTTGCCATGCCGACCGAACCCCAACGCAGCCGCGCCGTCTTCTCCACCGAGGACTTCGCGCTGATGAAGGAAGCCGTCGCCGAACACGTCAAGCGTGTCGCCGACGATCCGCGATCGATCAAGTTCGCGCACCTGTACCACCGGCTGGGACGCATCGCGTCATAAGGGTGTTCCCCGGCGCCGCTAACAGCCCATCACCCCTCTTCCTTGGGGAAGGAAGCGCCCCGCCGATCCAGCATCGGCGGGGTTTGTTCGCGCTGCGGAACAAGCGGCCCGATCGCGCGCTTGACCGCCCATGCCCGACACCGGCCTGACCGCGCGCATTCGCGAGAATATCGTCCTGTACGGCGCGCTCGCCGCCAATCTAGGCATCGGCGTCGCCAAGTTCATCGCCGCCGGGATCACCGGCTCGTCCTCGATGCTGACCGAGGGCGTCCATTCGGTGGTGGACAGCGGCAACCAGATCCTGCTGCTCTATGGCCAGAAGCGCGCCCGGCGCGGGCCCGATGCGGTCCACCCCTTCGGCTATGGGCGCGAGCTGTATTTCTGGGCCTTCGTGGTCGCCATCCTGATCTTCGCGCTGGGCGCGGGCATATCGATCTATGAGGGCTGGCTGCATGTCCAGACGCCCGAAGAGCTGCGTGATCCCACCGTCAACTATATCGTCCTGGCCATCGCCTTCGCGCTCGAAGGCGCATCCTGGACGATCGCGGTGCGCGAATTCGCGCGGGCCAAGGGCGATGGCGGCTGGTGGCAGGCGATCCATGAGTCAAAGGACCCGGCGGGCTTCATCGTGCTGTTCGAGGATTCGGCAGCGCTGGCCGGGCTGGTCATCGCCGGGCTGGGCGTCTGGCTGTCGCACCGGCTGGGCGATCCCCGGATCGACGGCATCGCCTCGATCCTGATCGGGCTGGTTCTGGGCCTGGTCGCGATCCTGCTCGCGCGCGAGGCCAAGGGGCTGCTGATCGGCGAGCGCGCCGACCCGCAGGTGGTGGAGACGATCCGCACGATCGTCGCCGACCGCCCCTGGATCGCACACGTCAACCATGTCCGCACGATCCACACCGCGCCCGACAGCATCTTCGCCGCGATCAGCGCGGATTTCGTCGACTCCGTTCCGATGGGCGAGGCGGAGACGCTGATCGAGACGCTGGAGGACGATCTGCGCCGCGCGGTGCCGATGCTGTCCTCCATCTATATCCGTCCGGAAAAGCATGAAAATGCCGCTCCGCCCGTGCCTCAATCTCCGCTATGAGGGCGTTGATGACGATGCTTTTGCGGCTTACCCTCGCTCTGGCCTTTTCGCTCCTCGGCGCGCTTCCCGCGCAGGCGGCGGTGACCATCACCTTCTGGAGCCATGAGCTGGGGAACAGCTTTCCCCATGCATTTTTCAGCTTGCGCGGCACGGTCGACGCCACCGGCGCGCCGGTCGATGCCAATTACGGCTTTACCGCCAAGTCCGTTTCCCCGGCATTGCTAATGGGGACGGTCAAGGGGCGGCTGGATATCTCCAAGCCCTTCTATATCGCGACCAGCGACGCGCAATTTTCCTATGTGATGACCGACGCGCAATATGGCGACATCCTGGCGCTGGTCGCCGCCTGGGACGAGAAGACGGGCGATGGCCGTTACAATCTGAACCAGCGCAACTGCGTCCATTTCGTGCAGGAAGCGGCGCGGCGGCTGGGGCTGGTCGGGCTAGACCATCCCGAGCTGATGAAGAAGCCCCGCTCCTATCTGAAGACCGTGGCGCAGGCGAATGCCGGCCGCGTGACCGTCATCGGCCAGAGCGGCAAGGCCTATCTCGCCTCGCTGCCGCCGCTCCCGGCCGCTGCCCCGTCGAGCCTCGCGCCGGTGGCTCAGGTCCCGGCGGGCACCAGCTCGACGATGTCCAGCACCGATTCATAAGCGGGATAGGGAAAGGCGATCCGCCAGCGTTTGGCGTCCACCCGCTCCAAGACGCCCGCCATGTCGCGCGCCTCGTCGCGACCATAGGCATAGGAGCGTTCTTCGTCCCCCAGGATCAGCGTGCCGAGGAAGATGCTGCGCGCGTCGGTGTCGCCGTAGATCCGCCCGGCGAGCCGCTGCGACCCGTCCAGCTTGGCCAGTTGCGTTCCGCCCGCCGACACGCGGCAGCGGAAATAGGAATAGGCGACATAGGTCAGCACCGCGCGCCCCTGCGACCCCAGCTTGATCGTCCGGCAGCGATAGTCGCCATCGGGCAGGGTCGGCTCGGCGATCGAATGATCGGGATCGGCCAGTTCGCCCAGGCCATCGATCTCCTTGCCCGCACCCCCTGCCCGCGCCTGCCCCAGCGCCTTCATCCAGGCGGTGCGCCAGCCGCGCAGCCGGATACGGTCCGACTCGGTCGCCGCGCGTCGCCAGTCGGTCGCATCCGCATCGCGGCGCGCCGGGGCGGGCGCCGCCGTCGCCAGGACGGCGAGCGCGACCAACAGCCCGGCCGCCTTCACTGCGCGGTCCATCCGCCATCGACCGACAGGTTCGCGCCGGTGATCGCCTTGGCCTCGTCGCGGCACAGGAACAGCGCCAGCGCCGCGACCTGTTCGACGGTGACGAATTCCTTGGTCGGCTGCGCCTTGAGCAGCACGTCCTCGATCACCTGCTCGCGGCTCAGCCCGCGTGCCTTCATCGTGTCGGGAATCTGGTTCTCGACCAGCGGCGTCCAGACATAGCCGGGCGAGATGCAATTGGCGGTGATGCCGTCGGTCGCCACCTCCAGCGCCACCGTCTTGGTGATGCCGACCACGCCATGCTTGGCCGCGACATAGGCCGATTTGTTGGGGCTGGCGACCAGGCTGTGCGCCGAGGCGGTGGTGATGATCCGGCCCCAGCCCTTTTGCCGCATGTGCGGGATCGCCGCGCGCATCATGTGCCAGGCCGAGGACAGGTTGATCGCGATGATCGCATCCCATTTCTCGACCGGGAATTCGGCGATCGGGGCGACATGCTGGATACCGGCATTGTTGATGACGATGTCCACCGATCCCGTCTCCGCCGCCGCGCGCGCGATCATCGCCTCGATCTGGTCGGGCCGGGTCATGTCGGCGGCATCGTATAGCGCCGCGGCACCGCTGAGTTCCGCCAGCGCGGCGCGGTTCGCCTCGATCGCGTCCGCCTCGCCGAAACCGTTCAGCATCACCGCCGCCCCCTCGGCGGCCAGCGCCCTGGCATAGGCAAGGCCGATGCCCGAGGTGGAACCGGAAATCACCGCCGTCTTGCCCTTCAGGAACATGCCATTCTCCCTTGGTCCGCCCGTACCATGCTGGCAGACGCCCCCCGGTGCAACCGCCGGAAGGCTTTGCGGGTTCAACGCATGACAGACCCGTTATAGGGGCAGGAACGAAGGGGAATGACGCCATGCGGCTCGACGATTATGACAACGACATCAATGTCGGCGAGGCGCAATCCAGCGGGGGCTTCGGCGGCGGAGGCGGTGGCGGCCTGCTCTTCGGCCTGTTGCCGCTGATCGGCAGTCGATTCGGCTGCGGCGGGATCGTCGTCGTCCTCATCATCCTGGCGGTCGTCGGCCTGAACCCGCTGAGCCTGCTGACCGGCGGCGGTGGCGGCGGCAATGCACCCGTCACCCGCTCCGCCGGTTCGTCGGGGGAACAGAGCGTCCGGCAGGTGTGCGAGGCCTCGCCCGAGCGGCGCGAGACCTGCCGCGCGTTCAGCAATGCCGACAACACCTGGGAGAAGATCTTCGCCCAGGCCGGTCAGCGCTTCGAGGCGCCGGGCCTGCGCTTCTTCAGCGGATCGGGCCGTTCGGGCTGCGGTGCGGCGCAGTCGGCGATGGGGCCCTTCTATTGCCCGACCGATAGCGGCATCTATCTCGACACCAGCTTCTTCAACGAGCTGGAAACGCGTTTCGGCGCGAAGGGCGATTTCGCACGCTATTATGTCGTCGCGCACGAGTTCGGCCATCACATCCAGAACCTGCTCGGCACCTCGACCAAGGTGCGACAGGCGCAGCAGGCGGCGGGCGAGGCGGAGGGCAATGCCCTGTCGGTCCGGCTGGAATTGCAGGCGGATTGCTATGCGGGCGTCTGGGCCGCGAAGAACCGCGATCGGCTGGAGCCCGGCGATGTCGAGGAAGGCATGACCGCCGCCCGTGCGATCGGCGACGACACGCTCCAGCGCGAGGCGACCGGCCGGGTCGTGCCCGACAGCTTCACCCATGGCACCTCGGAACAGCGGATGCGCTGGCTGCGGCGCGGGATCGAGACGGGCGATCCGGCCCAGTGCGACACCTTCTCGGGCGCGATCTGACGCCCGGTTCGCCGCCCCGGCGCATGGCCGGGGCGGCGGCGTTCCGGCTTATAGCCTGACGAGCATCTTGCCCTTGTTGCCGCCGGAGAACAGCGCCAGAAAGGCCTCCGGCGTGCGGTCGAGACCTTCGAACACCGTCTCCTCGCGCTGCAACTTCCCCTCGCCCATCATCGCCGCCATGTCGCGGTAAAAGCCCTGCTGGTCCTTGAAGTCGCTGACGATGAAGCCCTGGATCCGCACCCGGTTGCCGATCAGCCTCGCCAGATATTTCAGGCTGGTCGGCTTGGCGTCGTTATAGACGTCGATCATGCCGCAAATCGCAAAGCGCGCGCCTGGCCGGGCATGCGCCAGCGCCGCGTCGAGATGGTCGCCGCCGACATTGTCGAAATAGACGTCGATCCCGTCCGGCGCGGCCTTGCCCAGCGCCTCGACCACCGACATATCGCCCTTATAGTCGATGACCGCATCGGCGCCGAGCGAACGGACCCAGTCGGTCTTGTCCCGGCCGCCTGCCGAGCCGATCACCGTCATGCCCTTGGCCTTGGCGATCTGGACCACGGTCGACCCGACCGCCCCCGCCGCCGCCGAGACGAAGACGGTGTCGCCGGGCTTGGCCTCCGCCACCTGGAGCAGGCCGTAATAGGCGGTCATCCCTGGCATGCCGAACTGCCCCAGAAACGCCTGCGGGTCGACGCCCAGATTGGGGAGCGGCTGGACATGCTGCGCCGGGATCAGCGCCTCATCGCGCCAGCCCGCCATATGGCTGACCAGCGTACCGACCGGGACGGTTTCCGCGCGGCTCTCGACTACCTCGCCGATCGCCCCGCCCTGCATCGGCTCGCCCAGCTGGAAGGGCGGGACATAGCTTTTCCCGTCATTCATCCGGCCGCGCATATAGGGATCGACCGACAGCCAGCGGTTCGCCACGCGCACTTGCCCGTCGGCCAGTTCGGGAAGCGGCTGTTCGACCAGCGAGAAATCCTCGTCGCGCGGCATCCCCTTGGGACGCGCCGCCAGAGTCCAGGCCTTCATCATCTTGTCCTTTTCGTCATGGGTTGCGGACATGGGAAAGGGCCCGGATGTTGTCCACCCGAGCCCCGAGAAAAAGTCACTGATGCGTGACGATTTCGGCCTTAATAGCCCCGATTGCCGTCCTGGCCCGTGGTCGAGCCGGTCGTGGCACCCGTCGTCGTCGTGCTGCCGGTGCCGGTGCCAGTGCCGGTGGTCGTGCCGGTCGCCGTGCTGCCCGCCGAATTGCCGGTCGTGGCGGTCTGGCCGGTCGCGGACGTCTGGCCATAGCCGCTCGACTGACCATAGGACGAGTTCTGGCCGTAACGGTTCGAGCCCTGCTCACCGGTGCGGTCGCCGAACATCGCGCGGGCATTCTCTTCCTCGCGCCACTGGGCCTTGGCTTCCTCGGCGGTTTTGGTCAGCGTGACCTTGTCCTCGACCGACTTCAGCCAGCGCGACGGGATCGAATGATGCTGGCCGCCCGCATCCTTGTCGTTCTTGGTCAGCAGGATGCGGTCGCCGCGCACCTTGTCCACCGTGCCGACATGGCTGCCGTCCGAACCGACGACTTCCTGATGCTCGGTCACCTTGCCCAGCAGGCCGCGCTGGCCCTCGCGCTCGGTGCGCCAGCTGTTGAATTCATTGTGGAATTTGGTGCGGTTCTCACTGCGATATTCGTCATAATCGCGGTCGAGCGCGGCGATCTGGCCCGAACGCCAGCTGTCATAGTCGCGGTCCTGCGCCGCATAATAACGCTCGTCATACTGCGCATCCGCCTCGCGACGACGCTCGGCCTCCTCGTCGCCGAACCACGAGCGGACCTCGTCCCCGGCGCGGGCGAAGAAGCCGCGATCCTCATAGTCATAGCCCTGGGGCTGGCGACCATAATCGCCACCCGATTGCGGACGACGGTCCTGGCCCCGGCCCTGCTCGTAACGGCCCTGCTCGTAACGGCCCTGCTCATAGCGACCCTGGCGGTCGTCGCGTCCATAACGGTCGCCGGTATAGCCATAGCCGCGCGACGAATCGCCATAGCTCGCCGTCCGATACCCCTGATCGCGGTCGCCCGAGCGATAGGAGTCGCGGCCCTGGTCGCGCTCGTTGCGATAGCCATAATCGCCCGAGCGGCCTTCGCCGTAGCGCCCTTCGTTATAACGGCCGCCGAAATCCTGACGCGAACCGCCGCGATACTCACCGCGCTGGTCATAGCCCTGGCGGCCATAGCCCTGATGGCCATAGTCGCGTGCGCCATAACCGCGACGGCTGTCGTTACGGTCGTTGCCGCGATCGTCGTCGAACGCACCGGCGGCTTCGTAATCGCGCGCGCTGGAATAGGTGTAATCCCGCCCCGAGCCGTAGTCCCGGCCATAGTCGAAGTCGCGGTTTCCGCCATTGGCGCCGCGGGAATAGCGATCGTAAGCCATTCAAACCCTCCTGAAATTCGGTCCTGCGGGGGCCGACGCCACTCGATCGGCGGGTCGTGCCTTCCGGGTGTTTCAATGAGGCAGATCAAGACATGGTTCCGTTGCCGCCATGCCACGCGCGACGGGATGCCCGAGGCGAAGGACCGGAGGCGCGCGAATTTTTTTGCCCGTATCGCGCAAAGCGGTGTTGCGTCGCCCCCGATGACCGGCTAATGGCGTCGCTCCCGACGATAGTCGGGCACGGGGCGGGGCTGTAGCTCAGATGGGAGAGCGCTGCAATCGCACTGCAGAGGTCAGGGGTTCGATTCCCCTCAGCTCCACCACCCCGCCTTTTATTCCCACATCGCAACAGCATGGCGGTCCGCCCGGACTTTCTTCGCATCGCCTTGCCGTTCGCCGTCGTGACGCGTTGATCGGGCGATGACCCCAAACGCGATCCCCCCTGCCCCTTCCGACGCCATCCCCGCCGCCACGCTGATCCTGATGCGCGAGGGCGCGGAGGCGGGCGACCCGCCCGAAATCCTGATGATCGAGCGCGGGGCGGCGCTGGCCTTTCTGGGTGGCGCCATGGTGTTTCCCGGCGGGCGGGTCGATCCGGGCGACCGGGCGATGATCGCCGCCGCCGATGCCGATCCGGAGGACAGCGCCGCGCGGATCGCCGCCATTCGCGAGACGATCGAGGAGGTCGGGCTGGTGGTCGGAATCGCCCCGACGCCCGACGGCGCCCGACAGGGAAGACTGCGCGACGGGGTGCGACGGGGCGAGAGCCTCGCCACGCTGCTGGCCGAGACCGGATCGACGCTGACGCCCGAGGCGCTGACGCCATTTGCCCGCTGGTGCCCCGAGCATGTCCCGGTCCGGCGGTTCGATGCGCGCTTCTATCTCGCCGCGATCGACCGGAGCCGGTCCATGCCCCGGATCGACGGCGGCGAGACCGTCCGCGCCGAATGGCTGCCAGCCGCCGAGGCGCTGGCCCGCGCCGACCGGGACGAGATACGGATCATCTATCCGACCCGCCGGACGCTGGAACGATTGGCGCTCTATCGGGATTTCCCCTCTGCCGTCGCCGATGCCCGTGCATGGCCGGTCCAGCGGATCATCCCCTTCCTGGCGGAGCGTGACGGCGTGCCCAGCATCTGCATTCCCGACGATCTGGGCTTTCCGATCACCGCCGAGCCGGTGGCCCAGGCCCGACGCGGCTGATGCGCGCGCTCCGCCGCTGGACGACCCTGGTGGTCGCGCTGGCGGGAGCGGCGATGCTGGGCCTGTTGCTCTGGAGCATGGCGCGGCGCCACCCCCAGGACATGCCCTGGGCGCCGCTCGACCTGGGGCAGCCGGTCGGACTGTTTACCGGGCGCAAGCTGACGGCGCTCACTCAGGATCCTGCGCAATGTCTCGCGCTGCTGGAGCGGGCGGGGATTCGGCATAATCGCCTTCCCGACCGCCGCGACGGGCCGCAATGCGGCTATGACGATATCGTGCGGTTCACCGCCGGTGGCGCGCGGACGATCGGCTATCGCCCCGCCTCGCTGGGCCTATCCTGCCCGGTGGCGGCCTCGCTCGCGCTATGGGAATGGGACAGCGTCCAGCCCGCCGCGCGCGACCTGTTGGGCGCACAGGTCGTCGCGATCGATCATCTGGGCAGCTATAATTGCCGCCGGATCAGCGGCCGTTCGTCCAGCGACTGGAGCGAGCATGCCAGCGCCAATGCGATCGACGTGGCGGGCTTTCGCCTGAGCGACGGGCGGCGGATCAGCGTCGCGCGCGACTGGAAGGACGACGGCCCGGCCGGGCGCTTCCTGCACCGCGTGCGCGACGATGCCTGTCGGCTGTTCGCCACGACCCTGTCACCCGATTACAATGCCGCGCATGCCGACCATTTCCATCTGGACCAGGCCTATCGCGGCCCGATGGGCTGGCGCGCCTGTCGATAGGGTGGCGGAGCCCCCCGCTCCGCCACCGCCATGGTTCAGTTGGCCAGCGAGGTGCCGTTGGTGTCGACCTTCTCCACCCAATGCGGGAAGAAGGCGGGCTGGCGGCTGGACCAGCCCGAAGCGGTCGCCGCCGCCTCGCTGATCGACTGGAGCAGTTGCCGCCGCAGTTCGGGATGCAGATGCGGCAGCGCCGCCGCCGAGCAGAAGACCGCGGGCAACCAGGGCCGGACCTCGGCCCCGACCAGCCGCTCGTACAGGAAGCGGAAGGCCGAGAAGCTGGTCAGCCGCCCCTGCCCCAGATCGAAGGCGGCGATCGTCACGAACGGCGCCATGAAGGGTTCGAGCGACTCCAGTCCGCTGTCGACGGGGATATGGTGCCGGATCTCGGGCAGGTTGCGGTACAGCCGCGCCTGCGCCCGGATGCTCGCCGCCTCGACCACGTCGCGCGACCAGCGCGCCATCGCATCCTCACGGTCCAGCCCGATGTCGAGCGAGCGGCGGATGTAACGCTGGGTCGCCGCCGCGAAACCTGCAAATTCCTTCATCTCGGCCAGTGTCATCGCGCCTTCGGCCGGTCTGTTCTTCGATCCCATGTGCTCACCCCGCCCATCGAAACTAACCCGATCATCATGCGCGCATTAGGTTAACGCAACGCTGAACGACCGGGCACAGAGCATCACGAAATTCGCCGCGCCGCAACATCGATTGCGACGAAGTGCAGGATGACGTTCGGAATTTTTCCGAATGTGCATGTCGGGGATGTTTTAGGCCCGTCGCGGCGGATAGGCGTTTCGCACGCGGCCATAGGGTCGGCGGGTCTCTTGCCAAGCCGACGGGCGCGATGCCGGGGACGCGGCCGCCCCCGGCATGGCTTTACTGCGGAACCGCCTCAGCGTTCCTCTTCGGTGTAGCCCGACGACTCCGCCGGGCCGTCACGGCCGGGCTGGGTGTTGGAGGGCGGATCGCTGGCATCCATCGATTCGTCGAGGCTCTCGTCGAGCTGGGCGTCGACATCCTCGGGGTTCTTGGCCAGATTCCCGGTGATGTTGGGGTCCTGTCCCGCATCCTGCTCGGGCGGGCGCGGACGGTTGCCCTGCTCGGCCTGGTCGCCGCCCGGCGCGACGGAAACGCTGTCGAGCGCGCGATCGTCGATGCTGTCGTTCATGGCAATTCCCCATCTGATTGGACAGGATCAACGAGCCATGACGCACAGCGTTCCTGCCCGCGCTCAGTCCAGACGGCGCACCTTAACCTGTTGATCGCAAAGCCAGGCTTCGCCGAACACGGTCATGAAGGCGATATCGGTCGCGTCGCGCCCCACACAGACCCGGACGATCTCGTCCGCGCGCGCCATGCCGGTCGCATCGACCAGATGCCACGCATCGCCCAGCCACAATTCCGCGACCGCATGGAAATCGGGCGGATCGACGCGCGGCGCATAGGCCGAGACGCAGCGCGCCGGGATCTCCGCCGCACGGGCCAGCGCGACCAGCAGATGGGCATAGTCGCGACACACGCCGGTCCGCGACGCGAAGGTGTCGAGCGCGGTCGTCACCCCCTGCGAACTGCCCGAGCGATAGGTCATCCGCGTCGCCACCCATTCGGCCAGCGCCGCCGCCATCGCGCCGCCCGACAGCCCGGCGAAGCGTTGCCGCACGAAGCCCTCCAGCTTGTCCGACTCGCAATAACGGCTGGGCAGCAGATAGGGGATCAGATCACCGCCCAGCGCCCGTGCGGGCGTCGCGGGCAGGGCATCGAGCAGCACCACCGGCCGCTCGACCGCCACCACCGCTTCATAGCGCGCACGCAGCGCATGATCGACCCGGACCCAGCAACGCTGGCCGATCCCGTCATCGCCGGGCACCGCCGTCACGCCATGGTCGGACCAGATGGTCAGCGCCTGATGCTCCAGCCGCTGGTCGGGCATCGCCGCCGCCTCGATCTGCAACAGGATGTCGGCGGGGTCGGTCACGGTATAGTCGAGCGACACTTCGATCGACAGGCGCATGCCGTCATCCTTTCACGAAAAAGGCCCGGCGGACGATCCGCCGGGCCCCATGGGACTTGCCCTGTTTCCAGGCGTCAGTCGCGGCTCGAACCGGTCAGACGCAGGATGAACATGAACATGTTGATGAAGTCGAGATACAGGCTCAGCGCCGACATGATGACCACGCGGTCCTGCATCGACGTGCCGCGCACCTCGTAATAAAGCGACTTGGTACGCTGCGTGTCATAGGCGGTCAGGCCCGCGAACAGCAGGACGCCGACGAAGCTGATGACCAGGCCCATCGTGCCCGACTGCAGGAAGATGTTGATCACGCTCGCGACGATCAGACCGACCAGGCCGATGATCAGGAAGGTGCCGAACGCCGACAGGTCGCGCTTCGTGGTGTAGCCATAGAGGCTCAGCGCCGCGAAACCCGCCGCGGTGGCAAAGAACGCGCCCGCGATCGACGAACCGCTATAGACCAGGAAGATGGTCGACAGCGACAGGCCCATGACGACCGCGAACGCCCAGAAGAGCAGCTGCATCGTCGAGGTCTTCATCCGCGTCTGGCCCATGCTCAGCGCGAAGACGAAGCCCAGCGGCGCGAACATGATGACGTAGCGCAGCGCGCCGCCATTGAGGAAGACCTGCGCGGCCATGCTGTCACGCCCGCCCCATGCGAAGAGCAGCGCGACGATACCCGTCAGCAGCACGCCCGACGACATGTAGTTGTAAACGGACAGCATGTACGAACGCAGACCCGCGTCATAGGCGGTCGAGCCCGTGGTGGCGGTGGTTCCGAACGGCGCGGCGCTCGGCCGTGGATCAGACCAGTTTGCCATGGTGAACTATTGCTCCTTTGACCGGCCATATGCCGGTTGATGGAAATATCGCTCTCTCGGGGACGCTTTTCAAGCCAAAGCGGTTCCCGTTTCATGCGTGCGTGCGATAGAAACATTTTGTCATGTTCCGCCTGTTCGTCGCCCTTCGCCCGCCCCGCGCCATTCGCGATCTGCTGACCGACGCCATGGACGGCGTACCCCATGCCCGGTGGCAGGACGACGACCAGCTTCACCTGACTTTGCGCTTCATTGGCGAGGTGGATCGCCCGGTGGCCGAGGATGTCGCGGCGATGCTGGCGCAGGTCCATGCGCCCGCGCCCGTCGTCCGGATCGCCGGCGTCGGCGCCTTCGAGAAGCGCGAGCGCGCCGACACGCTCTGGGCCGATGTGACGCCGCACGACGCGCTGGCGCATCTGCATCGCAAGGTGGACCAGGCCTGTGTCCGCGCCGGACTGCCGCCCGAGCACCGCGCCTATCGCCCGCACATCACGCTGGCCCGGATGCCACGCAGCACCGGGGCCGCGCCCGAGGTGGGCGCGTGGCGCGCCGCGCATGCCGGGCTTGCCAGCGCGCCCTTCATGATGGAGCATCTGGTCCTGTATCAAAGCGAGCTGGGGCATGGCGGCGCATCCTATGAACCCGTGATGCGTTGGCCGCTCGACATCGACCGGTAAGGACCGGCGCGCACATCCGTTTTTCGTTCGATCAGGGAGCCTCCGACATGAAATATCTCGCGCTGACGACCGCCGCCCTGCTGGGCCTTGGCCTGGCGGGTTGCGACCAGGCCAAGGTGGAAACCGGCGCCCCCACGCCCGGCGGTGCCAGCGCGACCGCCTCGCTCCAGACCGGGGCCGGTGTGGCGGCGGGCCGCGCGACCGCGACCGAGGTGGCGGGGGGTCTGCGGATCACTCTCGATGCCGAGAACGTCCCCGCCGGGATGCACGGGGTCCATATCCACACGGTCGGCCGCTGCGACGCGCCCGACTTCACCAGCGCGGGCGGCCACTGGAACCCCACCCAGCGCCAGCATGGCAGCCTTAACCCGCAGGGCCCGCATGAGGGCGACATGCCCAACATGACGGTCGGCAATGACGGACGCGGCACGCTGGGCATCGTATTGCCGGGCGCGACCATGGCCGGGCTGCTCGACGCGGACGGCTCGGCGATCGTCATCCATGCCGCCGCCGACGATCTGAAGACCGACCCCAGCGGCAATAGCGGCGGGCGTATCGCCTGCGGCGTGTTCCAGGCGAACTGATCCGCCGACCATGACCACGCCCCTGCCGACCCGCGCCTTTGGCGGCTTCCTGTTCGACATGGACGGGACGATCCTGAGTTCGATCGCCTCGGCCGAACGCGCCTGGAGCGCCTGGGCGACGCGGCAGGGGCTGGACGTGGCGACGTTCCTGCCGACCATCCACGGCGTCCAGTCGGTCGAGACGATCCGGCGGCTCAACCTGCCCGGCGTCGATCCGGTGGCGGAGGCGCATGCGCTGACCGAGGCAGAGATGCTCGACCTGGATGACATCGTGCCGATCGCAGGCGCGGCGGCCTTTCTGGCGGTGCTGCCGCCGGATCGCTGGGCGATCGTCACCTCGGCACCCAAAAGGCTGGCCGAGGTGCGGCTGAAGGCGGCGGGGCTGCCGCTACCGGGCGTGTTCGTGACGGCGGAGGATGCCGAGCGGAGCAAGCCCGCGCCCGACGGCTTCCTGCTGGGCGCGAAGAAGCTGGGGATCGCGCCGCAGGACTGTCTGGCGTTCGAGGATGCTCCGGCCGGGATCGCAGCGGCCGAGGCGGCGGGGATGACGGTGGTGGTGATTACCGAGACGCATCGCGGGGCGATGGATACGCCCCATGCGACGGTGGCGGATTATCGCGACCTGGCGGTGGAATGGGACGGGGCCAGCCTGAAGCTCGAACACCGGGTCTGATCCCACCTGTTCCCCGGCGAAGGCCGGGGTCCAGTTGCGGTGCGTTGCCGGAGGCACGGAAATTTGCCTCCCACGCGGAGACATTCCACCATCTCGAACGAATAGAACTGGGCCCGGCCTCCGCCGGGGAACGGCCTGTCGGAAGGCGCCCCCTTCCCAACCCCCGTTCCGCCTGAGCGAAGTCGAAGGCCACGGGATTCACTTGGCCAAGATCACATGTCTGGGCGTGCACTTCGACGTCGCTCAGTGCGAACGGCGGTCGGGTGCCCCTCACCTCAAACCGTAAAGCTCTCCCCGCACCCGCACGCACCCTTGGCGTTCGGATTCTGGAACACGAACCCGGCGGTGAAGTCATCCTCGACCCAGTCCATGGTCGATCCGATCAGATACAGGATCGATCCGCCATCGACATAGAGCGTGCCGCCCGGCGTATCGATCTTCTCGTCGAACGCCTTCGCCTCGGTGACGTAATCCACCGAATAGGCCAGGCCCGAGCATCCCCGACGCGGTGTCGACAGCTTGACCCCGATCGCCCCCTCCGGCGCACGCGCCATCAGGTCGGCGATCCGCGCCTCGGCCGAGGGCGTCAGGTTCAGCGCGGCGGGACGCGGACGGAGTGTGGTCGCCATGGTCAGAGCATCCCCAGTTCGAGCTTGGCGTCGTCCGACATCTTCTGCGGGTCCCAGGGCGGATCCCAGATCAGGTTGACGTCGGCGGTCGCGATCCCCGGCACCGCCGAGACGCGCAGTTCGACCTCGCCCGGCATCGACTCGGCGACCGGGCAATGCGGCGTGGTCAGCGTCATGGTGACGACCGCATGGCCGCCCTCGGTCACCTCGACGCCGTAGATCAGCCCCAGGTCATAGATGTTGACCGGGATTTCGGGGTCGTAGATTTCCTTCAGCGCGTCGATGATCCCGTCATACAGCGCGCCGCCCGGCTGGGTCGGATCGTCGGCGGTCGGCTTTTGCGAGAGGAAGCCCGACAGATAATCGCGCTGCCGCTCGGCCGGTGCCTCGACCACGTCCTGCACGCGCGCCTTGGGCGGCTGCTCGACGCTTTCGACCTCTTCGATCTTGAAACTGCTCATCCGAAAATCCTCGTGACCCGCCGGACGCCATCCACCAGCGCCGCGACGTCATCGGGTCCGTTATACACGCCGAAACTCGCCCGCGCGGTGGCGGGCAGGCCGAGCGCCTCCATCAAGGGCTGGGCGCAGTGATGGCCCGCGCGGATCGCCACCCGGCTCTCGTCCAATATGGTGCCGATGTCGTGGGGATGAACCCCCTCGACCGCGAAACTGACGATTCCGGCGGAGTCTTCCGGACCCAGCAGCCGCACCGAGTTGATCGCCGATAGCCCCGCGCGCGCCTGCGCGACCAGGGCGGCCTCATGCGCATGGATCGCATCCAGCCCGATGGCCGACACATAGTCGATCGCGGCATGAAGCCCGAGCGTCCCGACGATATGCGGCGTCCCCGCCTCGAACCGGCCGGGCGGCGGGGCATAGGTCGTCTTCTCGAAGCTGACCCGGTCGATCATCGACCCGCCACCCTGATAGGGCGGCATGGCGTCGAGCAGTTCGGGCCGCGCCCACAGCACGCCGATGCCGGTCGGGCCATAGAGCTTGTGACCCGAAAAGACATAGAAGTCGCAATCCAGCGCCTTCACATCGACCGCGATGCGCGGCACCGCCTGGCACCCATCGAGCAGAATCTTCGCGCCGACCTTATGAGCCAGATCGGCCGCACGACGCCCGTCGAGCACCGATCCCAGCACGTTCGACACATGGCCCAGCGCCACCAGCTTGTGCGCCGGAGTCAGCATCCGCTCCATCGCGTCAAGATCGATGCGGTGATCCGCCGTCAGCGGCAACACGTCGATCGCGACGCCCAGCCGCTCGGCGACCATCTGCCACGGCACGATGTTGGAATGATGCTCCAGCATCGACAGCAGGATACGGTCGCCCGCCTTCAAATGGGTCGCGGCCCAGCATTGCGCGACGAGGTTGATCCCCTCGGTCGCGCCGCGCGTGAAGACGATCTCGTTCGGCGACCCCGCGCCGATGAACCGCGCGGTCGCTTCGCGCGCGGCTTCATAGGCGAGGGTCATGTCGGCCGAACGCTGATAGACGCCGCGATGCACGGTGGCATAGCTGGTGTCATAGGCCCGCGTGATGGCGTCGATCACCGCTTGCGGCTTCTGCGCGGTCGCGGCGGTGTCCAAATAGGCCCAGCCGTCCGGGATCGCCGGAAAATCCGCGACCCGGTCCAGGGGAGACGCGGTCGCCATCACCCGATCCTCCCCAAGCTATGCTTGGGGAGGGGGACCATGCGCAGCATGGTGGAGGGGCAAGCCCCTCGCCCCTCCACCACCGCTTCGCGGCGGTCCCCCTCCCCATCGAAGATGGGGAGGATTTGGGTCATCGGCATCAAAGCGCGGCCTCCAGCCAGGCGTCCGCGTCCGCCGCAAAGGCCTCGCGCACCACCTCGTTGCCGATCCGGTCGATCGCGTCCGCCACGAAGGCCCGCGTCAGCAGCGCCTGTGCGCGGGGCTTCGGAATGCCGCGGCTCTGCATGTAGAACAGCGCCTTGGCATCCAGCTCGCCCACGGTCGCGCCGTGCGCGCACTTTACGTCGTCGGCGAAGATTTCCAGCTCGGGCTTCAGGTTCACCGTCGCGGTCCGCTGGAGCAGCAGGCCGCGAAGCGACTGTTCGCCATCGGTCTTCTGCGCATGGCGCGCCACTTCGACCCGCGCGGCAAGGCTCGCCTGGCTGCGATCGGCGGCGACCGCGCGCCACAGCTGGTGGCTCTGGCCGTTCAGCGCGGCATGGCGCAGCGACACCGCGCACTCCTGCTTCAACTCACCCCGGGTCAGCAGCGCGCCCCCGAACTCGGCATAGGCGCCGTCACCGGTCTGGGTGATCCCACCATCGATCCGCGCGCCCATATTCCCCGCCGCCAAGAAGGTCGCGGTCAGGCTCGCGCCCTCGCCCAGCTCGGCTTCTTCGCGCAACGACACGAAGCCGTCGTCCTGCAACAGACGCACCGCGCGCATCAGCCGCGCCGACGCCGCCAGCTTCAGACGCGTCAGCCGGTTGGTCCAGCCGCGCCCGACATAGGTCTCATAGACCTGCGCCGCCGCATCCTCGGCCAGCACGATCTCGGCGGGCAGATGATTGGCCGCGCCGCTGGCGACATGGACGATCTGCACGGGCTCCGCGACCGCGTCACGATCGAGACGCAGCGACCAGCCGCGCCCCAGCGCTTGGCGACCCAGCGGATGGTCGCTGGCGTCGATCTGGGTCAGCTGAACCGGGCCAAGGCTGCTGACGCTCTCATCCAGCATGCCGTCGACGAACAGCAACCGCGCGCCCGGCAGATCGAGAAAACGATCAGCCCCCGTGACCGGCACCGCCCGCTCGCTCTCCGCCGCGCGGCGAAGCGCGTCGATATCGGCCCAGCGCCAGGCCTCCTCACGCGTCGAAGGGAGTTCCAGCGTGGTGGTCACGCCACCGCTCCCTCGACGCCCGCATAGCCCTCACGCTCCAGTTCGAGCGCGAGTTCCGGGCCGCCCGAACGCACGATGCGGCCATCGGCCAGCACATGCACCCGGTCGGGCTGCACATAGTCGAGCAGCCGCTGATAGTGCGTAATCAGCAGCACCGCCTTGTCGGGCGCGCGCATGATCCGGTTGATGCCGTCGCCGACGATCCGCAGCGCGTCGATGTCGAGGCCCGAGTCGGTCTCGTCCAGGATCGCGAACTTGGGGTTCAGGATGCCCATCTGAACCATCTCGTTGCGCTTCTTCTCGCCGCCCGAGAAGCCGACATTGACCGGACGCTTGAGCATGTCCTGGTTCAGCCCCAGCCCATCGGCCTGCGCGCGGGCGAGCTTCAGGAACTCAGCCCCCGACAGCGGCTTCTCGTCACGCTGGCCGCGCTGCGCGTTCAGGCTCTCGCGGAGGAACTGAACGTTGGACACGCCGGGAATCTCGACCGGATACTGGAAGCCCAGGAACAGCCCGGCGGCAGCGCGCTCGTTCGGCTCCAGCTCGAGCAGGTCGACGCCGTCGAACGTCACCGAACCCTCGGTCACTTCATAGCCCGGACGCCCGCCCAGCACATAGCCCAGCGTCGACTTGCCCGCGCCGTTGGGGCCCATGATCGCATGGACTTCGCCCGCATTCACCTCGAGCGTCAGGCCCTTGAGGATCGGCTTGCCGTCAATCTCGGCGTGGAGGTTTTCAATTTTCAGCATTGTTAAAAATCAGTCCCAAGTAACCCAGCGTTCGCTATCGGGATCAACAGAAAAACCATCGCAAGAAAGGAAGTCAAAATTAGAGCGACACCAAGCACGCTCATGTTCAACCAATATCGAACAGGCTCTTCACTTTTAAGGGTGATGAAACCCTTGATATCCGTCCTTTTGCTCCGAAAAGACCAAATCAATCGCCACCATAAAAATCCGGCAGAGCCGACACTTAAGATTATGGCGACGATCGAGCCAATCACCCGACGGACCCCTCCAGCGAAATCCCAAGCAGCTTCTGCGCCTCGACCGCAAACTCCATCGGGAGCTGCTGCAGCACCTCGCGCGCAAAGCCGTTGACGATCAGCGCGACGGCCGCTTCCTGGTCCAGCCCGCGCGACATCGCGTAGAAGAGCTGGTCCTCGCTGATCTTGCTGGTCGTCGCCTCATGCTCGATCTGCGCGCTGGGGTTCTTCACCTCGATGTACGGCACGGTGTGCGCACCGCACTGGTCGCCCAGCAACAGGCTGTCGCACTGGGTGAAGTTGCGGACATTCTCGGCGGTCGCCGCCACGCGGACGAGGCCGCGATAGGTGTTGTCCGAGCGCCCCGCCGAAATCCCCTTCGACACGATGGTCGAACGGGTATTCTTGCCCAGATGGATCATCTTGGTGCCGGTATCGGCCTGCTGGCGGTTGTTCGTCACCGCGACCGAGTAGAACTCGCCCACCGACCCATCGCCCGCCAACACGCAGGACGGATATTTCCACGTCACCGCCGAGCCGGTTTCGACCTGGGTCCACGACACCTTGCTGTTCTTGCCCTGGCACAGCGCGCGCTTGGTGACGAAGTTGTAGATGCCGCCGACGCCATTCTCGTCACCCGGATACCAGTTCTGGACGGTCGAGTATTTGATCTCGGCATCGTCCAGTGCGACCAGCTCGACGACCGCCGCGTGAAGCTGGTTCTCGTCGCGCATCGGCGCGGTGCAGCCTTCGAGATAGGAGACATAGGCCCCCTTGTCCGCGACGATCAGCGTGCGCTCGAACTGACCGGTATTCTCCGCGTTGATGCGGAAATAGGTCGACAGCTCCATCGGGCAGCGGACGCCCTCGGGAATGTAGACGAAGGTGCCGTCCGAGAAGACCGCCGAATTGAGCGTCGCGAAATAATTATCCCGCTGCGGCACGACCTTGCCCAGCCACTTCTTCACCAGCTCGGGATATTCGCGGATCGCCTCGGAGATCGAGCGGAAGATCACCCCCGCCGCTTCCAGTTCCTTGCGGAAGGTGGTCGCGACCGAGACGCTGTCGAACACCGCGTCGACCGCGACCTTGCGCGCGCCTTCGACGCCCGCCAGCACTTCCTGCTCGGCGATCGGGATGCCCAGCTTTTCGTAAGTCCGCCGAATTTCCGGATCGAGCTCGTCCAGCGACGCGATCGTCTTCTTCTGCTTGGGCTCCGCGTAATAATACGCGTCCTGATAATCGATCGGCGGGATGTTCAGCTTGGCCCAGTCCGGCGTCTCCAGCGTCTGCCACAGCCGGAACGCCTTCAGCCGCCAGTCGAGCATCCACTCGGGCTCGTTCTTCTTGGCCGAGATATAGCGGACCGTATCCTCGCTCAGCCCCTTGGGCGCGAAGTCCTGCTCGATCTCGGTGGCGAAGCCCCACTCATATTTCTTGTTGGCGGCGGCGAGCGCCTCTGCATTCTTCGTGGCCATCAGGCGAATACCCCCGGACGCAGCTCCGCGCCCATCACTTGCGATTCAACAGGATCGGCGGCGAGCGTCGCGAGCGTCACCCCGGAAAAGGCGGCGCGTACCGCCTGATTGACGACATGCCAATGCGGCCGGACACGACATTGCATTTCCAGGCCGCATTCATGCGCGGCGCCCTCGACGCACGCGGTCAGCGCGATCGGCCCGTCCACCGCCTCGACGATATCGGCCAGGCTGATCGCATCCGCGTCGCGCGCCAGGCGGATGCCGCCGCCGGTGCCGCGCGTGCTCTCGATCAGCCCGGCGGTGGCTAGACGGCTGACCAGCTTCTGCGCGGTGGGCAGCGGCACGCCCGTCTGCCCGGCCAACAGGGTCGCATTGCTCCGCCCGCCGGCACCCTCGCGCGCGGCGGCGGTCATCATCACGACCGCATAATCGGCTAGGCTGGAAAGGCGCATGATCTCCAATCGGATGGATTTGGTCCGATTGGCAAATGGGCGCGAGGGGACGGTTCGTCAACCGGGTTTCGCGTGCGGGAATTTCGATGGGTGTGAGTGAGGATGCCTCACTCTTGTTCTAAAGCCCCTCCCGTAAACGGGAGGGGTTTGGGGAGGGCAGGCCCCAGGCGATGGTCTCGGTGAGACTCCTTGCCCTCCCCCATCCCCTCCCGCTTGCGGGAGGGGCGTGAGACTCAGCGGTGTTGGGTTACCGCCCGATCAGGCCCTGTGCGATCTCATCCGCGACATCCGACGCCGGATGGCCCGTCTCGGCCGAGCGCTGCCACACCTGTTCCAGACGCTCGGGGATCTTGGCGATGCGCGCCATGACCTCGGCTTCGTCGCCCTGGCCCAGATATTCCAGACCGACATTGATGATGCCGCCCGCATTGATGACGTAATCGGGGGCATAGAGGATGCCCGCTTCCGCCACGCGCGCACCGTCCTCGCGGGTCGCCAGCTGGTTGTTGGCACCGCCCGCGACGACCTTGGCCTTCAGCCGCTGGATCGAATCGGCGTTCAGAACCGCGCCCAGCGCATTGGGGCTGACCAGATCGACATCGGCGAACAGGATCTCGTCGGCCGGGGCGACGCTGGCGCCCAGCTCCGCCGCCATGGCTTCCGCCCGCGCTTGGTCGACGTCGGCGATGGTCAGCACCGCGCCGTCCTTGGCAAGCAGCTTGGCCAGACCGCCGCCGACCGAGCCGACGCCCTGGATCGCGACGCGGACGCCCTTCATGTCGGTCGCGCCCAGTCCGCGCCTGGCCGCCGCCTTGACGCCCAGATAGACGCCGTGCGCGGTGTAGGGGCCGGGATCGCCGCCCGCCGCGCCGCTCGCGACCGGCAGGCCGGAGACATAGCGGGTCTGGGTCGCGATGACCTTCATCCGCTCCTCGGACATGCCGACATCCTCGGCGGTGACGTAACGGCCGCCCAGCGATTCGACCGCGCGGCCGAACGCCTCGAGCTGCGCGGTGGTGATGACGTCGCCCGGCTTGGCCGCCAGGACCACGCCCTTGCCGCCGCCCAGCGCCAGGCCGGCCATCGCGTTCTTGTAGCTCATGCCGCGCGACAGGCGCAGCGCGTCGGTGATGGCGAGCGCGGGCGTGGCATAATGCCAGAAGCGCGCACCGCCCGCTGCCGGGCCCAGATGGGTGGAATGCACCGCGATGACCGCCTGCAGCCCCGATGCGGGATCGGTGAACAGATGCACGCCTTCATGCGCGTCGAAATCGGGAAAGCCCCAGTTCGTCATGCTCGTCCTTCGGTCCGACTAAAGCGGTACCGGACCGAGGCTTCTGACCCGGCCACCCAGATCGGCGAGGATATTGGGGGGACACGGGCCTGAAAGGGGCCGGTGCCGTGGCCAGCGAGTGGCCGGAAAGAATGGGGCGACCGACGGGACTTGAACCCGCAACTTCCGGCATCACAAGCCGGCGCTCTAACCAATTGAACTACGGTCGCCGCGAAGGCTTGCGCCCCTAAACGGGATCACCCGGTCTCGTCAAGCGCCCAAAACCGTCCCCGTCAAAAATTCCCCCTCCCTCAAAAACGGCCCTGCGCGGAAAGCCGGTATCCGCCGCCCGATCCGGCGACAAAGCCCAACTGCTCCAGCCGCGCCGCCGCCGCCGGATCGCCCGGCGTCAGGACCAGGTCGGCGGTATAGCGGCCATCGGGGCGGATGCGCAGGTTCACCGCCTCGGTCCCGCCCTGTCCGCTCATGGGCAGCAACAGCGCCCCCGCCTCGCACCGGGCATTGCCCGTCATCACCGGCGGCAGCGGCAGGCCGCCCGCCTCGCCCGCGACGGTCGCCCGCACGCGCCCGCCCGCTTCCTCGCACACGCCGTCGCGGAACCGCACGGTCACATCCTCCAGCGCCAGCGTCGTGACGGGCAGCGGCGCGAACAGCGTGGCGGCGGGCAGGCTGGCGGTCACGCCGTCGATCCCCATGGCATGGCGGCTGATCGTCGCCGCACCCAGGATCGGACGCCCATCGGCCCCCGCCCCCTCGAACGCCAGCTTCGCCCGCCCGACCAGCAGCGCCAGCGGCGACAGCGACACGCGCAGATCGCCCAGCGCCACGTCGCCGAACCGCGCCTCCAGCATGCTGCCGCCCCAGATCGTCCCACCGACCCGCCGCGCGCTCAGCCCCTGATCGGCCAGCCCCGTGGCCCCCAGCGCCAGCCGCATCGGCAGGAAGACGATCAGCGCCACTGCCAGCATCGCGGCGAACAGCACCGGGGGACGGGTGGCGAGCCGCAACCGCATCACGACACCCGCGCGCGCAGGACGAGCGCGACGCCCAGCGTCCGGTCGCCATTGTCGGTCAGCGTCGCCTGCTCGACCAGCACCCCGCCGCGCTCCAGCCGCGCCAGCCAGGGGGTCAGCGCGGCGGCGCGCGCCGAGGCGATCTGCGCGCGCACCCGGCCGGGGCCATCCTCGGTCAGGCCGGACAGGGTGAAGCCCGCCTGCTCGGCCGACAGGCGGATGGTGTCGGCCAGCGTCCCCGACAAGGCGGGGCGGCGGCGGCGCTGGCGCAGTTCGTCGGCGATGGCCTGCGCCTCGCCCAGCCGGATCACCGCATCGGCATGGCGCTCGCGCGCGCTCGATAGGCCGTCGCCCAGCGGACGCAGGATGCCGCCCCAAAGGAGCGTGACGACCATCAGCGCGGCCATGACCAGCAGCAACCGCTTCTCGCGGGTCGAGCGGCCGTCGAACCAGAGCTTGAGCGAGGTCATCGTCCGCGCACCGTGAATTCTCCCGTGATCCGCCCGCCCGCCGCGACGAAGGTGCTCGCCTGGACGGTGAAGCCCTGCGCCTCGATCGCGCGCTTCAGGTCGGTGGCCAGCGCCTCGCGGTCGACCGCCACGCCCAGCCTTATGGCGCCGCTCGGCTGGAAATCCATCGCGGTCAGCTCGGAGCCGGGCACGCTGCGCACCGCCGAGAAGACCGCCGCCGCCGTCCGGCTGAACCCCTGGCCCGGTCCGCGCACCGCCGACAGCCGCTCGGTCAATTGGCGATCGGCATCGACCAGCGTTTCCCCGCGCGGCAATGCGGTGCGCGCGACCTGCTCGATCCTGGCCTCGGTCGCGTCGGCGGCGAAGCTGTATTTGGTCCAGCGCACCAGATCGGTCGCCAGCGTCACCGCGACGATCGCCAGCCCCAGCCAGCCGAGCCGCCGCACCAGCCGCCAGTCGATCGCGAAGGACCGTCGCCGCGCGAACGGCCCCTGCCGCAGGTCGAGCGCAGGCGTCGCCGCCGCCGCGCCCAGCATGTCCGCCAGCGTGTCGGCATCCAGATCGGCCAGTGGATCGTCGCCCGTCACGATCTCGGTAAAGCCGGGCTCGTCGGCAAAGCCCGAGGCGCGTCCGCGCACCACCCCCTGCCCGGCAAGGCTGCCCCGCACATAGCCCTGGTCGGGGCGCGGCAGCAGGAGCGGCGCGGGCACCACCGCCACCGGATCGACGCCCATCCCTGCCAGCCGATTGAGCCAACCCGCCATCGCGCCACGATTGACGATGCCGATGGCCCGGCTGCCCGCGTCATCCTCGCCCACCGCGACATGCAGCTCGTCCATCGGCGCGGCGCTCACCTCCGCGGCCAGCAGCCGTGCGGCGGCGGCGGCCTGCGCGGTCGAGCGGGCGGGGATCTCGGCCCAGTGGAGCGACACCGCATCGGCGGGCGCGACCGCGATCACCTCGCCATCGCCCTGCGGCAGGCCCTCGCCCGCCGCCGCGACGCGCGCGTCCTCGATCCGCATCCAGCGATAGTCGCCGCCCTCGCCCGGCGGCAGGAACAGGAGGTTGGTCGCACTCATCACTCTTCCCCCCATATCCGCGCCACCAGTTGCGGCGGCACCCGCTTGGCATCGACCAGTGCGCGCTCCTGCACCGCCACGCCACCCAGCGTCAGGTCGATGCGCAGGGCGAACCAGCGGGTCGTCACCGCCACGCCCCCCGCGCCCGTCGCCCCCGGCACCTGCGCCCAAAAGGCGCTCGCGTCCGCATAGCCTTGCGGCGGGCGGCGCAAAAGGGCCTGGGCGATGGCACCGGGCGAAATCGTATCGACCTGCGCCATCGCCACCAGCGGCGCCTGTTCGGGGGCCAGCGTGTTGATGTTGACCATGGTCGGGCTGGCATCGGGCAGCGTGCAGAGCCAGGGGCGCAGCCGGGCATAGAGTTCGGGCGTGACGCCGTTGACCATCCGCATCTCGCTGACATCGGCCATCAGTGTGCCGCCGGTCCGATAGGGCGGGTCGCGCCCCAGATAGAGCGCATCCTCCGCCCCGCCGCCTTGCGGGTTCTGGTCGCTGTCGATCCAGTCGGCGGTGGCGGCCGCGACCTGTTCGGCCACCTGCCCCGGCACGCCGATCAGCCGCATCAGCTTGGCGAAATGCGCCGTCTCGACGGCATTGCCGATCAGCACGCCGGGCTGGCCGGACGCGCGCTGTGCTAGGCCGTTGAGGTTGAAGCAGTTCCCGCCATCGGTGACGCGCGCGGTTGCGATCGCCCCGCCCGCGACATCGCCCAGCGGCAGCGCGAAGGGCCGGTCGCTCCACCCGCCGAGCAGCGACACCCGCCCCTGCGACCGCTGGAGCAGATCGCCGATGCGGATGATCGCCAGCGCCTCGGCGGCATAGGCAAAGCCGCGCGCCTGCTCGATCGCGACCGAATTGCCGCCCAGCCGGGTCGACAGCCGCAGCTTCTCCAGCGCGGTCGCGGCCATCACCGCGATCACCGCGACCAGGATCAGCACGGTGAGCAACGCCGCGCCGCGCTCGCCGGAGGGGGGCGGACGCCTAGCCATTGGGTGTCGGTGCAGGCGTCGGTGTGGGGGTGGGCGCCGGAGCCGCCGCGGCGTCGCCGATATAGCCGGTGCCGACCAGGAACAGCTGGCGAAAGATCAGGCCGTCGTCGCGCACGATCGTCACTTCGGCCGCCTGCGGCAGGGCGATGCCGGGCTGCCCCTGCCACTGGTCGAGCCATGCGCCGTTGAAACGATAGCGCAGGTGCAGTTCGCGGACATGGTCCATCAGCGCGGCGGGCTCCATCGGCGCGGCCCCGTCGAGCAGCGGCCACGCCACCCGCTCCAGCACATCGCCGTTCAGGCGGTAAGCGACCTTTTGCAGGGACGGGCGCTGCGCACCGTCCAGGTTGCTCCACCCGGCGCGGACCAGCCGCATCGCATCGGGCCCGGCGACCATCGCGGGGGTCAGCACCGCGCCCTCGTCGCGGGTCGGACGGTCGACCGCCTGGGCCAGGTCGGCGGACAGGATCGCGGTCGTCCGGCTGACCGCCGCCATCGCGTCCAGCTTCTGCCCCGTGACCGCCTGGGTCCGCACGCTCAGCGACAGGATCGCCACGGCGGCGGCGGCCAGCATCGCGAAGACGAGCAACGCCACCATGACCTCGACCAGGGTGAAGCCGTTGGCTTCCCCTCCATTCCGGCCTTCGACCGGGTCGGCCGAGGCGACCATCACGACGTCACCACCCCGACCGGCGGCGCGGGCCATGGCGGGCGGACCATCGTCATCCGCCCCACCACGCTTCCCGCGCCATTGGTCACCGCGACATCGATCCGCACCACGCGCACATCGCCCGTCCCGCTGACGATCCGCGTCCATTTCCAGCTGCGCCCGCCATTGACCTCCGCCCCCGATGTCCGGCCGAGCGCGGGCGCCTGGGGATCGGTGACGGCGGCGATCGCGATGTTGCGCGCGACCATCTGCGCGACCAGCGTCTCGTCGAGGATCGAGGCACCCCGGATCGTCGCACTCTCCAGCCGAACGATCGCCATCGCCGCCAGGCTGAACACCGCCAGCGCGACCATGATCTCGATCAGGGTAAAGCCGCCTTCTCCTCCTCCCCTGCCAGGGGAGGTCGCAGGCCGAAGGCCTGACGGAGGGGCGTAACCGCCAGCGAGGAAGTGAATCGCGAGCGGCGACACCCCTCCGTCACGGCTGCGCCGTGCCACCTCCCCTTGCAGGGGAGGAATTGGGGCCACCTCACCCATCGACCCGTACCGTGCCGTCCGCGCCGATCCGCACGATGCTGCTGGCCCGGTCGCGGGTCAGGCGCAGTTCGGCCGGACGGTCGGCCAGCCCCGTCACGTCGAAGGTGATCCGCACCCGCCCGCTGCTGTCGGGGATCGCGGCCTGTGTCCCGTCCTCCCATTGCGCGACGCGCAGCGGCTTGGCGGTCATCGGGCTCCACGCGCCGTCCGCGCGCCGGTCGAAGCCATAGCCGCCGCGCGTGACCCAGATGCTGACCGGCGACGCCTCGACCACCGCCACGTCACGCGCGGCGCGGACGCGCGCGGCGAAACGCAACGCCTCGTCGGTCAGGCGGCCGCGCCGGTCGGGCAGCGACCAGACCGCGATGGCGGAGGCCAGGCCGATCACGGTGATGACGATCATCAGTTCGACCAGGGTGAAGCCGTTCGCCCGTGCACTTCGACTTCGCTCAGTGCGAACGGAGGTCGAGGCCAGTTCCTCCGCTCCGTTCAGCCTGAGCGAAGTCGAAGGCCACGCCCCCCACCCGCCGCCGTCCCCGGCATCCAGGCGGGGCCGCGTCATCACTTATCCCAGTTGCCGATATCCGCGTTGATCCCCTCGCCGCCTTCCTTGCCGTCGGCGCCGTAAGTCCAGACATCTGCCTCGCCATGCTGGCCGGGCGCGGCATAGAGATAAGGGCGGCCCCAGGGATCGTCGGGCAGCTTCTTCAGATAGCCGCCCTTCTGGTAGCGCGACGGATCGGCCAGACCGGCGGGCATCGACACCAGCGCCTGCAAGCCCTGCGCGGTCGTCGGGAAGGTCAGGTTCTGGAGCTTGTACATCTCCAGCCCGCCCTCGATCTGCGCGATGTCGGCCTTGGCCTTCTGGACCCGCGCGGTGTCGCCCGAGGGCAGCACGTTCAGCGCCACGATCGTCGCCAGCAGGCCGATGATGACGATGACGACCATCAGCTCGACAAGGGTGAAGCCGTCCTCGCGGCGCTTGCGGCGGGTCGGCCGTTGGGTGGGGTTACGCATCGACTTGTCCTCTCGACTCATTGTCCCGCCAGCGTGTTGAGCTGGAGGATCGGCAGCAGGATGGATAACACGATCGTCGCGACCACGCCGCCCATCACGACGATGATCGCGGGTTCGAGCAGCGAGAGCGCGGTGGCGGTGAAGCGGTCGAACTCGCGCTCCAGATAGTCGGCGGCACGCTCCAGCATCTCGTCCAGCCGCCCCGCCGCCTCGCCGCTGGCGGCCAGATAGGTCAGCAGCGGCGGAAACACCCCAGCCCGCCGCATCGCCGCCGAGAGACTCCCGCCGCCCCGGATCGCATCGACGATCGCGTCGGACGCGACCCGCAGCCGCCGGTTGTGGATCGTACCCGCCGTCAGGGTCAGCCCTTCGAGCAGTGGCAGGCGGCTGGCGACCATCGTCCCCAATGTACGCGCCATCCGCGCGGCGTGCAGGTCGCGCAGCAACCGGCCGAGCAGCGGCAGCCTGAGCAGCCAGCTGTCGAAGGACAGCCGGATCGACGGCACCTTCAACGCGCGCCAGAATGCGACGCCGCCCAGCACCGCGACGCCCGCCATCAGCCACCACCAGCCGACCAGTAGGTCCGACACGCCGATCACCATGCGGGTCAGGAAGGGCAGTTCCTGCCCGACCGTGTCGAACTGCTCGACCACCTGCGGCACGACGAACATCATCAGCGCGGTGACGACCCCCATCGCCACCACCGCCAGGATCGTCGGATAGGCGAGCGCGGTGATCAGCTTGCCCCGAATCTCCGCCTGCCGCTCCAGAAGGGCCGCGAGCCGTTCCAGGATCGTCGGCAAGGTGCCCGAACTCTCCCCCGCCGCGACCATCGCGCGGTAGAGCGGGGGGAAGCTCTTGGGCTCGCGCGCCATCGCATCGGCCAGGCGACGGCCCTCGGTCACGCCCTGATGCACCGTCGCGACGATGGCGCGCACCCGCTCCTGCTCGGTCTGGCGGGTGATGGTGCGAAGGCTCTCCTCCAGCGGCGAGACGCGGTTGAGCGTGGCCAGCTGGCGGGTGAAGAGCGTCAACTGCTTCACCGACATGCGCGCCCGGCCGAGCTTCAGCCCGAACAGCGGGCGACGCTCGGCGGTGTCGCCGCTGCCAGGCTTGACCGAGACGACATAGAGCCGCTGCTTCTCCAGCGCGGCACGCGCGGCGTCGGCGGTCTCGGCGGGGATGAAACCGCGCTTCTCGGCGCCCTTGGTGTCGATGGCGACATAGTCGAACCCGGCCATGTCAGCGCCTTACCCCATCCACGGGCACCACCCCGGCGAAGGCCGGGGTCCAGTCGCGATGCCGGTGCAGACGCGGGGTTTCGGATGGAAATCCTATCTCACGCGAAGGCGCGAAGCCGCGAAGAGAAGATTGGTTCGCGCAGAGGCGCAGAGGACGCAGAGACGACTCGTGCGCGGCAGCGCACAGCTTTTTCAAACGGCCGAAACAGGAGGGCCGCTGGCGCGGCGAGAACGACATCTCTGCGTCCCCTGCGCCTCTGCGCGAACGCACCTTTCTTCTTCGCGGCTTCGCGCCTTCGCGTGAACACAGCTTTCCTCTCCGCGTCTCCGCGTCTCCGCGTGAACGCAAATGCACGACGCACGGCAACTGGACTCCGGCCTTCGCCGGGGTGGAGCGGTAGGTGGAGCGAGCGCACATCCCCCTCACCCCGCGTCGGAATCGCGGCGGGACACGCGGATGGCTTCCTCCGCCGTGGTCACGCCGTCCAGCACCAGCGTCCGCGCCGCTGCCGCCAGCGGCTGCTGCCGGGCGAAGGCGTGCGCGGCGATCGCCTGTTCGTCGCCGCCTTCGTTGATCAGCCGCCGGATGGTGTCGTCGACCCGCACCGCCTCATAGACGCCGGTCCGGCCCTTATAGCCACTGCCGTTGCACTGGGGACAGCCGACCGCTTCGTACACCGTCGCCTGCGGGTCGATACCGAGCAGCGGCGCGACCGTGTCCCGGGCCGCGACCGGACGCTTGCAGGCGGGGCAGAGCCGCCGCACCAGCCGCTGCGCGATGACGGCGCGCAGCGTCGAGGCAAGCAGGAAGGGCTCGACCTTCATGTCGCGCATCCGGGTGATCGCGCCGACCGCATCATTGGTGTGGACGGTCGACAGCACCAGATGCCCGGTCAGTGACGCCTGCACCGCGATCTCGGCGGTTTCGCGGTCGCGGATTTCGCCGACCATCACCACATCGGGGTCCTGGCGCAGGATCGCGCGCAAGCCCGCCGCGAAGGTCAGCCCGACCTTGGCGTTGACCTGGGTCTGCCCCACCCCTTCCACCGCATATTCGACCGGGTCCTCGACGGTCAGGATGTTGCGGCTGCCATCGTTCAGCAGGCGCAGCGCGGCGTACAGGCTGGTCGTCTTGCCCGAACCCGTGGGGCCGGTGACCAGGATGATGCCGTTGGGCTCGCTCAGCGCCTCGCGCAGCAGCGCGTACATGGCCGGGTTCATCCCCAGCGCATCGAGGTCGATCCCGGCATTCTCCTTGTCGAGGATACGCAGCACTACCCGCTCGCCCGCACGGCTGGGCAGGGTCGAGACGCGCACGTCGAGCAGCTTGCCGCCCAGCGTCAGCGCCATGCGCCCGTCCTGCGGCACGCGGCGTTCGGCGATGTCGAGTCGCGCCATGACCTTGATACGGCTCACCACGACCGGAGCGACATGCGGCGGCATGCGCAGCGTCTCGCGCAGCACGCCGTCGATCCGCATCCGGACGACCAGGCCGGTCTCATAGGGCTCGATATGGATGTCCGACACGCCGTTGCGCGCGGCATCGGCGATGATGCCGTTGATCAGCCGGATGGCGGGCGCATCGTCGGCGGTGTCGAGCAGGTCCTCGGCGGTGGGAATCCCGTCGGCCAGCATGTCCAGTTCGTCGCCCATGCCGACGGCCGCGATCGCGGTCGCCTGTCCGTCCATCGCATAGGCGTCGGACAGCAGCCGGTCGAAGGCGGGCCCCTCGACGCGGGCGATGGCGAAGGGGCGGCCGATATGGCGGCGCAGCTCGATCAGCGCGCGCGGGTCCGCGCCTTCGCGCAAGGCGACGGTCAGCGGGTCGGCGCTCTGGACCACCGTGCCGAACTTGCGCGCGAAGGCATAGGGAATGGTCAGCGGCGCGACCAGCTCCAGCGCTTCGTCGGGCGCGGGGAGCGGGAGAGCGGGTGCCCCTCCCCCATCCCCTCCCGCCTGTGCGAGCGGCGTGCCCAGTGGCAGAGGGACCATATCACCCGTGGGGAGGGGTTCCGGCGTGTCAGTCACGGCGCTTGATCGGTTCGACCGGCTTGGCGACGGGGACCGCGATGCGCGGGTCCTCGATATTGCCGGGCATCGGCGCGTGCGGGATCGGTGGCGCGGCGTTCATGTAATCGCGGACCAGCTCGTCGATCGACGGCTCGACGCCGGGCTGGGCATAGCCCTGGAGCTGGCGGAGATAGCCGTAACGCTGTTCGGTGACGCGGCGGCTGTCCTCGGGCGTGCGCAGGATGGTGGGGCGGATGAAGACCATCAAATTGGTCTTGGACCGGCTGCGCGCCTTGGACCGGAACAGCGCGCCCAGGCCCGGAATGTCGCCCAGGAACGGGATCTTCTCGATCGTCCGCCGCTCATTGTCGTCGAGCAGCCCGCCGATGACCGTGATCTGGCCGTCATCGGGGGTGAACACATTCTCGAACGCGCGCTTGTTGAGGATCAGTTCGCTGTTGTTGCTCGACACCGGACCCGCGATCGAGCTGACCTCCAGGCGGACATAGAGTTTCAGCGAGCCGCCCGCATTGACCTGTGGCTTCACGTCCAGCTGGATGCCGACATTCTGCCGCTGCACGGTGCGGAAGGTGTTGTTGAAATCATTGGACAGCGCCTGGCCGGTCGTCACCGGAATCTCCTGCCCGACCAGGCTGTGCGCCTGTTGATTGTCCAGCGTGATGATGTGCGGCACCTGCAACAGGTTGGAGGTGGTGTCGCTCTTCACCGCATTGATGATCGCGCCGAACACCGTGTTGCCGACCTTCCCGCCCCAGCCGGCAAAGCCGCCGGTGGTGCCCAGGATCGACTGCACCGCCGACTGGGTCAGCTGGCTATAGGCCTGGTTGGGGACGTTGGTCGTGGTCCGCGTGCCGTCGGGTGCGACCACCGTGGTCGTGGTGCCGCCGATCGTGTTCGCCCCGACCGCGCCAGCGATCTGGAGGATGTTGGGCGCGGTGTTGCCATAGGTCGACGCGGCGAACGCGCCGCCCGTCAGGCTGCCCAGCAGGAACTGCGCGCCCAGCCGCCGTGCGGTCTGGTCGGAGACCTCGGCGATGATCGCCTCAATCAACACCTGTTCGCGGCGTACGTCCAGCTGGCGGATCACCTCGCCGATCTGGCGCTGGATATCGGCGGGCCCGGCGATCACGATGGCGTTGGCGCCGACGAAGCGGGTGACGACCGCCGCAGTGCGGCCGCCCTGCGTGCTGATCGCGGGTTGCTGGCCAGTCTGGCCGCCTGCGCCGGGCGCGCTCGCCGCCTGGGGCTGGGCGACCGGCTGGACACGCTGCGCGATGGCGGCGCCCGCCGCCGATCCCGACTGGCTGTTGGTCTGGGTGAAGCTGCCGCGCGACAGGGTGGTTTCCTGCACCGGATCGGGCGTCTGGCCGACCAGCTGCTGGAGTACGGGCAGAAGCTGCTCGGCATCGGCATTTTGCAGGAAGACGACGCGGATCTCGGTGCCGCTCTTGGCCTTGTTGTCCAGGTCGATCGCGATCTGGGCGAAGCGCGCCACGCTCGACGGATCGCCGCGCAGCGCGATCGAGTTCGAGCTGTCGATGGCGACCACCGACACGCCGGTTCCGCCTTGCGCAGGCGCTCCGCCCTGCCCGCCGCCGCCATTGCCCGCCAGCGTCTGGAGCGCGGTTGCGATCTCGCGCGCGCCCGCATTCCGCAGTGCGATGACGCGGGTCGAGGCATTGTCGGCGTCGATCCGGCGGACCACCTCGCGGATGCGGCGGATATTGTCGGCGAAGTCGACCACGACCAGGCTGTTGCCCGCGCGGTTGGCAGTCACCGACCCTTGCGCGCTGACCAGCGGGCGCACCGTCTCCAGCGCGCTCGGCGCGTCGATCGCGCGCAGGCGGATGATCTCGGTGACATAGGAATTGCGGTTCGCGCCCGACGATCCGATCCGGCTGGGCTGCGAGGCGGCATTGTCAATCGGCTGCACCCGGAACGCCCCGCCCGCGCTGGGCACCGCGACCAGCCCGTTGGAGCGCAACGTCGACAGGAAGATCTCGAAATATTCGGACTTGGACAGCGGCCGATCGGTCACCACCGTCACCTTGCCGTTCACCCGGCTGTCGATGATGAAGGTCCGCCCCGTCACCTTGGCCGCATCGGCGATGAAGGCGCGGATATCGGCGTCGCGGACGTTGAGCGTGGTCTGCGCCTGCACCCCCGCCGCCAGGGCGAGCGCCAGAACCGAACCGAGGACGAGCTTCTTCATGGCCGTGGTGCCGCAATCTGGAGGGAGAGCGGCAGCGTCTGATCGCCCCGCTCGACCGTGATGGAAAGAGAGCCGCCCTGTGCGAAATCGCTCGCCAGGCGGTCAAGGTCGCCGGGGCCGGTCACGGGGCGGCCGCCGAGCGCGGTGACGATATCGCCCTCGCGCAGCCCCGCCGCGCGGAACGCCGTGCCCGCGCCCATCGGCCGGACGACGAGGCCGGAGACGCGCCCGCCGTCGAGCCGGGGGATGAAGCCGATATCGCTGCGCAGCTGCGCGATGGCGATGCCGCCCTGCCCGGCGGCCGGGGGAGCGGCGATGCCGGGCACGGGCGCGCCGGGCGCGGCGGGGGGCGCGTCCGACTGGTCGAGATACAGGTCCTCGGTCGCGCCGCCGCGATCGATGGTGATGTGATCGAACGCCACCGACTTCAGCGTCACGCCCGGCTGGATCTCCTCGCCGACCGAGACCGGGCGCTGGACGCCGTCGGGCCCCGCCACGATCGCCGAGCCGCGCCCCGACGCCTCGTCGATGCGCGTGCCGAACAGGGTGAGTTGCAGGCTGGTCACCGCCGAGGGCGCGGCCTGCTGTCCCTGCAGGCGGAAGAAGGGGTCGAAGCCGTCGAGGATCGCGGCGGTCGATCCGACGACGCTGGGCGCGACCGGCCGCCACTCGCCCAGCGGCGAGACCGGCGTGACGAGCACCCATAGCAGCCGCGCGCCCTGAACGGCGAGGACCGCCATCAGCGCCAGTTCGGCCACCGAATAGACATTCACGACCGGCAGCCGCCGCAACCATCGGCGCCCGCGCGCGTCGAGCCTCAACCGCATGAAATCAGACCCCATCCGCTTTTCCGGGCACTAGGCATGGCATGTTACATGTTTGCGTCAAAGCCCCGAAACATGTTCGTCATATGGGTTTCACATGGACATTGCGATGAACCCTATCCCGACCGACCCGCCAGAACTGGGCAACGGCCTTGATCCGACACCGATTATCGCCCGACTGGCCGCCACGCCGGGGGTGCAGCGGCTGCCCAGCCCCAAGCTGACGCTGTTCGTGAAGCGCGACGTCCTGCCGCTCGAACTCTGCCAGGCGCTGATGGCGCGAATCGACGAGGTGCGCCGTCCCTCGACCATCGCCGACGCCAATGGCGACGCCACCTATCGGACCAGCGAGACGGGCGACCTGCCCGGCGACGACCCGGCGGTGATCGAGACCGAACGCCGCATCGCGATGCTGACCGGGCTGTCGGCCGCGTTCGGCGAACCGATCCAGGGCCAGCGCTATGCCGTCGGGCAGGAGTTCAAGCAGCATACCGATTATTTCGAGCCGTCGGGCCTCGACTATCACCGCTATTGCGCGCTGTCGGGCAACCGGACCTGGACGGTGATGCTGTACCTGAACACGCCCGAGGCCGGCGGCGCGACCCGGTTCAAGGCGGTGGACAAGATGATCCAGCCCGAACCCGGCAAGCTGGTCGCCTGGAGCAACCGCCGCGCGGACGGCTCACCCAATCCGGCCACGCTGCATCAGGCGATGAAGGTGCGCGCAGGGGTGAAATACGTCATCACCAAATGGTATCGGGAACTGCCGTGGCGGGGGTAGAGACGGACCTCCGTTCGCGGCGAAGCGAATCCCTTGGCCTTCGACTACGCTCAGGCTGAACGGAGGGGGGATAATTGCATTCCCATCCGCCGTTCAGGCTGAGCGAAGTCGAAGCCCACGCCCCACCCTCTCCCCAAACGAAAAAGGCCGCCGCCCGGATCGCTCCGGACGACGGCCTCATGCCGGGATCAGAAGGTCGTGCTGATCCCCAGCGAGAAGATCCGGCCCAGATTATACCGGTTCAGATAGACGAACCGGCCATTCCCGAAATCCTGCCGCTCGTTATAGCGCGTGCGGGTCAGGTTGCGGGCCTCGGCCTTCAGCTCGAACTTGCCCCCCGCCAGCTCGAAGCCCTGCCGCGCCACGAGGTCGAGGCGGATGCCCGGCACCTCGATGATGTCGGGCTGGAAACCGTCGCCCGACAGGTTGGAGGGGCCGCGATTGGTCACGCGGTTGCTGGCATAGTTGAACAGCAGCGTGATCTGCGACAGCGCAGCGGTGTCCTCCATGCCGAGTTGCAGGTTGACCAGATGGTCCGACTGGCCGGTCAGCGACGCGCCGTCGCGGAACAACAGCCGCGCCGGGCCGAAGCCCGAGGCGCAGCCCGCCAGCCCCGGCGATCCTTGCGCCGCCGCCGGGTTGGGCACGCAGGTCGCGTCCGCGCGGATCTTCGACTTGGTATAGGTATAGTTGGCGATCGCGACGAGGCGGCGGGTGGCGAAGAAGTCTCCGCCCAGCCCGGCGAGCGGCACATATTTCTGCAACTCGAACTCGCCGCCATACAGGTTGGCCGAGGGCAGATAGGTGAAGCCCGTCTGCAACCGATCATCCGCGCCGGTATAGAAGCCGACCTGCTCGATCGGGTTCTTGATCCGCTTGTAGAAGCCCGCGACGGTGAAACGCTGGTCGCGCCCATAGAACCATTCGTAGCGCGCCTCGAGATTCCACAGCTCGCTGTCGCGCAGGTTCGGGTTGCCGAAGAACAGGCGGTCCGAATCCGGGTCGCGGAACTGCTGCGGCGCCAGCTCGCGGAATTGCGGGCGCGAGATGGTCTTTGCCCCGCTCGCGCGCAGCTGCATGTCGGGCGCGAAATTCCAGGTCAGCGTGCCAGCGGGGAGGAAATAATCGTTCTTCAGCCGCGTCGTCGCGCTCTGCACCGGCGTCACCGTCTCGACCGCCGTCTCGTAGCGGACACCCGCCACCGCGCGCAGCCCGTCAGCCACCTCGGCCTCCGCCTGGACGTAACCGGCATGGACGTCCAGCTTGGCGTCATAGGCATAGGCGCCCAGCTGCTGCGGCGACCCCAGCTGGAGCGTACACGCCCCCTGCCCGCGCAGCGGACAGGCATTGTTGATGACGTCGGGGCTCAGCAGATAGTCGGGGCGGTAGAGATTATAGGGAAAGCCCGGTGCGGTCCCTGCGCCGTCGCTGGTCTGGTAGTTGAACTGGATACGGCTCGAATAGCGGTCCGTGCCCTGGTAGAAATAGCCGCTGCTCAGCGTGATCGGCCGTTCGCCGTCGATCCTGTAGGAAAGATCGGCCTGGCCGGTCCACAGATTCTCGTTGAGTTCCGAGAAGATTATCGAGGCGAACGGGGTGAAGCGCTGGGTCACCTGATAGGCGCCGTTGCACTGGAACCCGCCCGCGCCATTGCCGCCGTCATAGCTGATCGGCAGGCCCGTGGTGGTGCGGTTCGAGCAGAGATAGTCGAACTGGCGCTCATAGGGCGCATTTCGCTTGGAATTGGCGAAGGCGCCGCGCGCGTCGAATTTCAGCGCGTCGGTCAGCTTGAACTCGCCGACCAGCTGGCTTTCGATCAGCTGACGCTCGAACCAGTTGGTGTTCTGCTGGAAGCGAAGCCCGCTGGCATTGTTATAGACCTCCGCCGCCGAGCCGCGCCCCTGTTTCAGCGTGTCGTGGATATAGACATTGGTCCAGCGCACCGTGTTGTCGCCGAACTCGTAACCCAGCCCGACCAGCGCATTGGCGACGATGCGGTTGTCGGTCAGCAGCGTGCGGAAATCGTTGCGGATCGTGCCGTCGGTCGACACCGAATCCTGCTGGATCGCCGAGCGGGTGCGGAAGGTGTTGGACAGGCTGAGCGACGAGATCACGCCCAGCCGGTCGCTGCCGATGTCGAACACCGACCCCGCCGAAATCTCCCCCGACAAATTGGCGGGCAGATGGTTGTTGCGCTGGAGCAGCGTGGTCGAGGCATTGGAGAGCTGCGCCACCTGCGCGGCGGGCACGATGCCCGATCCACGCCCCGCCTGCACGTCGCGCACGAACTGCGGCACGGCGCGCGTCCCGTCGTCATAGCCCAGCCAGTCGGCCTTGCCGCCCGCATAGGTATAGCCCAGCTCGCTGGTGGTCACATCGTCGGCCGCGACCGTGAACCCGCCCGAGATGAAGTTCTTCGCCGGGATCGCCTTGGTCGTCAGGTTGATGACGCCGCCGCCGAACTCGCCCGGATAATTGACCGAATAGGTCTTCTGGACCAGCGCCGAGCCGACGATGGTGGTCGGGAAGATGTCGAGCGGGACCGAGCGGCGCAGCGGCTCGGGGCTGGGCAGCGGCGATCCGTTGAGCAGCGACGAGGAATAGCGGTCGCCGAGGCCCCGGACATAGACGAAGCCGCCGCCGACGACCGACAGGCCGGTGACGCGGGTCAGCGCGCCCGCAATGTCGCCCTCGCCCGTGCGCGCGATATCGGCGGCGGACAGGACCGAGACGATCTGCGGCGTGGCGCGGATCGTGTTGGGGATGTTGCGGCCGACGACGACGATCTCGTTGCTGGCCGAGGCATCGACGCCGGGGGCCGAGATCTCGACCGGCTCATCCGCCGACTGGCCGTCCTGCCCGGTCGGGGTCTGGCTCTGCGGGGTCGCCTGCCCGTCGGGGCTGGTCGCGGTGGTGCTGGTCGGTGCGGGCGCGCCCGCCGTCTGCGCGAGCAGGGCGGGCGCGACGAGCTGGGACGTCAGCAGAAGGAGGGAGGCATAAGCGAGGCGTCGCTGCATGGCCGGGTCATCCGATCAGATATATGGAGGAAAGCCGGGGCGGCGATGATCCGCCACCCCGGCTTGCCGAGAGCGCCCGGTCGAGCCCTGGGCGCATGGTCAGCGGGGCCTTAGCGGCCGTTGCAGCTGAAATAGACCGAGGTGAAGACGGGCGGACCGGCTTCCTGCGGGCCGCCATTGTCGGTCGGGCCGACACCGGCGGCGCGGATCGTCGTGCGGTCCGAACCCGAACCCGCACCGGCCACGATGTTGACGCAGGCGACGCCGGAATTGGTCGACTTCACGATGCCGTTGATGAAGGTCATGTCCGCCCCGCCGCGCAGACGGATCGCGGCGGGCGCAAGCGCGGTCTGGAGGAAGGTGAAGTTGGCATAGCGGCCAAAGGTGCGCGGCAGCAGTTCCTCGGCATTGTTCGAGTCGATCTCGGTCGAGAAGCTGTCGGCGGTCGCGCCGATCGTGCGCTGCGCCGCGATCAGGAACTGCATGAAGCCGCGATAGCCATTGTCGATGTCGAAGCCGTCATCGTCCGCGCCGGTGATCGCGATATATTTCAGGTTCGACGTGCCGCCGAAGATCTCGATCCCGTCATCGGCCGAATTGTGGCTCTGGATATGGTCCAGAACCGTGCCCGAGCCGGTGCCGCCCAGCGTCAGCCCCTGAAGCTCGTTGCCGTCCGAGATGGCGATGCCCGAATAGCGGATCTGGACATAGGACATCTGGCCCGACGAGTCGGCCTGGTTCGCACCGCCATAGAAGCGGCCGGTCACGCCCTCGATCGCCAGCTGGCAGGTGGTCGAGGAACCGGAGGCGGTGTTCGGGCCGGTGCCCGACACGCAGACCGCGGTCGGCGCGCGGCCGAGCAGGATGATGCCGCCCCACTGGCCCTGAGACGCGTCAGACACGCCGTTGCTGACCAGATTCTGCTGCGAGGTGAAGATGATCGGCGCGTCGCGCGTGCCGACCGCCGAAATCTTCGAGCCGCGATTGACCAGCAGCAGGTCGTTGGTCGCCTCGGTCGAGTCCGCCGCAACGACGACGCCGGGCGCGATGGTCAGGGTCACGCCCGAACCACCGGTGGAACCCAGGTCGCTGCCGACCTCGGTCTGGCCGCGCAGGCGATAGACGACGCCCGCGATCTTGGGCAGCGACAGGTCGGCGGAGATGGTCTGCGGCAGGCGGCAGAAGCGCAGGCTGGGCGAGGACGAACTGTTGGTGCCGTCATCGATCGTGCCGGTCGGGCAGACCGAGGTGGCGGCGGCATAGGTGCCGATCGACGGCACCGCCGTACACCGCGCGCCCGACCCGCCGAACTCCGCCGAGGTCGAGCTGCAGGTCCAGCCCTGGAAGGCGGTGTCGGACGGGCCGTTGAGCGCGCCGACATAGTTGGTCGAGGTGAAGAAGCCGTTGATGATCGACGGATCGGCGGCGGTGGTCAGCGAGGTGCTGCTGGCGGGATAGATGCCGTTAAGCGTCGCCCCGGTGCCGTTCACGTTGTTGTTGCTGCCCGCATTGACGATCGCAAGCTGTTCGTCGGCGGTGACCGAGACGCCGTTGACCGCCGTCACCGCGGCGAACTGCGCGGCGGTGATGTTGGCGGTGGGCGTCGGGGTCGGCGAGGCGCTCGGCGTCGGGGTGGGCTGCACGATCACCACGCTGCCCGCGCCCGGCGACGCCACGCTGTCCGCGCCGCCGCACGCGGCCAGCGCGGCGCAGGCCGCGCTCGTCATGAGAAGAAGGCCGAACCGCTTGATGCTCGCCATCGCCGAAACACTCCCGATCTTGTCATTGCTCTATCGGGCGAAGAGCCGCCCGCCGACCGATCCGGGACACGTCCCCCCATCGATCATGACACGGGCGTTAGGCGCGGCAGATGACGCCAAGATGCAGTTTTCGAGAATCTTTTATGACATATCCGCGTCGGTGATGTGACAGCCGGTCAGACGGCGTCCGCCCCCAGCGACTCCTCGACATCGAGCGTGCTGGAGACGGGAATGGCGATGGTGCAATGGACCCCTTCGGCCCCCAGCTCATAGGTGGTCCTGGCACCCAGCTGATAGGGCAGCGCGCGTTCGATCAGTTCGCGGCCCTGCCCCCTGCCGGGCCAGGTGCCCGCCGGCGCCATGTCGACCCCGCTTTCGCGCCAGTCGATATGCAGCCACGGCTTGCCCTCGGTCCCGCCGGGGCGCAGCGACCAGCGGATCGCCAAATGGCCGCCCGACTGACGCAGCGCGCCATATTTGACGGCATTGGTGGCCAGTTCGTGCAGCGCCATGGCCAGCGTATGCACGGTCGAGGAGCGGAGCCGCACACCCGCCGGGCCCTCCAGCGTGACGCGATCCGCGCCGCCGTCCATCGCCATCAGTTCGGTGCGGATCAGGTCGTCGAACGCGACGCGGTCATGCTCCCCCAGTCGCGACAGCATCGCCTGCACCCGCGACAGCGCCGCCAGCCGATCGTCGAAATGGGCGCGGAATTCGGACAGGTCGCGGCTGGTGCGCGTACTGTGGTCCGCGATGGATCGGACGATCCCCATCAGGTTGCTGGTCCGATGCTGCAACTCGGCGATCAGCACGCGTTGCAGCGCTTCGCTCTTGCGCAGTTCCTGGTCGGCCCGTCGCCGCTCGGTCAGGTCGGTGGTGACGACGAGGAAGCGGTTCCCGTGCCCGCCGCTGTCGGGCAGCAGCGATATGATGCTGCTCGCCCACACTTCCGTTCCGTCGGGGCGGCAATAGCGTTTGTCGAGGCTGCTCGGCATCCCGGTTTCGGCCGCGTTGGCAATCGCCTTCAGGCTGGGCGCGAGATAGGCGGGATGGGTGACCTCGGCGACGTTCAGCGCCAGCACCTCCTCGCGCGGCCGGCCCAATATCCGACACAATTCCTCGTTCACCCGGACGAAACACCCGTCCGAGGTGATGACCGACAGCCCGACCGGCGCGGTGGCGAAGATCGCGGCGAGCTGTCCCTCGGTTTCGGCCAGCTTGATCTGCACGACCTCCTCGCGAAGCCGCACGACCTCCGCCTGCGAGCGTTTCCATTCGGTGATGTCGCGGGTCGTGGTGGCGATGCCGTCGCCCAGCTTCACCACCGTCTGGAAGAACCAGCCGTCGAACTGCTCATGCGCGTAATAGCGTTCGTCCTGCTCGGCCACGCCGGTTTCGGTGACGCGGCAGAAGGTGTCGAAGATGCCCTCCTGCACGACGCCCGGATTGCGCTCGAGCAGGCTCTCGCCCCGCACCTCGCCATATTTGCTTTGCGAAGTGTGGTTGTTGAGCACCCAGCGGAAATCGACGATCCGCCCCGCTTCGTCCCGGATCGCCTCGAACACCTGGATCATGTCGGTCGAGGCGTCCATGGTCGCCTGGAGCAGTTCGGGGCTCACCTGCAATCTGGGTATGGGCTGGGGCATCGGTCCCTCGCGATCTGGCATATCCCCGCCATCATGCCCTGTCCGCGCCAAAAGGGGAAATGGCGCCCCCGCTATGACGGCTGGCGGCGGCGGGCATCGATGCTCCACGCGCCGCCGCCGACAAAGGCCAGGTAGAAGAAGACGAAGCAATAGAGGATCGCCTCGCTGCCGCCATTGACGCCGGGCCAGATGCTGGAGGGAAGGTGCGCGGTGAAATAGGCGACCGCCATCTCGCCCGAGGCGATGAAGGCCGCGATCCGCGTGAACAGGCCGAGGGTCAGCAGGATACCGAGCCCGATCTCCAGCACCGCCGCGACGACGAGCAGGGTCGGCAGCGGATCGGGCACGCCGGGCTGGGGGATCGGGAAATGGAACAGCTTCATCACCCCATGCTCCATGAAGAGCAGCGCGGCGACGATGCGCAGGAGGCTGAGGATGCGGGGAGCCCAGACGGACATGGCGCAATCTTTCATATAGGGCCGGAGCGCCTGTGCACGACGCCCCGGCAGGGAGGGTCAGGCGATGGCGGCTTTCACCGTCTCGGCCAGCGGGGTGGTCGGGCGGCCGATCAGGCGCGACAGCTGGCGCCCGTCATCGAACAGCGCGCCTTGCGAGGCGGCGACATCCCACCCCGCGATCGCGTGCGCCAGTCCTTCGGGCAGCCCGAAGCCGGTCAGCGCGGCGGCATAGTCGGCGGCGGGCATGTCCCGGTATGCGATATCCCGGCCGGTCTGGTGCGAGAGTTCCGCCGCCAGGTCCGGCAGGGTCCAGGCAGTGTCGCCCGCCAGTTCATAGGTCCGGCCCGCCTGCGCCGCATCGGTCAGCACGATGGCCGCCGCCTCGGCATAATCGGCACGCGCGGCGGAGGATATCTTCGCGTCGCCCGCGCTGCCGATCAGCGCCCCGGCCGCCAGCGCGCCGGGGAGCGAGCCGGTGTAATTCTCGCTATACCAACCGTTGCGCAGGATCGTCGCGGGGATGCCCGCCTCGGCCAGCGCGGCCTCGGTCGCCAGATGCTCGGCCGCCAGGTCGAGCGGCGAGCGGTCGGCGTGGAGCAGGCTGGTATAGACGATCCGCCCCACCCCGGCCTGGACCGCCGCCGCGATCACGGCGCGATGCTGCGCCACCCGCTGACCCACCTCGCTCGACGAGATCAGCAGCAGCGTGTCGACACCCGCGAGTGCCGGGGCGAGCCGGTCGGCCTGCGCATAGTCGAAGGCCCGCGCCTCCACGCCCAGATCGGCGGCCTTGTCGGGCGAGCGAACCAGCGCGACGATCGGCTCGGCGGTGTCCATCGCCTTCAGGTGCCGGATGACGAGGCGGCCCAGCTGGCCGGTGGCGCCGGTAACGGCAATGGTCATGACATTCGCTCCTTGTGCGTGATCAATGGAATCGGAAGGCGGAGATCGCCGCACCCGCGACGGTCTCCGCATAGATGCGCTCGCCCGCGCCCTCGGCCGCCCCGGCGGCGACCATCAGCGGCAGGAGATGCTCGGCCTGGGGATGGGCCAGCCGCGCGGCCGGGGCGGTTTCCCAGCGGATCAGCGCCTCGGCCCGCGCCGCGCCGGTTTGCGTCGCCGCCTGGGTCAGCCAGGCGTCGAAGGCGGCGCTCGGCTCGGCGGCGCGCGGGCTGCCGAACAGGCGCAGATTGTGAAAGCTCATGCCCGACGCCAGGATCAGCACGCCATCGTCGCGCAAGGCCGCCAGCGCCCGGCCCGCCACGACATGCCGTTCGGGGTCGAGCCCGCGATCGACCGACATCACGACGACCGGAATTTCCGCCTCGGGCCACGCCACCTTCATCGGCACGAAGACGCCGTGATCGAGGCCACGGCTCGGATCGACCGAGGCGACCAGCCCCGCCTCGCGCAGCAACATGGCAGCGCGTGCCGCCACGGCCGGAGCACCCGGTGCGTCGTAGCGTAGCGCATAGGTGTGCGCCGGGAAGCCATAATAGTCATAGATCAGCGCGGGCCGCTCGGCGCCGGTGAAGGCGAAGCCGTCCGTCTCCCAATGCCCCGACACGACCAGCACCGCGCGCGGCCGCTCGGGCAACGCACCCGGCAATCCCCGCAGGAACGCGCCCATCCCGGTCCAGATGCCGCGCGGGTCGTCCATGAAGAAACAGGGACCGCCGCCATGGGGGATGAAGAGGCTGGGTTGGCGCATGGGACATCCTTTCGCCGACCGATATGGAATAGCCCCGCATCCGTGATAATCGGCGTTCTGATAGAATGACCTTCAACCAGGAGTATCAAATGGCGGATCGACTGACCGGCATGGAGGTGTTCGTCCGCGCGATCCGGCTGGGCGGACTGTCCGCCGCCGGGCGGGCGATGGGCATGTCGCCGACCATGGCGGCACGGCATCTCGACGCGCTGGAGGCGCGGCTTGGCACCCTGCTGGTCCAGCGTTCGACGCGGCGGCTGGCGCTGACCGATGCGGGGGCGGCCTATCTCGACCGCGCCGAGCGGGTGCTGGCCGAGATCGCCGAAGCCGATGCCGACGCCTCGGCCCAGTCGCGCGCGGTCGAGGGGCTGCTCCGCGTCAGCGCGCCCGCGACCTTCGGCGTGATGCATGTCGCCGGACTGGCCGCCGAATTCCATCGTCGCCATCCCGGCGTTACGATCGAGCTGGGACTGGACGACCGCTATGTCGACCTGCTGGAGGAGCGGTGGGACATGGCGATCCGCATCGGTCGGCTGAGCGACAGCGCGCTGGTCGCGCGCCGCCTGGCGCCCGTCCGCCTCGCCATCTGCGCCGCCCCGGCCTATCTGGCCGAACGGGGCCTGCCGCGTACGCTGGACGATCTGCGCGACCATGACTGCCTGGGCTATACGCTGATGTCCCAGCCGGGCGCGACGATGTGGGGCTTTGGCCGCGACGGCAGCCGCCTGGTGCCGGTCCGGGGATCGCTGCACGCCAATAATGGCGAGGCGCTGGTCCGCGCGGCGATCGCGGGACAGGGACTGGTCTATGGCCCCCGCTTCATCGCCGCCGACGCGATCCGCCGGGGCGAGCTGGTCGAGGTGACGCTCGATGCCGATTACATGGCGCTGGGCGCGGTCCATTCGGTGACGCACAGCCGCCGCCGCCTGTCCGCCCGCGTCCGCGCCTGGATCGACTTCCTGGTCGAGCGCATACCCGGCATGGCGCAGGGCTGGTGATCCGCGCTAGGCGGCGTGTCCGGCGGCCTCCGCCCGTCCTTCCGTGACGATCAGGCCGGGACGGCCCAGCAGATAGCCCTGCGCTTCGTTGCACCCCTCGGCCCGGAGGAAGTCGAGCTGCGAGGCGGTTTCCACGCCTTCGGCCAGGATCGGGATCGACAGGCTTTCGCCCAGCGCCAGCACCGCGCGGATGATCGCCGCCGATTGCGGGGCGAAGTCGAGTTCGCTCATGAACGAGCGGTCGAGCTTGATCTTGTCGAAGGGAAAGGACCGCAGCGTCGACAGCGACGAATAGCCGGTGCCGAAATCGTCCATCGCGATCGACACGCCGAGCGCCTTCAACTGGCGCAGGACATGCGTGGTCCGCTCGGGGTCGGCGATCATCGCGGACTCGGTGATCTCCAGCTCCAGCCGGGCGGGCGTCATGCCGGTTTCGATCAGGATCTGATGGACCAGCCGGGGCAGGTCGACATGGCCGAGCTGGACCGGCGACAGGTTCACCGCGATCTTCCAGGGGACGGGCCAGGCCGCCGCCTCCCGGCAGGCACGCCGCAGGACCCATTCGCCGATTGGCAGGATCAGCCCGGTCTGCTCGGCGATCGCGATGAACTCGAACGGCGATACGCTGGTGCCGTCGGGCTTGGTCCAGCGCAGCAGCGCCTCATAGCCGGTGGTCTCGCCCGTCTCGACCGAGGCCTGGACCTGCCAGTGGATCGCGAGCTGTTCCTGGTCCAGCGCGTCGCGCAGCTCGGTGGCGATGCGGCGACGGGCCCGGACCGCCTGATCCATATCCTCTTCGTAAAAGCAGAAGTCGGTCGCGATGCTCGACTTGGCGCGGTACATGGCCAGATCGGCATTGTTGATCAGCGCCGATATCTCGTCGGCATCCTGCGGCCACAGCGCGACGCCCACGCTCATGCCGCAGCTGAGCGACGAGCGGTCATAGTCGACCGGCCGGGTGATGGCGCCGCGCAGCCGGTCGATCAGGTCGATCGCATCCTCATGATCCTCGATGGCGGTCAGCGCCACGAACTCGTCCCCGCCCAGCCGGGCCAGGAACTCGCCGGGGCGCGCCATCTGCTTCATCCGCGCCCCGATGGTGGTCAGCAGATGGTCGCCCGCCGCATGGCCGTGCGTGTCGTTGACGTCCTTGAACCGGTCGAGATCGATCGACAGCAGCGCCAGGCGGCGTCCCGGTCCGTCGGCCGCGGTCTGACGGTGCGACCATTCCAGGAACGAGGCGCGGTTGGGCAGGCCGGTCAGGCCGTCGTTGCGCGCCAGATGCGCGATCCGCCGCTCCTGCGCCAGCCGCTGGCGCACGTCGCGAAGCGCATAGATCATGTACGAGCTGCCATGGTCCCGGTCGACCCGCAAGGCGATCTCGATCGGTATGGCGGAGCCGTCGGCGGCCTCGATATTGCGCTGGGTCAGCACGCCCGGCTGGATCGATGCGATGTCCGACACCCAGCGGCCGAGCGCCTGGCCCGGCACCTCGTCGCCGTCGATGCCCAGCAGATCGGCGAATGCTTGGTTCGCCTCGATGATGACGCCGTCGCTCTCGACGATCATGGCATCGACGCTGCCCTCCATCACCTGTTCCAGCCGACGCTGCGAGGCGACACGGGCCGATATGTCGAGGACATAGGTGGCAAAGCCGGTGCCGAGCACCAGCATCCCCACCACCGCGACCGCCCAGGCCATGATCATCGTCGCGCCCTGGCTGTCGGGCTGGCCCAGCCCCGGTTCGACTGGAACGATCGCGAGCGCCGCCATGCCGGTGAAGTGGAGCAGGACGATGCTCGTCACCATCAGCGTGGTCGCGGGCCACAGCGTGTCCCGCTTGCCCGTCGACAGCGCGCGGTCGAACGCCAGCGCGCCGAACAGGACCGAGAACAGGACCGAGGCCGCCACATAGGCGCTCGACCACGACACCAGCCCGCGGGCGGCGAAGGCCATCATACCGGTATAGTGCATGGCGGTGACCGCCAGTCCGAACAGCGCACCGCCCAGCGTCGGCGCGAACGCCCCGCGCCGCACCGCCACGTCCAGCGCGATCGAGCTGCCGACGATCGCGATCAGCAGCGACAATCCGGTCAGCAACGGGTCGTAGACCACCGTCACGCCCGGCTGATAGGCGATCATGGCGATGAAATGGGTGCACCAGATCGTCGCGCCGGTGGATACGCCCCCCATGAACGTCCAGGCCAGCCGGGTGCCGGGGTCGGCGGCGCGCAGACGCTGAAGAAGCCTTATCGTGATCGCCGAGCCGGTCAGGCAGAATATCGCGGCGAGCAACACCAGTCGCAGATCATGATCATGCGTCAGACAGGTCAGAAAGCGCATCGGTCCCTCCAGGACGCACGCGCTATAATCATATGTTAAATTTCGCTACAAATTTAGAGGTTAACACGCCTGGTTAACGGCGCATGCGACCCTGCCAACCGACTGGGTCGCCACGATATTGCGTCGGATCGACGCAGGCCCCTCCCCGTCAGGCGAGGCGCGCCGCGATCCATGCCCTCCAGCATCAAGGATCGATCGACATTCAGCGATGCCTTTCCTTCCCTCGCCCCTCGCAGAGGGGAGAGGGTTGCGCAGACTTGGTCTTTGCGAGCGCAAAGGCTTAGTCGGAGCTGGGTGAGGGGTGGGCGCCCGCTTTGCGAGCGCGCGAGCCTTTGGGCTCGCTCAACCCCTCACCCAAGCTGCGCTAGCCAGCAGGCTGGCAAGCTTCGCTAACCCTCTCCCCTGTCCAGGGGAGAGGGGAGGAAGACGCAATACTGAATGTCGATCCGGCCTAGGCGCGGCGGGAATGCGGGCGCGGTGCCAGCTGGTCCAGCGCGTCGGCATTGTCGCGCCCCCAGCCATAGAGGAGTTCGACCGGCTCGACGAAGCGACGGCCGAGATCGGTCAGGCGATATTCGACCTCGGGCGGCATGGCGCTGCGCACATGGCGGCTGATCAGGCCGCTGCCCTCCATGTCGCGCACCGTCTGGGTCAGCATCTTCTTCGAGATGCCCGGCAGGCTGCGCTGGAGCACGCCGGTGCGGGCGACGCCGCCATGACGCGCGTGCAGCGTGTGGAGCACCATGCTGGTCCATTTGGTAGCGAACAGCTCCAGCACGCGGCGGGGCGCGCAGTCCTCGCGCCATTCCTCGTCGGGGGTTCCGGGCTGCATATGGTTACCTTTCCGTGCCTGGGGGCCCAGATGGTGCCGTCTGGAAGCCGCGCAAGGCCATGCCTAGCTGGGGCGACGACAAGGAGGCGTGGATGACGAAGACGGCATTGGTAGTGGGCGCAAGCGGGATCGTCGGCGGCGCGACCGCGACGCTGCTCGTGGAACGGGGCTGGACGGTCCATGGCCTGGCGCGGCGTCCCGTGGCGCAACCGGGCGTGGCGCCGGTCGCGGCCGACCTGCAGGATGCGGAGGCGACCGCCGCCGCGCTGCGCGACACGAACCCCGATGCGGTGTTCATCACGACATGGCTGCGCCAGGACAGCGAGGCGGAGAATATCCGGGTCAATGCGGCGATGGTCCGCAACCTTCTGTCCGGCCTCCCCAACCCGACCGGCCCGCGCCACGTCGCGCTGGTCACCGGGCTGAAACATTATCTCGGCCCGTTCGAGGCCTATGGGAAGGGCACACTGCCCCAGACCCCGTTTCGCGAGGAGCAGGGTCGGCTCGACGTCGAGAATTTCTATTACGCCCAGGAGGACGAGGTCTTCGCCGCAGCGGCGCGGGACGGCTTCACCTGGAGCGTCCATCGGCCGCACACCGTGATCGGGCGCGCGGTCGGCAATGCGATGAACATGGGCACGACGCTGGCCGTCTATGCGACGCTGTGCCGCGAGACGGGGCGGCCGATGGTCTTTCCCGGATCGGCGGCGCAATGGTCGGGGCTGACCGACATGACCGATGCGGGGCAGCTCGCGCGTCACCTGCTCTGGGCGAGCGAGACCGAGGCGGCACATGACCAGGTGTTCAACGTGGTGAACGGCGACGTCTTTCGCTGGCAATGGATGTGGGGCCGCATCGCCGACTGGTTCGGGGTCGAGGCCGCCCCGTTCGACGGCACCGTCCGGCCGCTGGAGCAGCAGATGGCCAACTCCGCCGAGACATGGCGCGACATCGCCGAACGCGAGAAGCTGGTCGAGGCGGACATCGCCCGGCTCGCCTCGCCCTGGCATAGCGATGCCGATCTCGGCCGCCCGATCGAGGTGGTGACGGATATGAGCAAGAGCCGACGGCTGGGCTTCACCGGTTATCAGCCGACCGACGACGCCTTCTTCGCGCTCTTCGCCCAGCTGCGCCGCGAACGGCTGATCCCGTGAAGAAGGACGGCAGGGGCGGATACAGGGGCGCGGGGGCCGACTGGCCTAGTCGCCGCCGCCCCTGCTATCGTCGGCCATGGCCTCTCTGAATTTCGAGCTTCTGGACATAAGGGTGTTCGTGGCGATCGCGGACGGCAGGAGCTTCCTGCACGCCGCCCGTCAGCTGAACCTGTCGCAACCCGCGATCAGCCGCCGGGTCCAGAAGCTGGAGGCGACCATCGGCACCCCCTTGCTGGAGCGGACCACGCGGACGGTCCGCCTGACCCCGGCGGGGCAGGAGATCGTGCCGCTGCTCCGTCGGCTTCTGGGCGAGCTGGACGAATCGATGCTCGGCATGATGGCGCTGGGCGAGCGGCAGGCGGGGCGGCTGACCGTCGCCAGCATTCCCAGCGCAACGGTGCGGTTCCTGCCCGACGTGCTGGAGGCGCTGGGCCGCGACTATCGCAATGTGCGGGTGCGCGTGCTCGACCTGACCGCCACCGAATGCGCCGAGGCGGTGCGGACCGGCGAGGCGGAGTTCGCCATCACCCTGCCCGTCTCGGCGGACAGCGATCTGACCTATGAGCCGCTGACCGACGACCCTTATGGGCTGGTCTGTCGCGCCGACGATCCGCTGGCCGAACTGGTCGATCCGGCGTGGAGCGACCTGGCCGGGCTGCGGCTGGTCACGGTGCATCCGGGCAGCGGCAACCGCACCGCGCTCGACGCCGGGCTGGCCCGCGCGGGGATCGAGCTGCGCTGGTTCTATGAGGTGACGCGGCTCACCTCGGCGCTGGCGCTGGTGCAGGCGGGGCTGGGGCCCTCGGTCCTGCCCCGCCTGGCGTGCGAGGGGCCCGATGCGCGCGACCTGTTGTGGCGGCCGTTGCGCGGGGCGACGGTGACGCGCACCATCGGCGTGCTGCGGCGCGGCTCCGCCACCCTGTCACCCGCCGCCGGTCGGCTGATGGGGCTGCTCACCGATGCCTGGGCCAACCGGCAGGCCCAGCCGCGCCCCGCCCCAGCGCGCGACGAGTAGGGACGCCGAGACATTGGCGGTGGCGCTGGTCAGCGCGCGGAGTTCGGACAGGAAACGGTCAACCGCGATCAGCATGGCCGCCGCCCCGACCGGAATATCGGGCAGCAGCGACAAAGTGAGGAGCAGGGCCGAAAAGCCGCTGCCCGTCACCCCCGCCGCCGCCTTCGAGGTGACCAGCATGACGCCCAGATAGACCGCCACCCGCACCGGGGTCAGCGCGATCCCCAGCGCCTCGCCCAGGAACAGCGTCGCGACGACCAGATAGACCGCCGTCCCCGCCAGGTTGAGCGAATAGCCCAGCGGCACGGTCAGGCCCGCCACGCTGCGCGGGCAGCCCAGCGCCTCCAGCTTCTGGATCAGGCGCGGCAACACCACCTCGGTCGAGGAGGTGCCGAGGACGATCAGGATCTCGTCGCGGAACACCCGCAGCAACGCGCCGCCGCCCAGGCCGGTGGTCGTCCATACCGCCACCGCCAGCCCGGCGATCAACAGGGCGCAGGCCAGCGCCAGCGTCGCGACCAGCAACCCCAGCGAGCCGATGAAGCCGACGCCATACGTCCCGACCGTGTACGCGATCGCGCCGAACGCCCCCACCGGCGCGGCGCGGATCAGAAAGCCGAAGATCGCGAATTGCAGCCGGGTCAACGCCTCGACCGCGCGGACGATCGGCGCGCCCGCCTCGCCGATGCGCAGCAGGCCGAAACCGACCAGCCCGGCGACGAACAGCACGGGCAGGACGTCCCCGGCGGTAAAGGCGGAAAACAGCGTGTCGGGCACGATGCGGACCAGGAAATCCCCCGCCCCCGTGATATGGTGCCCGGCCAGCTGGCGCTCCACCTCGGCCATCGCCTCGCCATAAGGCGGCAGCGGCAGACCGCGTCCCGGCTGCATCACCGCCGCGACGCCCAGCCCGATGGCGAGCGCGGCGACCGTGATGCCCAGAAAGACGATCAGGCTGCGCAGCACCGTCGCGCCCGTGTCGCGCGCGGCGCCGTGCCGCACGACCCCCTCGACGATGGTGCAGAACAGTACCGGCGGCACCATCATCCGCATCGCCTTGACGAAGGCGATGCCCAGCGGCCCCAGATCGCGACCGAAGGCCGGGGCCAGGACGCCGATCGCGGTCCCCGCAAATATGCCGATCAGCATCTGGACATAGAGGTGCCGCAAGGCGCGCAAGGTCGACCCACTCCCGATATATGCGCAAAACGCATCAAGCGGACCGATCATTGCATTTGATCGAAGCACCGCTCCTGATGCCTAGTGCCGGGTAAGGCATGATGGCTCAAGCCTCTGCCGCGCAACAAGAACCCGCAACCGAGCGGGCCCGACCGAGAGAGGTATGATGAAAGCGCCATTTGCAAGCTTAGGAACCGTGATGCCCCGGCGCGGCGCGCTGGGCCTCGCGCTGCTGCTGGGCCTGGGCACGCTGGGCCAGCCCGCCGCCGCCCGCGAAACCAAAGCCGCGACGGTCCGCGAACTCCATGTCGTGACCTCGGGAGGCTTCACCGCCGCCTTCCGGGCGCTGGCGGCGAAATATGAACGCGACACCGGCGTCCATATCGTCACCGAACACGGCCCCTCGATGGGCGACACGCCCCAGGCGATCCCCAACCGGCTGGCGCGGCACGAGGATGCCGATGTCGTGATCCTCGCGCGCAGCGGGCTCGACAAGCTGGCGCAGGCCGGGACCGTGACCAGCGGGACCGTCACCGATCTGGGCCTGTCCCGGATCGCGATGGCGGTGAAGGCGGGCGCCCCCGCCCCCGACATCGCCACCCCCGACGCGCTGCGCGCGACCCTGGTCCATGCCAGATCGGTCGCCTGGTCGGACAGCGCCTCGGGCGTCTATATCCAGTCGACGCTGCTCGACCGGCTGGGCGTCGCCGATCAGGTCCGGCCGAAGGGCCGGATGATCCCCGCCACCCCGGTCGGCCGGATCGTCGCCAAGGGCCAGGCCGAGATCGGCTTTCAGCAGCTGAGCGAATTGAAGCCGGTCAAGGGCATCCACATCGTCGGCCTGATCCCCGAATCGCTGCAAAAGGTGACGCCCTTCTCCGCCGGAGTCGTCGCCTATTCGCCGCATCAGGCGGAGGCGCGCGCGCTGATCGCCTATCTCGCCTCCCCCAAAGCCTATCCGATCATCCGCGAAAGCGGATTGGAACCCGCGTCGCAAAAGGCCAAGCCATGACCTCCGCCTCCACCCACGCATCCCTCCCCTTCCCCGCCGCCGCCGCCGCTGCGGCCGAGCCGGTATCGCCCGAGCGTCGCCGTTCGGCGTTCAAGTCGATCTTCATCGTTGCCAGCGGCAACTTCCTGGAGATGTTCGACTTCATGGTGTTCGGCTATTACGCCACCTATATCTCCAAGGCGTTCTTCCCCACGGGCAGCGACTTCGCCTCGCTGATGCTGACGCTGATGACCTTCGGCGCGGGCTTTCTGATGCGGCCGGTCGGCGCGCTGGTGTTGGGCGCCTATATCGACCGGCATGGGCGTCGCCAGGGCCTGCTCCTGACGCTGGGCCTGATGGCACTCGGCACGCTCGCCATCGCGATCACCCCCACCTATGCGCAGATCGGCGTGGCCGCCCCGGTCATCATCCTGATCGGCCGACTGGTCCAGGGCCTGTCGGCGGGCGTCGAGGTCGGCGGCGTGTCGGTCTATCTCAACGAGATCGCGCCGCCGAACCGCAAGGGCTTCTTCTGTTCGTGGCAGTCGGCCAGCCAGCAGGCGGCGGTGGTCTTCGCCGCGCTGATCGGCCTGATCGTGTCGACCAGCCTCGATCCCGTCACGATGCAGGCCTGGGGCTGGCGCATTCCGTTCATCATCGGCTGCGTGATGATCCCCTTCCTGTTCGTCATCCGTCGCCACATGGAGGAGACCGAGGTCTTCCTGAAGCGCAAGGAGCATCCGCCGCTGTCGCAGATCATGCGGACCATCGGCGGCAACTGGGGCGTGGTGCTGCAGGGTGCGCTGATGGCGGTGATGACGACCGTCTTCTTCTACATGATCACCGCCTATACCCCGACCTTCGGCAACAAGGTGCTGTCGCTGACGCCGGGGGCCGCGCTGTTCGTCACGGCGTGCGTCGGCGTGACCAACTTCGTCCTGCTCCCCGTCATGGGCGCGCTGTCCGACCGGATCGGGCGCAAGCCCTTGCTGATCACCGCGACGCTGCTCGGCGCGCTGCTCGCCTATCCGCTGATGGGCTGGCTGGTCGCCGCGCCCAGCTTCGGGCGGCTGCTGACGGTCGAGCTGCTGCTCGCGGCCATCTATGCCACCTATAACGGCGCGTTCATCGTCTATCTGACCGAGGCGATCCCGGCGCATGTCCGCACCGTCGGCTTCAGCCTGGCCTATAGCCTGGCCACCGCGATCTTCGGCGGCTTCACCCCCGCGATCAGCACCGCGCTGATCGGCGCGACCGGCGACAAGGCGATCCCCGGCGCCTGGTGCGCCGCCGCCGCGCTGCTCTCGCTGCTCGCCCTGCTGATCGGATCGCGCCTGAGCCGCCGCACCGCCCCCTGACCCCTTCGGCCGCCGCACGCCCCCCCCCGGCGGCGCGGCGGCCCCCGTTCGCGATCATCGAGGCGGCGGCCACGGAGCCTCTCGCCCACCCCGAGAGGATGTCCGTCATGCACCGAGCCGCCATGCTCGCCATGGGCCTGTGCGCGCCCGTGCCCGCCGTCGCGCAGGCCGCCCCCGCCCCGGCGCAAGAAGATGTCGCCCGCCTGACCCGCCTGGTCGAGCAGCAACAGGCGCAGATCGCGCGGCTGGAGGCCCGGCTGGCTGCGATCGAGGCCCAGGAGCCCAGGGCGGTAGCCGCCGCAGCCAACCCAGCAACGGGCCCCGCGCCGGGCCCCGCGCCTCTGGGCCAGCCCCTGCCCTCCGACGCCCATCCGGCCGCGCCGCCGCAGCTCGCCTCGCCATCGCCGCCCCGGCCCCAGATCCGCCAGCCCGCGCCGCTGGGCCAGTCGCTCCCCTCCGACGCGCATCCCCCCTCGCTCGACGCGCGGCTGGCGCGGATCGAACAGGCGCAGAAACAAGGTGTCCAGGTCGACTGGTCGAAGGGGACGCCCGAATTCACCAGCGCGGACGGCAAATTCTCGTTCCGCCCGCGCGGCCGTATCCTGGTGGACGCGGCCACCACCGGCGGCAGCAGCCTGCCCGCGCGCAACGTCACCGGAACCACCGCGCGGTCGCTGCGCGTCGGTTTCGAGGGATCGATCGGCCGCCACCTCTCTTATCTGCTGGAGGGGGACTTCGCCGACAATGACGTGGCGATCAAATCCGCCTATCTCGCCTGGACGACGCGCTTCCTGGGCCAGCAGACCGAATTCGCGCTGGGCAACCGCCTGAACGATCGCGGGCTGGACGGGTCGAGCGGCACCATCTCCGTCCCCTTTCTGGAGCGCAACTTCGTCGGCCAGGGGATCATCCCGGTGCGCGGCTTCTTCGGGCTGGGCGCGGCGGCGCGCGTTTACGGCGATGGCTGGCATGTCGGGGTCCAGCTGTCGGGCGACGACATCAACAATCCGGGCACCGAGAGCGACGGCCTGACCATCGGCGCGCGGGCGCACTGGAACCCGGTCAAGACCGCCGACTGGCTGGTCCATCTGGGCGCCTGGGGCTTTCGCGAGCGCATCGCCGCCGATGCCAGCCGCCCGACGCGCAGCATCGCGGTCGGCGGCTTCTTCAACGACAATCTGCGGATCGCGCCGGGCACCTTCACCGACGCGCGGTCGGGCACCGGCTATGGCCTGGAACTGGGGACGTTCCACAAGTCGCTCTGGGCTTATGGCGAATATGGCCGACGGCGGATCGAAAGCCGCACGGGTGCTGAGACCGACCAGTCGGCCTGGGCGGTGCAGGCGGGCTGGTTCCTGACCGGCGAGACCCCGCCCTATCTGACGCGCGGCGGCGTGTGGAGCCGCCCCAAGGTGCTGCACCCCTTCACCTCGGGCGGGCGCGGCGCGATCGAGCTGGCCACCCGCTATGAAGAACTGGATTACAGCGACAACCCCACCGCCGGGCGCGGCACCGCGCTGACGCTGGGGGTCAACTGGTATCTCAACAATTTCGTCCGGCTCCAGCTGAACGCGATCGACTGGACGGTCGCCAATCCGGCGCAGAATGCCGGGGCGTCGGATCACGGACGAACCCTGATCGGCCGGGCGCAGATCGCCTTCTGACCGTTCCCGGCCTTGCTCTCCCATCGGCCCGATCGGCGGGCATGCGGAGCCAAAGGACTGATCCATGTGTTGGATCGACCATGGGCGCGAAACACGAAGTCACGGCGGTCGAGCAGGCCGACCGCCGGATCACGACGAAGGTCAACGGCAAGCGCGATGCGTGGCCCATGCGGGTGATCGGCACGGCCAGCGAGATCGGGGATCAGCCGCAGATGCGGACGATTTGCGCCGCGACGGTCCTGCTGGGCCTCGCCCGGCGTGACCGGCACCTCGCCGAGACCGGGCTGCGGATGCTGGCCGCCCACACCATCGCCACCTGGGGCAAGAGCGGGATCAAGGCCATGATCGACCGGAGGCGCCCGAAGGACGGCGACGACCCTCGGCTGTGCCCCGGCGACAGCGACCGTCACGAGGACAATTCCTTTCCCTCCGGTCATAGCGCAGGCGCGGTGGCGGTCGGCGAGGCGCTGGCGCGGGCCTATCCCGACCATGCGGTCGGCGCGCGTGGCGCGGCCTTGTCGGTGGCCGTCGTGCAGGTGCCGCGCGGCACGCATTATGCCGGGGATGTCATCGCCGGGATCGCCATCGGCCTGATCGCCGAGCGGGCGAACGACGCCGCAATCGGTCTGGCGCGACGATGGCTTGCGGCCGATCCGGACCGGCCACCTATCCGGGAATGACGGCGGGGCCCGTCCGATCGCAGGAGCGAACCCGCGATCGGACGGGCCGGTATCGCCGTTACGCTTCGGCCAGCGGCTTGGTCGGTTTCGGGGTCTGCTGGTGCTGCACGACTCGCCAGACCTCATGTTCGAGCCGCCGGATGACCGAGGTGCAATAGGCCTCATAGGCTTCGTCGCCCCGGCTGGCCGCGACGTGATAGCCGATGACGATCAACCCCTCCTGCGGACGCGACACCTGCCGCTCGGTCAGCTCGGCGCTGTCCCAGACGGGCGTGTCCGCCACCGCCGACACCGCCGCCTCGCCAGCCAGCACGAAGGGCGGCCGGGGCAGCACCATGACGACCTCGGCATCGACCTTTTCCCGGTAATTGTCCGGGCCCTGGGTCCACAGGCTTTCCTCGAAGCTCCAGAGGCGTTCATCATCCATGTTGGGGACTCCCGATTGTAAAGCAAAGGGCACGTGCGCCGGACAGCTTCGGTCAGGCGAAGTCGCCGAGCGCGGCGGCCTCGTCGTCCGTGCGGTCCGGCAGCGGTTTCTCGTCCGGCGGAGTCCGGTCCGGACGGACGGGCGGTCCGTCCTCCCCCGCCTTCTCGACGGGCGGGATGGCATGCGGCGCAGGCGAGGATTGGGGGTGATCGGACATGACGGCTCCACGGACGCGGCCGACATGATCCCGTCGGCCCCGTCACAGAACGCCCCCGCACGCTATCGGAGCCGTCCGCCAATCAGGAAAATCGCCGGGGAGCCGCCGCCCCGGGCCGGGCCGTCAGCTTTTCGCCGTCACCGGCACCGAAACCCGCGCGGTCGCGGCAGAACTGCGGTCCATCGGCGACGGGTCCGCCCCGATATGCCGCATGGCGTAGAGACGCCGCAGGATGAGCGCCAGATCGTCTTCGGTCAGCTCGGACGCCGGATCGATCAGCACGCCTGCGGGCAAGCCCTCCACCCATGCCGCCAGGCGGTTGCACGCTGCGCCGAGATCGGCATCGGAACTGTCGTCGAAAGCGGCCATGCGATCAGCCTAACCCTTTCGCCGCCACCCGCAAGCATCATCGGCCCGACCGTCCGGAACGACCCTTGGCGGTGTTCGTCTGTATCCCGATCCCTTTTCAAGAGGCAGCGAGCGTGACCAGCACCAGACCGGCCCGGCGCGTCGCCGACGCCCATGCCTCCAGCGGCGACGGCGGCCGGGGGCGCGATGTCGTGACCACGCCGGACGGCCGCTACATCGTCGTGCGGGGCCGGTTGTGGCGAAAGTCCAACCCCGCTCTGGCCCCCGACGAGCGGCAGGCGCTGGTCGACGCGCTGATGCAGGCGCGGCGCGCGATACGGACCGCGATGGCGCAGGCGGACGAGGCCGGGCTCCGCCACGCACGGGCGCAGGTCCAGGCCGCCAAGGTCGCGCTGGGCGAGCGCGGGCCGGTATGGTGGGACGATGGGACGCCCGATCTCAACCGCCATTTGATCCGCAACACCGGCTATGCTGAATGGTATGCCGAGGGGGCGCCGCAGCGATGAACGTCTTCCTGGATTTCGAGGCCTCCTCGCTCTCGGACAAGAGCCACCCGATCGAAGTGGCCTGGGTGTTCGAGGATGGCCGCTCGCAAAGCCATCTGATCGCGCCCGCACCGGGCTGGACCGACTGGGACGCCGCCGCCGAGCGGATTCACGGCCTGTCGCGCGAGACGCTGGTCCGCGACGGCGCGGCGCATGATTTCGTCGCGCGGCAGATGGTCGAGCAGCTGTCCGGCCATGCGCTCTTCGCCAGCGCACCGTCCTGGGACGGCAAATGGTTGAGCGCGCTGCTTCGCGCGGCGGGCTTCCCTCGCCACACGCTGCGCCTGCAGGACACCGACATCGCCCTGCGCGATGCGGCGATCCGGATCCTGCGCGACAGCGTGGCCCCCGATCGACTCGAGGCGCAGGTCACGCACCTCGTCGCATGGGCCAACGCGACCAAGGACACCACGCCCGCCCACCGCGCCCTTGCCGACGCGGTCGAGGAACGGGCGATCTGGCAAAGGGTGCAGGAACAGGCGCAGGCGATTGTGGCGGCATCGCCGCGCGCCCCAACTCCTCCCCTTACGGGGAAGGGATGAAGGCGAACGGCGATCGGCCTTAGTTCAGCCCGCCGCCCAGCGAGCGATACAGTTCCACCATGTTGCTCGCCCGGTTGAGGCGCGTGGTGACGAGCAGTTGCTGCGCCGAATAGGCGGTACGCTGGGAATCGAGCGTCGTCAGGAAGGATTCGACCCCCGTCCGATAACGCGCGTCCGAAATCTTCAGCGCGACATTGGCCGCCTCGACGCGGGCGGTCTGCGCGGCGATCTGTTCGTCGATGGTGCCGCGCTGCGCCAGGGCATCCGCTACCTCGCGAAAGGCGGTCTGGACGGTTTTCTCATAGGTCGAGACGGCGGCCTGCTGCTGCGCCCGCGCGACATCCAGATTGCCACGGAGCCGTCCCCCGTCGAACAGTGGCAGCGATACCGACGGTGCGCCCGTATAGGTGAAGCTGCCCCCCGCGAAGAGACCGCTGAGCGCGGTGCTGATCGTGCCCAGCGTCGCGGTCAGCGAGATGCGGGGGAACATCGCCGCGCGCGCCGCGCCGATATTGGCGTTTTGCGCGATCAGCTGGTGCTCGGCTTGCAACACGTCGGGGCGGCGCAGCAATATGTCCGACGACAGGCCGGTGGGCAGAACCTGCAACGCCGCGTTCGCATCGCCCAGCCCCTGCGGCAGCAGTTCGCCGGCCACGGGCGCGCCGACCAGCAGGTCGAGCGCGTTCTTGTCCTGCGCCACCCGCGTCTTGAGCACCGCAATGTCATTGCGCGCGCCCTGATAGGTCGTCTCGGCCTGCCGCGCCTCCAGCTCCGAGGCGACGCCGATACGGAATTGCGCCCGCGTCAGTTCCAGCGATTGCTCGAAGGATTTCAGCGATTCCTGCGAGATGCGCAGCTGATCCTGATCCGACGCATAGGTCAGCCAAGCCGTCGCGATCTCGGCGATCAGGCTGATGCGTGTCGAGCGCTGGGCTTCCTCGGTCGCGAAATACTGTTCCAGCGCCGCCCGGTTGAGGTTGCGGACACGACCGAACAGATCGAGTTCGAAGGCGGAGAAACCAGCATTGACCGAATAGAATTCGAGGTTGGACGAGGATGTCCCCACCCCGGCGCCCAGTCCGGTGCCGCCGGAACCCGCGCCGGTTCCGGTACCCGTGCCCGACCCTGTGCCCGTGCCGGTTCCGCCACCGGCCGCCCCGCCCAGCGCGCCCGAGGCGCCCTGGATGTTGTTGGTATAGGTCCCCGAGGCGGACAGGGTCGTCGACGGCACCAGATCGGCACGCTGGATGCGATATTGCGCCCTGGCCTGCAGCACGTTGGCGGCGGCGATCCGCAGGTCGCGATTATTCTCCAGCCCCAGCGCGATGGTCCGGCGCAGCCGGTCGTCGGTGAAGAAGTCCCGCCACCCGATCCGGGTGACGTCGGGCGCGTCGGATGCCGCCGCCGGATAGATGCCGTCCTGCGGGAGCGTCGCCGGGACGGCTCCCACGGGGCGCACATATTTGGGGGCGAGATTGCACCCGGCCAGCGTCGTGGCCGCCAGCAGGGCCAGCGCGAATTTGGAATGGATCACGATTCAAACTCCCTGCGGCACGGTCGGCGGGTTCTGCTCGCCATCATGGGGCCTGCCGCCTTCGTGCGGCTGCGCATCGCCCGGCGGCATTTCGCCCTTTTTGCGGTCGAACAGCCGCATGACGACGACGAAGAACATCGGCACGAAGAAGATCGCCAGGACCGTCGCCGACAGCATGCCGCCGACCACCGCGCGACCGATGGCGTTCTGACCGCCCGCGCCCGCGCCGTCGGCGATCGCCAGCGGGAACACGCCGAAGATGAAGGCCAGGCTGGTCATCAGGATCGGACGCAGGCGCAGCTTGGCGGCTTCGATCGCCGCGTCGAACGCGTTCAGCCCCTCCCGCATCTTCTCCTCGGCGAACTCGACGATCAGGATCGCGTTCTTCGCCGACACGCCGATCGTGGTGATCAGGCCGACCTGCAGATAGATGTCGTTGTTCAGGCCGGTGATCAACGCGGCCAGCAGCGCACCGACCACGCCCAGCGGCACGACCAGCATGACCGAGATCGGCACCGACCAGCTTTCATAGAGCGCGGCAAGGCACAGGAAGACGATCAGCAGCGACAGCCCGTAGAGCGCCGGAGCCTGGCCGCCGGACAACTGCTCCTCATAGCTGAGGCCCGTCCAGTCGAGCCGGGTGCCCGGCGGCAGCTTGGCCTGCATCTCCTCCATCGCCTTGATCGCGGCGCCCGACGACACGCCCGGCGCGGCCTGGCCCAGGATTTCCATCGAAGGCTGGCCGTTATAGCGGGTGAGCTGCATCGGCCCCTGATGCCATGCGACGGTGGAGAAGGCGGTGAACGGCGCCATCGTACCCGTGGCCCCGCGCACATAGAGGTCGCCGATATCCTCGGGCGCCATGCGATAGGCGGAATCGGCCTGGATATAGACGCGCTTCACGCGGCCCCGGTCGATGAAGTCGTTCACATAGGCACCACCCCAGGCCGTCGCGATCGTGTTGTTGACGGTCGACAGGTCGAGACCCAGCGCGCCCGCCTTGTCCTGGTCGACATTGACCTTGAGCTGCGGCGCATCGTCGAGCGCGTTGGGGCGCACGCCGACCAGCAGTTTGTTCTGCGACGCCATGCCCAGCAACTGGTTGCGCGCCGCCAGCAGCCTTTCGTGCCCGATGCCGCCTTCGTCCACCAACTGCATGTCGAAGCCGGTGGCGTTGCCCAGTTCCTGCACGGCAGGCGGGATGACCGCGAAGATCAGGCCGTCGCTGTAACGCGAGAAGGCCCCCATCGCACGGCCGATGATCGCCTGCGCCTTGTTCTCGGCGCCGGGGCGGTCCTTCCATTCCTTCATCGGGATGAAGGCGATGCCGCTATTCTGGCCCTGTCCCGCAAAGCTGAACCCGTTGATCGTGTAGACACCGCGAATGGCGCTGCCCGCATCGCTCAGGAAATGGTCGCGAACAAGGTCGAGCCCCTTCTGGGTCCGCGCGCTGGTCGCCCCCGGAGGCCCCTGGACCAACGCGATCATCACGCCCTGATCCTCGTCGGGAAGGAAGCCGCTCGGCAACCGCATGAACAGGAAAGCCATGCCCGCGACGATCAGCGCATAGGCGATCAGCGACCGGCCCCAGCGCCGCGCGGTCGAGCGTGCGCCCTTTTCATAACGGTCGCGCCCCCGGTCGAACCGATCGTTGAACCAGCGGAAGAAGCGCGCCAGCGGGCCATTCCCCTGCCCCTTGTTCGGGTCATGCGGCTTCAGGATCGTGGCGCACAGCGCGGGCGTCAGGATCAGCGCGACCGCGACCGACAGCGCCATCGCCGACACGATCGTGATCGAGAACTGGCGATAAATGACCCCCGTCGATCCGCCGAAGAACGCCATCGGCAGGAACACGGCAGACAGCACCGCCGCGATGCCGATCAGCGCGCCGGTGATCTCGTCCATCGATTTGCGCGCCGCCTCCTTGGGCGACAGATGCTCGGTGGTAATCAGGCGCTCGACATTCTCGACGACGACGATCGCGTCGTCGACCAGCAGGCCGATGGCCAGCACCATGCCGAACAGGGTCAGCGTGTTGATCGAATAACCGAACGCCGCCAGCACCCCGAACGTGCCCATCAGCACGACCGGCACCGCGATCGTCGGGATCAGCGTGGCGCGGAAATTCTGGAGGAAGAGGAACATCACGAGGAAGACGAGCACGACCGCCTCGACCAGCGTCTCGATCACCTGCTCGATCGACAGCCGCACGAAGGGCGACGTGTCATAGGGGTAGATGACCTTGACGTCGGGCGGGAACTGCTTGGCCAGTTCGTTCACCCGCGCCTTGACCGCCGCGACGGTGTCGAGCGCATTGGCGCCGGGCGCCAGCTTGATGCCGATGCCCGACGCGGGCTTGCCGTTCCACTGCGACGAGAAGGCGTAGTTTTCCGCGCCGATCTCGACACGCGCGACGTCGCCCAGCCGGACGATCGAACCGTCGGTGTTGCTCTTCAGGCGGATCTTCGCGAACTGCTCAGGGGTGGTCAGCCGCGACGAGACCGACACGGTCGCGTTGAGCATCTGTTCCTTGGGCGCGGGCTGCGCGCCGATCTGGCCCGCCGAGACCTGCGCGTTCTGCGCCGTGACCGCATTGGTCACGTCCGCCATGGTCAGCGCATAATTGTTCAGCTTGATCGGATCGACCCAGATGCGCATCGCATATTGCGATCCCAGGATCATCGTATCGCCGACACCCGTGACGCGCGACAGCGGATCGGCGATCCGCGAGGCGACGATATCGGACAGGTCGTCCGCGTTGTGCTTGCCGTTTTCCGAATAGAGGCTGACGAACAACAGGAAGTTCTGCGTCGCCTTGGCGACGATGATGCCCTGGCGCTGGACCTCCTGCGGCAGAAGCGGGGTCGCCGCCTGCAGCTTGTTCTGGACCTGCACCTGCGCGATGTCGGGATCGGTCCCCTGTTCGAAGGTCAGCGTGATCGTCACGCTGCCCGCCGAGGACGAGGAGGACGAGAAGTAGCGAAGGTGATCGATCCCCTTCATCTGCTGCTCGATGATCTGGGTGGTCGTGTTCTCCAGCGTCTGGGCGTCGGCGCCCGGATAATTGGCCGTGATCGACACCGCGGGCGGCGCGATGGCCGGGAACTGGGAGATGGGCAGCGTGCGCAGCGACAGGAAGCCGGCGATGACGACCATCACCGCCAGCACATAGGCGAAGATCGGGCGATCGATGAAATAGCGTGCCATGGCCGTTTACTTCGCCTGTGCCTGTGCCTGGCCCGCTGGCGACGGCGCGCCGGCGGGCTTGGCATTGGGGTTCCATGGCTTGCCCTGGACGGGCATGCCCGGCCGCAGCAGCATGCCGCCTTCGACGATGATCTTGTCCCCGACCTTCAGCCCGCTGTTGACCAGCCAGTTGTCGCCGATCGACCGGCCGGTCTGGAGCGTCCGCACCTCGACCTTGTTGCCCGCGCCGATCACCATCACCGTCGCCTGCCCCTTTTCGTCGCGGCTGACGGCACGCTGCGGCACCAGGAAGGCGTTCGATCGCGTTCCCTCGACAAGCGACGCGCGCACGAACATGCCGGGCAGCAACAGGCCGTTGGGGTTGGGGAACAGCGCGCGGATCACCTGCGAGCCCGTCGTCGGGTCGACGGTGACGTCGGCGAAGCGCAGCGTGCCCTGCGGGCCATATTCGCTGCCGTCCTCCAGCGTCAGCTTGACGCGGGCATTGCCGTCGCGGGTCAGCTGGCCGCTCATGATCTGCTGCCGCAGCTTCAGCAGTTCAGCGCTCGGCTCCTGGATATCGACATAGATCGGGTCGAGCCGCTGGATGGTGGCCAGCGCATTGGCCTGCGACGCGGACACCAGCGCGCCGGTGGTGAACACCGAACGGCCGATCCGCCCGGTGATCGGCGCGCGAATGGTGGTGCGGGCCAGGTCGATCTCCGCGGTGCGCAGCGCCGCCTGTTGCGCGGCGACATCGGCCTGTGCCTGCGCCGCGCTCGTCTGGGCGTTCTCGAACTCCTGGCGGGCGATCGCGTTGATCTTGACCAGCTCGCCATAGCGGCGGGCCAGCGCGGCGCTGGACGCGATCCCTGCGCGTGCACGGGTCAGCGCGGCGCGCGCGCTGGCCACCTGGGCCTGATAGGGCGCCGGGTCGATACGATAGAGCGGCTGGCCCTGACGGACCATGTCGCCCTCGACGAACAGCCTCTGGGTGATCAGGCCGTTGACCTGGGGGCGGACATCCGAGGTTTCGAATGCGGTGGTTCGACCGGGCAGTTCGGTCGTCAGGGTGACAGGCTGCTCGCTCGCCACCACATAACCGACCGGCGCCGGTCCCTGGGCAGCCTGCTGCTGCTGTTGCTTGCTACCGGCACCGCAAGCGGCCAGTGCGAGCAAGGCTCCGGATGCCAACACACGACCCATCAGCCGATTGGAGGACATATCATTTCCCGCTTGCTAAATTGTATGAGAGCGATCACTCACAAACGGTGTCGTTAGACCCGCCGGTCGAGTGCGTCAACATCCTTAAGAGAGGTCCCAACGTGTTGAATACCCAGTGCCCACCTCCCACCCGTGCCGAATTGCGCCGGCACAACATCAAGGAGGTGGCGCGTCGCCTGTTCATCGAAAATGGCTTTCACGCCACGGGAATCGCGGCCATCGCCAAGGAATCGGGCGTGGCGGTTCAACAGCTGTACCGCGACTTTCCGTCGAAAGAGGATATCATCGCGGCCATCGTGGCGGCCGACTGCGAACGATTCGCCGACCAGCAGACGCTGAACAGGGCGCTGGCGACGAAGGACCGCGACGGGATCATCGCGTGGCTGGTGGGGACACCGTCCCGCAAGGACGAAGCGGGAGACCGGCTGTTCCTCGAGATCGCAGCCGAAGCGGCGCGGAACGATCGGATCAAGGCCATCTTCCTCGATGTTCGCGAGCGCGCGTCGGAGAATATCAGCCGCGCCTTTGCGGGCCTGATGGGCAGCGACTCGGTCAAGAGCGAGCATTACACGCTGGCCCAGGCCTTCATGGTCATTTCGCTGGGCTCCGTCTGCGCCAGGACGCTCCATCAGGAGAATGTAAAGCCCGCCAGTGACAAGCTCATTGCGTGCCTGATCGACGGCGCGCGCCCCTGACATCGGCGCAACACGGGCCACGGCCTCGGCCCGCGCCGCTCAAAACAGGATCGCGCCTCCGGTTACGAGGCGCAAGCCCGGCGCGGCATGGTTCAGGCCAGCCGATGCCAGAATGTCGAGCTGCACGACCTTGGTCGGGCGCCACGCGGCCGACAGGGCGGCCAGCGCCAGCGTCTCGTGCCCATCGGGTTCGTCGTCGCGTTCCAGCGACAGTTCCGCGGTCGCGGTGACCCGCTCGGTGAACTTGTAGCGCAGGCCCGCAATCTCGCTATAGGCCAAATGCCGTCCCATGCCGGACTGGTTCGCCGCAGCATCGGCCTCGGCCGTCACGGCGATCGCGACCTTCTTGGTCAGCTCATATTGGACGGGGACGATGATACCCGTCGACCAACTGCCCGCACCGACCGGATAACGCCCCGTCGCGGCGGTGACGAACGCCTGCACGCCCGCCGAGAAGGGCTTTTGCTTGTCCCCGGCCAGATGCTGGCGGATCGCGAAGGTCACATCGCCGGTGCCCGTGACGGTATCCACCCTGCCCGCCGCCTTGTCGCGCGTCCGATTCCGGCCATAGCCGACCCAGTCGAGCTGCACCTCGCTATTCTTCCCGATACCCAGACGGGCCAGGATGTCTGCCGTGACGATACGGTCCTCGCGCTGGCCCGCCTGGTCGTCGCGCTGCCAGTCCAGCGCCGACACCTCGACATGGACGCGCCCCGGCTCGGTCGTGCAGCTCGATCCGCCGAGGTTCGGCCTGGTGGGGCAGAAACGCGGTTCGTCTTCGGCAAGGGCAGGAGCCCCCATCGTCAGGACCGCCGCACTCAGCGCCCAGCCTATCACCCTCACCATCGACGCCCCCGCTAACTATTTGATCGGGAAGCATTGCACCGGCTTTGCTGCACCTTGCAACGCCAAAGCCCTTCCGGGCGAGTGCATCATCGATCAGTTCGCGAGAGCGTTCACGATCGACCGACGAGAATCGGATCAGGAATGACCATCGATGTGGGCAGGGATCCCGGGTTTCAACGCCTTGGTTGAAATCAACGAGATCTGGCGGAGAGGGAGGGATTCGAACCCGTGTAGCCATACCGGACGGGATTGTACCGTCTCGTCATGAACCGATAACCATCGCGAATTCAACGGGATAATAGTTTTCGAGTTGTATCCAGCCGGTGTAATCCGGACCTACATGCCTTCATTGAGATTGCCCCATGCTTACCCGGAGGCAGTCCTTGAAATCGCCGATTACCATCAATCTGACTATCCTGAAGGACCTCGAGCAGACGCCACCCAGCGGCTCCAAGATCTTCGTTTGGGACCTGGAAGTCCGCGGCTTCGGTGCCTGGAAGAGTCAGATGGGCCGCACGACCTTCGTCTACCAGTACCGCTCGCCTATCGACAGGCGCACACGCAGAGCGACGTTGGGGCAGCTGGGCGAACTCACCATCCGTCAGGCACGCGACATGTCTCGCGATCTCGCATCTGCTGTCCGTAACGGCATCGACCCGCGAGAGGAGAAACTGAAAGCGGTCGAAGCCCGTAGGGCCGACGAAGCGCTGCTGCTCCGAAACGTCGTTCCGATCTACTATGCCCAGAAGGAACTGACGGCGCCGGTCGACGGCAACGTCCGACGCAGCCTAGAGAACGACATCCTTCCGGTCCTCGGCGACATGCACATCGGGCGCATTCCCGCCACCGCAGTCGAGACGATGCTGATCGACCTCGGTAAGCGGAGTCCTTCCGCCGCTCGGCATGCGGTGGCCGCCCTGAAGGTGGTTCTGAACTACGCGAAGCGTACCAAGCGCATCGTCACCGCCGTGACCGACGGTACCCTCCTGCTACAAGACCGAAACCGGGCAGATCGACGTCGCCCGGCTGAAGCGGGACGTTTCAATCACCAAGGTTGCGGGCCTCATCACGAAGCTCGCCCGGTCCGGCACCGAGATGAAGGGCCTCTGTCCCCTCCACGAGGAGCAGACCCCGTCATTCTACGCCAACGACGCCACGGGCCTGTTCTACTGCCACGGCTGCGGTCGCGGAGGTGACGTCATCGCCTTCGTCCAGCAGGTGGGCGGCCGCAGCTTTCTCGAATCTTGCGAGTGGCTCATGGGATCGTCCAGCTTCTGTCCGCCGGAACACCGCTACCCCGTGGCGCAGGCGACCGCCATCCGGCAGGTCAACGTCCACCGGGCCAAGACCGAGTTCCGCCGAGGTGTCGCCGTCGAGGGCACCGTCGTGCAGGCGTATCTCGCTAACCGCGGACTGAGCGGTCAGGTGCCCGGATGCATCCGCCACTCCTGGGTGCCGCGCTTCTGGCATGACGATGGTTCGGAGGGCACGAGGGAGTCTTCATGGCCAAGAAGAGGATAACGACTGGAAGCAAGGCGCTCGCCGTCTACCAGCCTGCGCGCAACGTCATCCACAAGATGGCCGGTGGTATGCGTGGTCCGGGGATGCTGATCCAGTCGGTGACGTACGTCACGCTTCCCACCGGCATCGGCCCGTCCCACCTGTGCTTCGAGCAATGCGGCCCCTTCGTCCATGTCAGTCATGGCGCGCCGCTCCTGCTGGCGGACTTCCGCGATGCACCTGTCGACGGCAAGCAGGCAAAGCTCCTGATGAAGCGTGATGGCAGTTGGCCCGATCCCCTCCTCTATCGCAGCGTCAGGGTCGAAAGGATCGAGCCTGGCCCCGTGCTCTGGGGACCCGTGCAGCCACTGTCCAACGCGCCTTCGATCTGATCTGCCCCCCGTTTCACCGGACGGATTTAAGCGGTTGCAAAAACCAGTGCGCGATGTTCGCGCGGCGAACGCATTTTGAGCCCTGAATGCGGGTGGTTGTCGTTGT